>Ga0073928_10006475_pt1 | contig 15736 bp, 12 predicted proteins | sample PaiPotPPA55metaG_FD_76969 | JGI IMG/M metagenome (GOLD analysis project Ga0073928, IMG submission 76969) | Iron sulfur acid spring bacterial and archeal communities from Banff, Canada, to study Microbial Dark Matter (Phase II) - Paint Pots PPA... ... | reverse complement strand
GCCGCGCTCGGTTTTCACGTTTTAGTAAACGTGGCCATGGTCATCGGCGCTATGCCGGTTACCGGGATTCCGCTGCCCTTAATGAGCTACGGAGGTTCCGCCACGTTGTTTGTTTTCCTGGCGATTGGCCTGGTGATGAATGTACGGCTTCGCCGCTTCGTCAACTGACCAACACCAGTGCCCGTTTGACGTGCCCGCTTCGGCTGGCCGCCCGGGCGTAGCTTCGAATAGTTTTAGAAATGATTGGAACGGGTTGACCGCCCAGTTGCCGTTTTTGCGTTTGGCCGCTCGCGGTCGCCGGTAAAATTAAGGAAATAAGAGTGAGGACAGCATCGTCCGCCGTTTGCCTGGGAAGCTCCCCGCAACGGATTAGCCTCGAAAGACTGAGGAATTATCAATTCAGCGGTGGCACCCAACCCGCCACCCCCTCCGCCTTCGAACGTCAAAACCACCTCCAAGCGGTCGTGGCCACGTGTGTCCCGGTTACTCCGGGGCAGGCGCCGGTTTCTCGGACCTCCGACGGGCACAAGCTCGCGGCGATGCGTCCCGAGGAGTTTTATGTCAAAAGAGTTAGTTATATCAGCGGCCTCCCATGAACGGCGGGTCGCGATACTTGAAGAAGGCCAGTTAGTAGAAATTTATATCGAGCGCGAAAAAGAGTTCGCCCTCGTCGGCAGCATCTACAAAGGTAAAGTCACTCGCGTCCTTCCCGGAATGCAATCGGCTTTCGTGGACATCGGTCTGGATGGCGACGCCTTCCTGTACGTCAGCGACGTTTTCGAAAATCTGGAAGATTACGATCACGACCACGCGCACGAAGTGCCGCATGCCGCTGCAATAGAAACCGAATCGCAGCCCGCTGCCATCGAGCACGAAACGGAAGCGCATTCCGTCGAATTGCTGCCGGGCGAATCGCTCGCGAAAGTTGGCGCGTCCGATGCACACGACGATTCCATCGTCGAAGTCTCGGACGAACCTCGCGGCTCGCAACGCGCTGGGACCAGCGCGCACGAAGGCCAGCAAGAGCATTCGGACGAGGCGCAACCTGGAAACGCGCACGAACACGATGCTTCAGATCCGGAAGAACGCCAGCCCGAATCAAACGCGTCCGCGCCGCAGAATTTCGGTCCGAACTATAAGTCTACGCAGAATTATTCGCCGCGCGGCGCCAGCGGGCCCGGCCAGAATTTCGGCCGCGGAAATGATCGCGGTAATGACCGAGGCAACGATCGCGGACAGGATTCCGGCAGCAACCGTGGCGGTGGCCGTTTCGGCCGTCGCGGTGGACGTCGTCGTGGCGGCCGTCCAGGGCCAGGCGGCCGCAATTTGCCGCCCTCGAAATATGCTTCGCCGCAAGGCCAGAACGATTCACGTGGCAATGAACCGCGTTCGCAAAATCAGAATCGTGGCGCTCAACCTCGCGGATTCGAACCTCGCGGTGCAGCGCAGCGCGGCTTCGATAATCGCCGCCCCGAAACACCTCGCCAGACCAGTTCCTCTCCCGTAGCGTCGAATTTTGATGCCGCGGAAGAGCCGATCCTGCTCCCCGGCGAATCGCTCGCGAAATATCGCGGCAAGCCCATCGCGGCTTCTAGTTCCCCGGTAATCGAGCAAGAATCCAACAAGCCATCCGAGGCCACCGAAAATTCACGTCCTGCCTCTGGAGCTACATCGCCATCTCAACCCGCTGCCGTTGGCGGCGTCGTGCCTCGCCGCTTCACCGGAGGACTTCCTCGTTGGCTGCTCGCCGATGCGGGCGCCAATCCGAAGCTGCCCCGGTATCCGCCGACGAAAACATTGGCGTGGCTGACGACAGCGCGCTTTCCGCGCACGGAAATAATCCGCCGCGCCATGAAGCCTCTCCCTTGGAGCTGCCCACCTCTGGAAGCTCCGATCTAAACGACGATCAGATCGCGGTGCTCGGGTCCGGGCTCGTCGAGGCCAAGCAGGAAGAAGTGCAGGAAGTTGCGCAAGTTCCCGCTCTCGCCGGTGACACGATTTTTGAAGAAGAGGAAGAAGTCGAAGAAGAAGCCGACGAGGTGGAAGAAGAAACCGAAACGGAAGACTCACACGCCGAAGTTTCTGAACTCACCGACGACGAAACCGCCGAGGTCGAAGAAGGCCGAGCGGCCAATCGTGCCGAAGCAGAAGCGGATGCCGCGCACGAAAGCGCCGAGCATCATGCCGCGCTTGGACTTCCCGACGAAGAACATGCCGCCGCCACCGAACATGATACCGAACATCACGAAGGGCATCACGAAGGAACTCACGGCCAGGAAGAAACCGAGCGCGCCAACGCCGGAAACGTCTCGGAAGGCAGTCTCGTCTCCGCTACTTCTGCTTCCCATATCGCCGAGGACGACATCATCTTGTTGCCGGGAGAAACTCGCGCTCCTCGCAGCGTAGGCGGCGCCCCCGCGCCTCGCGAAGAATTCCCGCGCGACTCAGCGCGCGTTGGTGGCAATCCGCGCCAGCGTTTCCAACGCCCCTTCCGCAGCGGCGGACGCGATCGCGGCCGCGATAATCGCGGTGGCCGTCCAGACAGCCGCGGCGGACGCCCCGACAATCGTGGCGGCCGTCCGGAACGCAGCGGCGGTGGTGGACGTCCGGGCCAGCGCTTCGAGCGCCGTCCCAGCGGACCAGGCGGTCCGCGTCATGATCGCGGGCATCAGGGAGGCCATGGCCATCACGCTGGCTCGTCGCGCCGCCCTCAACTCATTTCCGAAATGCTCAAGGCTGGTCAGGATGTAGTCATCCAGATCGCCAAGGAACCACTTGGCAAAAAGGGCGCGCGCATTACCAGTCACGTCGCTTTGCCCGGACGTTTTCTCGTGTACATGCCGACCATCGATCACATCGGCGTCTCGCGCAAAATCGCCAGCGCCGATAATCGTTCGCGTCTGCGCCGCCTTGTAGGCGAAGCGCGCGGCAGCTATCCCGGCGGCTTCATCGTACGCACCGCGGCCGGCGGCGCCACCGACGAAGAAATTCGCGCCGACATCGAATTCCTCGGCACCACCTGGAACGAAATCAAAGAGCGCAGCGAGCAGCGCAAAGCTCCCTCGCTTCTCCATCGCGACCTGAATCTCGTCGAACGCATCCTGCGCGATTACGTCAGCGACGATTTCACCGCCATCTGGATCGACAGCGAAGAAGAATTCAGCAAGGTCGTCGAATTCGTCAGCCGCTTCCAACCCAAGCTGGTCAGCCGGGTCAAGCTGTACACCAAGGAAACGCCTATCTTCGAAGAGTTCGGCATCCAGCACGAACTCGACAAAGCCCTGCGTGCCAAAGTGTGGCTCAAGTCTGGCGGCTACATCGTCATCAACCACACCGAAGCGCTGGTGGCCATCGACGTCAACACCGGCAAATTCGTCGGCAAAGGTTCCACGCGCCTCGAAGACACCATCGTCAAAACCAATCTGGAAGCGGTGAAGGAAATCGTGCGCCAGATTCGTTTGCGCGACTTGGGCGGCATCATCGTCGTCGATTTCATAGACATGGAAGAGCGCCGCAACCGCGACAAAGTTTTGTTCGCGCTGCAGCAAGCCCTCGAAGAAGATAAAGCGCCGTCAAAAGCGCTAAGCTTCAACGAATTTGGCCTAGTGTGCATCACCCGCAAACGCACCAAGCAGGCTCTCGAGCGCGTGCTCTGCCAGCCTTGCCCGTATTGCACCGGCTCCGGCATGGTCAAATCCATTCCCACGCTGTGCTACGAAATCCAGGCGGAAGCCCGCAAAATGGCCATGGCCGGCCACGAGGGCCCCAACCTGACCCTGCGCGTGCATCCGGAAATCGCCAAAGCCCTGAAAACCCGCGAGTCCCTGCTAATGGACGAACTAGAGCAAACCTCGCACAAACACATCATCATCCAGTCCGACGCCACCCTCCACTGGGAGCAGTACGACATCTACTAGAAGTTGAGTCTCATATTCAGTTGAATACCCATATTTTAAATATTACTCTTCGTGCGTCACGTGCGACCTAGGTCTCCGGCCTCACATTCGTCCTGCGAGTGACCGGCGGAATTACAAGACGCTTGGGATTCCTGTGAGGGTTACGGACAATTGGCCCGATGATTGCATGACAGAAGAATATCAGGGTTAATTCCCTGCGTAGTGAGTCGGATCTAGTAAGCGCAGCTCTCGCTCTAGGAGGACGCAAAATCTCCGGCTGGTCGCCAAAGAAGAGACGTTGGCAACAAGCGCAGTCGGCTTTGTCCAATTTAAGACAACATGGTCACTCCGCCACGTTGGACTGAAAAACAACTGAAGGTCGAGCGTGATAAAGCACAAGAAATTTTTCGACAGGGACGAATTCAGGAACCTCTTGAAGATTATCTCGAAGCATTTGACGAATATCAGGGTGTTGTTGAAGAACTACTTGAAACCACGATTGATTTATCCGCTCTCGACGAAAACGCTGTCTCAGTGCTCACGGAATCGGCTCTCCTTAAGGCGTTTCGGTATCTAGCTGGCCCCCCGGTCTCGACAGGCGATCTGAAAATTCTTTCAGACGCTGTGCTCACTCCCGGCAGACTGAGAAATAGTCCCGAAATGGTGGGACGCGTTATCAATGTGGTACGCGCTGGACTAGACCGACCCTTTCCGTGGGTCGCTGACCGCAGGGAACCTTAAGAAAGGGGCCTAACCCTATTTTGGAGGCATGACATCGCAAGGATGGTCGATTGGATCGAGTCCACGCGCGGAGCGCACAAAAAAATCAGTCGGACCGCCCGCTCAGCACACCCAAAAGCGACGAAGAAGAAATGAGGCCGAAGACTCCAAGAATCTGTCAACCGACCTTTGTTCATTTGAAATGCGCATTCCTTACGTCCGAATGATTTTCGAGAATGTCGGCGCGCTGACGTTCTTTTCTCTTTGAGGAGAACGTCGGTCGAAACCTGTGCCTCACACTTCATTCACGCCACGACATTTCACTTCGGGCGCGAAGTCTGCCACAAGCACCCGAGTGCCCCTACGATTCCGAACATCATTGACAGCGGTAAAGCCTGGTTGGCAACGCTTCCAAAATTTCCGCGCCCTAACCCCAGCGAATAACCAAGGCCATAACCCAAGCCCATACATCCCAAAATGATGGCCATATTGAGAAGTTTCCACTTCACGCCCTCTCCGCTGGCAACGGCGAAACCGGAGCCTAAAATCAGCGTCACTAACCAGAGCATAATCATGGATCCCCCTGCTATACGGAGCATGACCCCAAAAAACCGCGCACTTCAACGTTTAAATCCGCGGCTGCACAAGTTCGCATTGAAATATCTCCAGCAAACGATAACCCGTTCGAATCGCATTTCGTTCGAACAGTTTATCTATTAGTAAAATATCAAGTAATGCTTTAAATGTCGGACCGCCGACATTTTCCCCTGAAAAAAAACCTTAGCGCGCTCATTTCCTACTCGTACTAGCCCGCCATTCTGCTCGAATAAAATACCTCTCGATTGAGTGGTGTCGAAAAATTAGCAAACAACAAGAAATGGGTAGTGCGCCCATTTTCCGATGACGCCGTCAAAGATATAGAATGCAGTGGGTTTACCGGGATCTGTCACAAAGGGAATACGAGGAGTCGCACCGTGAAAGCATTGCTGCTCTTGCTGTTTATTACTTTTGGCGCAGCTACCTCGCTGGCTCAGGCGCCCGAAGGCATCTGGCAGGGTTATGACGGCGAGTGGCTGCATGTCTCGCAGCAACTGATCGCGCTGGCGGAAGCCACACCTGGGGAAAAATACTCGTGGCGCCCGGCCCCCGACGTACGCTCCACCAGCGAAGTTTATATGCATATAGCGATCGCCAATTTCTATTTGCTCAGTGTCACCGGCCCCAAGATGCCTCCCGACCTGAACATCAAGATGGAAAAAACGGTCACCGCAAAGCCCGAAGTCATCGCCTGGCTGAAAAAATCCCTACAGGCCGTCAAAACCGCTCATCTAGCGGAGACGCCCGAGGATTTGAAGCGCTCCGTGAAGATTTATGATCGAGACGCCACCATGGACGGAATGTATCTGCGCATCATTGTTCACGCCAACGAGCATATGGGTCAATTGGTCGCCTACGCGCGAATGACCGGCATCGTCCCGCCGTGGTCCAAGGAATCATCAGAACTCAGCAGCGGCGCCCCGGGACTGAATCGGTAGATTTCTATTCGGTTCTCGGGGCCGCCATTTAGTTCGTTTATTTATTAATTAATATATTAAGTAATATTTTCAATATCGGGGCGCCGACATTTTTATTCTCAAACAAAGCACTTAGGTGTTCATTTCTAACTGCTGCGAGGAACCGCTATTCGTAGCGCAACGCGACCATAGGTCGTCGTGCATCGCACGATTCGCCTGGCGCTGGACGCGGAGACTTCCGCCTGGATGAAGCTGTTGGACACCTTCCCGCTAACCTGACTTGCTCGCATGTCGCACCGATATAAACTTTAGCCTCCCTTCCTAGATAACTGGGCATGTTTGCGGGCCACCGTCTTCAGCCGTTATCCAACCAGGCCCCGTTCTCAATACCGTGGTCATATTGAAAAAGAAGTTGCAGCTAATCCGCAAAACAAAAATCGGTTTTGCAGCTGTATTGTCGGTTCTTCTTGCCGTCGGTATTGTTTCTTTCCGCAGCCTGGCGGCCTCCGCTGAAACCGAACGATGGGTGCAGCATACCCATGAGGTCCTTGAACATCTAGAGACTCTCATCTTTTAAGTCACCAATGTTGAGACTGGATATAGGGAATTTGCGCTGAGCGATGAGCAAGCATTTCTTCAAGCGTCCCTCGCCAAGCGAGCGCTCCTCGATCAGGAAGACAAAACTCTTCGGGCCTTAACGCTCGATAATCCTTATCAGCAACGCCAAGTGGTTATTCTCGCCAAGCTTGACAACAAATAGTCAGGCAGGGCGACGCTGTCATTCGACTACGCCAGTCAACCGGTTCCGAGGCGGTAACCGAAACCATTCGACAAGCAAAGGACGAGAGGCTCCTGGACGAATTTCTCACCGTCACGCGCCACATGAAGGGCGAAGAACATCGCTTACTGTCACTGCGTATCGCCGACGCACAGCGGCGTTTCCCTGAGACCAAAATTGCCATCATCTCGGGGAGTATTTCGGGAATCCTGATCGCCTTCTTTGCCGCCTGGATTCTGCGACGCGACTACACCGCGCGTGAACGTGCGGCAACGAAGTTCCGAGCGCTGTTGGAGGCGACTCCCGACGCGATGGTGGTAATAAACCACAGAGAAGAGATTGTGCTTTTAAATCTCCAGTCGGAGAAACAGTGTGGATACCCCGATGAACTCCTGGAGCAGCAGGTCAAGAACATCACTCCCCAAGGTTTGACGGAACGGCTGCACACCAACGGTAGCCACTTCCCTGCTGGCGCCGCGCGACAGCAGATCGCTTCGACGATCGAGCTTACCGCGCGGCGAAAAGACGGAAGCGAGTTCCCAGTCGAGATCATGCTCAGCCGGCTCGAAAGCGTTGACGGAATCCCGGTCACCAAGACAAGTAATCCTGAAACTCCCGTTCTAATCACATCGCAGACATATGTTTTAACTTTTTTCTGCACGATTCATCGCAATTGAGCGTGTGCTATGATTTTTCTTGTTCCTAATGGGAGTCCCTCGCACATGACCGCGCGCATCCTCGACGGCCTGAAAATCCGCGACCAGATTTTCGCCGAGCTTAAAGGCGAGATCGCGACCATGACCTCAGCCGGCGTGCGTCCGGGCCTCGCTGCTGTTCTGGTGGGTGACAACCCCGCCTCGCAGCTTTACGTGAAAAGCAAAATCGCCGCGTGCGAACAACTCGGCATTGACAGTTGGATGAATACGCAGCCGACAACTGTAACCACTCGCGAGATGCTGCAGCTAGTCGACGACTTGAACGGCGATCCGGCCGTGGATGGCATCCTCATCCAACTCCCGCTGCCGCCGCAGGTCGACACCAAACTAGTTCTCGAATCCGTCGATCCAGCCAAAGACGTCGACGGCTTTCATCCCATGAATTTAGGACGCCTGGTCAGTGGCCGCCCGGGACTGGTCGCCTGCACTCCGGCGGGCTGCATGGAACTCCTGAAGCGCGGCAACATTCCCATTGAAGGCGCTGACGCAGTGGTGCTCGGACGCAGCGACATCGTCGGCAAGCCCATGTCCCTGCTCTTGATGCACGCTAACGCCACCGTAACGATTTGCCATTCCAAAACGCGCGATCTGCCCGGAACGGTGCGCCGCGCCGACATCATCGTGGCCGCCATGGGCAAAGCCGGTTACGTGGCCGCCGACTGGATCAAGCCCGGCGCGGCCGTAATTGACGTAGGCACCAACCGCGTCACCGACCCCGCGGAAGCCGACCGTCTTTTCCGCAACTCGCCCGAACGCCTGGAAAAATTCCGCGCCAAAAATTCCGCGTTGGTTGGCGACGTGCATCCCGACGCCATGAAAGTCGCCGGAGCGCTTACTCCCGTACCAGGCGGCGTTGGACCCATGACCATAACTATGCTGATGAGCAATACCGTAAAAGCTGCACTCCTGCGTCGGGGCGCGTCCCAGACGAAACAACCGCAATCCAGCGTCACCGCACGATAGAATCGCTACATGCTTCGTCTGGGGATCACTGGCGGCATCGCCAGCGGGAAGAGCACCGTCAGCGGTATGTTGCGAGAAATGGGCTTCACCGTCCTCGATGCCGATTCCATCGCGCACACGCTCATCGAGCCAGGTTACCCCGCACATCATAAAATTGTGCGCGTGTTCGGACGCTCCATTCTGAACAGCGAAAACCACGTTAATCGCGAGGTCCTCGCCAAAATCGTTTTTGCCGACCGCATTAAACTGAAACAACTGAACGCCATCGTGCATCCTCGCGTGGAGGAGTACATCGTTTCTGAATTTGCAAAATTGGAGCGCGGCGGTTCGCAAAGCGCCGCATTCGTGGAGGCCGCGCTGATCGTGGAAGCCGGGCTGGATAAAAGGCTAGATGGCGTGGTCGTGTTGTGGTGCGAACCAGAGCAGCAAATTTCTCGTTTGATGGCTCGCGGTTTCACCGAAGAGGAAGCCCGCCGCCGAATCGCCTCGCAACTTCCGGTGGAAGAGAAATTAGGTCATGCGACTGAGAAAATCGATTGCTCCGGCTCCCTGGCGAAAACGCGCCAACAAGTCGAGCAACTCGCTACCAAACTCCGTGAAGTGCGTCCAACTATCTGAGAAGCGGCGTGGTCTCTGAACTCGTGGAATGAATAGCGCGGCTCCATCCGGAAGCGGCCTGGAAGATATTTCCCAGCAGTCCATGAGCAGAGTTAAAATCAATACAGAATAAAGTCTTAAGTGGTAAGCACCCGAAGAAGGACAATCAGACATGACCGCCTCGCGATCCTCCAGTACCATTCGTCTTTTTCTCGCCGCCGTAGTGATTATTCTGGCTGCCTATTGGGCCGGAGGTCGCTGGGGGGCACGTCAGCCGGTGGACGTAGGGGCAGGTCCAATTAGTTCTTCGAAGCCCAGCGGCTTGACTGCCAACATTTCGCAACGCGACGCCCCGCTCACTGACGACGAATCCATCAATGTGCGGATCTACCGGCAGACCGCGCCTGCTGTCGCTAACGTGCTGACCAAAGCCACCCAGTATGATTTCTTCATGGATCCGGTTCCGGTAGAAGGCGCGGGTTCGGGATTTATTATCGACAAGCGCGGCTACATCCTCACGAATTTCCACGTGGTGCAGGACGCCCAAACGATCGAAGTCGTTTTGGGCGACCAGTCGCGCTACCCAGCAAAATTTATTGGCGCCGATCAACGCAACGACGTGGCGTTATTAAAAATCGAGCCCAATGGAAAAAATCTGGCCACGCTGCCGCTCGGCGATTCCAATAATTTACAGGTCGGACAAAAAGTCTTGGCCATCGGCAACCCCTTCGGATTTCAAAGCACCTTGACCACTGGCGTGGTCAGCGCACTGGGCCGCACAGTCCAAACCAGCGAGACCACTTTCATCGACGAAGCCATTCAAACCGACGCGGCCATCAACCGTGGCAATTCCGGCGGCCCGCTGATCAACTCCCACGGCGAAGTGATTGGCATCAATTCCGCGATCTATACTCCGTCGGGAACCACCGCGGGTATCGGATTCGCCATCCCGGTCAATACTGCTAAAGGTATCGCCAACGACTTGATCACCGATGGCCGGGTGCACCGCGCATTTCTAGGATTGGAGACTTTGCCCGTCGGTGGCTACCTCTCACAAGCGCTCGATCTACCGGTACAGGAAGGGTTACTGGTGGAAACGGTCACGCGCGGAGGCCCGGCTGCCGCAGCAGGTATAAAAGGCGGCGATCAAGTCGCGCAAGCCGGCATGCGCCGCATCACCATCGGCGGTGACGTGATTACTTCCATCGACGGCCAGCCGGTCACCAATCAATTCGACATAGGAAGAATTCTAAACCGCAAGCACCCCGGCGATACCGTTCCCGTCACGCTATACCGTGGCGGCAAGAAAATAGATGTGCAGGTAAAGCTCGCGGAACGTCCCGTAAAATAATCTATTTTAAAAATTCAGCCCGATAACGCTGGCGTTCTTCTTCGCTAAACTGAAACCAGCCCTCGGCTAAGTCGCGAACGCGCTCTAATTCCCGCTGCATTTCAGCGTGTTTCGCTTGCATCAAATCCGCGTCGGCATCCGCCGGCACGTAAATTGGCGGCGCGCACAGAATCACGGTGCGCGCGAAAGGCGCCGGCAACAAAAAATGATCCCAAGTGTTGGTGAAAGTCTTACCGCGATCCACGCCGATATGAAATACCAGGATTGGGCAGCCACTCTTTCGGGCCAGCATTACCGGCCCTGGCTTGGCCACGAAGCGCGGCCCACGCGGGCCATCGATCGTAAAGCCGCAATCCACGCCCTCTTCGAGCCGCTTCGCCATCACGGCCAACCCTCGCAGTCCACCGCGCGTCGAACTTCCCTGAGCCGTGCCGAACCCCAGCCACTCGATAACCTTGCGCGTCCACTGGCCGTCGAACGCTGTGGTATTCATCACCACGATGCCGCGATTCCGCGCCCACCACGTCACTGGAATAATGACGCGGTGCCAGAACGCAAAAATGCACCGGTGTCCCGCGGCGTAAACGCGTTCCGGTTGGTGCTGCCCCAGCGCTTCAAAGCGCAGCGTCGGTCCCAGCGTGCGAATGACGCTGTACACCGCCGCGGCGATAATCGGAATTTGCGCGCGACGCGACCAGGGAAGCTCCGGCAGCCGCGTGTCGTAATGTAGATTTACCGGCTCGCCTTCCGGTTGCGCAGCCGATGGCGGCGACGCCCTCTGGCCTGATTCAATTGGGGCACCTTGCTCTGCTTCGGGGTTAGCCATCGTCGTATAGTATAGGCTGAGAGGCTTTCGCGAGAGTTCCCGCGGGTCGATGCACGCAATACAGTGCACGCAAAGAGCACGCCATACAGAGGAGTGAAATTTTTGGGGTTTCTGTTTCAAAACCAAAACATGCTGCGCAACCTGGCGCTGTTTTCCATCGCCGCCAGCGTTGCGCTCTTCGGAATGTTCACGGCTGCCGCGCGCCCCGATAATCCCTCGCCGGGCGACGCCGTGGGCGCCATTGAAGGCGAAGCGATCGCCGTGACCGGGCCTATGAGCGTGTCGAACATCAACGGCAGCGTCGCCACGGTGCTGCACAGCGGCAGCGATGTGCGCGTCAAATCCGGTAGCGCACACATAAATCTGGTGGAAGGCGGGCAGATCGACATTTGCGGACCAGCGCACTTCTCGGTGCTCAAATCCGGCAACTCGCTCACCATCGCTCTCGATATCGGTACGATTCACGCACACATTGAACGTTCGCCGGTGCTCACCATGTACACCCCGCAAATTCAGGCCCAGCCAGTGGCGATCGGCGGCGGCCCGCAAGATACCATCGTGGGTTTTGACGCCAGCGGCGCGATGTGTGTCCGCACCAATCGCGGAGCCTTGCGCCTCGAGCAGCAGTTAACCGGTCAAAATATTCTGGTGCCTCAAGGCGGAAGTGTTTTTCTGGCCAACGGACAAATCGATTCGCTTCGGACCGACACCGGCGAACACTGTGCGTGCGAGTTGCAGCTTGCCGAAGCGGCGCCACCGGAAGTAAGCAGAATAGCCTCGGCTGAGGAAGTGCGCCATAATGTCGACGACGTCAAACCAAACGTACCTACCGTTCCACCGGCCAAGCCGGTCGCGCCAAAGCAAGAGCCGATCTACCAGGTTTTTGTGCCGCCATTGATATTTAACGCCAACTCCAAGGTGCAGCCAGAGGTCGACCCCAAGATGATCATGATGATTCGTCGTGTGCGCGTGCGGCCTACGCTCATTTTTCAGGGAAAAGTTGAGGGCGATGTCGTTCCGGTGAAGGCTCCCGCTGCACTTCCCCTTCCTGCCGCAGCACCCCCGGCCGCTCCGCCGCCCGTGAAGACTGCTTCGTTGACGGAACGCGTTCGCAATTTCTTCCGTAAACTGTGGCCCTTCGGTTCTTGAACTTTGACGAGATTCAAGTCTTTACTTTTTGCATCATACCTTTTAGCCTTTAATAGTCCCTAGTCCCCGACCTCCCCGCCCGGGATGCTTCGCGTTAGCGGTACACGTGCAATCTCCCTTCCCACGGGGAACCAAATAAACCAGTCAGGGGAATCCCAATATATGGCTTCGGTCGGTGCAAATCGGTTGCGAGATGGTCTGTTCAATTCGGTGTTGCTGGCATTTCCTTTATTATTTATAGGTTGCGGGGGCGGACAAACCACCGTTCAGTCCGGCAACAAAGCCACTGTGACCGTTAGTCCCGTCCGAGCCGCTCTCACGACCGGTCAAAGCCAGTCCTTCACGGCCACGGTTACCGGGGCCTCCGTGACTACCGTAACCTGGGAAGTGGACTCCATACCCGGGGGCAATTCTTCCGTGGGAACCGTCACCGCTGCCGGAGTTTATTCCCCACCGTCCGCCCCGGGATCGCACACCGTCGCCGCAAGAAGTGTCGCCGACTCCACCGTCGCCGTGTCCGCAAGTGTTTTCATCACGGATCTCCCTGGGGTTTTTACGTATCACAATGATCTATCCAGGGATGGCGTGAACAGCCACGAGTATGCGTTGAATACTTCGACCGTAAAAGCTTCTACGTTCGGTAAGCGTTTTGCGTGCGCCATCGATGCCTCGGCTTACGCGCAGCCCCTGTGGGTGGCTAACGTAGCCATCGCCGGTGGAACTCACAATGTCCTGATCGCCGCCACGGTGCACGACACGGTCTATGTTTTTGACGCCGACGCTGCACCTTGCACGACGTACTGGTCAAAGAGTCTGTTGGCCAGCGGAGAAACCTGGGTCAACAATATGGACGTGGGTGGTTCACTCGATCTGGCGCCGGACATCGGTATCGTCGGAACTCCAGTCATTGATCCTGCTACCAATACAATTTACGTGGTCTCCAAATCCAAGAATGGAGCGACCATCCACCAACGCCTGCATGCCTTAAACTTAATCGACGGATCGGAAAAATTCAGCGGCCCGCAAGAAATTGCTGCGACGTTCAGTGGAGTTACTTTTAGTCCCATGTCTCAGAACCAACGAGCCGGGCTAGCGCTTCTTAACGGTGTCGTTTATATCGCGTGGGGTTCGCACGGAGACATAGGCACATATTATGGTTGGCTCGTTGGCTACGACGCAGCAAGCCTCGCGCAAGTCTCCGTGTTCAACGACACGCCCGGTCCGGGCATGGGTGGCATATGGATGGCCGGCGGCGCTCCGGCGGCTGACTCCAGCAATAATTTGTATGTGATCACCGGAAATGGAAATTTCGACGGCGCGACATTATTCGGCGACAGTTTTTTGAAACTGTCTACGCCAGGTTTAGGGGTCTTGAGCTTTTTCGCACCAGCCGATCAAGCATCACTGGATAGCGGAGACAATGATTTTGGCTCGGGAGGCGCGACGATTCTGGTCGATCAGCCTTCCGGCCCAGTGCAGCGCTTGGCCATGGGCGGCGGAAAAGAAGGGACATTGTTCGTTCTGAACCGGGATAATTTGGGTGGTAATACCAATAACGATTCTGGAGCGGTGCAAAGTTTCTCACTTGGGAACAGGATCTTCGCCACTCCAGCGTTTTGGCAGAACGCACTTTATGTCGGGCTCGATTCGGACCACGTGAAAAGTTTCACCTTCAACACCGCGACGGGACAGTTCAACACCTCACCTGCGTCGCAGTCTCCCACTACCTTCGGATTCCCTGGTTCCACACCGTCCATTTCGGCGCAAGGAACCTCCAATGGTATCGTTTGGGCGACGGAGAAAGGCGCTGGGCCAGCCGTGCTACATGCTTATGACGCAACTAATCTCGGCACGGAGCTTTGGAACAGCGCGAACAGCAGCGCCGATCAGGCCGGACAAGCGGTGAAGTTCACTGTGCCTACCGTGGCCAACGGCAAGGTGTACGTGGGGACTGCAGGAGAAATTAGTGTATACGGTTTGGCACCTAATTGATTTGCTACCCCTCTGGTACGGCGTAACATATATCTAACCAAGCTTGCGCTGCGAGCTTTACTTTTTCCATCATCGATATTAGTCTTTTACCTCGCTCCGACCCCAACCCGGAGTAGTCCCCCAGTTCGGTGATTAATCGCAGAAGTTTTTAATCGCTTGCGTCCTCGTAAGAGGAACTAACTACAATTTTTGACGAGGAATACAATTCATGACGTTGCCTAGTTTTGTGCGTTTGGGAAATCTTTTGTTTGTTGCGGTATTTTTTGGAATTGGCTTCGCGTCTTGGGGATGCGCCGGTGCGGGCTCGCCGTTGGCGGCCAACCAAACGGCCCAAGGCGCCCAGATATCGGTGACGCCAGCGAGCGCCTTCGTGCCGGTTTTGGGCACAAAAAAGTTTACGGCTGCCGTCGCCAATACTTCCAACCCCGCGGTGACATGGCAAGTGAACGGAACTACCGGAGGCGAGTCTACGTACGGCACGATCGACGCAACCGGCCTCTACACTGCGCCCAAGCTCATTCCCTCGCCGTCGGCGGTCACTGTCGCAGCAGTTTTGCAGGCGGAACCGACAAAAATAGCTACCGCGCAAGCACATATTAGCCAGCCGTTGATCGTCGCGGTTTCACCGTCAAACACCTCCGTGCAGGTGGGACATGCGCAGACCTTTACCGTAACACTGGCATATGACTATCAAAATAAAGGGGTGACTTGGACGCTGACCGGAGCTGGGTGCAGCGGGTCTGCCTGCGGCTCCCTGTCTGCGACCGCTTTCACTACTGCTGCCTATGTCGCCCCGAAAAAAGCGCCGTCTCCGGCCACTGTGATTGCTACCGCCACGTCCAACGCTGACAGCACCAAAACTTCTACCGCAACAATTACGATCACCAACACGGCGACTGCACCGACACCAACTCCAACTCCAACTCCAACGCCAACACCCACACCTGCTCCAAAACCAACACCCACTCCAACTCCGACACCAACCCCCACTCCAACGCCAACACCTGCGCCAACTCCGACTCCAACCCCCACTCCAACGCCAACACCTGCGCCGACTCCGACTCCAACGCCCACTCCAACGCCCACACCTGCGCCGACTCCGACTCCAACGCCCACTCCAACTCCGACACCCACACCAACTCCAACGCCCACTCCAACTCCGACACCCACACCAACTCCAACGCCCACTCCAACTCCGACACCCACACCACCACCACCAACGAGTTCGGTCTCT
>Ga0073928_10006472_pt1 | contig 15746 bp, 16 predicted proteins | sample PaiPotPPA55metaG_FD_76969 | JGI IMG/M metagenome (GOLD analysis project Ga0073928, IMG submission 76969) | Iron sulfur acid spring bacterial and archeal communities from Banff, Canada, to study Microbial Dark Matter (Phase II) - Paint Pots PPA... ... | reverse complement strand
CACTTCAACCTTGTCGCCCGCCGAACGACCCTCCTATATCGCTGAAGTCCGAGAAGCCTTGCGCCCAGAACTCTGCGACGCCGAGGGCAAGTGGACCGCCGACTACGTCCGCCTCCGCTTCGGCGCCAACAAGAGCCTCTAACCGACCAGTGTCGGCACCTTCTTGCTAAGTCCTGATAAACGCCCTTGTATTGAGCGATCTAAGCGATTCGATTGTCGGCACTCGGAAGTCCCAAAGTAATTGGTGAAATATCGCCATTTCACTCATTGACGGGGTCGTGAGTGAAATCGTCAGGTCATCCCATTTTAGTGAGGCGTGTCGGCTTGGAGATCCTCGTTTTTCTTCTTGCGCGACTTACGAGCGATTCCCTGGCCGGTTTGAGCTGGCGCGTCAGCGACCTGTTCTGCCTTTTTCCTCGCGCCTTCGATGGCGTGGTTTTTGCCCTGAAACTTTCCAACCATGTGAACCCGCTTCGCGTAGATGATTTTTGCTTCCCAAATATCCTCACGAAGATTCTCTAATTGAACTACAACCTCCCGCTTGAGAGGAGTGGTTACGTATGATTTTTCACTCGCCATAGTGGTGGGAATTCTATCAGTACCCTTGTCCCGCGCAGCGTTCGATGGCCTTCTGGCCGCCCTTCGTCAACGCTCTCTCCAAATTGTAAGACGAAGGATGATAACTGGCGAAATATCGCCATCTCTAACAATGTCGGCGGTGTCAAGGGTTCTTCGAGCACACAGCGACGTGCACTCGGAGAAGAGCGCCATTTCGCTCTCGTGGATGATTTTCGCTTTCCAACCAAAGGCTCGCTCGCAATCGTGGCGGTCAGGAACTCAGTCCGACCCAACCATCTCTTCGATCACAACCGTGATCATGATTACTACTTCGAACTCCCCCGACAAGGGGAGTGGGATGCCCAATCATTTCAACGGTGATTACCGTACACCCTGGCGATTTCCGGGCCGTCCCACGTGCGAACCGAACTTTTCGAACTGCTCGTAGTCCCATCCCTTGCGCCACATCCAGTACAGTCGGACCGCGAGCTTGCGGGCCATCGCGATTTTAGCGATCCGGCGTTCCCGTCGTATCGCAAGTGAAGAAACTGATGCCGCCAATCAAAATTGATGCGCACTGTAACCTGAGCCGCCTCCACTAACAAAAAGCGCAGCAGCGAGTTGCCTAACTGGCGCAGACGCGCACGCGGGTGATGAACCAGTTGCATGTGGTAGCCCTCAATGAAGGAGTACGGCTGAAGAAAGCGCTGTGGCGACCTGCCCGGCGAGACCAGCTGGAAAAAGGAAATAGGTGCCCGCCGCTTACCGCACGTAACTGGCAGTACATGGACCGTCGATTGTTTACTTTGAATGTCGATCGGCGGAAAATCTATCATAACCGATCCATGGACAGCAAAACAAAATCCGCTCAGCAGTTTAAGCGTGTCGCCGCGAACCTGGCAATTGGGGTCGTTGGTTTAGCAATTGTGCGGGTGATCGTGCAGTCCATGCCCATTTTTCAGGAAGCCGGCTGGATCGTCAAAGACAAGCTCAAGGTAGTTGCAGTGGCAACAATCCTGGTCGATGCCATGTTGTTGTTCTTTCTCGTCGCGTTTGCAATTGAAATTCGCGAGTATTTGCGCCGTCGTTTTATCGAGATACCCGGCATGGCAACAATGGCCACTAACCTCATCCTGCTAATCGCCGCCGCAATCGCATACAGCGATTTCAAGCCACTGCCACGGGCCTGGCCTTCGATTAAGGTGATTTATCTGTGGGGATTTTTCGCAGTGGTCGCAGTTCTCCTCGTGCAAATCATTGTGCTTCTGTACCAAAACAGGGATGCCATGGCTGCTCTCGCGCTGCATCAGTCAATATCTTCCGCTTCAGAGCAGAGTTCGGACTCTGGTGACGCCGCGGTGTTTGCGCGTCAGTAAATTGGATTTAGAACATCGTTGCTCATGTACGTTAGGGCAATGACCTGAAAAAAAGCGTTGTTTCACACTTTCCCGCTCAGCAGAAAAAAGTTTCACACTTGTCCCGAAAGGCTTTCACAGGCGCTGAAGACCTCATCCATAGCCAGATTCCCGTTGCATGATCTCAAGAGCACAAGCCGATCTCGACTATCGGTCCAAAGCGACGTGCGACTCGCAATTGGGACCAGTGAAGGGAAGGGAACTGCGCCCATTGCTGCCCCGGACCCGAAGGGTTGTCCCGTCGCTCCCGCCAATTTGCAGCAGAAAAAGGTCCGGCTTCGAGCGCTTAGTTCCCTGACTTTGGTTATCACCAGGGAACCTGCTGCGCTATACTCGGAGCCATGCGATCTCGGGCGTCCCGCATAACTGCTACGCTTGTTCTGTTCACTTGCCTTATTTGTCCGCTCCTTGAAACGTTCGACACCTGGGATCACACGATTCAAACCGGAAACGATACGGAATACACTTTGGTGGTTCTCGCGTTGTGCGTTGGAGCGGCGTATTCGTTTGCGCGTTTCGTCTTCAAATCCGCGCTGCTTGGTTTTCTTGCAAAAGGTGTATTCGCTTCCTTCCCTCAGAAATCGGCCTTTTCCGCGCCATCCAGTTTCACTTTACTGCTTTTGGATGCGCCGAGTCCTCCTCCCCTCCCTCTGCGTATCTAAAACTCTCCGATAGCTGAATCCAAAAACGTGCTCACGCATAGCTCCGTTTGTTGACGGCACAGTGATAGGCCGCCCTTGCACTTCAACCAAGACATATTTCTTTGTTCTTCAACGATTTAGTGGACTAGGTGACTCAAGAATGATTCTGGCTTGCCGTTCGTTTTCCCTTCGTCATGTTGTTATCGGAATTACCGTGTCGTTTGCCTTGTTGTTCTGCAGGGCTAACGCTGCAGCTCAAGCGTCGCGAGTTGGAGCAACTGTTGAAGGCATTATGCGTGACACCAGCGGCGCTGTCATTCCCAACTCGAAAGTGACGCTGCACAGCCCTTTGACCAATCAATCTCGTACTGTAACAACGGACGATCAGGGTTTCTTTCGAGCAGAGCAGTTAGCTGTCGGCACCTATGAAGTGCGAGTCGAACAGACAGGCTTTGCACCTTATCGGCGACCCAGCGTTGAGGCGAGGCTTGGGCAAACCGTTCATCTCGACATTGTGCTAGCTCCGGCATCGGCGTCTGAACAAGTGAACGTCAACGCTCAGGCCTCGTCGCTTGATCCCTCACAGTCATCAGTCGTTTCATCTGTGGATCAAGAGAGGATAGAGGAACTGCCTGTGCGGAGCCGAAATTACCTGGACTTTGTTCTACTTGCACCGGGCGTTTCGAGTTCACCGATAGCCTCCGGCATGAGCGGTTCTACGCCACTTGCTGGCAGCGGCTTCGCTTTCGGTGGTCTGAGATCGCGGAGCAACAATCTATCCATCGATGGCCTGGACAACAACGACGAGTACACAGGTTCGAGTCGTACCGAGCTTTCGCCTGAAATCGTGCAGGAATTTCAAGTGGTCAACAATGGCCTATCTGCAGAGTCGGGCGGAGCTTCGGGAGGTTCGATCAATGTCATCACTCGTTCCGGCACCAACGTGGTTCATGGTGACGCGTTTCTTTTTGCGCAGGACGTCGCATTCAATGCACGGGACCCTTTCGAAACTGAGTTGGGCAAGCCATCGTTTCGACGATTTCGCGCTGGCTTTGCTCTGGGCGGACCTGTTGTCAAGGACAAGACGTTTTACTACGCAGCCGTCGAACAAGAACACAACCGAGGGCAAATCGGGTCAGATATTGACTCCGCCACAGCGTCAGCCATAAACGCCTTCCTCGCGACCGGAGCCTTTCCAGGGCTAGCAACGCGCCAGATCACGACAGCTTTCTCTCCCATTGCGCGCGCGGAAACGGAAGCTGCGGGCAAGCTCGATCACCAGCTCACAAAAAATACTGCTCTGATGCTGCGCTATACCTTCACAAACAACAAAGAATCAGGTGATGCGTTCAATAGCAACGGCCTGATAGACGCAAGTGCGCGAGGCAGTAGCTTCACGAGCGACAACGCTCTTTCGGGATCGCTCACCACTGTCTTAGGCTCGGAAGCCGTTAGCGATTTGCGGTTGCAGGCGGCCAACCGCCATGCTGTCCTGCGTACGAATGAGCCTTTCGGACCGGAGATTGACATCGCTGGACTGGTCACCTTCGGACGGTCCTATGCCGGAAACAGCGAACGTCGCGAAAATCATTATCAAGCCAGCTATATATATTCTCGGACGCGCGGGAAACACCTTTGGAAGGTTGGCGCAACTGTGAATCGTGTAACACTGCGAGCTGACGTACCGGACGGATTCCAGGGCGTATATCTCTTTGGCTCTCTCGGCGATTTCCTCACGGGAAATCCTAATCAGTTTCGGCAGGCGTTCGGGAATTCGAACGTGGATTTTCCGGTGACGAGTGTCGGCGGATTTGTTCAGGATCACTGGTCCCTCGACCGCCAACTGACAGTTGATCTCGGCGTGCGTTACGATGTTGAGCGCCTGCCTTCTGGGTCCAACCAGGATACGAATAACCTCAGTCCGCGAATTGGTCTCGCTTGGAGTCCGTCTTCTAAATGGGTTTTTCGTGCGGGGTATGGAGTTTTCTTCGACCGCTACGTACTCGCCAATTTGACGCGCGCCATCGAGAAAAACGGTTCACAGGCATTCGAGCAAGTAGCAGATGGAACCGCAGCAGCCAGCCTTTTCGCGACAGCGCAGGGCGGGCCACTCGTTGCGCCTGCATCCGGGATTGCTCCGTCTGTCTTCCGACCTGACCCGCGCATGGCGACTCCCTATAGCCAACAAAGCAGCGCCGGTGCGGAATACTTGCTCGCGAAGAATCTTACGCTGCGCTCCGACTATTTGTTTGTTCATGGAGTTAAACTGCCTCGAACGCTTAACGTCAATTTGTTACCCCCGGTTGTCCTCACGCTTGCGAACGCCTCAAGCCTTGGTGTTCCAAATCCAACAGCACAGCAGATCGGACGAGAAGTTTTTTCAGCACGTCGTTTCGATACTGAGTTTGGAGACATCTATCAACTACAAGATTCTGCAGGGTCAACCTACAACGGAGCCTCGCTCGCACTGACTCGCCGGATGAATGAAGAACTGGAATTCTCGGCGAGTTACACGCTCTCGAAGACATTTGACGACGCCTCTGATTTCGACGAGGAGCCCCAAAACCCTTTCGATTTGCGAGGTGAGAATGCCGTTTCCCGCCAGCATCAGCAGCAGCGGTTTGTTTTTAATGCCCTGTGGGACTTGCCCATTGGGGATGAAGAAGACAAAGGCGGGAGGTCACAAGGAGGCACCGGCTGGCTCACGCAAACCTTCAGTCATATTGAAGTAGCGCCGATTCTGACATTAGAAAGTGGCCGGCCCGTAAACCCGTTAACTGGCCTGGACTCGAATCAGAGTCATGCCTTTCCGCTGTCCGCTAGACCGTTAGCTCTCGGCAGAAACTCTCTGAACACACCTGCACTGGCCACGATGGACCTCCGTGTTCTGAAATACTTCCCATTCGGCGGCGTGAAGCGACTGGACGTGGTAGCGGAATTCTTCAACGTGTTCAACAGTGCGAACGTCTCCCAGATCAATCCCGTCTTCGGCTCAGACCTGACGCCGATGCCGGGATTTAGGCAACCGATTGCCGTAACGGGTGCCCGCCAAATCCAGTTCTCGTTGGATTTCGAGTTTTGAGAAACAACCAACAAGAAGATTGCGGCTGAGAATATGAAGGAGCTCCAAAACTACGTCGAATCGTGCCTGGTGAGGAGTTGGCTCGCCCTATGCGGGAACTCGATCACGTCGTGCAGCGTCACTACGGCAGGTTCGAAGCGTCGTAAAATTTTCGTACCAGAAGTAGGATTAAGCACGAGACTGTCCAGATTTTACGACGGACCCAGCTCCTCTTCTGGCTCGATGTGCACTAATACTTCAGCGACCTCGGGAAGCCTGGAACGAACTATATTTTTTACTGTGTGCGCGATTCGATGGCCCTCGCGGACCGAACGATCTCCACGCACAACAACGTGAAGGTCAGCATAATAGCTGAAGCCCATCTTTCTTATCGCGCATTTCTCCAAGCCGATCACACCGGGAATGTGAGATGCAATCTCGCGGATCTTTGATTCGATTGTCGGATCTGGAGCCGCGTCCGCAAGTTCCAGAACCGCAGGTCTCATCTGACGATAGGCGTTATAGAGGATGACGACCGAGGCACACAGAGCGGCCCAATCATCGGCAGCGGGCCAACTTTTGAGCAGTGCAATCGAAATACCAAGAAAGGCAAATGCGGACGTGATTGCGTCTGTCAAGTGATGGCCGGCATCGGCACTCACTGCCGTGCTGTGAATGCTTTCACCGATCCGGGCCACGTGTTTGGACAAGAAGAACTTCAACAGCAGCACTCCGGTCAATATCACCAACGTGTAAGGTGCCGGAAGGGGGTGCGGGCTTCTAATTTCATGAATACTTTCGGCGGAGATTCCGACCGCAGCCGCAACCAGGAACAATCCCACGATAACGGCCGCGATCGGTTCAGCTTTACCGTGACCGTATGGGTGATCCTTATCTGCTGGCCGCAATGCGATTTTCAGTCCGTAATAGACAGCAACGCCGCTTAAAACGTCTGACAGGGATTCAAGGCCATCGGCCATCAATGCAAATGAGTGTCCCCAAAGGCCAGCACTCATTTTGATCAGTGCCAAAACGAAGTTGACGAGCATCCCCAACAACGAAGATCGTATGCCTTTCATTGCTGGATGTTCTTTGGGCATCTGGCCGTTTCTAGTTTTCGTTATATCTCACGTTGCCTTTCTGTGCATGGTTCGTGCAGCTCAGGATGCGGCGGTAGGAACGAACCAGGCGTGCGAAACAGATGACAATCTTTTTACCCTCTCCGGACAATTTCCGTGAGTCTAGGACATCTAATGGCGGCCTGAGGAGAGTGCTATATGGAACACATGTGGAGCAGCATGAAGACTGCAATCAATAGACGTTCGTTCGTGAAGAGCGGACTGACCGCAGCAGGTGCCGCCACCGTCGGCGCCGGACTACTAGGGAATAGCTCATCCGTTCTGGCGGAAAAGGGACCTGAAGAACACAGTGGCCATCTCACTCCTGGAGATGCAGCCCTGCTTCGGTTCGCAGCCGCAGCCGAAATCCTCGAGACCGATTTTTGGGTGCAGTACAACGAGCTCGGGGGCATTCCCGACAACGAAGTACCCGGCGGAAGCGGAAATCCGGCCTATACCGCTGCGCTTGCAGTGCTGGACGCCGACATGGCCCAATATGTCCACGACAACACCGATGATGAGTTCACTCACCAAAACTTCCTGAACGCTTATCTTGCATCCAAGGGCGCGGAGACAGTAAACCTGGAGCCATTTCGCACTTTGCCCGCCAGCACTGCGACCGGATCTAGCGGGAAACTGCGGCTTACCAACCTCATGCAGCTCACGCTTGATACCAGTTGGTGGACTCGGTACCGGAGCAGCACCCATAACCCTGACCTTGATCCAAATTTCAAGTTCCCGCAAGCCGTCCCAACTTTGGCGGTAGGGCAGCATACAGCAATCCCCAGAACCGACGAGGACACTAAGGATTCGAACTTCCTTCAGGCCATCGCAAATACTGCTGGATTCCACTTTCCGACAATCGAACAAGGTGGCAACAGCCTCTATCCTTCAATGGCGCAGAGGGCCACCCACGTGGAAGTGTTGCGAATCCTGATCAGCATTGGCCCCACTGAGACCATGCATTTCCAAACTTGGTCGGACAAGGCAGGTAATGCGCCTCCGTTGACTGCCGTCGATCCTGTGACCGGAGTATCGGTTACTTTTCCAGACTTAAATTCTCCGCCATTTGGTGGCGAGGATTTTCAAACCAATCTGATCATGCCGGAGCCGTGCCCATTCCTCAGCCGCAAGCTCCCGCCGTGTTCGATCATCCGTCCGACCGAAACTAAAGGAATTGCCATGGGTGTGGTCAACTTCTTGGCGGCGATGGGACTTTTCATCGGCCAACCACCGACCTTCTTTGAGTTCATGAAAGATTTGGCCGAAGATGCTGATGCGGCCAGACGAGGGCGGTAATGCTCGGAAGGAACGACCGCTCAAACTCCTGATCAGACGAACGGAGCTAGCATCGTGACCATGTATGAAATCGAATTTGGTTGGATTGAGCCTGCTGGGAAACTTCCAGCAGGCTTTTTCAAGAAAGAGGGGCGTTGGCGTTGGTGGTTGAACCACCAACCGCTAAGGGAGGGCGGAGCAACCCGCGTTCTCAAGAATCAAGGGCTGGCGCGCGCAAAAATCCAACACACGGGAGTAAAGACGTGGGTCTCGTTATTCTGGTTGGTCGTTCTGTTGCCTCTGTGGGCCGCTGACGCCAGCTCGCAAAAGGCTATCGACACCGAGCGGTCAGTCCTGACGGTTCACGTTTACAAAGCGGGGCTGTTATCAGCTTTCGGACACGAACACGAAATACGTGCGCCGATTCGAAAAGGTACCTTCTACGAAGACAAAAACACAGTCGAATTCATCGTGGATGCGGGCACGCTGCGAGTTCTCGATTCCGATGTCTCTGACAAGGACCGCGCAGAAATTCAGAGCACGATGCTGGGTCCAAAAGTATTGGATATCACCGAATTCCATGAGATTCGCTTTCACTCCACAGAGGTTAACCGCGCAGGTGAGAATAGGTGGATTGTGCACGGCGATCTGACCCTTCACGGCAAAACCCGCCCTGTGAAGGTCGATGTAGAACGGCTGAACGGACGATACCGCGGATCGGCTCGGTTGCGCCAGACGGAATTCGGGATCACGCCCGTGACAGTCGCGGGGGGATCAATCAAGGTGAAAGACGAGGTTCGGGTCGAGTTCGAAATCCTAGCGAAGTGAACTGGATAATCCCCGTCAGAGCACGAAAACGCGGGTGGTGCAAATCTTTGATCGCGTGGATGAGTGCACAAAATCCGCTTCGCTGTAGCAATTTGCGGGAGCTTGAACGTTTGAACAATCTCACCGTCTCTAGAACCAGTGGGAGTCCCCCAGAATGGCCGCCACTTTCTTGCGGAAGTCCTCAACCTCATATCTGTAGCCAACACGTAATAGCAAGGGATTGCTGTTCCTAGTTAGGCCCGCCGCCGCAGAAAATTGAATCCATGAGTGATCACTGACTCGCCACGATACGACCGGAGCTGCATAGTGCGCCGTCTCCTGCAATCCAAAACTGAGGCTACTGCCCAATCCACCATAAAATTCCATGCCCGCAACAAAGTTCTTACGGCAGAATCGACATATTACCTGGGACGAGTGTGTGATCAACGGCCGTGATACTCCAAATGCGTAACCAAACTCAAATCCCTCGTTCTTAGTTAGATTGCGCTCGACGATTAGGTTCTCTGCCACATTCCAGTGACCGACATCACTAGAGAGGATCAGCTTGGCTTCGAGTTCATGGGCGTGGGCTTGGCTGAGCTCGGCGTTGCTTTGGTTATCCAAGGGTGTTTTACCAACAATTTCCTTCTCGATGCGGCTCGCCTCATTGATGTTTTCGTACTCAAGGTAAAGTACGGGATTCAGGGCGTGCTCTGCGGCAAGCGGCCGGAAACGATTCTCCAGCCGCCATCCAGTGAACAGGGAACTATCGCCCGACGTGGATTGACTCTCGAGGTAGAGCTCGGACGTCCGCCAGCGGGTCACGCCGTATTCAAATTCACTATAAGGAGCAAAATAAGCCCGCTGCCCGGATCGTGGCACGCCAATCGTGCTCGAAACTCCAAGCTCTAGGTCTCCAGAGTCTTCTAGATGGTGGTTATATGTAACGAAGTAGCGACTTTCTTGAGCTAGCAAGGAGCCCGTCGCAGCGAAACACATTACAAGGAGGAAAAGGTAGCTTCGTCGCACGATCAGCGCATTTTATCTGTGCAGAAGAACAGCGCAAAATGGAGAACACTGAACTGCAGGATTGAAGGTCTCAACCTGCGCGTGCGTTCAATTAGCCGGAACGCAAGCGCCCTTCGCGCTTTTGCATCACGCCCACTCTTTTGCAAATCCTTTACGAAACAGTGACAAATTGGGTTTGGTGTTAAAGGAAAATTCATAAGCGCTCGGATATCTCCGTAAGGCTATCCTTTAATGGAGACGATTCTGATCGTCGAGGATGACCAAGCAGTTCAGAAGACGCTGAAGCGCCTTTTCCAATCCGCCGGATACACTGTTGAAATCAGCGGCGATGGACTGTCTGCTTTGGAGGTTTTCCGCACCAGAACTCTGGCGGCGATTGTTCTCGATCTGGAATTACCACTCTTGTCGGGGCAAGAGGTTTGTGTTCACATCAAACAGCGTCAGCCTGCTTTGCCGATCATTATCCTCAGCGAGTCCAAGGATATCGTGGATAAAGTGTTGCTCTTGGAGTTGGGTGCCGACGATTATGTGACCAAGCCATTCAGTCCTAGGGAGCTACTGGCCCGTGTGCGGGCGAAACTCCGCAAAGCGCCCCCACCAATATTTCACGAACAAACCGAGTTCGATGGGATTCGTGTGCACTTCGGAAAAATGGAGGTAGTTCGTGAAGGGGAACCGCTCCACCTAACCGCCCAGGAGCTCAAAATACTGAAATTTTTCCTGCAGAATGAGAAACGCAACGTCTCGCGCGTTGAAATCTTAAACGAAGCGGTAGGATACGATGGTTATTCATCTGTGCGGGTGGTCGACAACTACATTCTGAAGCTTAGGCAAAAGCTCGAAACAGATCCAAAGCATCCCACCCACTTTCTCACGAGTTATGGAGCGGGCTACAGGTTTGTGCGTTAAAGCAAGTATGAGGCTTACGACCTCTTAACTTACGGAAGATGTAGTCAAACGCAAGAAAAACGTTTACGACGAGGCAACAAACAGTCGCTTCTTTTCCAGATGGATGCCATGTGATTTCGAAGGTGCCTTTGACTGCCGAAAGCGTAATCGTTTGTACTAAGCTAAGCGCCTGTTTTTCTTCGGCTGATATCTGGCTCGTGAATCCCGAAATCGTGGCAATACGTGAAGCCAGTCCGACTCTGGGGAGATCAGGGCCCGCGTACATCGGCAAAAGCCTTGCTGGAAGCCGATTTGCCTGCTACCCTGTTGGGGTTTGACCGGAAGGGCCAATGATTTCCGGGTGGTCTGCTGGGCTGCTGACATCTGCTGGGCTGCCGACAAAGTAGGCTTAGAAATCTAGACGCTAAATGTCAGGAATATTTGCACTGCTACTCCGCTCCGCAAATCCTCACCCTCAATTAAATCCTCACAAACACAAAAAGGAGTAGTCATGATGCGATTGGATCGAGTAATCGGGCCAGCCCTCGTCGTACTCTGCGTGACAGCCACTCTGTGCGCGCAGAATCGTTCCACCCGGCAGCTCACAGTAGCGGGAGTGACCAACTTATCCGCTCAACCCGGATCGGCATCGGCCGAGGTCGGGAATGAAGTCTTCATCGGGCCAGAGATAGATGTGCAATTTACCAAGCCGCAGATCACAGGATCAATCTCGCCGGCGCGGGTGTCTTCGGCGCATGTCCCCACGCCGAACGGAAGTCCGTTCGCCACTACCGCGGGAGATATATTTTCCGGCTTCAACGCGATCTCGCACCGCGACCAGCGGCTCGCCAACAACGGGAATCAGTTCAGCCTGGAGCCGCCCGACCAGGGACTCGCGGTGGGCGCTGGCTTCGTGGTAGAAGCCGTCAACGACGCCGTGCGAGTTTTCAACTCTGCGGGAACGGCTCTGACCGGAACGGTTGCTTTGAGCAGTTTCCTCGGTTTGCCGCCGGCAATCGATCGCACCAAAACACCGGTTGTCTTCGGGCCCGAGCCTACCGACCCCAAGGTATACTTTGACGCGCCCTCGCAGCGGTTCTTCCTGACCACTTTGGTGCTGGGCCGCGACTCAGGCACTGGTGCGCTGATCGCCCCGATGAAGATTTATATCGCGGTTAGCCAGACCCCAGATCCCACGGGCAACTGGACAATCCTAAACCTCGATGTAACCAACGATGGCGGTGCCTTTGCCGCATGTCCGTGCTTTGGGGATCAACCGCTAATCGGCGCCGATGCAAACGGCTTCTATGTAAGCACCAACGCCTTTGGGCTCGCCACCTCCAGCTTCAGCGGGGCGAACATCTATGCCTTCTCCAAGACGGCGCTGGAAACGGCGAGTGCGGGCGCGATTACCGGGGTGCGTTTCAGCAATTTGACGGAAGCTGGCATGCCGTTCGCTTTCTCGATTCAGCCCGCGACAGTACCGCCCGGCGGTACTTTCGCCACCAACACGGAGTACTTCCTCAGCGCGCTGGATTTCAACAACACGGTGGATAACCGCTTGGTAGTCTGGGCGCTGACCGGCACCAACACCTTGGGCACTGCGTCGCCAGCCTTGTCGCTGGTCAACGCGGTGGTGGACACGCAGTCCTATGGCGCCCCGCCCCAGGCGCAGCAAAAGCCCGGGCCCTTTCCGCTGGGCATGTCGCTGAAGGACCATGAGGAGCTGGTCTCTTCAAATGATGATCGTATGAATCAGGTCGTTTTTGCCGATGGCAAGCTTTGGACTGCGCTGAACAGTTCGGCGAAAACGTTGAATGGCCCGGTGCGCACGGCGGCGGCCTGGTTCATCCTGTCGCCTTCGGTCAGTGGAGGGACGGTGTCCGCCACAGTTGTCAACCAGGGCTATGTAGCAATCGACGATTCCAATCAGCAAAACGTGCTATTTCCGTCGGTCGGGGTCAATAGCCTCGGCAAAGGCGTTGTGGCGTTCAGCGTGGTAGGACTGAACTTCTTCCCCAGCGCAGGGTACGCGCCAATTGACGTGAACGGCACTGGCGCAATCCGGATTTCTGGCGTCGGCGCATTGCCGGACGACGGCTTCAGCGGGTATCCGCAATTCGGCGCCAGCAATCGCGTCGGACGCTGGGGCGACTACTCCGCCGCCGTTTCCGATGAGAACGGTGCCATCTGGATGGGAAACGAGTACATCCCGAATGCGTCGCGAACGGTGAACGCGAATTGGGGCACGTTCATCGGCGGCTACACGCCGCAGTAGTGGAAGAATATCGCTTAAAAAGCAGGGGCCCGCATGGCCCCTGCTTTTTTGCGAGGGCATTCTCGCGGGAAAGTTCGCGTTAGGAGTGTGACCGCGGAGGCGTTCCACCGTTTTGGTCGAGTTTTCAACCGAGTAAAGGTTTCGTCGGTATATACAGATGCGACTATTAGCTTGCGAGAGTCAGGTTCGGATCGGATTGTGACGATCCGCCGGAATCAGATAGAAAAGTTTGTTCCTGCCGATAACATCAAGTATGGCGGGATGGTGACACTCCGTCGCGTGCAATGAGTGAAAGGCCGAGAATGCAGCTAAGGAGTTTCAATGAATCGCTGCACATCCCAGCCTTCCCCCTCGGGTGGATTGAAAAATAACATAAGACGTGCCACGGTCGTCTCAGCCGGTTAGGGTTGTTACGAAATCGGAACAGGCCCTCTCTAATGCGGCAGCTCAGGGAGATCCTAAGGTTTGACGATTTTCCAGAGGGCCGCCAAAGCATTGGCGGCATCTTGAATGGATTGTTTTTGCGTGATTGCTGGTTCACGTAGGAATATAGGCGTTTGCCTCTTGGCAGTGCTCGTCATCGGCGCTCCCGCGATCTTGGATAACGCAGCCATATACCTTCCTTGCAACTCTCGAGGGCTCAACATGTCTCCTTCACACTAATTACTTGTTAATTTGAATTCATGAAGCGACAGTTGCCAATACTGATTGCTGCCGAGTTGATCGAAGGAAATCTGGTATTTGCGATGGATGTGACTACTAGTAGTTGGCGTAACATCGCCATTTCACAACCTATGGCGAGCAAACTCCTCGCTTTAATCTTCCTAGCCGTGCTGAAGAAGTTTTCCTGACGTTTTTCTGACGAGGCATTTGACACGCAGAGCTCCAACCGTGGGTTCTGAGTGTAATCGCCTGTTTACGACAACGATTAAATCCCCTGCTTGGTAATCGTCGCTCCAAATAAAAAGCCCGCCCAATGTGGACGGGATTTTTTCGCGCCTGAGTCCGGGTATTCTACTGCTTCTTGGCTGCGCCCGATTTAGCACCCTTTCGCGGGTCGTCTGCCGGATTAATGTACTTAATCTCCCACGGACCAGTACCGTGTAGCTGGATCACCGTTTCGCCCTTAGCCATCGCATAATGATGCACGGTGGGTTCAAGGTACGCGAAACTACCAGGGGCAAACTCGTTCATCTTTCCTACGTCGAAATTGTCACCCATGCCTACCTTAAAGGCTCCAGAGATCACCGTCACGTGCTCGCGACGAAGATGGTGGTGCGGCGGGATCTTGTATCCATCCGGCATCTTCAAACGCATGGTGTAGGCCCCCGGCGCCATTGGATTGCCTTCGAGAACGGACAATTCAGCTCCGGGAGGCAGCACATTCGGGGCTGCACCCCACTGGATAGCATCCGGCGTGTACGCTTTTACGTGCTCGGCGGATTTCTGCGCGACAAGAGTCAACGCAGCACTAAACAAAAGCAGCATCGTTCCAATTGATCTCATTCGTCCATCCTCCAAGAATGGGTTCCTATTCTAAGGCTAAGAAGAATTGTTTGCAGCAAGTAGCCAGGGCTATCGGCAGGCCACGAGGAACTTTATTGGAGCCGCCAGCCGGTAGGCAATCGGTCACATGGTGAAACATCGCGATAGCGCGCAGATTCACTCAGGCAGCAACGGCTTCTGTGGGCAGAGTATGGTTTAAGCCTGAGAGGAACGCCTCGCATAAAGCGGCCGTTTGCTCGGGCATCTCTTGAGGGATTTCGTGTCCACAAGGCAATGCGACCATCCTCGCCCCCGCGATATGGGTCAATATCGTGGATTTCAGCATATCGGGCGTCACCAGCGGATCATAGCTGCCCGCCAGAACTAGCGTTGGAATTCGAATCTTTCTCGCCTGTTCGACACAGGACGCACCACACATATTCAACGTCTCCTCCAAGCCGACCCGAGCAGCCTTGGCGAACTCATCGAGAAACGACTCCGTGAGTTCCCGCCTGACAGGAATCTTCGTAAAAGGCGCGAGTATTTGCTGGAATACCGCATCGCGATCATGTTGGGTATCGCACCACGCCTTTTGCATGTCAGCAGGAACTGGGAACTCGCTGGCTGGAACCGCGGCAATGAGCACTAGTCCAAGTACGCGCTCGGGATGTTTGGCAGCGATGTACTGCGCAAACTTGCCACTCATGCTAAAGCCGACCAGCACGAAGCGATCCGCTCCGGCATCATCCGCGACTGAAAGCATATCCTTTGCGAATTGATCGAGCGTGTAACCCGTTGCGGGTTGGCCCGAATCGCCGTGCCCGCGATAGCTCGGCGCAATGATCTGTAAGCCTTCCAAATTTAAGTGGCTCACCAATTCGCGCCAGTACGATGACGAGCCACCCCAGCCGTGAAGCAGAATCACTTTCATGCTGCCGCTACCGTGCGTTTCGTACTGAATACGGGTGCCGTCCTCAATGTGCGCGAATGGCATAGGACACTCCTTAGACGAGCGGGAGAATACCCTAGTTCTTCCTGGCTTTCAATCCTGCACCTGTCAATTGACGATAAATCGCCATCTCTAACAATGTCGGCGGTGTCAAGGGGTTCTCCGAACACACAGCTGCATGCACTCGAAGAAGAGCGCCATTTCGCTCTCGTTGGGGTTTGCGCTTTCCAACTTAGGCT
>Ga0073928_10006467_pt1 | contig 15756 bp, 18 predicted proteins | sample PaiPotPPA55metaG_FD_76969 | JGI IMG/M metagenome (GOLD analysis project Ga0073928, IMG submission 76969) | Iron sulfur acid spring bacterial and archeal communities from Banff, Canada, to study Microbial Dark Matter (Phase II) - Paint Pots PPA... ... | reverse complement strand
GCTGTTTGCAGGCATTGGTCTGGTGGCATACGCGCTGCCGGATCAGCATCTCGCCTTCCTCGAGATCGTTCCGCTGCTGCTGTGGTCGCGGGCCTACGGGCTGTGGCCGAGCATCGCGGCGGCGTTCGTCGTCGCGCCCGCCTTGGACATGCTGCAGCACCGGCTGCGCGGCCAAGAGGCGCTCGGGCCGTTCACGATCGAAACGCTCATGTTGTTCGCGCTATTCGTCGCCGTGCTGCTGTTCGTCGAGCGGTATGAGGACGTGCTCGAGCGGTCGTACCGCACGGCCGCGGAGCGGCTTTCGTCCGAAAGCGCAGCGCGGCTGCGCGAACTCTCGATCGCGCTGCCGGTTGCGGTGCGCGCCGAAGAAGCGCAGGCGCGCGAACGCGACCTCATGGCAATCGCCGAAGCGTTGCCGCAACTGGTCTGGCGCGCGGATCCCGACGGAACGCCCGAGTACTTCAATTCCGCCTGGATCGCCTATACGGGCGTCGAGCTGCGGGCGCTGACCGAAGGCGGCGTCGAGATCGCGGTTCATCCCGAAGACCTCGCGACGCTGCGCGAGCGCTGGGCGGCGGCGCGCGACGAGGCCGCGATTTTCGATGCGGAGCTGCGATTGCGCAAGGCCGACGGGTCGTACCATTGGTTCGTCGCGCGAGCGACGCCGCTGCACGGTTCGAGTGGCGAGGTGGTGCGCTGGTTCGGCACGTTCACCGACATCGACGCCCAAAAGCGCGCGCAAGAACATCTCGAGCGCCGCTTCGAGCTTGCGCACCGCGTATCGGAAGCATTCCAGGAAGCGTCGCTGCCGACGTCGCTCCCAAGGATTCCGGGCGTCAGCTTCTCCGCGCTGTATCGCGCCGGCCGCCGCGAAGCCGCGGTCGGCGGCGATTGGTACGACGCGCTGCGGCTGCTCGACGGCCGGCTCGTCGTGTCGGTCGGCGACGTCGCAGGCAGTGGTCTGGGAGCGGCGATCACGATGGTCGCGATGCGCCAGGCGATTCGCGGCGCGGCGCAGATCCACGCCGATCCGATCGCGATCTTAGAAGCCGCCGACCGGACGCTGCGCGAAGACGCCCCCGATCGCATGGTGACCGCGTTCGTCGGAATCTACGATCCCGTGACGCGCGCGTTCGGCTACGCGCGCGCCGGGCATCCGCCGCCGCTGCTGCGGTCGGCCGACGGCCGCGTCACCGAACTCGCTTCGCCCGGCCTTCCGCTCGGCGTGCGCCGCAAGGGCGACACCGAGCGCGGCGACGTCTTGCTCGAGCCGGGCGAAACGCTTGTGCTCTATACCGACGGGCTCATCGAATCGACGCACGACGTGATCGCGGGCGAGCGCCGGCTGCACGAGATCGTCGGGGCGCTCGGCGCCGAGTGCGACGATCCCGCCGAGCGCATCGCGAGCGCCGCGCTTGCCGGCGGCGCGCGCGACGACGTCGCGATCATGACGCTGCGCTTCGAGCGCTCGGAGGGCGAATTGCATCGCCGCTGGTCGTTCGATTGCGACGACCCGTTTGCGGCGCACCGGATTCACGAATCGTTCGTGGACGCGCTCGTCTCCGCCGGCGCGAGCGAAGCGCAGCTTGCCGACGCCGAAGTCGTCTTCGCCGAACTCCTCGGCAACGTCGTTCGTCACGCGCGCGGGCCGTGCGACGTCGTCCTGGATACGGGCGGTACGCTGCCGGTGCTGAGCATGCTCGATCGCGGCCGTGGGTTCACGCACGCGACGCACTTGCCCGCCGATGCGTTCGCTGAGTCGGGCCGCGGCCTCTACATCGTGCGCGCGCTCAGTGCCGATTTCAACGCGACGCGCCGCCCGGGCGGCGGAACCCACGCGCGCGCCGTGCTGTATGTCGAACGTCTCGCCAACCCCGCGAAACGGCGCAATCGCTCGCGGGCCGCGGGCGCAGCGACGGCGCCCGCCGCGTGAATGAATGGAAACTGCCGTTAGTTTTCGAACCCGGTGCCAATCATGGCGAGCATGGGGACCGTCGTCGACCGCGGTCTGGAGGGGGTCGTTGTCGGGGCTACCGAGCTCAGCCGCGTCGAGGGTGAAGCCGGCCGGCTGACCTATCGCGGGTTCGACATCGACGATCTCGCGACGAACGCCTCGTTTGAAGAAGTCTGTTACCTGCTGCTCTTCGGGCAGCTCCCGAACGCCTACCAACTCGAGGATCTGCGCGTGCGGCTCGGCGCGAACCGCGCGCTGCCGCCGTCGCTCGTCGACTGGATGCGCTCGATGCCGCCCGACGCCCCGCCGATGACGGTGCTGCGCACGATGGTATCGGGTCTGGCGCTCTTCGTTCCGCACGCCGAAGACGGCGCGCACCCCTCGAATCCGCGCGCGGCGATCCACCTGATCGCGAAAACGCCGTCGATCGTCGCGGCCTGGGCGCGCATCCGGCGCGGTCTCGAGCCGATCGCTCCCGCGCCGCACCTCTCGACCGCGGCGAATTTCCTTTACATGCGCTCGGGACGCGCGCCCGATGCTGCCGCCGAGCGCGCGCTCGACACGTACCTCGTGCTGCTGGCCGACCATTCGTACAACGCCTCGACGTTTGCGGCGCGGGTTACGGCCTCGACGCGCGCGGACATCTACGGCGCCGCCGTTTCGGCGATCGCCACGCTCGAGGGCGACTTGCACGGTGGCGCACCCGGAAAAGTCATGAAGATGATCCTCGACATCGGCGCGCCCGAGGGAGCGGGCGCCCTCGTCGCCGAGCTGATCGGGCGCGGCGACAAGATCATGGGCATGGGCCATCGGGAGTACAAAGTGCGCGATCCGCGCGCGCGGCATCTCGAAACGATGGCCAAGGCGCTCGCCGAGGCCTCGAATACGCCGTGGTACGGGATCGCGCGCGCGCTCGAGGATGCGGCCGGCGCCGCGCTGCGCGAAGCCAAGCCCGGCCGGCGTATCCATGCGAACGTCGAGTTTTACACCGCGCCCACGCTCTATGCGCTCGGGCTGCAGCCCGACGAATTCACCTGTATGTTCGCGTGCGCGCGCATGGCGGGCTGGACCGCACACGTGCTCGAGCAGTTGCGCGACAACCGGCTGATCCGGCCGCAGGCCACGTATACCGGTCCCGCGGCGTTGCCCTGGGTGCCGATCGACCAGCGGGCCGCGCGCGCACCGTCGGCGGCGGCCGCCGAGTGAGCGCGAACGGCTCGCGGCGCGCGATGATTTCGCGCGCGACGAAGGAAACGACGATCGATCTCGAGCTCGACCTCGACGGCGGCGACCGGCTGATCGCGACCGACGTGAAGTTTCTCGATCACATGCTCGATGCGTTTGCAAAGCACTCCGGGTGCGGGCTGACGCTGCGCGCGCGCGGCGACGGGATGGACCATCACCACCTCGTGGAAGACGTCGGCATTGCGCTCGGTTCCGCGATCGCGCAGGCGCTGGGCGAGAAGCGCGGCATCGCGCGCTTCGGCTCGATGGCCGTGCCGCTCGACGACGCGCTCGTGCTCGGGAGCGTCGATCTCTCGGGCCGCGCCTGGTCGACGTTCACGGTCACCTTCGGCGTGGAGAACCTCGGCGACCTCAAGACCGAACTGGTGCCGCACTTCTTTCACAGCGTGAGCGAAAACGGCCGCTTCAACCTTCACCTCGTGCAGCTCGGCGGGCACAACTCGCACCATCTTTGCGAGGCCGCGTTCAAGGCGTTCGCGCGCGCGTTCGCGCAAGCAAAGGCCCCCACCGGCGACGCTTCGGTTCCATCGACGAAAGGATTGCTCGCATAGTGGCAGACTACACGCTGCAGGACGACGCGGGAAAAACGATCGCGAAGTTTCCGCTGCTGGAACCATCGCTCGGAGCGCCGGCCGTCGACGTGCGAAAGCTCCTCGACGACGCGAATACGGTCACCTACGATCCCGGGTTTTCGAGCACCGCGAGCTGCAGTTCGGCGATCACGTTCGTCGACGGCGACAACGGTGTGCTGCTCTATCGCGGGTACCCGATCGACGAGCTCGTTGAAAACAGCGACTTCGTCGAGGTGGCGTATCTGCTGCTGTTCGGCGAGTTGCCGGCCGCCTCCGAGCTGAAGCAGTTCAATCGCGACGTCACCTATCACACGATGGTGCACGAGCAGCTCTCGACGTTCTTGCGCGGGTTCCGGCGTGACGCGCACCCGATGGCCGTGCTGCTGGGCGTCGTCGGCGCGCTGTCGGCGTTCTATCCGGATTCGATCGACGTTTTCGATCCGATGCAGCGCCTCATCTCGATCGAGCGCCTGATTGCGAAGATGCCGACGATCACCGCGATGGCCTACAAATATACGCTGGGCCAGCCATTCGTCTATCCGCGCAACGACCTGGACTACTGCTCCAACTTCCTGCACATGATGTTCTCGGTGCCGGCCGAGACCTACCATCCGAATCCCGTCTTCGCGCGTGCGATGAACGCACTGCTCATCGTGCAGGCCGATCACGAGCAGAACGCCTCGACCTCGACGGTTCGCACGGTCGGCTCGAGCCGCGCCAACCCGTTCGCGTGCGTGGCGGCCGGCATCTCGTCGCTGTGGGGGCCGATTCACGGCGGCGCAAACGAGGCGGTCGTCGCAATGCTCCAGGGGCTGGGCAGTCGCGCCAACCTTCCGGACGCAATCCGGCGCGCGAAGGACAAGGACGACCCGTTCCGCTTGATGGGCTTCGGGCATCGCGTCTACAAGAGCTACGATCCGCGCGCGAAGGTGATGCGGCGGATCTACGAAGAGCTGTTGTCCGAGCTCGACCTCGCCAACGATCCGCTGTTCGACCTCGCCAAGGAACTCGAGAAGCTTGCGCTCGAGGACGATTACTTCGTCAAGCGCAAGCTGTATCCGAACGTCGATTTCTATTCGGGCCTGATCATGCGCGCACTCGGGATTCCGATCAACATGTTCACGGCGATCTTCGCCCTCGCACGAACCGTAGGATGGCTCTCGCATTGGAAAGAGATGATCGAGGATCCGGAGCAGCGCATCACGCGGCCGCGCCAGCTGTACGTCGGCGCGAAACACCGCCCCTACGTGCGCATCGGCGATCGCGGGCTCAACGGCGCAGCCCCGAAGATGCCGTCGGGCCCGGCGATGCCGAACGAAGCTTCGATCGTCGGCGGCTGAGCCCGCAGCGGCGATGATCGCCGTCGTCGACTACGGCGGCGGCAATCTCGGCTCGCTGATCGCGGCGCTCGGCAGGCGGCGGGCCGCGTTCGTCGTCACTTCGGAGCCCGCCGAGATCGCGGCCGCCGGCGCCGCGATCCTGCCCGGCGACGGTGCGTTCGGGGCGACGATGGCGGCGCTACGCGAGCGCGGGCTCGACGAAGCGGTCGTCGCCACGATCGATGCGGGCAAACCGTTCTTGGGGATCTGCGTCGGAATGCAGGTCCTCTACGAACGCAGCGACGAGTTCGGTGCGCATGTGGGGCTTGGCCGGCTGGCCGGTTCCGTTTCGCGCTTCGCGAACGCGCCGCGAGTTCCGCACATGGGATGGAATCGGCTCGAGATCGTGCGCGACCATCCGTTCGTCCGGGGATTGGGGCCGCAACCCTACGCGTACTTCCTCCACAGTTATCGCGTCGCCGTCGACGCCAATACGCTCGCGCAGACCGATCACGGGGAGCGCTTCGCGTCGATCGTGGCACGCGGCAACGTGATGGCGACGCAATTCCATCCCGAGAAAAGCCAGACCACCGGCGCCGTCCTGCTCGACAACTTCATCCGGCTCTCCGCGTGCTGATCGTTCCGGCGATCGATCTGCGCGCCGGGCGTTGCGTGCGGCTCGTCCACGGGGATCCGGCGCGCGAGACGCAATACGACGGCGACCCGGTCGAGCGCGCGCGCGCGTTCGTTCTCGCGGGCGCCCGGCGAATCCACGTCGTCGATCTCGACGGGGCGCTCGGAACGGGTGAGAACCTCGCCGCCTTCCGGGCCATTTGCGCGCACGCGGCGGTGCCGGTTCAGGCCGGCGGTGGCATCCGCAGTTTCGAGGACGCGCGCGCGCGGTTCGACGCCGGCGCATCGTTCGTGGTCCTGGGCACGCTCCTTGCGGAGCAGGCGCACGTCGCGCGCGAGATCGTCGACGTCTACGGCGACCGCATCATCGCCGGTATCGACGCGCGCGGCGACGAGGTGATGGTGCGAGGCTGGAAATCGCGCGCGCCGATCGAGCGCGACGCATTCGTGCGCGAAGTGCACTCGTGGGGCATCCCCCGCATCGTGTATACGGAGATTGCGCGGGACGGAGCGGGCACCGGCTACGACGTCCCCGCGCTCGCGCACGTCGCGTCGCTCGCGCCGCTGCGCGTGACCGCGAGCGGCGGTGCGCGAACCCTCGACGATCTCCAGGCGCTCGTGCGCGGCACGCCGCCGAACGTCGACAGCGCAATCGTCGGCCGCGCGCTCTACGAGGGAACGATCGACCTCGGCGAAGCGATCGCGGCCGTCGCCGAGCCCGCGTAGCGGCGGGGAACACCCGCCGGAAGCCGCGCGACGATCTCGTAGCCGATCGTTCCCGCCGCCTCGGCGAACGCGTTCGCGTCGATCGATGCGCCGCCGTCGGTGCCGATGAGCGTGACGCGGCTGCCCGGGTGCGCCTCGGGCACGTCGGTGACGTCGAGGAAGCTCATGTTCATGCAGATGCGGCCGACGAACGGAACGCGGTGGCCGGCCACGATCGCGCTGCCCGAATTGCCGGCCGCGCGCGGAATGCCTTCGGCATAGCCGATCGGCAGCACGGCGATGCGTGAGGCTCGCGTCGTGTGATACGCGCAGCCGTAGCCGACCGAACGGCCCGCTTCGACCGCGCGTACGACGACGACGCGCGTCGTCCACGACAACGCGGGCTCGAGTAGCAGGGTCCCCGCCACTGCGGCCTCCGTTTGCGGCGACGGCCAAATGCCGTAGGTCGCGATGCCGGCGCGGACGAGATCGAGCCGCAGGTTCGGAAACAGCATCGCGGCGGCCGACGCTGCGGCGTGGCGCACGACGCCGCGCTCGCGCAGGGTCGCTTCGAAGGGCTCGATCGCGCGTCGGAAGTGCTCGAGTTGCGCAAGCGTGAACGCCGATTCGAGCTCTTCGGCCGCGGCCAGGTGCGTGAAGACGCCGCGAACCTCGAGCCCGGGGTCGGTGAGATAAGCCCCGAGCGCTTCGGCGGCGCGATCGCGATCGAGGCCGAGCCGCGTGGCGCCCGTGTCGATCTTCGCGTGGACCGCGAAGCGGCAGCCGCGCTCGCGCGCCGTTCGCGCCGCGTCGCGCGCGAAGCCGCCCGTGCTCCAGAGCGCGATCGCCGCGCCGGACTCCTGGGCGACGGCGAGTTCGTTCGGCTCCACGGGCCCGAGCACGAGGACCGGAGTCTCGATGCCGGCGGCTCTCAGCTCGGCCGCTTCGTTCACGCCGTAGACGCAAAATGCGTCCACCTCGCGCGCAAGCGCGGACGCTACGGGGACGAGGCCGTGCCCGTAGGCATCGGCCTTTACGACCGCGGCGTAGCGGGCGGGGGCGACGAGGGCCTTCAGGCGCGCGACGTTGCGGGCGATCGCGCCGAGATCAATCGTGAGCTCGGCGATCAACGCGGCGCGTCCGCCGTGCGCTGCGTCGCGTGTGAGCGCGCTTGCATTCCGTGCGGTTTCGACGGAATCGCGGTTGCGGCCCGCGAAGGAACGTGACGTGTCTCGGCGCGCCCCGCGATCGTCCCCGCTCGACGACGCGAAACCGTTCTGGCTCACGCAGCTCCTGCAGACGTTGATGATCGCCATCGTCGCGTACGTCGTCGCGATCTTCTTGCTGCTCGTGCTGTTGCGGATCGCGCAGCTGCCGCACGGACCGCTCTGGGTGCCCGACCTCTACCTGCCGTTCTTGTTTATCATCACCGGCATCGTGGTCGGGCTGCTCTCGATTCCGTATTGGATGAAGGAATGGGACCCGGGGCTACGGACGTTCTCGATGTTCAGCTCGTGCTTCTTGGCGGGGATGACGTTTCTCGCGACGACCGGGATCTTCAATCCCAATCTTCCGCTGCAGTACCTCACCGTCCACGTCTTCGCCCCGCTACGCCGCCTGCTGAACTTCTAGCGCGTCAGCGCAGCGCGTAGTGCGAGCGGTCTTGGGGCGGCGCGACCGCATGGGCCAGCTTGTGGAACAGCTCGGCCGCTGCGCGGCGGGTCCGCGTCACGGGACCGGGGCCGAACGTCAGATTCGCCGCTTCCGTCATGTAGTGGTAGGCTTCCATTTCGCGCTGAATCTGTTCGCGCCGCTCGCGCGCGATCACGGAAAGGACGTCGTTCTGGGTGTCGTACACGGTCTTGCTCCTCGGGATGTAACCAGTCAAATGTGTAACCTGCTATAAGTATACGCACGTTACGGTAACTTGTCAACACTCAACGATAGTGTTATGATGGAATTCGTGAGCAAGATTCGCTCGGCCCAGCCGGCACCACCTGAGGGGCAGCTGGAACTCGTCCGCCCCCCGGCCCCGGGCGACCTCGAACTCGTTCGCCGGTTCGTAAACACCTACGATCTCGAGCGCGGGACCGATCAGCTCTCGACGCCCGAAGCGCTCGTCGCCTGGCTGCGGGACGAGGGCCTGATCGGCCGGCGCAGCCCGTTCAAGGCAACCGCAAAGGAACTCGAGCGGGTGCGGTCCGTCCGCGAGAACCTCCGCGCGCTCGCTCGACGCAACAACGGCATTGCCTCCGACTGCGCGGTCGAAGACCTCCAAGCGGCCAGCGCCCGCAGCGGCTACGCGCTCGCGTTCGACCCGGCCGCCGGCGCAGCGCGCCTGCGCGCGACCGCGCCGGGCGTGGACGGTGTGATCGGGACGATCCTGGCCTCCGTGCACTCCGCGATGGCCGATCGCACGTGGAGCCGCCTCAAAGCCTGCGCCGACGACACCTGCGCGTTCGCCTACTACGACCACTCCAAGAACGGCTGCAGCCGCTGGTGCTCCGCCGAAACCTGCGGCAACCGCGACAAAGTCAAGCGCTACCGAGAACGCCGCGCCCAAGCCGACGCGTAGCTGTCCCGAAAGTGACCCTCGTTAAGAGACAACCAGCGAGTTTGCATGGTTATGCGGACCTTGTCGGGAAGCTCCCTTTTGAAACAGCCACGGTCGGTTTCTGCACTTACGCTCAGTCTAGCATGGAGCTTGCAGTCGTCACGTCTGCCGTGCCGCTTCGTCGAAGCGTTCGAGCTTGCGGCGCAGAAGCGAGGCGACGTCGTTCAAACGCACGGCCTCGCGCTCGACGCGACCGGCGTGTGCCGCCAAGATTTCGCGGCGTTCTGGCAGCGTGTGGCGACCGGCGCGCGCGAGCGCCGCGTAGCGCCTTAACGCGTCGACCGGCATCCCCGTCGTGCGCAGCCGGCCGACCATCCCGAGCCACTCGATGGTCCGTTTCGGATAGCGGCGGTGGCCGCTGGCATTGCGCGGAATGCCGAGCAGGATACCGATTCTCTCGTAGTAACGCAGCGTGTCTTGGGAAAGCCCGGTCTCGGCTGCGGCTTCGCCGATCGTCAATATGGTGTCCACTACGAAACCGTAGCACCTGGAGCATGCTCCAAGTCAAGGGCTTGACTTCGAGCGCGCTCCATCCGTTACGCTGCGAGTCTATGGAGACGATCGATGCCAACAAATCCCTGCTCGAGCGCGTGTTCGCGGAACTGGCCTGCGGCAATTCGGCCCCGTTCGTCGATGCGATGAGCGACGAGTTCGCCTGGACGATCGGCGGAACGACGCCGTGGTCTAAAACCTACGCCGGGAAGAGCGCCGTCGTCGGCGAACTCTTCGCCGGATTGCGCGCGCGGCTCGTGCCGCCCATCCGCACGACGGCGCATTGTTTCATCGCCGACGGAGACCACGTCGTCGTCCAAGCGCGGGGCGAGAACGTGACCGTCGAGGGCGTCCGCTACAATAATGTCTATTGTTATGTATTCCGAGTTGCCAGCGGGAAGCTCGCCGAGATGACGGAGTATTTGGACACTGAACTCGCGCGCACGGCGCTCGGCGACCCACCGGCATCCAGATAGCTTCGCCCAAGAAAGGGTCGGTTTGGAGAGGGCGGGTTCGAGAACCGAGCCTAGGTTCGCTCGTAGGCGAGCTGCAACCATCCAATCAATTCATCGTCGACGTCTTTTGAGTTCACGATCTTCACGCGATGCGTGACCATCGCGTTCCATTTTCCCGAGAGCTTCAGCCGATCGTTTGGTGCAACGTCTTTCAGCTTGATCCCGATGTCGAGACGCGCGGCGGACACTTGCACGATCGCGAATTTCGTTCCGTCACGCAGCAAGCTGATATAGGAGTCCGTCGGCTTAATGGTGATGCCTGTTCCAAATGTCTCGATTCTGGCGAGCATTAGCCGATAGATGTTCTGCCAGCCGGCGCGACCCCCGGAGAAGTGTTGCTCGACCTGCTCGACGACCGTGAGCCGCGGCTCAGTTGCTCGTTTAAACGTCGCGTAAAGCGCCATCGCGTGACCGTGCCCGAGGCCGAAGTCCGCTTTGAGCCACGCGAGCACGTCGCCGGCCTTTACCTGCGGGTGCAGAAGACCTTTCTTTTTCGCAAGCGCCCGAAATTGTTCAGGCGACTTTCCGGTCTTTTCCTTGACGGTATCCAAGTACGCTTGGAATGACATGGCGTTTCTCCGCGGGATTCGGTGCCAATAGGATTGCAAGACTGGAACGGTAGCGCGAAGCGACGACACTCCATAGGAGCGTCACGATGCCGGCGACCGGGAGCCCGGCCGGTGCGAGGGTGATATGATACACGATGATGTTGAAGATGACGCCTCCCAGCAACGTTAGCGCCAAGGCGACGAAACGGTTCGCCAGCAGAAGCGCTCCGGCCAAGAACTCGATCGAGTCCACGAAAAGTACCCAGCGAGACTGGAAGAAGACGTTCTGAAACGCGCCGGCGAGGCCCGGCGGCGCCGGCGGCGGACTGTTGATCAGGAAAAACCCGCTTAGGCCGGCCGCGACAAAGACGAGACCGAGCAGAATACGGGCAACGACGGTTGCGCTGTGCATCTGATTCCTCCATCGGCGTGGGCGTCTTTTTCTACGCCCTCACTGATGCCGTCGAACCAGCGCCCGTGAAATCGACACGGAACCGTTACGATGTCCCACATTTCGCCGCGCGCTGGAGAAGGAACGCGCGGTCGCGTGCGTTTTGGGCGAGCGATGCGGCGCGCTCGAACTCGCCGTGCGCTTCGCTGAAGCGGCCCAGTTTCTCCAACAGGTCGCCGCGCACGCTTGGCAACAGGTGGTAGGCTCTCAGCGCGGGCTCGGAGGTTAACGAATCGACGATTTCGAGCCCGGCTTCCGGACCGTACGCCATTCCGATGGCGACCGCGCGGTTGAGCTGCACGACCGGGGTCGGGATGACCTCCGCGAGGGCATCGTAGAGCGCGGCGATGCGCGCCCAATCCGTCTCCTCGGCGGTGCGCGAACGCGCGTGATTGGCGGCGATCGCGGCTTGCAGCGCGTAAGGCCCGAGGGTTCCGCCGAGTCTCTCGGCGCGCTCGAGCGCAGCGAGTCCGCGTAGGATTGCTAGATGATCCCACTTTCCGCGGTCTTGCTCGAGCAAGAGGATCGGCTCGCCGGACGAACCGACACGCGCCTTGGATCGCGACGCCTGGATCTCCATGAGGGCGACCAGGCCGTGCACCTCGGACTCCTCCGGAGCGAGCTGCGCGAGCACGCGTCCCAGACGCAGCGCGTCGACGCACAAGGCCGGCCGTATGAGGTCCTCGCCTCCGGTCGCGGAGTACCCCTCATTGAAGATGAGGTAAATCACCTCGAGCACGGGCGACAGGCGTGCGACACGTTCGGAAGGTCCCGGAACCTCGAACGGCACGTTTGCTTCGGCGAGCGTCCGCTTCGCGCGAACGACCCGCTGCGCAATCGTCGGTTCCTCGACAAGAAAGGCCCTCGCGATCTCCACCGTCGTCAAACCGCCGAGCAATCGGAGCGTCAGGGCGACGCGTGCGTTCACCGAAAGAACCGGGTGGCAGGCGATGAAGATCAATCGCAGGAGGTCGTCGTCGATCTCGTTCTCCACTGCGTCGACCTCGCTTTCGCCGGAATGTTGAGCCTGGAGGTCGCGCATGATGAGTTCGTTCTTGCGACCGAGGGCATCGTCGCGTCGAAATCGGTCGATGGCGCGGCGCTTGGCGATCGCCATGAGCCACGCCCCGGGGTTGCGCGGAATGCCGGATTCCGGCCACTGCACGAGCGCGGCGACGACGGCGTCATGCGCGAGATCCTCGGCGACGCCGATGTCGCCGACCATGCGCGTTAGGCCGGCGATGAGTTTCGGCGATTCGATGCGCCAGATCGCGTCGATCGTGCGATTCGCGTCGGGAACGGTCATGCGATCCGCGCTACGAGAATTCCGAGACCTCGTGCAACTCCGACGTGCCGTCACCCGCGATATCGAGGAAGCGGCGCGTCAACGCGATGGCTTCATCCCTCGAGTTGACTTTGAAGATCGCGAAGCCGCCGACGAGCTCCTTCGTTTCCGTGAACGGACCGTCGGTGACGGTGATTTGCCCACCGGCACGTCGCACGCGCAAGCTCGATCCGCCGTCCGACACGCCGCCGGTGTCGAGCAGCACGCCCGCGCTCATCAACTCGCCGATGAGCTGACCCATCGCCGCCATTTGCTTCTCGTCGGGCTCAGCGGCCCAGACGGTGGGATCCGGTTTCCAAATCGATACGAATTTCATCGTCACCGTACTCCTTGCGCCTTCGACGCGAGCTGAGTTCCAGGTGTTCTACTCCGACGTCGAGCAGGGCGTCAGGAAATCGACACGGCGACGTCAGTATGTCCAGATTCGTTTCGGCCTGCTAATGACGTGGGCCGCCGCACGTGCGCACCCAGCATCAGTAACCGCGCGTCGGGGCGCGCCAAGAGCAGACCGCTCCAGACGAGCACGATACAGAGGACGGGGAAGGCGATCTCGAAGGGCGGTGAGTCTGCGCGAAGTTGTATCGCGGTTGCACCCCCGAGATACCCGGTGAGCAGGATTGCCCCGAGCACGGCCGTTCGCGGAACCACGTATGCCGTTAGGCAAGCCGCCGCTAAGACGCCGACCGCGACCGAGAGGTGCGGCGGGAACCCGATCCGCGTTAACGCGTCCGTTACGGGCGCCGGGCGTAGGACGTGACCGACCACGTCAAACATCAGAAAGAGGACGATGAGCGCGCGCACGCAGCGACCGGCAAGCAGCGCGGTGCGCGAAACCACCGCGGCGCTCATTGGGCCTGTCTCGCCGGGTCTTGCATGGCTGCCGTGAAGTCTTCCGCGTCATGAATCTGGCGCAGCTCGATCCGTTCGTTCCCCTCGAACGGGCAGCGGCGCAGCCACTCGATGGCCTCGTCTCTCGACCTTACCTGGATCAGCCAGAATCCGCCGACCAGTTCCTTCGTCTCTGCGAACGGGCCGTCGGTGACGGTAGCCTTTCCGCCGGCGAACGTAATCAAAGCACCCTTTGAGCTGGGATGGAGGCCCTCCGCGGCGAGAAGCACGCCCGCTTTGGCCAACTCCGCGTTGAAGGCGGTCATATTGGCGACGAGCTCGGGGCTCGGCATCGCCCCAGCCTCGTATGCCGTGGCTGGGGGCTTGACCATGACTAAGAATCGCATCATCTGTCTCCTTGAAGGGCGGCTTACCAACACGTCGTTCGGCGTCCCGGAAAATCGACAGGCTCGCCAAAACGTTGGTCGCCCGGTCGCGAAGAACCCAGCGTCATGATCATCGAAACGCCGCGCTTGCGGCTGCGGCCAATGACCGACGCCGACATGGAACCGTATCTCGCCATGGCGGCCGATCCCGACGTGACGCGGTACGTCTCGCCCACTCCCATTCCACGCTCCGGCGCCGAAGCGGCGGCTACCCACTATCGCCGGCTGCTCGAGACCAAGGGCTATGGCTACTGGGCGATCGACGTGAACGGCGGGGCGGCGTTTGCCGGGATCATTCTGCTACAGGACGTGAAGTTTACCGCCGCCTTCACGCCCGCGATCGAAGTCGGCTGGCTCCTACCGCGCGAACACTGGGGCAACGGGTACGCGACCGAGGGCGGCCGCGCCGCGCTCGATCACGCCTTCACGACCATGAAGCTTGACGAAGTCGTCGCGATCACGGCAGAACGCAACATTCCATCGCAACGCGTGATGCAACGCCTCGGCATGACGCACGATCCGCGCGATGACTTCGATCATCCTCACGCTCTCGGTACCTCACTCCAACGCTGCGTGCTCTACCGATCCCAACGCGCCCGCACGTGGGGGCGCGACGCATAGCTACGGATCGTAACGGAAGCGCACGAACCCGTTGCCGGCGCCGATCCACAGGTTCTTATCGGAGCCCCACACGCCGTTTGATGACGTGCCGAATTCGGATCCGACGAACGGCGGCGGCTGGGTGTCGTAGGTCGTCGAGTGGCCGTTGAAGCTCGCTGAAACGACGTTGTACAAGCTTTGGATCGAGTACGGCAGCTGGTCGTTGGTATATCCCGCTCCAAAGCCCCACAGATTTCCGTCCGGGCCGGTGCCGTTCCAGGGAGCGATCGTGCTTTGCGGTGTCAGTGCGACGTATGCGGCGACGCCGGACGTATTGACGGCCGTGAGCGAGTTCCCGCGGTCGCCGAAGTAGATTCGGCCATCGGGTCCGAGCGTCAATGGACCCGATGAGTGGCTCCCAATGTTGGGGTACGACGTCGTCACACCCGACGTGGTCGTGCGCCTGACCGTCGGGCCATCGATCGACCACAGGGCCCCGTCGGAACCGGTGACGATCGAAAACGGCGAGTACGCCCCGCCGAGCGAGTATTCCGATACCACGCCCGCCGGCGTGACCTTTCCGATCGCGGTGCTCTCGGTAAACCAGATGTTTCCGTCCGGACCGACGGTGATGCCGCCGCTGCCCGGTTGCGAGAGCGGGTACGTCGTGATCTGCCCGGCCGGCGTGATCTTTGCGATCGCGGGATTGTTCGATTCGAGCAGCCACATGTTCCCATCGGGTCCGGCGACGAGCGAGCCCGAAGCCGGCGCGGGATATTCGACGATCTGTCCCGATATCGGCGAGAGCTTTCCGATGGTGGCCGAGTTGCCGAAACCGCTGAACCAAATATTGCCGTCGACCCCGGTCGCCAGCGAGATTACTTGACCGCTCGTCATTCCAAACGTTTGCCACGGATTTGGAAGGAACGGCACCGCATCGAAGAGGCTGCTCGGCGGCGTTGGGCTCGAGATATTGAAGACGACCGGATTCGGGACGAGCTTTCCGGTGTAAGAAACGTCGATCACGTCGTTCGGACTGGTGAGCGTCGTCTTGGAGAGCGTCACCTGCCCCGAGGTGTCGCTACTGGTGACGACGATCGGCGTGGCATACGGATCGCTATCGATCAGGAAGCCGGCCGCGTCTGCAGCTTGCGCGGTGAGGTGCAACGTCGCCGCCGTTCCGACCGGTGGAAACGACTGATCGATCATCAGCGATACGAGCTGCGGGATGCCTTCAAACGTTGGATTGAGGGCGGTCGTCTGACCGACGACGATCGTGGCGGTGATCGTGGCCGTTGAAAGCGCAGCGCCGCCTTGGCCCGATTCGAGCGTAAGCGCGAAGACGTGCGATCCGGGTGCCGCCGCGAAGCTGTAGGAACAGGTGACGGTGTCCGCCGCCGGATTTTGGACGCACGTCTGCGTGATTGCGCTAGCGGCTACGGGAGTGCCGTCGACCGAAGCACCGAGCCACGTCGTTCCCGGACTGACG
>Ga0073928_10006466_pt1 | contig 15758 bp, 11 predicted proteins | sample PaiPotPPA55metaG_FD_76969 | JGI IMG/M metagenome (GOLD analysis project Ga0073928, IMG submission 76969) | Iron sulfur acid spring bacterial and archeal communities from Banff, Canada, to study Microbial Dark Matter (Phase II) - Paint Pots PPA... ... | reverse complement strand
GCAGATCGCGCAAATCTTTTCGCCCTTGGCGGGACAGAAGCGCTCCGGCTTACGCCTGGCGCAGATGGGACAGCTCACGCGAATCTCCTTGGCGCTGCCTGGCGTGGCCGTAGGGCGCGCACGATACCGGTTGCCCGAAATAAAGGCCCGGACTAGGATATTGCCTCCCCGGCACCGCCGCAGCAAGAATCCGCGGCAAGGAGGCTCCCTTGAGGCTCAGTTATGGAACCGGCCGCGCGTTCCTACTGGCTGGAGTCTTGTTCTGCGGAACAGCCACATGCCTTGCGCAAACCGCGACAACATCCAGCCCAAGCACTCCGGGCCAAGCCATACCAGGAACCGGCGAGGTGAACACGTTTGCGAGCAGCGTGCCGGCAAAGCTGGTTCCGGGCGTGATGCCGCTTTCGTTGCAGGACGCCATCGACCGCGGATTGAAGCAGAATCTCGGGCTTCTGCTTTCGAACGAGGACATCCGCTCGGCCCGGGGACAGCGCTGGGAGCAGTTGAGCGCGCTGCTGCCGCACGTGACGGCCGCGCCTTATGTGTCCGATTCGGAGATCAATCTTGGCGAGAACGGCCTTACCAGTATTTCCGGAGTCAACATCCCGCCGTCGGTAGGCCCTTTTTCTTATTTTGACGCGCGCGCAGCCGTGACGCAGACGATCTTTGACTGGAAAGCGATCAACAATACGCGCGCGGCCAGCCAGAGCTTAAAATCCGCCCAACATACCTATAAAGACGCGCGCGACCTCGTTGTGCTGGCGGTGGGCTTTACCTATTTGCAGGCCATCGCCGACGAGGCCCGCATCGAAACAGCGGAAGCGCAAGTGAAGACGGCGCAGGCGCTCTATGATCAAGCGAAGGACCAGGTGAATGCGGGCACTTCGCCGGCGATCGACGGATTGCGCGCGCAGGTGGAGCTCCAGACCCGGCAACAACAGCTGATCCAGGCGAAGAACAACTTCGCCATCCAGAAGCTGACGGTGGCACGCGTGATCGGGCTTGCGCCGGGGCAGGAATTCGAATTTGCGGACAAGTCGCCTTACCAGCCGTTCGAAGGCATCGCCCTGGATGAGGCTCTGAAACGCGCTTATGCGGCGCGCTCCGATTACCAGGCGGCCCTGACCGACGTGCGCGCGGCGGAATTCTCCCGGAAGGCCGCGCTGGCCGGCTATCTGCCGTCGCTTTCCTTTAACGCTGATTATGGGACGGCGGGGTCGCATCCCGCCACGGCAACGCAAGTTTTCGACATGCGCGGGACGCTCTCGATCCCGATCTTTCTGGGCGGCAGCGTTCACGGCGATGTTTTGCAGGCGGATGCGCGGCTCGAACAGAAGCGCGAGCGCCTGAGCAATCTGCGGGCGCAGATTGATTCCGACGTGCGCACCGCGCTGCTGAATCTGCAGTCGTCGGCCGACCTGGTGAACGTGGCGCGGAGCAACATTGATTTGGCGGAAGAGACGCTGGTACAGTCGCGCGATCGTTTCGTCGCAGGCGTGACCGATACGGTGGAAGTGGTGCAATCGCAAGAGGCGGTCGCGAGCGCGCACGAGCAGTACATCTCGAGTCTCTACAGCTACAATTTTGCAAAGATTTCGCTGGCGCGCGCTCTGGGCATCGCGGAAGAAGGCGTGAAGGAATTCTTCAGAGGAAAATGAACATGGCGGAAGAGAATCCAACCCGTTCGGCGCCTGTGACAGGCAAGGAATCCCCGGTGGATGCTGCACCCTTGCAGGGCGGGGGCTATGCGCCGCCGGCGCGCCGAAGTTCCAAGCGCCGCCGAAACATCGTGATTCTGGCGGTCATCGCGGTGGTGATTGTCGGCGGCGTATTCCTGTGGCGCTACCTCAACAGCTACGAATCGACCGACGACGCGCAGGCGGATGTGCATCTCTATCCGGTCAGCGCGCGTGTTTCCGGCTACGTCGTGCGCGTCAACGTGGACGACAACCAGTGGGTGGAGAAGGGCACCGTCCTGGTGGAGATCGACCCGAAAGACTATGAGGTTGCGGTGGCGCAGGCGCAAGCGAACCTCAACAACGCCGAAGCGACGGCACAATCGCTGAATATCACGGTACCGATTACTTCGGTGAACAGTTCGAGCCAACTGAAATCCACCGCGTCCGATATCGTAAACACCAAGGCGGGGGTGATTGCCGCGGAGAGGCAGCTCACGGCGGCCCACGCACAAGTGGAAGAAACCGAGGCCAATGACGTCAAGGCGCAAGACGATCTGCACCGCTACAAGCTGCTGGTGGACAAGAAGGAAGTGGCCGAGCAGGTCTACGACCAAGCATTGGCTGCGGCCCGAGCGAGCACTGCAGCGGTGGCAGCGGCCCGCGCCAATGAATCCGCCGCGCAGCAGTTCGTTGAGCAGGCCCGCAGCCGCGTGGTGCAAGCCGATGCAAACCACCAAAACGCGGAGAGCGGGCCTCAGCAGGTGTCATCGAGCCAGGCGCGCGCACGTGCGGCGGTCGCCGACGTGGAGCAAAAGCGCGCGCTCCTCGAGCAAGCCGAGCTGAATCTCCAGTACACGAAGATCGTTGCGCCGGTGAGCGGGGAAGTGAATAAGACGGTGGTCGTTGGGTTGAACGTGCAAGACGGGCAGCAGCTCCTGACGGTGGTGCCGCTCGACGAAGTGTGGGTGACCGCCAACTTCAAGGAGACGCAGCTCAAGCACATGCGAGTTGGGCAGAGAGCGGAAATCCATGTGGATTCGAACGGTCGGACCCTAAAAGGCCACGTGGACAGCATTGCCGGGGCAACCGGCCCGCTTTTCAGCCTGCTGCCGCCGGAGAACGCCACCGGCAACTACGTAAAAATCGTGCAAAGGATCCCGGTAAAGATCGTTCTGGACCCGGGAGAAAACCGCGATCGTCAGCTTCGGCCCGGCATGAACGTCGTGCCTGATGTTTACCTCCAATGAGCTCCGCTGCGCTTGCAATCGGCCAGGACGTTTGGCGGCCGAAGTTCAATCCCTGGCTGATCGCTGTTGTCGTGGCGATGGGCGCCTTCATGGAGGTGCTCGACACCAGCATCGCCAACGTGGCCCTGCCGTATATGGCCGGGAATCTGGGTGCGAGCAACGACCAAAGTACGTGGGTGTTGACGTCGTATCTCGTGTCGAATGCCATCGTTCTGCCGATCAGCGGCTGGCTGGCGGGCGCCTTCGGACGGAAGCGCTTTTTCATGATCTGTTTGGGTGTGTTTACCGTGAGCTCCTTGCTTTGCGGGCTGGCGCCGAGTCTCGGGATGCTTCTTTTTTTCCGCGTGTTGCAAGGGGCGGGCGGCGGCGGTCTGCAGCCGATGGCTCAGGCTATTCTGGCGGACACCTTTCCGCCGCAACAGCGAGGCCTGGCATTTGCGCTGTATGGCATTACGGCGGTCATGGCGCCCACGATCGGGCCAACCCTGGGCGGATGGATCACCTTCAACTATTCCTGGCGATGGATTTTTTTTATCAATCTCCCGGTCGGCCTACTCACATGGTTACTGGTGCGGCGCTTTGTGGAAGATCCGCCCTATTTAGCCCGGATAAAGGCGGCCGGGGTCAAGCTGGACTACATTGGCATCGCTCTCCTGACGCTCGGCATCGGGGCGTTGCAAGTGCTGCTGGACAAGGGCCAGGAAGACGATTGGTTCGGGTCTCATTTCATCACGACGCTCATCGTCGTGGCGACCGTGTGCCTGATTTCGCTGGTTATCTGGGAATGGTTTCAAAAGGCGCCGGTGATCGACGTCCGCATGTTCAAGAGCTTTAACTTCGCCAGTGCGAGCTTGATGATGTTCGTCCTGGGAATCATGTTGTTCAGCAGCCTGGTCCTGATGCCGCAGTTTCTCCAGACGCTCATCGGGTACACCTCGCAATTGGCTGGGCTTGCTCTTTCGGCTGGAGGCCTCGTCTTGCTGATTGAGATGCCGATCATAGGCACGCTGACGACAAAACTTCAGGCGCGATACCTGATCGCCTTCGGCTGGTTAAGTTTGTCCATGGCCATGTTCTACTCCACGAAGCGGATTGACCTGCAGATCAGCTTCAGCGCCGCCACGTGGTTGCGCATCACCCAGGTGATCGGTTTGGGATTTCTGTTCGTGCCAATTACGCTGGTGGCCTACATCGGGATTTCGCCTGAGAAGAACAACGCGGTATCGGGGATCGTGAATTTCATGCGTAATATGGGAAGCAGCGTGGGAACCTCCATCGTTACCACATTAATAGCGCGGCGCTCGCAGTTCCATCAGGCAAGACTGGTGGAGTACGCCAGGCCGGACAATCCTAATTTCCAGAATTCGGCGAACGGACTTGCCCAGCGATTGGCGCACTCGGGATTCGGCGCGCATGAGGCGCAGATGCAGGCTTACGCCAGGATTTACCAGGGCCTGCAAGGGCAGGCGGCGAGCCTGGCCTATATCGATACCTTCATGGTCCTTGCGGTCGGAGCGGCGATCATGTTTTGTCTGACCTTTGCCTTGAAGAAAAATGATCCCGGCGGTGGAGGCGCGGTCGAGGTAGGCTGAACGAAGCAGAATGATAGGCAACGGGATGGTGCGCAGCAGGTAGCGCGCGTCGGGGATCCAAAATGATCAGAATCGTCACAATTGAACGGGAGTACGGATGCGGCGGAGGCGAAATCGCCCAACGACTTGCAAAACAGCTGGGCTGGACGATTTGGGACCAGGCGCTGACGGAGGAGATTGCGAAGCTTGCGGAATGTCCCAAAGCGGTCGTGGAGGTTCGAGAGGAACGAAGCGATCCACTTTACTACCGGCTGTTCAAATCCTTTCTGCGCGGGAGTTATGAAGGAAGCCTCAACGCGTCCAAGCTCAAGGAGGTCGATAGCGAAAGCATCCTGAGGTTTACCGAGCGCGTCGTTCAGCACGCGGCGAAAACCGGGAATTCCGTCATCGTCGGAAGAGGGTCGCAGCATTTTCTCAGGGACCGCCAGGACGCCTTGCGCGTGTTTCTTTACGCCCCGGTCGAAGAGAAGGTGCGACGCCTATTGGCTCGCGGAAAGAGCGAGAGTGAAGCCCAAGAACTCGTGGAAACCGTGGATCGCGACCGCATCGATTTTATCCAGAGGTACTTCGGCGTCGAATGGCCCAGCCGCGCCGTTTACCACGCCATGATCAATACCGCGATCGGCGACGAGGCTGTCGTTCACATGATTCAGGATCTGATGAAAACCGTCGATGCAAGGGTTACCGCCTGACTGTGGCAGGAAAGATTCGCCGCGATCGCCTCATCCACAAACCATTCCTGATTGAGCCGACGGCAATATCTATGCGATGAAGGCCGACGGCGCCGGCCGGCCCACCCGCGGGAATTGGCACCCGCGGGCGCGGCCGGGACGCATCTTCGTTATTCGAGCGACTTCGGGTCGGACATGTTTTTCGGCGAGCGTTTGTTGAGCACTTCCACCATCAGCCGTCCCGCCGGCGGCACCGATGCCGAGCCGCGCACGATGTCCTTGGGGTCCACCTTACGGCCGTAGATTGTTTCGTTCGCGTCGCCGTCGGGCCGCAGCGTGGAGCCTTCCAGAGAGATGCCGGCGAAAAGGCCCTGGGCGCGGGAATAGGTGAGCATTTCGGCGCGCATGTAGGCGTCGGTGTCAGCCTCCGCGTCGCGCCCCTTGGGTCCGGCGGCGGCGGAAGCGTCCGCGCCCAGCTTCACTTTGCTGCTCAGAAGCGAGTTAGCGCCCCGGGTGTTCATCACCAGGATGACGAAGTCGGTCGCCTGGCCGCCGATCTGCAGCCCGACGCTGCCGCCCTCGAGGGCCATCATGGTCGGCGCGCCCCACGGACCCGTCCAGTGCTCGCCGGTGCGGCAGGACATCGCGCCGCGGCCGTAGCTTGCCCCGACGATGAAGGCGGCCTTCTTTGTGGAGGGAACGACGATCACACACTCCGCTTTATTGAGCAGGTCCTGCGGGATATCTTCAGGAATGTTCAGGATCTCTTTGAGAACCTCGCCGCTCTCCCGCAGGCGGGATTCTTCTTTGTTTTCGGAGAGCACCGGCAGGGCGATGAGCGCCGCCGTGACAACCAACGTGAGAAACTTTCGCATGGAATTTCTTCTCCTTATCAGACAGGATGATAGGCTTTGTCGAATGGCTGGGAAGCAATTCGCGCGACAACCCATTAGATGCAAATATCCGGGACGGCGTTGGTTTTGCCGGTCCGGCGCCGCCTTATTGCGCGATAAGCGGCGAAAAAGAGTATAGACCGTGCGGCTCTCAGAGTGCAACGGCAGCAGGAATCCAAGGATGGCCGGCAATCGTGGGAAAAAGCTGGCGGCAGGGGCGCTCGCGGCGTTTTTGATCGCGCTGCCCGCCGCCGCTCAACAAGGTGCGGGACCGGCGATCCCGGCGACTCCCGGGCCTGGTGAGGCGCGCCCCGATCTCGCGCGCTTCCGCGCGCGCGCCGATGCCGCCCTGGCCGATGCGAAGGCACAGAGGAGCTTCTGGGGCGTTCTCGTCGTGGACGCGGCTACCGGCGAAACGCTTTACGAATTGAACGCCGACCGCTACTTCCAGCCCGCGTCGAACGCGAAGCTTTTCACCACGGTGTTGGCGATGGCGCGGCTCGGCCCCGGATACCGCTTCCACACGACGATTGAAACATCCGGCACGCTCGAGCGCGGAGGCATCCTCCGCGGCGACCTGGTGCTGGTGGGGCGCGGCGCCCCGGACATCTCGAATCGCAAGTATCCCTACCGGGGCACTGCGGAAACCGACGGCCCGCCGGAAAAAGCCCTGGCCGAGCTGGCCGACGCGGTGGTGGCGAAAGGTGTGAAGGAGATCGAGGGCGATATTGTCGGCGACGACAGCTTTTTCGATAACGAGCGCTATCCGCCGGGTTGGGAAGTCGACGACATACCGTTCGGCTTTGGCGCGGCGGTGAGCGCCATCGCCGTCAACGACAATACGCTCGCGGCCGAGGTGCAGCCGGCCTCGCGGTCCGGCGCACCGGCCCTGTTCACCGTCGAGCCCTGGCCCGCCTTCTACGTGTTTGACAGCAAGATCACGACGGGCGCGCCCGGCTCCGAGACGCGCTTCGATCTTGCGTGGGAGCCCGGCTCGCGACAGATTGCCGTGAGCGGCTCGTTGCCGCTGGGCGCGAAGCCTGCGCGGCTGGAATTCGCCATCCAGGAGCCGGCGGAATATGCCGCGGCGCTCCTGAAGCGGCTGCTGGAGCAGCGCGGCGTGCGCATCTCCGGCCAGGCGTGCGCAAAGCATGCGCCAGCCCAGGCTGCCGTGGCCGGCGCGACCGTGCTGGCCGAGCGGCTTTCGCCGCCGCTGCTTGAAGTCATTCGCGTAGTCAACAAGCTCAGCCAGAATCTCCACGCCGAGCTGCTGCTGCGGACGGTAGCCAAGGTGGAGACGGGCATCGGCTCGCGAGAGGCCGGTCTGAAGACCGAAAACGATTTTCTGAAGGGCATCGGCGTGGAGGAGGACGATGTTCTCCTCAATGACGGTTCCGGGCTTTCGCGCGCGAACCTGGTGACGCCGCGCGCGGTGGTTGCGCTCTTGCGCTATGCGGCCCATCAGCCTTGGGGCGAGGATTTCTTCTCCACTTTGCCGGTGGCGGGAAAAGATGGAACGCTCGAGAGCCGCATGAAGGACACGCCGGCCGCCGGGCGCGTCCGCGCGAAGACCGGCTCGCTGGAGCATGTGCGCGCGGCGTCGGGCGTGGTGACGACGCGCGGCGGCGCCCACCTGATTTTTTCGATGTTCGACAACAACAGCCGGCTACGCGGCAAGGATTCGGTGGCCGTCTTCGACGCGCTGTGCGACGCGATGGTGGAAGAGATCGGCGCGGCCCCGGTGAAAACGCCATGACGTCCCGGACGGCGGTCGTGACCGTATTCGGCAACTCGCGCCCGCGGGAAGGTGACGCGCATTACGAGCAGGCGCGCGAGCTTGGACGGCTCCTTGCGGCGCGCGGCTTTTTGGTTTGCAGTGGCGGCTACGGCGGCGTGATGGAGGCGGTCTCGCGCGGCGCGAAGGAAGCGCACGGGCGCACGCTGGCCGTCACCGCGGAATTCTTCGCCGCGAGCGCCAACGCCTGGGTGGACGAAGAGATTCGCGTGCGCACCTGGGAAGAGCGCCTGTTCGAGCTGATCCGCCGCGGCGAGGGTTACGTCGCTTGTCCGGGCGGCACCGGCACGCTCGTAGAACTGGCGGTGGCCTGGGAGATGCTCAACAAGAATGTGATGGCGGGCAAGCCGCTGGTAGCGCTGGGAGAATTCTGGCGGCCCATCATCGAGCGCGTGCGCGAAGTGGAGACGGGCCATGCTTCGCCGTACGGCGAAGGCGCCCAACCCCTGATCCACATTGCCTCTTCTCCCGCCGAAGCGGTCGGCCATCTGGCCGAAAAGTTGGTTCCGGCCCCGCGCGCGGCGCAGCCATTCTCCTAGCGCCGTCTTGACACGGCACTTTCGTTCCCGCATGGTGGGCGGGTGAGCCGCACCGCCGAAGAACTTCTTCAATTTGACCGGCTGCTTGAGATTCTGGCGCGCTTTACGACGTGCGGGCCGGGCCGGCGCGCCGTCGCCGCGCTCGCACCGCATCCCGACCGTGAGGCGCTTGAAGCGGAGTTTGCGCTCGTCCGCGAAGCGATCGCCTACCTGCGGGCGGGAGAAGATCTGGGCTTCGGCGCGCTCGCCGACACGGAGGGCTGGCTCAAGCGGCTGGGCGTTCCCTCAGCGGTTCTCGGGAGCGGCGAGCTGCTGGACGCCGCGTCTCTGCTCGACACCGCGACCGGACTCAAGGCCGTCTTCCGAAGCGAAGCCGCGAAATACCCGCGCCTGGCCGAGCGCGCCGCATCGCTCGGCGATTTCCGCTCGCTCGCAGCCACGATTCGCCGCGCCATCCTGCCGAACGGCGAGATCAGCGACAACGCTTCGCCCGAGCTGAAGCGCCTGCGCGGTGTGGCCGCCCAGACGCGCGAGAAAATCCAACAGTCGCTGCAGAGCATCCTGCGCGCGCGCGGAGAAACGGCGGGCGAGGATTACGTCACCCTTCGCAACGACCGTTTCGTCATCCCGGTGCGGGCATCCGACCGCCGCGCCGTGCCGGGCGTGGTCCACGGCGCCAGCGCCACCGGGCAAACGGTGTTCGTCGAGCCGCTCGCCACGATTGACATGAATAACCGGCTGGTGCAGCTCGCCGAGGACGAAGCCGTGGAGATCGCGCGCATCCTAACGGAGCTCACGGAACGGCTCCGATTGGAGCGAGGGCCGCTGGCTTTTGCCGCGGCCACCGTCGCCGAACTCGATTCCGTGTTTGCGCGGGCGCGTTTTGCGCGCGAATTCGACGCCACCCTTCCTGAGTTTTCCGTCGGGAGCGCGCTCTTTCTTGAAGCAGCGCGCAATCCGGTGCTCGAGGATACGCTGCGCCGCCAGGAGCGCTCGGCGGTGCCGGTGTCGCTCTCGCTGGGCGGCGAGAGCGTGGATTCGGGAACAGTGATGGTCATCAGCGGTCCGAACACGGGCGGAAAGACGGTGGCGCTCAAGACGGTGGGCCTCGCGGCGCTGAGCGGGCTCTCGGGCATCCCGGTGACCGCCGCGCGCGCGGAGTTACCGCTGTTTGACCGCGTCCTGGCCGACATCGGCGACGAGCAATCGATCACCGCCGACCTCTCGACGTTTTCGGCGCACATGCTCAACCTGAAGCGCATGCTGGAGACGGCCACCGGGCGCACGCTGGTCCTGGTGGACGAAATGGGGACGGGCACGGCTCCCGAGGAAGGCGCGGCGCTCGCGGTGGCGCTGCTCGAAGAGTTTCGCACGCGGCGTTCGCTCACGCTCGCTACCACGCACCACGACCGGCTGAAGGCGTACGCCTCGACCACGCCCGGCATCGTGAACGCCGCGGTCGAGTTCGACGAAGTGAACCTGCGCCCGACGTATCGCCTGCTCGTCGGCGTGCCGGGCGTTTCGAGCGGAATCGAAATCGCGCGGCGGCTCGGATTGCCCGGCGAAGTGGTGGAGCGCGCCCGTGCGGGGCTTTCCCCGGAAACGCGCGAAGCGCGCGGGCTGATCGCCTATCTTCATCGCAGCCGCGACGAAGTGGAAGATATCAAGCGGCAGGCGCGCGAGGAGCTGGAGCGGCTCGAGGCGGAGCGGCGGGCGCTGCAAACGGAATGGGTGGAGCGGCAGCGGAAACGCCTCGCCGAGCTGGAGAAAAGATTCGACGCGATGCTCAAACAGCTTCAGGGCGACGTCGCGCGGCTGACCGCGGAAATCGCCGACCGCAAAGAGCGCGCGCTGGCCGAAAAACAGGGGGCGCGCCGATTGGGGAAGATCGGCGCTTCGGCGCGCGACGAGGCCGACGCCGCCGTCCTCGAGCACCTGGCCGCTTCGCAATCCGACCTCGGCGTCACGGCCGAGGCTGCCGGGCGGCCGGTTGCGCCGGAGCAGTTGGTCGAAGGCGCGCGCGTGCGGGTGCGCGGCATGAAGCAGCCGGTGATTTTTCGCCGCAAGGATGGACGGTCAGCGGAAGTCGAAGCCGGACCGCTGCGAATGAAGGTGGCGTTGAGCGACATCCTCGGCATCGAGGAGCCGGGCGCGGCGGCGTCCGCGACCGTGGGGCCGGCGTCGCGCGGCGTCACCGTGCATGCGCGGCCAACCGAGGAGCCGAGCGCGGAGGAGATCAACGTGATCGGCTGCACGGTAGAGGAGGCCACACGCCGCGTGGACAAGTTCCTCGATGACGCGGCGCTTGCCAGCCTGCCAAGCATCCGCATCGTTCACGGCCACGGCACCGGGGCGCTGCGCCGCGGCCTCGCCGAGTTTCTGGCCGCGCATCCGCTGGTCGAAGGCATTCATGCCGAGGCCGAAGATCGCGGCGGCACCGCCATCACCATCGTCGAGCTCCGCGGATAGGGGAGGGGCGCATGAAGAAGCTGGTGGGATGCGCGACGCTCGTCGTGCTGCTGCATCTCGCGGTCAGCGTTTTTCACGGCGCGGGGCACGAAAAGCTGCATATCGCCATCAGCGATTGGCAGCAGAAGTTTGTGATCGTAGTCATTCTGGGCGCGCCGGTTCTGGCGGCGATTCTTCTTTGGACGCGGCTGCGCGCCGTGGGCGCCTGGCTGCTGCTGGTGTCGATGGCCGGGGCGTTCGTTTTCGGCTTGTACTACCATTTTATTTATCCGAGTCCGGACAACGTTGCGATGATCCCCCCGATGGATGGGAAGCTGCCGTTCCAGATCACCGCGGTACTGCTGGCCGTGTTGGAAGCTCTCGGCTGCTGGCTTGCGATGGGGATGCTCAGACGAACACCGGTTTGACATTGGAGTAGAATAGCCGTTCCCAATCGAGCGACGAACGGAGTCTCCTGCAGGTTGAACAAAACTTTTCTTCCGAATAAGAGGAATCCACGGCTTTGGCGGAAGCAGGGTCATTTGCGGAGCGGGTAAAACAGCAGGCGGACATCGTCCGCGTCATCGGGGAATACGTTCGGCTGAAGAAGTCGGGGCAGAACTTCACCGGCCTGTGCCCGTTCCATTCTGAAAAGACACCGTCGTTCGCGGTACATCCGGTAAAGCAGATTTACCACTGCTTTGGCTGCGGCGTGGGCGGCGACGTTTTCAAATTCATCATGGAAGTGGAGAAGTGCCCCTTCCCGGATGCGGTGCGCACCGTCGCGGAGAAGTGCGGCATTCCGATTCCGAAGCCGCGCGAGCGCTCTCCTGAGGAGCGCCAGGCGAACCAGCAGCGGACGGTGCTCGTGGAAATGCACCGCGCCGCCGCGGAATTCTTTGCGCGGCAACTCGGCGAGTCCGCCGAGGGCAGGGTTGCGCGCGGGTATCTGGAAGACCGCGGGCTCGACCGCGAGGCAATCGCGCGATTCGGGCTGGGCTATGCGCCGTCGGCGGGCGATGCGCTCCATCGCCACCTGAAGCAGAAGTATCCGGAAAAACTGCTGGAGCTTTCCGGGCTCCTCTCGCGCGATCCGGGCGGGCGGCCCTACGACCGGTTTCGCCGGCGCATCATGTTTCCGATCGCGAACGAGTCGGGGAAAGTGATCGCCTTTGGGGGGCGTGCGATCGGCGACGACATGCCGAAGTACATGAACTCGCCGGAGACACCCATCTATTCGAAAAGCAACGTGCTGTATCACCTCGACCGCGCGAAAGAAGCTCTGCGGCAAAGCGATTTCGCGGTGCTGGTGGAAGGCTACATGGACACGATCGCGGTGGCGCGCGCCGGGGTCGCGAACGTGGTGGCGAGCTGCGGCACGAGCCTGGCGGAGCCGCAGATCAAGCTGCTCGCCCGCTTCACGCGGCGCATCGTCGTGAACTACGACCCCGACGCCGCGGGGCAAGCCGCCACCGAGCGCTCGTTGACGCTGCTGCTCGAAAAAGATTTCGACGTGCGCGTGCTGGCGCTGCCCGGCAAGGCCGACCCGGATAAGTTTCTTCGCGAGCAGGGCGCGGAGAGCTACAAGAAGCTGCTCCAGCAGGCGCCGCCTTATCTCGACTATCTGATCGGCCGCGCGCGGCTGATGGACCGCACCACCGCGCAGGGCAAGCTTGCCGCCCTCAATTTTCTGATGCCTTACATTCAGCGGCTGCCGAACCGCCTGTTGCGCTCGGAATGGGCCTCGCGCATTGCGAGCGAACTGCGCGTGGACGAGCCGGTGCTGCGCGAGTCCTTGCGCCGCTCCGCCTCCGAACGCCGCAGCGAAGTGAAGACAAAGCCGGAGCTGCTGGCGCCGGTGGTGAGGCCCGCCGAGCGCCGGCTGATGCACATGCTGGTGGAAGCGGACGGTTTTCGCGAACGCCTGGCGCGCGAAATCAACGAGCGGGGACTGCACCGCGGCCTCGAGACGGAGAAGATCTTCGCCGCCCTGCTCGATGCCGTGGCTCTGGGGGGCCGGCCCGACGCCGCGGCCCTCACGGAAGCGCTCGAGGAACGCGACCGCCGGCTGCTCTTTGACGTTCTGTTCGAGCCGGCTTCCGAGCCGCGGTGGGAAGAGGCGGAGAGCTGCCTTAGCGCGCTCCGCCGGCAGCGTGTGGAGGTGGAGCTGGCGGCGCTGCAAAGGGAAATCGAATCGCGGCCGTCGCCGGCGGAGCTGCGGCGCCTGCTGGGGCGCAAGCAGGAACTGCATCACGAGCTTTCGGAGTCGGGCAAAGAGCCACCGGAAATCCCTCGCTGAGGGCGCAGCCACCGACACAGAAGCGCACCGTCGCCCGTTTCCCGTTGAAAAGCTTTGACTTCCGCCACAGAGACCCTATGCGAGCAGGCGTTTTCCGCCTTGCAAACTTCGTTGACGCGTTGAGAAGCTGAGTGTATGCTAGAAAGGTTTGCTAGGCATCGGGCGGCCGTCGTGGTGCGTCTAATAGATAGGACGCGGGACGAAGGTCGAAGGGGCGCGGGCGCGACATCCGGGCACAGGGCTACCTCTGTGGGAAGCACCGTCATCTTTGCTCGTTTTTTGGGGATCTTATGGAAGCCGGGGTGTCCCACACCCGGGGATTCCGCCGGAGCATCGTTGTTTGTTCCCGCCTCAGATTGACTCGACCCCGGCCAGGGGAGGAAGCGTGACGTTGGCCATCGAGGAAAAATACGATCAGGTAAGGCAGCTCATCAACATGGGCAAGGAGCGCGGCTACCTGCTCTATGATGAGGTGAACGATATCCTGCCGGCGGAAGTGCATTCCTCCGAGGAAATCGACGACCTGCTCTCGACTTTTGAGCGCTACGGCATCGACGTGTACGAGGACCTTTCGAGCGCCAAAGCAGCGCTGGCGGCGGCCGATGCCCCGGAAGTGGTCGAGACCAAGGAAGAGTCGCCGGCGGAAGAGGCGGAGCTCGACCTGACGCCGGGAACGCTGGAGAAGACGAACGACCCGGTGAGGATGTACCTGCGCGAGATGGGCACCGTCCCGCTGCTGACGCGCGAGGGCGAAGTGGCCATCGCCAAGCGCATCGAGCGCGGGCAACTGGTGGTGCTGAAGACCGTTTCGCGGTCGCCGGTGGTGCTGAAGGAACTGCTGGCGGTGGGCGACGACCTGCGGCGCGGCGCGCGCTCGATCAAGGAAATCGTTCAGTTCGACGACGAAGAGCTGACCGACGAGAAGATCGAGGAGAAAACCAAGCAGACGCTGAAAGCCATCGACCGCATCGCCAAGCTCTACCTGCAGGCGATGAAGCAGGCGGCGAAGCTCGAGGGCATGCCGCGCTCGAAGAAGCGCCCGTACCTGCGCGCGCGGTACGCGCTGGCCCGCACGCGGGTGGAGATGTCGAACCGCGTCCGGCTCCTCGATTTCAATCCGCTCGAGAAAAAGCGCCTGATTGACAAGATTCGCCAGACGGTCGAGCGCGTCCATGCGCTCGAGCGCGAAACCGTCAAACTCGAACGCCGCGTCGAGGCGTCCAAAGGCGATGTTCTCGCCGAAGCGCGCAAGGACCTGCGTTCCCGCCGCTTCGAGCTCAAGGAAATCGAGGTCTCGAGCGAGGTCAGCCCGCCCGAACTCAAGCGCACCCTCCAGCTGATTCTCCGCGGCGAAGCCGAAGCGGAACAGGCCAAGAAGGAGCTGATCGAGGCCAACCTGCGCCTCGTGGTTTCCATCGCCAAGAAATACACCAATCGCGGGCTGCAGTTCCTCGACCTCATCCAGGAAGGCAACATCGGCCTGATGAAGGCGGTCGACAAGTTCGAATGGCGCCGCGGCTACAAATTCTCCACCTATGCCACTTGGTGGATCCGCCAGGCCATCACGCGCGCGATCGCCGACCAGGCCCGCACCATCCGCATCCCGGTGCACATGATTGAGACCATCAACAAACTGGTCCGCACCAGCCGCCAGCTTGTCCAGGAACTCGGCCGCGAGCCCACTTCCGAAGAAATCGCCAAGCGCATGGATATCCCCGTCGCCAAGGTGCGCAAGATACTCAAGATCGCGCAGGAGCCGATTTCGCTCGAGACGCCCATCGGCGAGGAAGAAGATTCGCATTTGGGGGACTTCATCGAGGACAAGGCGGTTGTCTCGCCCTCGGATGCGGTCATCAATCTCAGCTTGAAGGAACAGACTTCCTCGGTGCTGAAGACGCTCACGCCACGCGAGGAGAAGGTCATCAAGATGCGTTTCGGCCTCGATGACGGCAGCGAGCATACCCTCGAAGAAGTCGGCCAGTCGTTCGCCGTTACGCGCGAGCGCATCCGGCAGATCGAGGCCAAGGCTCTGCGCAAGCTGCGCCACCCCTCGCGCTCGCGAAAGCTCCGCGCCTTCCTCGAAGGCACGGCGAACGATTACTAGCACGCCGGCTGGTGTTCGTTTCCGAGACGGAGCTTCCCATCAGCGGGCAGCAACCTTCTGGAAGCCCTGGGCCGTGGCATGAAATCTTCCGAAACAATCCCGGTTGCAGGGGGCAGCGAAATCGCGACGGCCGCGGCGCCGCGCATCCTGATTATTCGCGCGGGAGCCATCGGCGATACGCTGATGGCCACGCCTCTGGTCCGGGCATTGCGCCGCAGCTTTCCCGGCGCGTATCTGGTTTTTCTGTGTTCGAACTGGGCGCACGACGTCCTGCGGCACAATCCGCACCTGGATCAGGTGATCCCGCTTCGATATCGCAATCTTCCCACCTGGCTGAGTTTCGAGAAGCAACGCGCGTTGCGCCGCCTGCGTGGCCTGCATTTTGATGTGACTTTGAATCTCGAAACGCATCCCCGGTTTCTCGATCTGGCGCGCCGCACGGGTTCGGCGCGCACGATTGCATACGCGAGCCTGCCCGGAACCGCCGGCTT
>Ga0073928_10006465_pt1 | contig 15760 bp, 9 predicted proteins | sample PaiPotPPA55metaG_FD_76969 | JGI IMG/M metagenome (GOLD analysis project Ga0073928, IMG submission 76969) | Iron sulfur acid spring bacterial and archeal communities from Banff, Canada, to study Microbial Dark Matter (Phase II) - Paint Pots PPA... ... | reverse complement strand
TGGTAGTTTGCCGTCCAAATTTGTTCTTAGGAATGGCGTGAATGATTACGATCGTCTCGGGCCTACCCCGTTCGGGTACATCCTTAATGATGCAGATGCTTACGGCGGGTGGGCTGTCAGGCCTCTCCGACGGCGAGCGCAAGGCCGATACCGACAACCCGCGTGGCTATCTGGAATGGGAGCGCATCAAGCAACTGCCCAAGGATCCGGGATGTATCGCGGAGGCCGAGGGCAAAGTCGTGAAGGTGATTTCGCAGCTGTTGTTCCTACTTCCTGCCGGACACGAATACCGCATTATTTTCATGCAACGCCCGCTACCCGAGATACTGAAATCACAGGACGAGATGCTACACCGTCGCGGAACAAATCAGACGGGCGGCGATACCAGCGCAATCGCCGCGGCCTTCCAACGCCATCTGTTCGAGATCGACAAGTGGTTCGCCGCAAGACGCGATTCGGTAGCTCTGCGGATGCAGTACCACCGCGTTTTGTGCGAACCCAAATCCGCCGCTGAGGCGGTCGTCGACTTTCTGCACGTCCCGCTGAATATCGAAGCCATGTGTGGGCAGGTTGACGCTAATCTCTATCGCAATCGGGTGAACTTGATCCGTGACGCTAGCCCCGGCTCCGGAATGAAATTTACCTCTGGGCATCATGAGCCAGCACATGGTTCCAGAGCTCGCTCAGGAGACCGTTAGGACCCGCCTGTTTTCCGTACGGAATGCCGACCAGCAACGTGGATCAGATCAATGCCGACCTGCTCGCGCTTTTCAACCAAGAAGCGGCTGCGCAGGGGTTGTCCCGCCTTCACTCCGGCGCGGAGGCCGGATTACTCAGAACTGAAGAACTCACGATACGATTATTAAGAGAGTCTTGCTCCGGCGATCAGAAACAGGCTTCTGAGATTTCCCGCGCGGTTACGATCCATCGTGTCAATTAGCCAGCCACACCCTCGATCCAGAATCCACAGCATGTAACGACGCTTACCCACCACTACTATTTCGGCGGGCCGGCAACAAATCCCGACGTGAACGTTCCCAACCTGCTGAAGCGAGCTACGATGGCAAAGGTGCAGAAGACGGCCGACACCGCGACGGCCGCAGCGTATAAGATGGGCGCCCGCGTGCGCATGACCGAAGGTAATACTTGTTATCGCGGCGACAAACCAGGGGTGTCCGACGTTTTCGCCGCGGCGCTGTGCTCAGACTATTCGCTTAACCGCCAGCAACAATTATTCGGGAATCAATTTGCACGGCGGGGACGCGGAGCAGAATTTACAAGTAAGGGACTTTGGAACCTCGGGAACAGGAATGGTGAAGACCATGATGCTGCACGCCCCGGCGCTGGATAGCCGGGAATTTCGCATCACGCAATCTCCAGAACCCAGCCATCTCCAGGACGGAATGTACACAGTGACGGTTCCCACGCGACAGGGATGTACCTGACCCTCATCAGATGATCCGATCATCCTGGTCATTCCGTCGCGGGACCATTGCAGCATCGATAGTTGCTTCAGGCGATTGATCCGCTCGATATCCAGCGTTTTCTCTGGCTCGGCGATAAGCAGTCCGACTTCGAGATACTCGCGGGCAAGAGTACGTCGCGCCTGCGAGAGGTTTCGTTTCTTGAAAACCATTGCTCGGACTCCGCGAGGCAGAATAGTCACGAGTATCCAGAACACTGATTGCAACCATCGAAACATTGGCTTTGACACTATAAAGAAAATCATTGAGCATCGCTGATCATCGGGTCGGGTTGCACGTCCCTGTGCCCCCAGCTGAATTGTGATCAAGCAGTAGTCGGCGGCCGAAGAGGTTGCGGCCTCGCACGCTGTAGTGTCCTTGCGACACGGAATCTCTATTTCACGGTCCAACGGAGAACGCCATGGGTAAAGCTCTAGGCGCACGGCTTTTCGGAGTTGTTCTGGTCGTCGTATGGTTCGGAACGATGGCGTTTCCGCAGGCCACTACCTCGTTGAGAGGAACCATTTCGGACCCTTCGGGTGCAGTCATCCCTGGTGCGGCGGTCACGATCACGAGCGCTGACAACGGGACGACCCGCAAAAGCACCAGCGATGCGCAGGGGGAGTACAGCTTTCTACAGGTTGCTCCCGGGGTCTACCAGCTGTTGGCCGAGAAGCCGGGCTTCGCAACGATGACCAAGAGCGGGATCGTATTGCTCGTCAATACGCCGGCTACACTCGACTTGAAAATGTCACTCAGCTCGACGGGAGAGGTGATCAATGTCGCGTCCGAAGCTTCCCAAGTAAACACTACCGATGCCAGCGTCGGCAATCCCTTCAGCGAGACTCAGGTTCGCCAGTTGCCGCTGCAGACGCGAAACGTCGTCGAACTCTTGAGTTTGCAACCCGGAGTCACCACCGATGGTGCAGTTCTGGGAGCGCATCGCGATCAGAACAACATCACCCTCGACGGCGCCGACGTCAACAACAACCAGAACTCCGGATTAATTCCGCAGGCCACCGGAACGGGCACTGGTGGATACCAGGGATCGAACGCCAACGGAGTGATGACGAATGCGGGGTTTAACGGAGTTCTTCCCATTCCGCTGGACTCTGTGCAGGAGTTCCGCGTGACGGTCGCTGGCGAGGGCCCGAACCTGGGCCGCTCGTCCGGTGGCCAGGTTGCGCTCGTTACCAAGGGCGGCACGAACCAGACCCATGGTTCGCTCTACGAATACAACCGCAATACCTGGTTCGCCGCCAATACATGGTTCAATAACCATGCTGGGGTGCCGCGGCAGCCGCTGGTGCGCAATCAATTCGGCGCATCGATCGGCGGGAAAGTCATTCCCAATCGCGTTTTCTACTTCTTCAACTATGAGCAGCGAGACGATGCCAGCGGCGTGTCGCAGGTTCGCGCGGTTCCCTCGGATACGCTTCGCGCCGGCCAGTTCCTGTTTAATTCTGGAGGAATCACTCAGACTCTACAGCCGGCGGATGTAATCAACGTCGACCCGCTGCATCTGGGTCCGGATGCCAGCATCCTTAAAGTTCTCCAGTCGTATCCCGCGGGCAATGATCCTTCCTACGGCGAAGATGGCGGGTTGAATTTCAGCGGCTTCCGCTTCAATGCGCCGATCCATCGCAGCGATCATGCGCTGGTAGGAAAGATCGATCTCCACGTCGACCGCGCGGGAAGGCACACGGTCAGTGCGCGCAGCACAGTTGCGCGCAACACCGACGACCAGATCCCCGCGCAATTCCCCGGCCAGTCGCCGGCATCCACACTGCGCGATAACAGCAAAGGGCTGGCCGCTCAGTACACCGCGATTCTGAGTCCCAGCGTTATCAACCTCTTTGACATCGGCTACACCCGGTTTGGCCAGTCTTACACGGGACAAACGGGACCACTCCTGTTCCAGACGAGTCTCGATCCGTTGTTGAATCCGTATGCGCGCCCGTCTTCGCAGGTTCTGCCGACCACCAACCTCAATGACGGCATCACGTGGGTGAAGGGCAAGCACACGATCACCGCGGGTGGCGGCATCAGCATCATCCACAACAACACCAGTTCGTTTGCCACTTCGTTCGCTCGCTACGGATACGGCGCAACTGAGCTGATCGGACTGGGCGCTGATATCGATAACGCGATCAGCCAATACACGGGCTTACCGCTGGACGACCCAACTTCAGCGGCCAATGGCATGGGTGCGGTTCTGGGCTTGGTGAACGACGACTTCCACACCGACCTGTTCAACCGGCAAGGCAGCTATCTGGCGGCCGGAACCCCGCAGGTGCGGTCGTTCATCGAGCATGATTACTCGCTGTACGTTGGCGATACCTTCCGGGTCACTCGCGACCTGACGCTGAATGTAGGTCTCCGCTGGGAGAACTTCCGCCCACCCTACGAAGCCCACGGCCTGCAAGTCACGTCCACGGTTCCTTTGACGCAGTACTTCGCCGAGCGCAACGCGCTGCAGAGTCAGGGAGTGCCGCAGAATGCCATGCCCAATGCCACGCTACAGTGGGTGCTCAATGGTCCCGGGAACGGCAAGCCCACCTGGTGGACTCCCGACAACCGAAACTTTGCCCCACGCATGGGCATCGCTTACTCGCCATCCTCTCACGACGGACTCAAAGGGAAAATCTTTGGGATGCAGGGTGCGCTCCGAATCGGAGCGGCCATGGTCTATGACCGCTTTGGCAGCGATCTGGTCACGCAATATGATCAGTATGGCTCCATTGGCCTCGCCAGTTCCGAGAATTTCGCGACCTCCTATAGCTTCAGCACCAGTCCACGCTACAACGGGGGGCCGCCTGTGCTGACTCCGCCTGCGGCCGAGTCATTTCCGGTTACGCCGCCGAACATCGCAGCCATTGCGGGAGAGTTCATGGGAATTGCTCCGAACCTCAGGCCTCCCTATTCGTATGTGCTCAACGCCAGCTTCGCGCGCGAACTTCCGGGCAAGCTGACGGTCGAAGTCGGATATGCGGGAAGACTTTCCCACCGACTGCTGCTGGAAGGCGACGTTTATACTCCGCTCGAGTACTTCAAAGACCCCGCCTCGGGCGTCACCTGGGAACAGAATGCGATGAAGTTGCGGTCGCTGCATGATTCGGGTTTGACCGTAGCGCAGGTTGCGGCGAATCCGGGTCGGGTTCCGACTTTACCATTCGTGGAAAATCTCTGGCCTGGACTCGCGAACCTCGATTTCCCCGGCAGCGCGTCGGCGAACTATTTCAGTTGCGTGTACAACGATTATGGCGGCAGCTATCTGGATTGTCTCCACGCGGTCGACCGTAACACCAGCACGGCGTGGGCGGGTACGCCGAATCCGGTGGGCTGCGCGCAGATCTCCAAGTATGGCTGCTACACATTCTTCCCGTTGCAGGGCAGTTCGATGCCGACGTGGATGAACGCCGGAAACGCCGCCTTCCACGCGCTCACGTTCTCCATGCGCCGCGGATTAAACAGCGGGCTGACTTTCGACTTCAACTACACCTGGTCGCACTCGATTGACGATGGGTCCGCTGCAGAATCCGGTGCCGGACAGCAAGGCGCCGCTATCCAGAATATCTTCAACCCCAAGGAATTCCGTGGCTCGTCGGACTTCGACGTACGGCATAACATTACGGCGAATATCCTTTATCCTCTGCCCATCGGCCGGGGGCGGACGTTGCTCGCCGGCGCGCGTGGGTGGGTCAACGAGATCGCTGGCGGATGGCAGATCAGCAGCCTGATCCGCTATCACTCAGGCGTGCCCACAACCGTGGGAGGCGAACTGGCCTACAACGCGAACTATTGGCTGAGTTCTCTGGCAATTGCGACCGGTCCAGTCTCGTCGGGAGTTCACACCGACCAGAACGGATATCCCAGCCTGTTCGCGAATACTTCGGTTTCCGGATCGTTTGCGGATGAATTGCCCGGTCACACCGGCCAACGGGCAGTCCTGCGTTTGCCGGGAATGTTCCTGACCGATATGGCGGTGGCAAAAATCTTCCCGCTTCCCTGGGAAGGACAGCGCATCCAGTTCCGCGCCGAAGCCTTCAACGTGTTCAATAACGTGAGCTTCTCGAATCCCAGCTTGACCCTGCAAGCTCCGGGAACGTTCGGAGAATTTCAGTCAGTCGGCGACCCGCGCGTCATGCAGTTTGCGCTGCGCTACGAGTTCTAGCGAACCCGCTAGATCGGCGGAAGTGCAATGGCACGAGATTACCTGAAAATAGCCGATGCCTTCTTCACTCTTGTCATCCTGAGGTCGCTGTCGTTGCGACCGAAGGAGCTATGCAACCCGCTAGCCGCGTCGACGCTGCCGGCAGGCAGGATTGCATAGATCCTTCGCCGGGCGAACAATGCCCTCCTCAGGATGACGAGGCGATTGGGTGTCGGAGAGAAGGAATCTACGCGGTGGCGAGTACTGCGACTTCCGGCGCGCGCGCGCTGCCGGAGGCGTGTTCCAGGTGGTGCACCAGCGTGGGAATCTGATGTTCGTGGCCAGGTTCCGGCACGGGAATATCCATCGCGATGTGCGCGCCACTGTCGGGCGTTTCTTTGGCGAGTACGATCACGCGGCTGCCGAGGGAAAGCGCCTCCTGCGTGTTGTGGGTCACGAAGAGCACGGTGATTCCGGTGTCGCACCAGAGCTGGCGGATCAGGCGCTGCATGTCTTTGCGCGTGCCGGGATCGAGAGCGCTGAAGGCTTCGTCCATGAGCAGGATGCGTGGCTTGGTGGCCAGCGCCTGCGCGATGGCGACGCGCTGCTGCATCCCTCCGGAGAGTTGGTGAGGGTATTTGCGGGTGTCGCATTCGTGCAATCCGATGCGGCGAATATAGCCGAGCGCTTCCTCGCGGAACTGCCGTCGCCGGCGAAGATAGCGCGGCGTGAAGCGGCTGAACAGGTTGAACTCGCTGACCTCTGGACCGAATGTGATGTTGCCGAGCACGGTCTTGTCGGGGAACAGCGAATATTTTTGCGGGACGTAGCCGCGGGTGCGATCGGGCTGCTTGCGCTCAACGCCGTCGATGAGGATGCGTCCACTGGCGGGCATCTCGGCGCCGAGAATCAGCTTCAGCAGCGTGGACTTGCCGCATCCGGTCTGGCCCAGCAGGCAGACGAATTCCCCTTCCTCAATGTTGAGATCGATGTTCGTCAATACCGGTCGTGCGGGCGCGCCGTAAGCAATGGAAAGACTTCTAGTTTCAATCAGAGCCATGGAAGATCATGCCTCCTGAAACCAGGGATGAAGTTTGCGGTTAAGGAGGCGCATGGCGAAATCGACGAGGAACAGCAGCAACGCGACCCAGAGAACGTAGGGAATGATGACGTCCATTCCCATGTGGCGGCGCAGCAGCGCGATGCGGAAGGCGAGACCCTCGGTCGAGGCGATCATCTCACCGGCGAACAGAAAGAGCATGACCGCTTTCAGGTTCAGGCGAATGCTGTTGAGCACGCGGGGAGCGATCTGGCGCATGACCACCCGGTAGGCCACGTCGAAGTCGTTGGCGCCGAGGGTGAAGGCTCTCACCACTTGCTCGTTTGGAACGCCTTTGGTCAGGTTGAAGGCATCAAGAATGATCGTTGGGGTAACCCCAATCACGATCAGCATGATCTTGGAGAGTTCATCGATGCCGAACGCAATAAAGAGGATGGGCAGCAGAGACAAGGCCACGATCTTGTCGAAGAAAAGCACGAAGCGGAGGAAGATGACTCCGACGTAAGGAAACAGCCCCATGTGCAGGCCGAGCAGCACCGCCGGAAAGAGCAACACGACGCTGAAAATGAAGCGGCGCGAAGTGGCGAGAGTGTCCTTCCACAACATGCTGGCGAAGAACTTCTGGCGAAGCGAGGCATTGTCCGGAAGCACCGCGTCGTCGTCTTCGGCAGGCTTCACGGAGGCGTCGCTCATGCCGTGGAACATCTGGGAGACGGTGGGCATGACGCGGTCCTCGGGATTCTCCCGGTGCCGCTTCTGCGAGGCGTAGAAGTAGAGTCCTATGCCCAGCGAGAACAGAAGCCACGACAGCAGCAGAGTCGAAGCCCGGCTGGGTCTGGCATGCACCAATTGAAAACCGAAGGACATTGGATTCCCCTATAGCTTGTTTTGCGCGGCCATCTCCATATAGTCGGTCTCGAAGCGCAGTCGAATACGGTCGGGCTTGCCCTGCATGGACCCGTCGGGATAGCGGATCGCGACGTCGTCCACTGTGGCGATGTTCTTTCCAAGCAATCCGTGATCGAAGCAAAACTGCCGCACGATTCCCATCTTGACCTTGAGATCGGGCGACTTTGCGAACTGCGTGGCGGATTCGGCCTGATAGAACATCTTGGTCGTGCTCAGTTGCTCTTTGTAGGAAGCGACCGAATCGCCGGACCCTTCGGCAATCGCCGCCAGCACTTTGTCGGTGGCAGTGCCCTGGCCCGACATGAGACTCATCATTTCGTACCAGGCACCGGCCAGCGCCTTGGCGAATTTCTGGCCCGACCCGTCGGGGCGGTCGAGAACTTCGGTCCGCACCACGGTCAGGTCGAGAATCTCGCCCGGAATTTGTGAGGAATTGAATAACGAGGTGACTCCCTTTTGCTGGGCCAACTGCGAAAGCATTGGCTTCCAGGTCACCACTGCCGAGACACTGGAGTCGCTGATGAAAGCCGATTGAATGTCGGAGTCCGAGGTGTTGATCATGCGCACTTGCTTGATCTCGTCCCGCATGGAGTTGAGGGTGAGGGCGCGGTCGAAGAGATATTCGGAAACCGTTTTCTCGACCAGCAGCATCTTGCGCCCGGCGAGATCCTTGATCTGCAGGCCTCCGCGAACCAGAAGGGCGTCGTTGCCGTTGGAATAGTCGCCGACGAGGATGACGGTGGTGGGCACTCCGGAGGCCGCCGGCATGTCGAGCGCCTCCATGTTGGTCATGGTGCAGGCGTCGATGTTGCGTCCGACGAAAGCGTCGAGAGAAGGCGCGTAGTCGAAGCGCTGAACTTTGATGGTGATGCCGTACTTGTCGGCCCACTTCTTGAGCAGACCGGACTTCTGCATGTAGTGATACGGCGTCCATCCGGCGTAGATCGACCAGCCGACGGTGAAGGCGGGCTTCTGGGCCGCGGCCGGCAGGGCCGCAGGAACGCAGTAAACCAGGCAAAGAACCAAGAAGACTCGCAGAGCCGCAGGTGTCCGACGCATCGTGGATTGGATTCTAGACGGCGCGGCGGAGGGCTGACGCGCAAAGTTTGCATGGCAGCAATTCAAGATTTGGATGATGCGAGATAGGCCCGCCATCCGCCGAAGTGCGTGATTTCCGACGCTGCGGCGATGGCGTAAGGCTCGCACAAAAAGGACTTGACCGATTCGCCGCCTTGGAGCTGGACGGTACCGATGACGAGGGGCGGCGGTACGGCGGCGACGAAGCCTCCGAACTGGTGTTCGGGAACGGCCCAGACTTCCACCTCGATCCCTAGGCCTTGGAAGGCGTCATCGCGGATGAGGCCGGGCTTGGCGGGAGTCGTGCCCGTCAGCGCGTAAAGGCGATAGCCGTCGGCGGTGCGGCAAGTCTTCTGAAGGCGCGCGCCACGTTGGGTCAGCTGCACGTTCAGTGGCTGGCCGCTGAGATGCGCGCCGACAACCGCGAGCAAGATGCAGCCTGGGGGGTCTTTAAGAATCGGGCGGACGAATGCGTCCGCCGCCACGGGAGCGGTATCCAAGGCAAGATATCGATCGGCCAGAGCCAGTAGGGCTTCATCAGTGAATGCCGGGCCGATCAGCGAGATTCCGAACGGCAGTCCGTTCGAACGGAATCCGGCCGGAGCTGCAACTGCGGCCAGATCCATCAGGTTCACAAAATTGGTGTAGTAGCCAAGATTGGTGTTGAGCTTTATGGGATCGGACGCGATTTGCTCATGGGTGTAGATGGTTCCCGTCGTGGGGAGCAGCAGCACGTCCATGCGCGCCCACTCTTTTACCGCCTCACTCTGCAACCCGTGTAGCTGATAGTCCGCTTCGAAGGTGTCTACGGCCGTATATTTCAGGGCTCCGCCGATGATGCTGCGGACCACCGGCTCGACCTCGTCGGCATGATCGCGGAAGAAGGTCTTGATCGCTGCGAGACGCTCGGCCACCCAGGGGCCTCCGTAGAGCAGGTCGGCGGCTCGGCGAAAGACGGAGAAGTCGATCTCGACTTTCTCGCCGCCGATCTGTTGCATCCTCTTTATTGCAGCTTGGCAGAGTTGGGCAGCCTCGTCATCTCCGAAGAACTGGAGTTGGTCCGGCGAAGGCACGCCGAAGCGGAATTTGCCGTTGATCCAGGGAGCCGCATCGTCACCGGGCCTCGCCACGCGCGAGTAAGGATCCGCGGGATCGGGGCCGCGGGCCACCTGCCAGACTTCGTGAGCCTCACGGCAGGTCCGCGCGAAGATCGAAACACAGTCGAGCGTTCGGCAAGCGGGGACGACTCCGTGCGTACTGAGCAGGCCGCGGGTAGGCTTTAATCCGATGAGGCCGTTAAACGCCGCAGGCACTCGACCGGAACCGGCAGTGTCGGTGCCGAGAGAGAAGGTGACGAGATTCTTGGCGACCGCGACGGCCGACCCGGAACTTGACCCACCGGAGATGTAGCGCTCGTTGAATACGCTGGAGCAGGCACCGAAGGGCGAGCGGGTACCGACCAGGCCAGTGGCGAACTGATCCATGTTGGTCTTGCCCACCAGAAGTGCTCCCGCCTCTTGCAAACGACGGACAACCGTTGCGGTCGCGGAAGGCGTGAAGGCATATGCCGGACATCCCGCCGTGGTTGGAACGCCTTCGACGTCGAAGTTGTCTTTCACCGCGAAGGCCTTGCCGGCAAGGGTCAAATCTGGATGAATCTCGATCTCGCGGGCGCGGTCAAGCACGGCTTCACGAGGCAAAAGTGAGATCCAGACGGGATGAAGCGGCTCTCGTTGCAGCCGGTCGTAGAGGTCCGCGATGGTCGCCGATAGACTCATGCTGATGCCTCAGAGCGAAGCAGCAGCAGAGTCTGGCCGGCTCCGACCAGGGCTCCCACCGCACAATTCACCTTTTCGATGATGCCGGAACTCGGTGCCGCGACTGCAATTTCTGTCTTCATGGCTTCGAGAATCATGAGTTTTTGTCCCGCCTCCACCCGTTGCCCGGTTGCTACCGCGATGTTCCAGACACTGGCCGCAATCGGCGAGCGAACAGGACTGCATCCCTCCGGAGTTTCGCCGTCAGATTCCGGGGTCGGGGGTTCCGGGGGGTCCATGTACTCTGCCTGGCCCACCGAGGCCCAGCGTTCGCGTTCGGCCTCGAAGGCGGCCTGCTGATGATTCTTGAACGCCTCTGCTTCGGCTTTGATGGACTTGAGAAAAGCATGATAGTCGCGCAGCCGGAACTGCTTTGGTTCGACCCGCAGCGAGTAACGCCCGCGTGGGAATGCATCACGAATCTCCAGCAGCTCCCGGGCGCTCACGGGATGAAAGCGCAGCTCATCGAAGAAGCGCAACAGCCACGGTGTTCCGGGAGGAAATTCCGGGGTGGACCGGAAGGTGTTCCACATCTGCAACGTACGCCCAACGAACTGATAGCCGCCGGGGCCTTCCATTCCGTAGACACAGAGGTAGGCGCCACCGATTCCGACTGCGTTTTCAGGCGTCCAGGTACGCGCAGGATTGTACTTCGTCGTCACCAGGCGATGGCGCGGATCGACCGGCGTGGCGACCGGCGCACCGAGATAGACATCGCCCAAACCCAGGACGAGATAACTCGCGCCGAAAACAATTCGATGGACGTCGTCAATCGAGGCCAGCCCATTGATGCGACGGATGAACTCGATGTTGCTGGGGCACCACGGCGCGTCGGGCCGCACGCCCTGCATGTATTTCCGAATAGCCAACTGCGTAGCGGGATCGTCCCAGGAGAGCGGCAGGTGTACGACGCGAGACTCGACCGTGATATTGTCCAGTTCGGGGATGCTGCGCTCGCAGGCAGCGAGCGCCTCGATCAGTTCCTCACGGTGAAGGCGGGAATCGTAGTGAATGTGCAGGGATCGTACGCCCGGAGTGATATCGATGATTCCACGGAGGTTGGCGGCGCGCATCTGCTGCTCGAGCGCGTGGACTCGGAACCGGAGGTTGAGATCAAGCACGTTTTGGCCGTATTCGACTAGCAGGTAACGGTCGCCATCGGCTCGGCAAACGACCGCCGGAGTGCCGTTGGATGAGGGACGCTTCGAGACGACGGGATTCTCGCGCGTCGCGGCCGGCAATGCTGGAAAGTTGCCGCTTAGCGTTTTCAGGAGCGTCTCAACCTTGGCTTGCAGTTCTTCTGCTTGTTGGAGAGAGAGGGCGCGGAAGCGCACCACGTCGCCGGCCTTCAGTTGGCCCATCTTCCACAGTTCCGCCTCGACGATGGTTGCCGGACACACGAAACCACCGAGACTAGGCCCGTCTGGGCCGAGAATTACCGGCATGTCTCCGGTAAAGTCGATGGTTCCGATGGCATAAGCGTTGTCGTGAATATTAGAAGGATGGAGTCCCGCTTCACCGCCATCTTTGCGCGCCCAGCGGGGCTTGGGACCGATCAAACGCACGCCCGTGCGATCCGAGTTGTAGTGGACCTTCCACGGCGTCGAGAAGATCATGTCGATGTCTTCGGGCGCGAAGAAGTCGGGCGCGCCATGCGGGCCGTAGAGTACCCCAATCTCCCACTCGCGATCGTATTGCGGAATGGCAGTGGGAGACAGGGTGCGCGATTCGCGCGAGACGCCATCGGTCTCGCCGAAGTGGAGCACATCGCCAGGACGCAGGACGCGGCCCGACTGCCCTCCGAACTTGCCGAGGATGAAAGTGGCGCGGCTTCCCAGATACTGTGGAGCTTCGAGACCGCCGGCAACGGCGAGCTGGGCTCGCGAGCCGTTGCTGGCCGTCCCGAGTTCGAGGAGGGAATTCCGGCTTACCTGTACTTCCTGCCACAGTGGCATCGGCCGGCCATCCAACTTCGCTCCGAAATTCGCGCCCGTCAACGCAATCCGGGTGTCGCAGGCGAATCGCAGAGTAGGACCGGTGAGGGTGATCTCAAGACCAGCCGCATTTTCCTCGTTGCCGACGAGGCGATTGGCGAAGCGAAATGCCAGAGGATCCATGGGGCCCGAGGGAGGAACGCCGACGTGCCAGTAGCCGAGGCGGCCCGGGTAATCCTGAATGGTGGTCTGGGTGCCTGATTCCAGCACATCGATCGCCCGCCGCCGATAGGGAAACTCGCGCAGGAACGAAGTAGTGACGCCGCCCGATTGAAACGTGGAATCGCTGATGATCTGCTTGAGATAAGGAAGGTTGGTTTCGATGCCCGAGAGTTCACAACTCCGCAAGGCGGCGCACAGACGTTCACTGGCTTCCGTTCGATCCGACCCGCGAACGATGATCTTCGCCAGCATGGGATCGTAGAACGGCGTCACTTCAGTTCCCGCATCCACCCAGGTCTCGACCCGCGCATCTTTTGGCCATTGAACATGGGTGAGCCGTCCCGCGCTTGGCTGAAAATTCTTGGCAGCATCTTCGGCGTAGATCCGAACCTGGATAGAAGATCCGGAGGGATGGATGCAGATCGTGTCCAGCGGCGGCATTTCGCCAGCGGCTTGTTTCACCATCCACTCGACCAGATCGACGCCGGTCACTTCCTCGGTCACGCCATGTTCGACCTGCAGGCGAGTATTCACTTCAAGGAAGTAAAACTCTCCGGTGGAGTTGTCATAGATGAACTCGACAGTGCCCGCTGACTGATAGTGAATCGCCTTCCCCAGCCGTAGGGCGGACTGCAGGAGTTGTTCGCGAACGCTGCCGGGCAAGCCGGGAGCGGGCGTCTCTTCAATCACCTTCTGATTGCGGCGTTGCACCGAGCAATCGCGTTCACCGAGTGCAGTGACCGAACCGTTGCCATCTCCAAAGATTTGAACTTCAATGTGCCGGGCCGCGGCGACAAAGCGCTCCAGATAGAGACTGCTGCTCCCAAAGCTTGCCTGGCTCTGCCGCGATACGGCTTCGAAGGCATCGCGCAATTCTTCCGCGGAATTGCACAGGCGCATTCCGATCCCACCACCGCCCGCCGTGCTCTTCAGCATCGTGGGATAGCCGACTTGGGCGGCGGCACGCAGAGCATCGTCCACGTCTTTGAGCAGGCCACTTCCCGGCAACATGGGCACGCCATTCTCTGACGCGATTTCACGCGCGGTGTGCTTGAGGCCGAAATCCCGCATCTGTTGCGGAGTCGGGCCGATGAAGACAACTCCAGACGCCGCACAGGCTTCGGCGAAGCCTGCGTTCTCGCTCAGAAAACCGTAGCCGGGATGAATCGCTTCGGCGCCCGTCTTGCGTGCCGCATCCAGCAATTTCGGAATCGACAAGTAACTTTGCGAGGCCTGGGGCGGACCAATGCATACGGCTTCGTCCGCATGCTCGACATGAAGCGAGTGCCGATCTACCTCCGAATAAACCGCGACTGAGGCAACGCCAATTTTGCGCAGAGTACGGATGATGCGACAGGCGATGGCCCCGCGATTGGCAATGAGGACCTTGCGGAACATCATGGCTCCGCATTCCAGATCAATACCTCGACGGGAGTCGGGTTGTAAGCATTGCAAGGGTTGTTCAACTGGGGACAATTGCTGATAAGAGCGAGAACGTCCATTTCCACGCGCATCTCGACGTACTTGCCGGGATCGGAGATGCCATCCTCAAAACTGAGTTTGCCCTCCGGTGTCACAGGAACGTTCATGAAGAAGTTAATGTTGCTTGTAATGTCGCGCTTCGACATGCCGTGATCCCAGTCGACAACCGCTTTGAGGAAACTGCTGCGGCACGCGTGCATGTGGCGTTTTTCGATCGCGTAGCGAACCATGTTGCTTTCGTTCGCGCACGCCCCGCCGAGCGTGTCGTGGCGGCCGCAGGTGTCGGCCACAATCATGAGCAGCGGCCTGCCCCAGGTGGAAATCAGTTTTGTCCCGGTTGTTAAGTAGATGTTGCGCTGTTGCTGGATCGTATCCTGAGCACTGTAGCGCTCGGAATAGTCGTGCGCGTTGAAGAACAGGGTGTCAACCGCCTGGTTGCCGTGGAGATCGACGATGCGGAAGTACTGTCTGTTCTGGATCTCGTGGATCCAGGGTTCACCCGCGGGAATGACGTGACGGTAGATCGCCTGAGCGGGATTGAGTTTGCTCTCGATCAGATTGCTGGATGTCGTCATGCTCAGGGCTCCGTCCTCAGAGGAAATACCGCTCGGTTAGCGTGAATCCGCGCGCGTTTTCGGGTCGCGAAAGCCGACATGGATCGTCCGCCGCGGGCGCTGCGACCTGGCGGATCTTCACTTGCACAGGTTTGGGTTGATAAGTCGGACTGGGATCGAGTGGGTGCGGGCACGTATTGAGAATGGCGAGTACGTTCATCTCCGCCCGCAACTCAACGTAGTCGCCTGCCTTGGAGTTGCCGGAGGAAAAACTCATGCTTCCGTCGTCGCCAACCCCGACGCGGCTGAACAGATTTACGTTGGCCATCAAGTCACGCGGGCCCAATCCCCACTTGCCCAGTTCGATCAGGAAACTGTCACGGCCGTTTTTGTGATAATCGTTGCGAACTTCCTGGTAAGTGGAGCGCCCATATTTGCTCTCGACCAACTGCTGGTTTGACGTTCCCCCAATTGGATCGTGCCAGCCGACGGTGTCGCCGGTGATGGAGAGAAGAATACGGCCCATATCGGAATAGAGGACAAAGCCGTTGGTGAGCCGAGCGATATGCTGCGCCTTCAGCGTATCGGGCATGTTATAGCGCTCAACCGGGCATTCAAAGTTGTAGAAGATTCCGCCGACATTCGCCCCTCCTTCTACGTCAGTGATGCGCAGAGCGGTCGCGCGCTTCAGCACGTGGGACCAACTGGCTCCGGGCTGAATGGTCTCCTCCCACAGAATTGCCATTTCGTTCATAGGCACGGACTCCTCAGATGTAAGGACGGACGTCGTAGGACGCAGGAATCGATACGAAACTTACGAAACTAAAGGGAGGCGGGAGGACCGCAGCAAACGCACATCTTCGTCAGGCGGAGGTACACGTCAAGCGTGATGTTTGCTCTCGCATTCCGCCTGGTAAGCCCGCACATGAGGCGTAGTCTCGCACAAACGGTGTAGACGGCACCAATCGTAATTTCCGTTTGGTGCGATCAGGTTCTTCGATAGAGGCGGCTGCGCGGTTTTGCGCCGCTTGCATGGCGGATCAGCTACTTCGCGGCATCAACGGACTCGACCTCGATGACGTCGCCGTT
>Ga0073928_10006464_pt1 | contig 15761 bp, 13 predicted proteins | sample PaiPotPPA55metaG_FD_76969 | JGI IMG/M metagenome (GOLD analysis project Ga0073928, IMG submission 76969) | Iron sulfur acid spring bacterial and archeal communities from Banff, Canada, to study Microbial Dark Matter (Phase II) - Paint Pots PPA... ... | reverse complement strand
GTAAGCGATCGCGTCGGCATTCCAATGCGGCAGCAAAACAATCGCGCGCCGCCCTTTCGCGGGGAACCAGCGGGCATTCACCAGATTGTCTTCGGGATAGGGTGTTTTTACGGGTGAGGTGAAACGCAGGAATTCTCCGAATGTTCCTTTGACCTTCGCCTCAAGCTTTGGGTCGGGCACCTCCCGCGTGGAGAAGACCTGAACCTCGCGCGTCTCCAGGCAGAAGTCCGTGGGCCGTCGGTAGGAATAGAATTCATCGCTCGCCGCAACAATGCGACGGTTGTAATCCAGGATAAACCTCTCAGGGTCGTCCGGAGTGTGCCCGAGACGGTAGCCGTTCCGGCAAGGCCAGTCCCGGGTCCATTCCACGCCCCACTCCAGAGGACGTATGACGCGGTTGTTGTCCACCGACGTGAGCCGGTGTTCCCAATCGTACATCCACTGCGCATAGCGGGAGGGCATAGTCAACCCTCCAGTCTAACAAGCGCAGAGAGCAGCCTTGGGGGTTGAACAGTTAACGGTAGCTATCAGCGGTTGGCAGCTGGCATTTGGCCGCTGAGTGGCGTCAGGTCAGTCGGCCAGAAAGCACTACCCGCGACGGCGAGAGGCTGAGGCCTGCTCTCGAGTCTGATGTCCGGCACTTTACGCCGGTTGTTACGAGGTTCCATACTTCCGCGGCACACGCTTCGAAATATTGCAAAGAATCTCGTACGGAGTGCTGTTGGCTAGCTCGGCATGCTCCAAAGCGTCGACGCTCAGGCCCTCTCCGGTGCCCAACAAGATCACTTCGTCTCCCACGGCAACGCCCGGAATGCCAGTGACGTCCGCCAGGGTAAGATCCATCGAGATTCGGCCCACGATCGGAGCGTAATGTTCGCGCACAATGACGCGTCCGCGGTTGGAGAGCTGTCGGTTGAATCCGTCCGCATAGCCGACCGGCAGCACTGCGACATGCGCAGGAGCTTTGGTTACATAAGTCGCGCCATAGCCAAGCGGCTGATTCGCTCGGAAATCGCGTAACGACAGGATGCGCGTCTTCCAGGTAAGGACCGGCTTCACCGCCAAACGCAGCGTGCCTCCGCTCACTTCTCGTCCTGCCCGCTGAAAGGGCAGGTAGTAACCATAGAGCGCAACCCCCGGGCGAACCATGCTGTTCCAGGTCTCCCGCCGAGAAATCACCGCGCCAGTGTTGGCCATGTGCACAAATACCGGCTTCATTCCTGCCTCCTCGACCATACGACGGGCAGTGTCGAAGTTGCGTTCTTGCTCGGCTACCGAAGGTGCATCCAGGATTTCGGAAGCAGCAAGATGAGTGGACAGTCCGTCCAGCATCAGATGTTTCGCCGATTTCAATCCGTCGAGCAAGCCAGAAAGCTGATCGAGTCCAACCCCCAGCCGACCCATGCCAGTGTCGACTTTCAAGTGCACAGGATGCTGCGCTCGACCGAGCGCCGCCGCCGCTCGGTCGAGCGACTCAATATGCCAAGGCTCCCAGACGGTGGGCGTCAGATGCAGCCGGATAATCTCGCCCTCTTCGCCCCGCCAGAATCCAGTCATCAGAAGAATGTTCGCGCCGACGCCAGCCTCGCGCAGCGGAATCGCCTCGTCCAGCGACGTCACCCCCAACCAGCGCGCACCTTCCGCCTCCAGCGCGCGTGAGCACTCGACCGCTCCGTGACCGTAGGCGTCGGCCTTCACGACGGCGCACACCGTGACGTTCGCGCCAACATGCTTCTGTACGGTGCGAAAGTTTTGTCGCAGCGTCGTCAACGAAACTTCCGCCCAGGTCGGACGGGTTGCCACGCGGCTCAGGATTTCTGCTGTGCTTGCCACTTTCGCGATTATAGCGGGAGCAACTGGCGGGCCCAGGTTACGCCGGGTCTACTCCCGCCTGCACCGCCCAGCCGCTTTAGTTTCCAGCCAATGAGAAAGTCACCGTGATCTGGGTTTCCACCTCGATTGGCTCGCTGTTCAGGATGTAGGGACGGTAACGCCACTGGCGAATGGCCTCGATCGCCGAAGCAACCAGCATCGGATGCCCGGAAAGGACCTGCAGGTTTTCGATCGTGCCCGCCTTGCTGATCAGCGCAGACACCACCACCGAGCCCTGAATTCTGGCGCTTCTCGCCAAGGGAGGATAGGCCGGCGCTATCCGGCGAATCAGATTCCCTTCCATCAACTTCGAAGTGCGAAACTCCCGGACAGTCGTCACGGGGCGAATTGACGGGATGGGATGACCTCCGCTGATGTTCCAAGGAAGGGGGCCTCCCACGCCGAACGGAAGATTACCCAGGTCTGGGCCCGTGCCAATGTCGCCGATCGGGGCAAGAGATGCCGGTTCGTCGTTTCCTTTTGCGATGGAGTTTGGCACACGCGAGGGCTGCATGATCCTGCCGGGAAGAACGTTGAACTGTGGGGCTGAAGCGCTCCCGGTCCGCGGCGGCAGCGCTGGTTCTGGCGCAAAGCGGCCTGCGCTGATAGGCGTTGAGACAACGCGAGCGGGCGGCAACCCCACGGTCTTCCACAATGGCAACAAAAGCAGCAACCCGATTAGCAGAGCCTCCAGCCCGAACGAGGTTAGCGTTGTCCAGCTCCGGCGGCCGCGATGGGCCCATGAAGTCTCCAAAATGCTGTCGGCAAACATAGTGTCCTCCGGGGTGAAATCTGTTTGCTGTTATGGACACCACGCAGACTGCTGCAGACGATCGTGACGCAAAGAAAAAGGCCGCGTTTTCACGCGGCCTGATGGAACTTTCTGGACTCTACAGGTGTCGTTACTGCTTCGGAGGTTCGGTTGGTTTTGGCGTCGCGGGCTTGGTCGCGGTGCCAGTCGGTGGCTTCGGAGCGGCCGGCTTCGCGGCTCCGGCTCCCGGCGCTGCAGGGGCGGGAACGCCCGACTGGACGTTGTAAGCATCCACGACTGCTTTCGTGATGTCAGCTGCCTGGTACCACCACAACACATTGCTCTGCGGCCACGGCTTGGAGGTATCCACGATCATGCCAAATCCGTTTTCCTCGGAATACTTCACGATCATGGGGGCCATTTTCTGCAAAATGCGGCTCATGATCTCTTGCTGCTGACTGCCGAACTCTTCCTGAGCATCCTGTACGGACCGGTCGAAAAGCTTTTGTTTGCTTTCGATCTGCTTCTTCAGGGTAGCCAGTGCATCCTCATTCAGCTTGGCTTCCTGTGTGCTCATCTGTTTCTTCAAACCTTCGAGTTCGTCGTTCTGACTCTTCAGTTCGGTCTGTTTCGGATCGAACTTTTTCTGCAGCGCCTCGAGGTCGCGGCGGCCTTCGTTGCTGCCGAAAATAGCCTCCGTTATGTTGATCGTCCCAACTTTGGTGCCGGTGGTCGGGCCAGTCGTAGTCGCAGGTGCCGAAGGGAGGGGATTGGCAGGCGCGGCGGTCGGTCCGGACGGGGTAGCGGCGCTGCCGGTTTGAGCCAGTGCGGAAAACGTGAACGTCACCGCGGTGGCAAGAAGGACTCGCAAAAACTTGCTTTTCATTGGATCGGTTGAACTCCTTGGAACATGGTTCCGGGAATGAGCTTTCGGTATTGCTCTCAGATCGTTTCGTTCAATCAACGCTTGGCCGCACTGAATGAGGTCTGCGCTCGGTAGCCGCTGTCGGTAATGTCGGCACTCGATTGCCAGCATCACACGCCGAGTCTATGGGGCGTGCCGTCCACCCTCTTCGTTCCCTATGGCGTGAATACGAACATTATAGAGACCTCGCTCTGGGCCCGTCAAACAGAGCTAGAACGTTGTCGCCACCGTGAATCGAAAAGTCTTCCGCGGCTCCCTCAACTGGAAACTGGGGGCAAACGTATTCACCGCCAAATGATACGTGTAGTCTCCAGCCGCTCCCGCTGGGAACATGGAGCGCGTGATTGGAATCGGCGGGTTGGCCTGCTCATCCAGCCGCAGCGGGTTGTAAGCCCAGTAAATGCGGAATGGCGCGTTCACCACCGGCAGGAACATTTGCAGTTCCAGGCCAGTGGACATGCGTGGCCTCCAGTTCGTGGCGCCCAGGATCTGAAGGTTCTGGGGTGGTACCTTGCCCAACTGACCGAGCGTTTTTCCGCCTTGGCAGTTAAATCCAGCGTCCAGTGTCGCACATCCGAACTGGGTACCAATGACCTGATCATATTGCACTGTGGCGATCTGTAATTGCGAGGGGCGCAAGACCGGATCTATGCCAGTGTCGATGAAGGGAACGATCGCCACCGGTCCGGCGATGGTGATGCGGTACTCCAGGTTCGTGAATACGCTCAAATCGCCGCCCGGGAACACGATCTGGTCGACCGGAATGGGTACAGTCCAGTTCCCCAGCCGTGGGTTTGCGGGGTTCTTAGGAACGGGAGTCCCGTCGGGATTGGTCAATGTGATCACGTTCGAGCTGGGAAGGAATGCCACCGGCGAGATCGATCTGATATCGAAGCCGCGAATGTCGTTTTCGCCGCCCATGAAGAACCTTTGGAACGGCGGCGAGACTAAGCCTCCGTAGCCGCTGATGTAAGAACCCTGCACGTTGAAGCCGATCGTGTTGCGGCGATTCTGTACAGGAATGAACTTCTTGTACTGCACGATCGGACGGATCGACCTCACGGTCCCGCCCAGTCCGGCAAGTTCCATCCCTAACGTCATCTGATGCCCATGGTGCGGAGAAATTCCGCTATCCAAGGTGTTGAACGAGAAGTTGGGAAAGATCTTGCTGGTAATGATCCCGTTCACGGCGTTTGGTCCGGAAATACCGCGGAAGGCGATGAAGTCGAAAAGGCTCTTGGACGCCGTGCTCAGCGGTATCAGCGTCGATCGATCCAGCGAATAGGTCATGCCTAGCCGCTTGAATGACCGGCGCAATGGATAACTTAGAGAAGTCGTGAACCCGACGCTCGACTGCGAATAATTCTGCAAATTTTGCAACACAGCACTTGGCAGATTCAGATTCTGTCCGCTGAAGATCGAAAGCTGTCGCGCCTGGTTGTAGCTAACCTTGTTGCCGAAAACCGTGAATCCGAACTGCAGGGGCCGATCAAACATGTAGGGCTGTGTGAACCCAAACATGACGCTTCGCGCCAGGTTTCCCAAGTTGAGCTGCACTTGCAGCGTCTCGCCGCGCCCCAGGAAGTTATTGGTGGCGTAATTCAGTCCTATGAACGCTCCTTCCAGTCCGCTCACGCCGCCGTTCAGACCAATACTGTTCTTGCCCTTCTCATGTACTTTCAGCGTCAGATCGACTTGTCCGTTTTTCTCGTCCAGTTTCTTGTCGCTTACGTTCGGATCATCTGGCTTCAGTTGATCAAAATATGAGAGTTGGTTCAGGCGGAGCAGGCTCAGTTCCCACAGTCGGGAGTTGTAAACACTGCCTTCTTCGAGTGCCAACTCGCGCCGGATCACCTTGTCGCGCGTGGTGGTATTCCCCGTGAACTCGATACGCCGCACGTAAAACTGTTTGCCTTCATCGATGTCGATTTCCAGATTTGCGGTTTTCTTTTCGTCGTCAAACGTGGTCGAGGGAACGGCGGTGTAATTGATGTAGCCATACTCACCGTAGGCCTTGCGCAGCGCCTCGATGCCCTTGGCGATCTTCTCACGGCTGAAGACATCACCGTCCTTGAGCGGGAACAGCGAACGCAGCGCGGCGCTGTTAGGGATGGCCTTGTTGTTCTTGAAGGTGATCTTTCCCAGCCGATACATTTCGCCTTCCTCAATCGGAATCGTGATGTCAACGGCCTTACCGGGCTTGGACTGTATCAGGGGAATGTGGAAGCCTTTGTGCCCGGTATCGTGGATTTCCGTCTTCGGATCGCCCCCTCCCGCCTTGAAGTATCCGCGGTTCTGGTACTCGGCGCGCACTCGCTCCGTGTCCTCTTCCAGCTTGGTGGCGTCGTAGGTCTTGGCGAAAATATTCTCCAAGAAGATGGAGTGCGGAACGCCAATCGGCTTTAAGTTCTTCATGGCCGCCCGCAGATGTCGCGAGTTGATGTTCTTGTTGCCTTCGAACCTGATTTTGCCGACTTTTACCTTCGGTCCTTCCTTGATCACGAACGTGATGCCGACTGAAGCCGGAGGAATCTGGCGCTGTTCGGTGCGGATGGTCGCAAACTGCCGCCCGTGTTCGGAGAGCAGGTTCTTGATCGAAACTTCCGCTTTCTTAATGCGCGTGGGATCATATTGACTTTCGACAACGAGCCCCACTTTGTCCTGCTTGAAGCGATCGAGAACGTCGCTGTTGGAAACCGAACCGAGGCCAACGTAGTTGATTTCGCGGATGGTCGGCTTTTCCTTGACTTGAAATATCAAGCGCCAGCCCTTGGGCGTCTGCTCGCGGACGATCTTGATGTCCTCGAAGTAGCCGGTGTTCCACAGCGAGTTGAAGTCGCGTTCGAGCGCGCCCGTGTCGTAAATGTCCCCAGGCTTGGTGAAGACCCGCGCAAGTATGGTGTCTTTGGGAATTCGGCGGTTGCCGCTGACGTTAATTTCCGAAATGACGTCGGTCTGCGCCCAGGTCGGGCTTGCAGTTGCCAGCAAGAGCGTGGCCAGGACGCCACACAGGGCAACGACCCGCCACCTCACCCTCAGCCAAAGCCGTTGAAATGAACGAGATGGCACCGTCGCGGCCCTGACAACGCAGGGGCCCTTAGGCACAACAAGGTTCTCCGAATGCAAGCGAAAAGGAATCGCTACGACCTCAGCCTCTGGGATATGAGAAAACTGTCATTATACGGTAGAGCATTGGAAAGCGTCCAAAGCCGCAACTCTTTCTGGTCTTATCTTGCAGCTCCGACCCGATCGGCAAGACCTGCGGTTGCTTCATGGGGATGGCTTGGATAACTCTACCTCAACCAAGACGGAATAAAACGTAGCCGAGTTGCCCATGTCGGTAAGTTTTTCTGAGGTCAGGGCATTAATGCTCTGAAATCCGGGAGTTGTCTTCGCCCAATTGAGTGTCGCCGAAACGACTCCCGGCTGAACTTTGCCGTCGACTCGCGCCCTCAGCAGGATTTGGCCCCTGTGATTAAAAACCCTGACCTGGTCTCCATTCGCGATGCCGCGCGCCCCTGCGTCGGCCATACAAATCTCCAGCAGCCCGGCTTCTTCCATCACCCGAACCGACGGCACATTCGAAAAGGTTGAGTTCAGAAAGTTGTCGGCCTTACGGGCCAGCAGTTCGAGCGGAGGTGCGCCCGAATTTCTTCCATGCCGTGATTCAGTAGGAGGAGTAAAGTCAGCGACAGGATCGAGTCCCAGTTGCTTCACAGCCTCACTGTAAAGTTCCGCCTTACCAGAAGCCGTCCGGAACCCGCCGTGCGCAAAAGGAAGAAAGGGCTCTGGGTGCGCATCAGAGTATGTGGGGACAACCGCCCCCGGCTGTCCGGCAGAGCGAAGCTCCGCTCCGGAAGCTGGAACCTGGGAGTTCGCAGCCCCGAAGTTCAGCCTTACCTGGCCCCGCTCCAGCCGCTCCCGACTGATTCCGTTCAACCACGGATCCTCCGACTCCAGAGCGGAATCGATCATCTCGTCCACGGTTTCGTGGAAGCAATCCTCTTCGAATCCCATGCGCTGCGCCAGCGCGCGAAACACTTCCACGTTCGAACGACACTCGCCCAGGGGTGCGATCGCCTGATTGGAGACTTGCAGATAGTAATGCCCGTAGGCTTTCTGTAGATCTTTGTGCTCAAAGAATGTCGTGGCGGGCAAAACGATGTCGGCGTAATCCGTCGTATCGGTAAAGAACTGCTCGTGTACGACTGTGAAGAGATCTGGCCGGAGAAGCCCGCGCACCACTTCATTGTGCTCCGGACAAACTGTCGCCGGATTCGAGTTGTAGACGAATAAAGCCTTCACCGGGGGATCATTCTGGGTGTTGAGTACCTTGCCCAGTTCCACCATGTTGATGGTTCGCGCCGCACGCCCCAACACGGTCTTCATCAGGTCACAACGTTTCAGAGCCCTAGTATTGAGCGCAGCACCTCCGCTGGTGGACAGCTGAAGTCCCCCGCCGACTTCTTTCCACGATCCCAGGATGCAGGGCAGCATCGCAATCGCGCGCGTCGCCATCCCGCCGCCCTCGGAGCGTTGCACGCCGTAGTTCAAGCGGATCACCGACGGTCTGATGGTGGCGTAGTCGCGCCCCAGCTTGCGAATATCTTCAGCCTCGATTCCTGTCCACTGCGCAACCCGCTCGGGCGGATACGCTTTCACCTTTTCGCGAAGTTGTTCGAAGCCCAGCGTGTGCTCTCGAACATACTCGGCATCGTGCAGGCTTTCGCCGATGATGACATGCATCATGCCCAAAGCCAGAGCCGCGTCCGTGCCGGGATTGATCGGCAAGTACCAATCGGCGCATTCCGCGGTCCGCGTCCGGTAAGGATCGATCACTACCAGCTTCGCGCCGTTGCGCCGGGCCTCGGCGATAAACGGCCATAAATGAACATTGTTGCCGTGAATATTCGACGCCCAAGCGATGATGTACTTGGAATGCCGGAACTGTTCCGGCTCAGTGCCGAGTTTCACTCCCAGTACCGACTCGAGACCGGCTTCTCCGGCCGCCGAACATATGGTGCGATCCAGTTGCGAAGCTCCCAATCTGTGGAAGAAGCGGCGATCCATGGACGCGCTGTTGAGGGCCCCCAAAGTTCCACCGAAGGAATAAGGCAAGATTGACTCGCTGCCGAATTCCTCCGTCATTCGGCGAAAGCGCGACGCAATCCCGTCGAGCGCCTCGTCCCACGAAATCCGCTTCCATGTCTGCTCGTGTGGGACCGGGTCTATGACCCGGTGGGGCGGGGCGGCGAAGCTCCGCGGCCCCGGCGCCGGCCCCTTCGCCACAATTCTCCGCATGGGATACAACACCCGATCCGGCGAATACACGCGATCGAGATATTTCGCCACCTTGGCACACAAAAACCCCCGCGTCACCGGATGCTCAGGATCGCCCTGAATCTTCGTGGCCCGCCCGTCCTGCACAGTGATTAGCAGCCCGCAGGCATCAGGACAATCGTGCGGACACGCGGCATGGACGACTTGCTTCATCGCTTCGATTATACGTTGGTTATTACCTGGGCAGGGATGAACGAAAATCGGATAAACAGAAGGGGGCCCAGAACCGGCAATCCTGTGAATCCTCTACAATCTTATTTCAGTTCCAGAACTTCCTTTTCTTTGGCCTTGCTCATCTCTTCCATCTTCTTGATTTCGTCGTCGGTCAGCTTCTGGATTTCCTCGAGAGAGCGCTTCTCTTCGTCCTCGGTAATCTTCTTGTCTTTCAGTGCTTTCTTGATCGCATCGTTGCCGTCGCGGCGAATATTGCGCACCGCCGTGCGATGTTCTTCCAGCACGCGGTGCAGATGTTTCACCATGTCTTGCCGCCGCTCTTGCGTTAGGGCCGGTACGGGCACGCGGATGAGCTTGCCATCGTTCATCGGATTCAAGCCCATGTCTCCGGCGCGAATTGATTTTTCGATCGCGCCAAGCTGCGAAGGGTCAAAGGGCTGCACCGTAATCAACTGCGCCTCGGGCGCGTGCACCTGCGCAATCTGGTTCAACGGCATCTGCGAGCCGTAGTAGTCCACGGTCACGCCATCAAGCATATGGACCGATGCTCGCCCCGTCCGAACTCCCGCCATGGCTTTGCGAAAGTCTTCAACCGCTTTTTCCATCCGTGTCTTCAGTTGTAGGTATGTTTCCTTCAGGCCGGCTATCGCCGACATTGTCGCTTGAGCCATAGTTTTAGCCCCGCATCATTTGAGTATCAAAACGCTGAATTATAAACCCGCAAAAAATAAGCTGCCACGGATTCACGCTTAACTCCAAGGAGAGAGACACTGATCATCTGTTGTTGATCCGCGATAATCCCTGACTGATGTTAGGCAGCCCCCTGGGCGCTGACCCTCGATCCGATCTTCTCTCCCAGCACGACGCGCCGGATGTTTCCATGGTGGTTCAGGTTGAATACGATGATGGGAAGGTTATTGTCTTTGCAGAGGCTGATGGCGGTGGAGTCCATTACTTTCAGCCCGAGTCTCAGAACGTCCATGTAGGAGATGTGGTTGAATTTCTTGGCGCCGTCCACTTTGAGCGGATCGGCGTCGTAGATGCCATCCACTCGGGTTGCTTTCAAAATGGCCTCGGCCTTGATCTCCATGGCGCGCAGAGACGCGGCGGTATCGGTCGAGAAATAGGGATTGCCCGTTCCGCCGGCAAAAATCACGACTCGCCCCTTCTCCAGGTGACGAATAGCTCGGCGGCGAATGAAAGGCTCGGCCACCTGGTTCATCTCGATCGCAGACTGCACGCGTGTATAGACGCCCTGCTTCTCCAAGGCATCCTGCAAGGCCAGCGCGTTGATGACGGTCGCCAGCATGCCCATGTGATCGGCGGAAACCCGGTCCATATCCTTCGCCTGCTGCGCCACGCCACGGAAAAAATTCCCTCCGCCCACGACAATGGCAAGCTGCACTCCCAGTTTGTGCACGTCGGCCAATTCCGCCGCGACCTCGTGGATGCGCGCGGTTTCCACACCAAAACCCTGGTTGGCCGCCAGAGCCTCGCCAGACAGCTTAAGCAGGATTCGTTTAAAGGCAGGAGTCGGGGTCGTCATGAAAGAGCCTCGTAGCGCCGGCGTCCCGCCGGCTGTCGCGAGGGCCTCTCGCCCTCGCGCCCAGCAAAATAAAACGGCAAGAAAAAAGGGCGCCCATCGGGCGCCCCTGAATTATTCGCCTTTCGGCTCTGTGGGCTTCGTGCTGGCGATCGTTTCGCCGGCGTCACCCACCTTAAACCGGGCAAAGCGCCGCACCGCAATGTTTTCGCCGAGCTTGCCAATTTTGGTTGCGATCAACTGCGAGATGGAGATGGTTTGGTCCTTGATGAAGGGCTGCTCCAGCAGGCAGACCTCTTCGTAGAACTTCTCCATCTTACCCGCGACCATCTTCTCCGCGATGTTCTGCGGCTTGCCCGAGGCGACGGCCTGCGCGATATAGATTTCCTTCTCGCGATCGAAGTCCGCCTTGGTCACGTCTTCCTTGCGCACGAACTTTGGATCGCTGGCTGCGATGTGCATGGCGACGTCGTGCACCAGTTCTTTGAAGTCATCGGTGCGCGCTACGAAATCGCTCTCGCAGTTCACTTCGACAAGCACACCAATCTTGCCGCCGGCATGAATGTAGCTGGCAACGGCTCCCTCACTGGTCACCCGCGTCGCCTTCTTGGCTGCCACTGAAACGCCCTTTTTGCGCAGAATCACGACCGCCTGCTCCAGGTCGCCTTTGGCTTCGGTCAGGGCCTGCTTGCAATCCATCATTGGAGCTCCGGTCTTTTCCCGGAGATGCTTCACTTGTGCCGCGGAGATATTCACTGTAGTCGTACCCATAAATAAATTTCCAGTTTCTAGTTTCTGTTTTCTAGTTTCGGGTGATTGCGGATGATGTCGTCATTTCAGGCCACCCGAAACTGGAAACCTGAAACTCGAAACTGCAAACTACAAACAATGACCCGCGCCGGACGACCCGCGCGGGTCTGATTTCAAATGCCCGGTTTTGTTCTTTCCACTGAGCACCAGGAACTGAGAGCTGCCTCTTAAACCGTCTGGCTCTCAGCCTTCGGCAGTTCAGCCTCTTCGTTGACCACCGGCTTCTTGTGCGTTCCCGGGCCCAACACTTCTTCCATGCTGATCTCTTCGGAGGCATCGACGCCCGCTTCCTCCAAGTGGGGCTCGCTCGTCGCGGCCTGAGCCGCATCGGCAGCCGCCTGCATGTCGGCAACCTGCTTGTCGGTCATCAACTGCGCACCCTCGGCAATCGACTCCGAGATCTTCGACGTGAACAGCCGGATCGCGCGCAACGCATCGTCGTTGCCTGGGATCACATAGTCCACTTCGCTGGGATCGCAATTCGTGTCGACTACCGCGACCACGGGAATCCCCAGCTTGCGCGCCTCGCGCACCGCAATCTGCTCTTTGTTCGAATCGATCACGAAGATGGCGTCCGGGAGGCGGCTCATATTCTTGATGCCAGCCAGGTTCGCCTGTAAATGCTTGCGCTCTCGTTCGAGCTTGATGACTTCCTTCTTCGGGAGCAGCTCGTAGCGGCCATCGGTGGCCATCTCATCGAGCTCCTTCAGCCGCTTTACCGACTTCTGCACCGTGACCCAATTGGTCAGCAGTCCACCCAGCCACCGCTGATTGATGTAGAACATCCCGCAACGCTGCGCTTCTTCGGCAATCGCGTCCTGCGCCTGGCGCTTGGTACCCACGAACAGCACAATGCGGCCATCGTTTGCCAAATCCTGCACAAACTTCGATGCCTCTTTGAACATCTTCAGGGTCTTCTGCAGGTCGATGATGTAGATCCCGTTGCGCTCTCCGAAGATGTACTCCTTCATCTTGGGATTCCAGCGCTTGGTCTGATGCCCGAAGTGGACGCCCGCTTCGAGCAACTCCTTCATGGTAATGGTAGACAATGAACCTCCTCTTTAGTCTGCATCCTTTGCGCCAGAGTGCCGCTCCGGATTGCCATTCCCGCCCCGCACCTTGGCGCGGGAAGAATTGAACACCTAAAACAAATTTGCCAGTTTCAAGCTTCGAGTCCATTCCCAAGCTGGTCACCAAATCTGGCGGCTCGAAACCTGAAACCCGAAACCTGAAACTTCCTATCTCTTGCTGAACTGGAACCGCTTTCTCGCGCCCTTCTGTCCGTATTTCTTGCGTTCCTTGCCGCGCGAGTCGCGGCTGACCATACCCTCGGCCTTTAACTTCTTGCGCAGTTCCGCATTGAAAAGCATCAGTGCGCGGGCAATACCCAACTTCACGGCATCGGCCTGGCCACGCACCCCGCCACCCAGCACACTGGCAATGACATTGAATGACGCTGCCGTGTCCGAAGACACGAGTGGCGACTTGGCCGCCGACCGCTGCGCGGGTGTCACGAAATATTCTTCAAAGGCGCGCCCGTTCACCTTGAACTCGCCGCTGCCCGGACGCAAATACACACGGGCAATCGCTCTTTTGCGGCGCCCCGTTCCGTAGTATTGAACTAATTCTGCCATTTAGCTTTAGCTCCCAGCCCTTAGCCTCTAGCTCAAACCAGAAGCCGGGCCTCGCGTTTTTCGATTCGTATCAGGGCACGCCTTCAAGGGTGCCGAATTGCAGTCACTCGATTGCGGCTTTCAGCCGCGGTTACGCCCGCACTTCCAGTTTCAGATCCTGGGGCTTCTGCGCCTGGTGCGGATGCTTATCGCCCTTGTACACGTTCAGCTTCGAAAGCATGTGGGCCGCTAACTTATTTTTCGGCAGCATGCGCTTCACGGCCGCTTCGATCACCGCCTCGGGCTTGCGAATCATCCGCTTGTTGAAATCCTCGGTTCGCAGGCCACCCGGATATCCCGTGTAGTGGTGATATTGCTTCTGTTCCGCCTTCATGCCGGTGGTTCGAACCTTCTCGGCGTTAATCACAATCACGTGATCGCCGGTGTCGAGAAACGGCGTATATTGCGGGTTTTCTTTGCCTATGAGGATGCGGGCCACCTGCGACGCCAAGCGCCCGAGCGTCTGCCCGTCCGCATCCACGACGTACCACTTGCGCACAATTTCCCCCGGTTTGGGGAAATAGGTTGACATCGGAAATCTCCCAAGATTTGAATAAAGCTGCGAAAGAAGACCGCTCGTTGATTCCCTAGCGAGGACGCCAGGCCATCAGGCGGGCAACCACACGACCACCAAAGTCTTTAATTTACCGGAGCCTGCAGGCAATTGTCAACGTTTGCAGGATCGAAGTTCAACCCGTCCAGTCGAAGTCCTGCAAAGAATTGTCAACGCTCTGTTAGTTGAAAACTCCCAGTGGTAAGATTCGCATCCGAGGTTTCCATGAGAATCTTCTCAAGCGTTCTTGCTGTATCACTCGCCCTTTGCTTACCTGCTTTCGCGCAACACGACAGTCACGGCGGAGGCGGCAGCCATGCCGTGGGTGGCGGATACGTTCCCAGTCATGGTCCGGCTCCCTCCCGTGGAGAGCCTCGCCGGCCATCGCAGAACGAAAACGCGCCGAGGGTGTCCTATCGCGATCAAGAAGGCCACCCCGAAGCTCCTCACGTTCACCACAACAACGAATGGGTAGGGCATGACGCTGGGCGCGCGGACGCCCGCTACCACCTCGATCACCCCTTTGAGCATGGCCGCTTCACCGGCGGCTTCGGTCGCGGGCACGTGTGGCACTTGCGCGGAGGCGGTCCCGACCGTTTTTGGTTCGGCAACTATTATTGGAGCGTCGCGCCTTTCGACCTCGCATTCGTCGATGGCTGGATTTGGGGCAGCGACGACGTCGTGATCTACGAAGATCCCGATCACGATGGCTGGTACCTGGCCTACAACCCGAGACTTGGCACCTACGTCCACGTCCAATATCTAGGCGGGCAATAGCTTCCAGGCGGGAATCGTGCACCGACGCCAGAGAACAGCTCTGGCGCTTGTTCTGTTTTTTGTGCTCTCGGCAACGCCTAGGTGGCGAGAACCGCCCCGGCTGTCCCGCATGGGCGGAGCCCGCCGTACGGTTCTGGATCCCTCAGGCGTTGATGAAACTGCGAGGGCGTGAAGCTACTCGTACGCCAGGGCGTCAATCGGATCTCTCTGTGCCGCCTTGAACGCCGGATACAAAGCTCCCGCCAGCGCACCCGCAATCGCAATCAGCGTCGCCCGCAGCACCCACGCATTACTCCAGAAGAGCCGCAAAACCGGCCTCTCGAACATGATGATGCGTCGGGTGACCAGGCTCAGGATAATCCCGGCGACAATCCCCACAACGGCGAGCAGTACGGTTTCTCGCAGCACCACGTTGATGATGTACCACTTCGAAGCGCCCATCGATTTCAAAATCCCAATCTCACGCGTCCGCTCCATGACCGCCGTGTACATGGCCTGGAAGATCACCAGAAAGCCGACGACCACAGCCACCCCGATCACGATCTTGATGGCAAGGTCAAAACCCGGCAGATTATCCGGCGTCATCATCGAAAGATATTCCGGCATCGAACGAACGGAATACTTCTCCATGCCGGGTATCTCCTGAATAGATTTCTCCACCTGATCGGTGGTTGCAGGATCGTCCAGCTTGACATAGAAGACCGACGCTTTATCTTCCCCTTGCGCCACCAAATCCTGCATCGTCGTCAACGGCAGAAACTTGCGTCCGCCTTTTCCGTGCGGGACGATGCCGCTAATTCGGAACGCCTTGTTGAGGATCTCAACCGTGTCTCCCACCTTGACGTGATTCATGCCCGCAAAATAATCGTCCACGATCGCGTCGTTGGGACCGGTGAACGGCCCCCCCGAAAAATAGCGGAACGCGGGAGGAAGCGCGTCGTAGGTTGCCAGATCGATGCCGTAAACGATTTCCAATGGCTTCTGGCTGAACGCCCAGATCACTGGAGCGGCTACAGCCACGTGCGGTACTCGTCGCAGCACACTACCTACCTTGACCGAAATCGGGGCGCCTGACATACCGGCCAACGCCGAAGACCCCGGAGGCATGACCATCAAATCCGCTCCGACGCCCATTTGGCTTTCTTTCGATCCGTTCAACAAACCATAGAAGAGTGCGACCACGAGCAGAATCATGGTCACTTCGAGCGCAATCGCACTCGTGGTGATCAACGACCGAGTCGGCCGATGCACCAGATTGGCGACAACCATTTTGTTCATCATAGGGAGGGGTGCTGCGCGCAGCGGTCTTCTTGGCCATTCGATTTAGGTGGCTGGCAGCCGTC
>Ga0073928_10006461_pt1 | contig 15768 bp, 10 predicted proteins | sample PaiPotPPA55metaG_FD_76969 | JGI IMG/M metagenome (GOLD analysis project Ga0073928, IMG submission 76969) | Iron sulfur acid spring bacterial and archeal communities from Banff, Canada, to study Microbial Dark Matter (Phase II) - Paint Pots PPA... ... | reverse complement strand
TGTACGGTGACGTGTCGCCTCTCCACCAAGCCTCCGTTTGAGACGATCCCCACACAACCTTGCCATCAAGTACAAAGCGTCCATTGACGATCTGCACGGGTCGAAAGACAGGCATTTCATTAACAACTGCCTTCAAATCACTCGGACGGAACTGCGGAAGACTCTGTACAGATTCAACGTGTCCCGCTTTTCTTGCGAGAATAGCCGGGCCCAGGCGTGCCGCTAGCTGTCGTTCATACAACGGCTCTGCGGAGTTCATCACAAAATTGGGTGCTCCCGGAGGACCAAGGGCATCAATACTACGCGCGGTGGAGTTCCAGATAAGAGAATTCGCCGCGGTCCATCCACCGCCCTGCGCACGCGCAAAGTCCAGCACTAGTTGTATACGCGATCCCGGTACATGCACCTTCTCATACAGCACTCCCGAAGACCATCCTTCAAACGAGCCGCTGGCGCTAAGCGAGCCAATCGCATCGCAATCAAGAAAAACATTCGGCCCGCCCGCAAGCATCCCGCTGGCGAAATCGTTCATACCAGCCTGGCTGTGGCAGCGATGCACAAGTACCTGCTGTCCGTAGACGAGGAACGCCTGCCGACGATACCCACCCTCCTCTGAAACAGGAGCGTCGCTGTGGCAATCCTCCACTGTGATTCGCCTGCCGCGAAGGTTGACCCGAACTGTCGAGCTGACAAAATGCCGCGCCGTCACATTGCGCACCCACGCGTCCTGCACATTGTCCATCAGGATCGCAATCCATGAATGTTCTTCATCTTTCGGCCGCGTCTCGTCGTAGCTGCTTTCTAGCACCATGTCTTCAACGCCAATGCGTGCAGGCGCCGCATTCTCTTTGACACGAGCTACCGTACCCTCGCCGTACTTCAATTCAAGCGCCGTAGTAACAGGTGCATCCAACTCCACCTGATTGGCCTGAGCATTTACGGCAGCCACGGTGCGATCCCACACCAGATCGTGCGAGCCGGGCTTCCAGTCCAACCGCTGATTCGCAAATGTGCCCGGCAGGTTAGTCATACCTATCGCCCCGATCCACTCCGCGGTGCTGGGGCGCCGAACTACAACCTGGTCACCCACTGCGAGTCCTTCTGTCGACGCTAAATGCAACATCCTTCCGCCCGCAGGAACATCGTCTTCAACTGCGATCGCTGAATCGAGTGTAGCGGCCTTTTCCGCGCCAACCTCTATCAGCGTCCGGCGTCCGATACTCTCGGCTACAATCACCGTGCCCTTCGCGCCCGACCCGGCTCCCCGCAGCACGACCCCGCTCGCTCTCATATGGAGCTGTCTCTCCACTCGAAATCGTCCACTCGAAAGCAGCAAGGCGCCACGAAATCCGTTAGCCGCGACAGGCATCGAAGCGATTCGATCCAGCGCACCTTGAAGCAGCGATGTGTCGTCCCCGCCCGAAGGCTTCACCACAAGTAAGCCTTTGACGAAAGGAACAGGCCGACCCGCCTCGTAACCCGCAAAGGAGAAATCGATAGGAACCGGGCTTTGTGTTCGCGCTTCGGGAGCAGGGGGAAGCGCAACCGAAACCAAAGTTAATGAGATCGTCAATGACCAGGTGGCAAACTGCAGCAGTTTTGTATGTCGTGTTGGCATTAGCGCATGCGCCTTCTTGTCGTTTTGACCGGCCGCCGCAGAAACCGTTGGCCCCGGGATATTCCCGTATTCAGGAGTAAAAACAGTATTTATATCGACCACGCGCGTTTCCAGAGCCCAACGGATCGGTACAAACCTTGCTTGTTACTGAAGGATGGCGAGAACGAAGAATAACTAAAATTTCAGTGCCCGACTCCATTGCTCGGTATTTTTCTGGGTACAACTTTGCCGAAAAGCACGAATCGGCTTTGAAAATCCGCTCCACTCGAGGTGACGGCGTGGTCAGACCAATTTTTTCCTCGTTGACTTTGTATAGCGAATATTTCGTGCTGTCAATTTTCCTTCCTTGCACAAGGAAAGCCAACTTGAGTTTAAGTGGGGAGGTACTACAAACCTGACGGGCATGCGCCATAGAAATGATTTCACTCTTGACACTGCCTCTGAGAACAAACTTAGTCTCGCCGGATAATCGGTCACTACATTGGCCATCTGTCCTTTCCCCTAAGTTCACTGCCTGTGTGTAAACATCCAGCGTGATCCGACTGTTCGCGTGTAAGTGGTAGAAGCCATTAGCGGGCTTATCGGACCCTGATTTGATTGTCTCTGTAGGTCGCCAATTGATTCTAAGTCAGAGTTACTCGATTCATCGCGACGGCCAAGCGAAGTCAATTGCTCATTTGCCTGATTTTGAGTTTGTCGGACTTCGTCTCGTTCTCTCGCGCTCAACCCGCATTTCCAAGTTTGCGAGTATTTTTCGTCTACCTTCTGACCCAGGTTGAACAAGCGGGCTGCACAGAGCAAGGTTGTAAGGATCATGGTGTCAGATCTTTGGAATCAATGGCGGGGACGACGGGACTCGAACCCGCGACCTCTGCCGTGACAGGGCAATATTCTGGCGTAACTTATAGAAAATAGGCGTCACGGATGGCTCCTTTTGGCGCTCTAAGGCACGAATAGTAACCGTTATTGTGCCCTTATTGTGCCCGCGACCTCTGCCTTTGTGACCTCTGCCCGGACCGGCGAATTGCCCATATCCGAATGTGGATGTTCCGCGTGAGCGAGATGGCGATTTGGCATCAATCAGACTCCTGCTACACGGGCGTTTGTCGGGACTCATCAGATGAGCAGCGATTCATCCCATCTTTGAAACTCTCTAGGAACTTGACCGGCCTTAGCCAATCCCACTCTAAACGACGGCTAAGTTGGTAATAATGAATAGATTTTACCTACGACAAGGGCAATTGTCAGGGGTAAAATTGGTTTATGACAAATGAGCTCGTTTTGGCGGCTGTACCGCCCAAAAGCAGGGAAGCGGAGCCTCTGGCCCTGCCCAGCTGCGCAAGATGGTGCTCGACGCGATTGCTCGCCTCATTCTAAGCGCAACTACGGGAAAGCCCTCGACGACCTGTTCCAATTCTGTGCCAGCCGAGCTCTCTCCCGGTCCTTATTAATGGAGTGGCGGGCGGGCATGGAGTCGCTCTCCCCTTCGACTAACGTCCGGCTCTCGGCTGTGCGCAAGATGGTGGGCGAAGCTAGGCGCGCCAGCATGATCGGGCAGGAGGAGGCGGCCAGCTTGACCGACTCCCCAACATCAGCCAGAAGGGCACCCGGCTGGGAAACTGGCTAACCGCGAGCAGGCCAAAGAGCTGCTGGCCTGTCCCCGACCGTTGTAATCTGAAGGGCAAACGCGACTACGTGATCTTGGCGCTTCTGGTTGGCTGCGCCCTGAGGCGAAACGAGCTGGCCGAGCTTGACGTCGAGACCATCCAACAAAGGGAGGGGCGCTGGGTTCTGGCCGACCTTGAAGGGAAGGGAAGACGGATCCGTACCGTCGCCGTCCCGATCTGGGTTAAGCACGGCATCAACGCCTGGATGACCGCGGCCGGCATCGAAGACGGCCGGCTGCTGCGTTCAGTATCTAAGAGCGGGAAGGTCAATCGCGACACGTTGAGCGATTGGGCGGTCTGGTCGGTAGTTGAACAGTCATCGAAGCAAATCGGGATCGAGCACTTCGGCGCCCACGACCTGCGTCGCACCTGCGCCAAGCTCTGCAGGAAGAATGGCGGGGATCTGGAGCAGATCAAATTCCTGCTCGGCCCTTCTTCGATCCAAACCACAGAACCACTATCTGGGGTCGGAGCAGGCTATTGAGATCGCTGTGAACGATAATTTGGGGCTCTGATCTCGCCATTATTGCAGCGGATGTACGGATGTGACAAACAGCATAGCTCACTTGACCCACAATTGGGGATATAATGATCCCAGTGGAGGATTCCATGATCGAACCCGAAGCGATAGCTGACATTCTCGGAATTCAAGGTGAAGTCCATACGGTTGCAGATTTAGATGGTGCTGTCTCCCGCGGTCTCTCCAAGCAGTCCGTTGTTCGTGTTGTGGCCCGAATAGCGTTGAACGATAGAGACGCCCGGACGCTGCGAGATCAAGTCATCCCCTCAGCCACGTGGAAACGGACTAAGGGACGCCTTTCCACCCAAGTCAGCGAACGCACCGAACGTTTAGCGCGCGTGATGGCGGCAGCAGAATATACTTGGGACGATCCTGATCAAGCGCGGACCTGGATGAATCAGCCCCACTCAGAACTCGCGGGCCGGACGCCGCTTTCAGTCGCAACGACCGAACTCGGGGCGCGCGCCGTTGAAGCAGTTCTGGATAAACTCTTCTACGGCTTACCTGTCTGATGCTTGCCTTTCGCATTGCCGATCGCCGGCATTCCGTCTTTGATCCGACTGGAGCATTCCTCAACGGCGGCAGGTGGAACTCAGCAGGGAAGCGCGTCATCTACGCTGCACAAACCTACGCCGGGGCGTTGCTTGAAGTGTTGGTACACGCAAATCTTGGAGTCGTCCCCAAAACCCAAGTTGTCGTCGAAATCTCTATACCTGAGAATGTTTCGATTGAAACCATCGCAGGCGATGAACTCAAAGGGTGGGCTGCGGATGATCTCGTTGTCAGCCGACGTTTCGGCGATCTATGGCTCGACGAGCGTCGGTCGGCAGTTCTTCTCGTGCCGAGTGTTGTGCTGCAAGGCAGGGAATTGAACGTTCTCATCAACCCCGATCATTCAGACTTTGTTTGCATCAAGATGACTTCTCCAGAAACAGTGATTTGGGATCCTAGACTGTTCTCTCATTAGCGGTCTCCTCAGAATGGGACATCAAAGCACGTTAGTGAGGAGACAAGCGTCTAGAACGAGGTACTTGTGAGACAGTCCTTCGGCCCATCCGATGCAGTAGAAGCTGTTGCTTTGCACATTAGTGGAGCGCTGTTGTGCTAATTATTTGGCGCATCGACTGCAAATCGAGTGTGAGGGTTCGGCACTTTCCTGTCGGAATCCGGCGCTTCGGACGGCCCCGAGACCGTAGGGGGCGCGTGCCAGAAGCGATAGTGTGCCAGATAATCGAACAAGGTAGGCCACCATCTGAACGCACACTAACCTCGATTCCCTATCCGCAATCAAACCTGTTCAACCGGTGGTGACTGCTTCCCCGGAATTTGCGGTTATCGCTTGGTTCCAAGTTCCGACGGGTGCGCACCGGCCCATCTCACTAGAAAGGGCACTTGCAGGACGAACCAATCAGATGACCGGTAAGTGCTGAGGTAGACGAAAAATGGTCGGGGGCGAGAGGATTCGAACCGCCGACCCCTTGTCCCGAACCAGATTCAAGACATTGGTGAATTCTGTTGAAACTGTTTAACCGCAAGTGCTTTAGATTGAACACGCTGTGGCGGCATTATTGAATAATGTGGTGCTGCGTAGTTCTTGAAGGCTTTGACCGCTACGTTTTCATCTACACCTGCTGCGAAGGCTGCCCGTTTCTCGGTCGCAAGCTTCTTGCAAAATCGTCTCTGGGTTTCCCGAGTCGGACCAATCTTATGGCGGATCGAATTTTGGCGACGTACAGTTGATCTCGGATCTATCTAACCGAACGACGTATCACCATTGCATTGAGATAGGACTTTTTTGTCGTAGTTTAGAGATGTTCTATTGATTTCGTTTCTAACCCAGTGGAAGGCTCTCGGAGCTGTCCTCTTTGGCGAAGCGCCCCGAGACACTTGAGATCGAACAACCCGGAGGCTGACGGCTTCCTACGAAATAAAGGAGTCGCTCGCCAGGTCTCGGGAAAGGTTGTTTCATGGCTGCGCACATTGCCTCTCGATCAAATCTTCTTCTTATTGTGTTTGTCTTGCTGTTGTTATCGCAGACATCTAATTCTGCTCTGGGGCAGAATGCACAAATTGCTGGCACAGTCGCTGATCCATCGAAAGCCGTCATCCGAAATGCTTCGATTGAGATCGTCGAAACTGCAACCCAAGTAAAGTGGGACACGATATCGAATGGGGATGGGCGCTACGTGGCTCCATCTCTTGCTCCGGGTGTCTATCAGATCACCGTTCAGGCTCCAAACTTCGAAACCCAGATGGTTGGGAATCTGCGACTGAATGTCGCGAGTAAAGTATCACTGGATTTCGTTTTGCATCCGGGAGGAGTGAACCAGACGGTCATCGTCGATGGCAGCGGCATAAATCTCAACACCACCGACGCGAGTGTCAGCACGGTCATCGACCGCGGGTTGGTCGAGAACCTTCCTCTGAATGGCCGCAGCTTCCAGTCGCTGATGACGCTTGCGCCAGGTGTATTGGTTGTGCCGTCTCAGGGAGTGGGCCAGAGCGGAGAACTGAGCGTGAATGGCCAACGCACCGAGTCCAACTACTTCACCGTCGACGGCGTAAGTGCCGACATCGGTGCGAGCGTCTCCTCATCCGGATATACCGGTGCTGGGTTTACCGGGGCAACTCCCGGGGAGACCGCCCTTGGAACGACCCACAGCCTCGTCTCGATCGATGCACTCCAGGAGTTTCGCGCAACCACTTCCACCTACTCCGCAGAGTACGGTCGCGGCCCCGGAGGCCAGTTTTCGTTTCAGACGCGCTCGGGCACAAACCAGTATCACGGAACTGCGTTCGACTACCTGCGCAACGATGCCCTAGATGCGAACAGCTGGTTCAACGGATACACAAACGCCCCACCTGTTCCCAAACAAGCCCTCCGACAGAATGATTTCGGCGGTACACTCGGTGGCTTTCTCGACATTCCTCATCTCTACAACGGTCGGAACAAGACATTCTTCTTCTTTTCGTATGAGGGACTGCGCCTCATCAACCCAACACCTTCTCAGTTGTACGAAGTTCCAAGCAACGATTTGAGACAGAAGGCTCCCGCTGCAGTGAAACCGTTATTAGCGTCCTTCCCCGTCTCTACTCAACCGGATAACGGCAACGGACTCTCCTATTACACCGCGGGCTACAGCGCACCCAGTTCGATCGACACTACCAGCATTCGTATCGATCACAGCTTTAGCGACAGATTCAAAATCTTCGGACGCTACAGCGATTCCCCCTCCCACAGCACATCTCGTCAGCCATCCGATCTGGCGCAGGTGAACGCAACGATCATCAACATGAAGACCGTCACGTTCGGCGCAACCAATATGCTCAGCCCCATAATGGACAATGAATTGCGCTTCAACGTAACGGGCAACGACTATAAATCCTCACGCACCCTGGATGGCTTCGGAGGAGCAACTCCCATCGACGTGGCAGGCATTCCAGGCTTACAGTCCGATAGCTGGCTCACTCTCTTCCTCTTCTACGACCTCTATCCGTATTACCTGCTGCAGCCGCAATCGAATCGCGAGAGACAGGTAAACGTCGTGGATACATTCACGCATGCGATCGGACGCCACAGCTTGAGATATGGGGTGGACTATCGCCGGCTCGTTGTTTCAGAAGCTCTTCCGCCCCTCTGGGAGGTAGGCTTTTATTATGACGAGGCATCGGTCCTTGCGAATCAAACCGGCGGGATCAACATGTATAAGCAGTCGATCAACATGAAGGCGGTGTACTCAAATACGTCAATGTTTGCGCAGGACGAATGGAAGGTCAATGATCGTCTGGGTCTCTCCTATGGCGTGCGCTGGGAGCTGAACCCCGCACCGTATGACACAAACGACAACACACCCTACACCGTAGACCAGACTACAGATCTTTCGACAGTGAAGCTTGCCCCTAAAGGCAGCGCTCTATGGAAGACGACCTATGGCAACTTCGCGCCGCGCCTCGGTGCGGCCTATCAGATCCACCAAACATCCGGCAGCAGCACAGTGCTCCGCGCCGGCGCCGGTCTCTTCTACGATACGGGCACCCAGTTGGCTGCGGACGGTTACTATGGCGTAGGTACGACCGGTTTCCAGTCGTTCAACGGCGATGCATTCCCATTGACGACGGCTCAGATCGATAGCGTCCCGCAGCCCAATGCCAATCCGCCGTATAACGTCGCCGTCTGGGGCTTCGATCCACATCTGAAGCTGCCATATACGGTGCAATGGAATGTTGCCGTGGAGCAACAGCTGGGAGAACAGCAGACGCTCAATATCAATTACGTTGCGTCAGCCTCCCGGAGACTGCTCACGCAGAACTTCTACAGCCCGGATCTGCTGGGCAATCCCAACTTCACCTCCGGCAATGGGCTTTATCTAACAATCAACCGCGCAAGTGCCGACTATCAGTCCCTCCAGGTGCGCTTTCAGCGATCGCTGGCGCATGGATTTCAAGGTCTGCTTGCCTATACGTGGTCGCACTCGCTCGACAATGCCAGCACCAACTTCACCATCTACGAGTTGGAACGCGGACCTTCCGATTTCGACATTCGCAACAACTTCCAGGCGGCCCTCTCGTATGACATTCCAGTGCATTACAGCAACGCTTGGCTATCGTATGCTCTGGAACACTGGTCTCTCGACGCCCGCATCTCCGCGCGCTCTGCTTTACCCGTCGACATCTTCTCGAGATCAACCATTGGCAGCGATTCCGGGCAGGGACAGCATTTTCATCCTGACAGGGTTCTCTCCCAGCCGTTGTACATCTACAATCCCATCGCCCCCACAGGACGGCAGATCAATCCGCAGGCATTCCAGGAGCTCGACGACGCGAACGGCCATGTCATCGAGGGCAATGCCGGCCGCGACTCCGCTCGAGGCTTCGATGCGGTGCAGGCCGATGTGACCTTGAGTCGAGACTTTTCATTCACAGAGCGAGTTGGCCTTCAGTTCCGCGCCGAAGGCTATGACATCTTCAATCATCCCAGCTTCGGCTCCATCTACAACTCACTGGATAACGGGCCGCTCTTTGGCCTAGCGTACACATCGCTCGGCAGCCAACTCGGAGGGCTCAGTTCCATCTATCAGCTGGGCGGAGCACGTTCCATGCAGTTGGCGTTGAGGTTGCATTTCTAGAAGCGAACACAACATGCGATTCCTCGGCGAATCTAACGGACAGACCACGGCAGGATTTGATATTCCGTTGACGGGGTGTGTCCAAAACCATTGGACGCGTTGCGGTTGTCGCTGTATCTTTGCTTAGCCGCCGCTTGCACCATGAGTATCTTTTACCTTCGTAGTTATCCCCCAGCGGGGGGCGGAGGGATTCGACGTGGGACCGGGTGAAATATCGATCGTAAGTCTCGCTTCCGATGCCCCGAAGCTGGACACCTCGAGAATGCTTCTGTTCTACCTCGTCATTTTTTTCTTCACCATAAGTCCAGTCGGCGCACTCGATACGAGTAGGCAGATCAGTCAATATGGGCACACTGCATGGCGGGTAGAAGACGGCGTTTTTGCCGGGTCGCCAAACGCGATTACCCAAACCACCGACGGATATCTTTGGATTGGGACTCAAGCCGGATTGACACGGTTTGATGGCGTTCGGTTCGTCTCATGGAGACCTCCTGAGGGAAAGGAATTGCCCTCATCCCGCATCAATTCTCTGCTCGGAGCGCGGGATGGAAGCCTGTGGATTGGAACCGCCATGGGGCTAGCGCGCTGGCGGAATGGGCAACTAACCAACTATGCGAAACCGGGTGGAAGTAGCATGGCGATCCTTGAAGACCGCGACGGCACAACGTGGATCGCGCGGGCGAATATCTCCGATTCGAAGGGCCCTCTTTGTAAAGTCGTGGATACAGGACTCCGATGCTACGGAAAAGGCGCTGGAATTGAAGTTCCCTATGCGGTGGCACTGGTCAACGATAGACTCGGCAATCTCTGGCTGGCCGGTGGGCCAATGGTCTCCCGTTGGCAACCAGGTTCAGCCGACACCTACGTCTCAGCGGAGCTGAACACAGGCGAAATATTCAACGGAGTCCTGGCGCTCGCAGGCAGACCAGATGGACCTCTTTGGGTCGGTCTGGTGGAATCCGGAAAAGGCGGTGGGCTACAGCAACTCGTGCAGGGGGCGTGGAAACCATTCGTCACTCCGGAGTTCGATGGCAGTACGCTGGAGGTCACCGCGTTGTTGTTAGACCGAGACAGCTCTCTCTGGGTCGGAACCTTAAACCAAGGTATCTACCGCATTCGAGGAAACAAGGTAGATCACTTTCGCAGCTCGGATGGTTTGTCGGGCGACGCTGTGACCGGCCTGTTCCAGGATCGCGAAGGTAATATCTGGATTGCGACATCCAGCGGAATCGATACCCTCCATGACCTTCGAGTGGCTAGCTTTTCCATGCGGCAGGGGCTGAGCGCGGATCAGGTCAATTCCGTGCTCGCTTCGCACGACGGTGCTGTGTGGATTGGAAATTATGATCTGGACGTTCTCCGGTCGGGCAAGATCACCTCCATTGAGCCACGGAACGGTTTGCCAGGGCGGAGGACGACATCGTTGCTGGAGGACCGAGCTGGTCGGCTTTGGGTCGGCGTCGACCGAGAATTGTCGGTCTTTGAGCAGGGGCAATTTAAAAAGATTCCTACGCGTGATAGCAGTCCCTTAGGTGCCGTTCGCGCAATGACCGAAGACGTCGATGGCAGCATCTGGGTCGTAACCAACGACCCAATCACAGACCATCATCGGCTCCTTCGCTTCCAGGATCTCAGAATCTCTGAAGAGATCTCCTCCCCTCAATTGCCAGCCATAAACGCGCTTGCTCCTGATCCTGACGGTGGTGTCTGGATAGGCCTTGCCAGCGGCGGCCTGGCCCGAGTCCGAAATGGCCAAATGGAATTGTTACCTTTCAGCAGCCCTCATGACGGACCGGTCAACGGCCTTCTCGTAAATTCCGACGCTTCGATCCTGGCAGCGACGACGTCGGGACTTGTCGGATGGCGAAACGGGCCTCTGCAGACTCTAACAGTGCGGAATGGCCTTCCTTGCGATGTCATTTATGGCCTCATCTCTGACAGCAAGGCTACTCTTTGGCTTTACGCGTCATGTGGAGTGATTGCCATCCCAAATGGGGAGCTGCAACGATGGTGGCAATCGCCCGGCGCGACGGTGAAGTCCAGACTCTTCGATGTGTTTGACGGCGCCCGCCCCATGTCGACTCCCTTCAAACCTAACGCATCCGAGTCTCCGGATGGACGGTTGTGGTTCGCCAATCAAAACGTCGTCCAGATGATCGACCCAGCTCACTTGGACAGCAATCCCATACTGCCGCCAGTCCACATTGAAGAGATTATTGCCGACCGCAAAAATTATGCACCGCGAGATGGTCTTCGTCTTCCTGCATTGACGCGTGATCTCGAAATTGACTATACGGCCCTAAGCTTCGTAGCTCCTCAAAAGGTGCACTTCCGCTACAAGCTGGAGGATCACGATTCGGAATGGCAGGATCCCGGAACACGGCGTGAAGCTTTCTACACTGATCTTCGTCCGGGAAACTACAGGTTTCGCGTGATAGCAAGCAACAACGACGGCGTCTGGAACGAAGAAGGCGCGACTCTGGCCTTCAGCGTGGCTGCCGCCTGGTACCAGACCTGGTGGTTCCGTGGTGCCTCTCTGGCCGCTTTTCTGGCATTGCTCTGGGCGCTGTATCAACGGCGCATTCAGCAAGTCAAGCGCCAGGAAAAGCAACTGCGGGATGTGATTGATACAATTCCGGCGCTGGCGTTTTCCAGCTCGCCCGACGGGAAGAATGAATGGGTGAATCGACGCTGGGTGGAATATTCAGGTTTGTCAAAGGAATCCAGTTTTGGATCAGGTTGGCAATCCATGATTCATCCAGACGATCTTGAGGAACACGTGAAAAAGTGGCAGAGATCCCTGGCAAGCGGTGAGCCATTCGAAAATGAGTCGCGCCGCCGGAACGCCAACGGCGAATACCGCTGGTTTTTAAGTCGGGCTCTGCCGCTGCGCGATGCGCATCGAAACATCCTCAAATGGTATGGAAGCCTGACGGACATTGAAGATCGCAAACAAGCGGAACAGGAACGCGAGAGACTACGCGAGCTTCAAGCGGATCTCGCCCACGTCAACCGCGTCAGCATGATGGGAGAGTTAGCCGCGTCGCTGTCTCACGAGTTAAGACAACCCATTACGGCGACAATTACAAACGCAAACACGACCTTACGTTGGCTGAAGCGCGACCAGCCGGATGTGGAAGAGGCATGCGAGTCGACGATCAGAATCGTGAAAGATGGAAATCGCGCGGCCGAGATCATCAATCGTTTGAGGTCCTTCTATAAGAAAGGCTCACGATCGGAACGTGAGCTGGTCGATGTGAACGACGTGGTAGCTGAAATGCTTGTCCTGCTGCGCAGTGAGGCCCACCAGAATTCAGTTTCGATGTGCACCGAGCTTTCCTCCGACCTTCCCACAGTTAGGGCCGACCGCGTGCAGCTGCAGCAAGTGTGTCTAAACCTCATGCTCAATGCTATCGAAGCGATGAAGAACATAGGCGGTGAACTTGCGATCAGTTCGGGGATGACCGACGATGGTCAGCTCCTGATTTCCGTCAGCGACACCGGCATGGGATTACCGGCAGAGCAGACGGACCAGATATTTGGAGCATTTTTTACAACTAAGCCCGATGGCTCCGGAATGGGCTTGACAATCAGTCGCTCGATCATCGAATCACACGGAGGCCGGTTGTGGGCCGACGCAAATGCCAAGCGAGGAGCAACGTTCTATTTCACCCTGCCGAGCGAGCACACGCACTCAGGATTAACTGCATGACCGGGAGCAGCACGGCCGGTCACTCCTTGGACGTTGCCATATCGCGGCGGGATTCACACATAGCCCAGACGGCAAGTGCATGTCGATGAATGTGGAAGATATCGGTGGCACCCTGATCGTCGAGCATTATCACGAGGCGATCAGTGAGAAGCTGCACTGCCGCGTTGTCTCGACCTCCGATTTGCTGATCGGGAGAGAATACACCACGGCAGACGTCATTTGGGAGTTGATCGACGATGCGGGTCACATTCGATACAAATGTCTGGAATAGAATGGTCTTCCCGGAGCGGCACGTAGACAGCCCCAATTACCTTCACTGGTCGAATCAAGAACGCGATCCTGGGTGGGCGTGTACGCGGCTTTATCAGCGAAGGGTTCGGGACGGTAGAGGCCATAAAGAGAAAAAATCGTGCAGAGTTTCATGCTCTGAATGTCCCGAAGGTCAAGGTGACGAACAAATCCTACGGTAGCGGTCTCCACTGTTTGACCCTCGAAATCGAGGCGAATCACAGCATGCACCCTGGCATAGGTGAGGAATTTGAAAAAGAGCTAAATGAAGCTCTGGCGATTGGCATCAAGTTACTCACAACGCCATACATCGGCTTGTCGGTCCCTGATCGCCTGTTGCTTTGCACATTATGTGGCGCACTTCTGTGCTAATTATTTGGCGCATCGGCTACAAATCGAGTGTGAGAATGTGGGGGGTCGGCACAGTCCTCCCGGAATCGGGCGCTGAAGACGCCTCCTGAGGCTGTAGGCGCGCGCCAGAAGGGATAGTGTGCCAGATAATCCGAACAAAAGTAGGCCAAATAATTAGCAAAACGACAGTTAAGCTGGCTGTACGCCATGGGATGCAGGTCGACGAAAGTTTTTCTTCAGTCTAGGACGACTCTTTTAGCCAGAATCGTCCGCACTGTTTTTAAGAATGGCAGTCTGCCGTTGAGTCGTCCGGACACTGAGGTCGAGAATTTTAGGTCACAGCCAGTTCTACGTCGATGTTGCCCCGAGTTGCGTTTGAATAGGGGCATATCTGATGAGTTTGATGCACCAACTCTTCCGCAGTGACTCTTTCGATGCCGGGCAGGTGGATCGTCATAGCCACGGCAATGCCGAACCCCTCAGTTGCTCCCTTCAACGGGCCAAAGGAGACCGCTGAGTCGATGGCTACATCCTCAGGTATCCGGATGTGACGCTTTCCCGCAACAACTCTCAAAGCGCCAATGAAACAAGCTGCATAGCCGACGGTGAATAGTTGCTCCGGGTTGGTGCCATAACCTTTACCGCCCATTTCAAAAGGACGATCCAGTTTTAGATCGATTGTCCGTCATCTGATCTCGCAGTCCCAACTCGTCCGCCCGTTGCCTTTGCCTTGGCGGTATAAATTTACTTTCTCGATCGACATAGGAAGCTCCTTTGATCGGTGTTGCAACTTAAGCCTCAGTATTGGATTAATGCGGTTCCCGGTTTGAAGCGACAAACCCTACGGAGTAATTTTTCAAGTGCATGCTATTGACTTGATTGGAAGAACAGCTCACTTCAACTGTCTGGCCGCTGACGGATGATCAGTCGAGCACCGCCCTTCGCGGCGGCTAGTCCACTAAATCAACCGCCGACAATTACTACGAGAAGAGCTTTCATCATCTCTTTGCTCTCAAATTCCTACCTTTGGAGTGATCGTAGTGAATTGGTCCGTTGTGGCTGGATCGTCGCGGTACCGGGACTCATTGCGAGTGCCCACTCTGCCTCTCTTTGTCTCCACCCCAGTTCCCCGCAGATAGCACCAGTTTCCCAGTAGAGTTGCGACTCTCGAGATTTCTGTGAGCTTCCGCCGCATCCTCAAGGGCATATGACGGCCCGATCAAGACCTCCAAAGTTTCGCTTTTATACATCTCGAAGACCGCGTTTATGACGGCTGTCAGCCTTTCACGTGTTGGAATGTAGTCCTTCGTCATTGGCCGTGTAACGTAAAGGGATGCCGTTGCTCCTTGCATCATGAGGGCCGCTGCAGTTTCCATGGCTATGCCTGAGGGGGCCTGTACGATTTTGTTGGCGGGAACAACGGCTTTCTGGGCATAACTGCCCGGAGGGCAAACCACGCCACGGCGTCGCCCACCTCGAATCCGGAAACGCCTTCCCCAAGAGCTGCAATGTAGCCCGACCCCTCCCCACCGGGAATCAACGGCAATGGAGCCTTGTGGTGGCCATCTCGGTAATACGCGTCGATGAAGTTGACGCCCGAGGTGTGAACCAGAATTAGTACCTCACCACGCTTCGGAATCGGGTCAGCAACCGTACGATACTCGAGAACCTCAGGACCGCCCTGTCGATGTGATTTGAATCGCCTTCATCGAGTTATTTCCTTCTGCCCAGACCGGGGCAATCCTAGCTGCGGTCATTTGAAACATCCTTACTCGCATTAGTTGAGAAGGTATTCGTGCACCTTTGCGAATAGCTTGTGGTTGTCGCGATAATCTACTCGAATCCCGATGAGAACTGGCCCGTGAATCTCGAATGCCTTCTTGAGTGCGGGCCCGATTTGATCGGGGGCATCGATCATGATGCCGACTGCTCCAAAAGCCTCGGCATACTTCACGACATCGATTGGCTCGAAATCGACTCCCGACGTGCGTTGATATTTCGCCTGCTCTTGGAACGCAACCATGTCATAGGTGCCGTCGATCCAGACCATATGAACGATTCAGTTTCAATCTCACTGCGGTCTCAAGTTCCATTGCAGAAAACAGGAACCCGCCGTCGCCTGAGATGGAGAGCGTCTTTTCATTTGGTCTCACCAGACACGATGCGATGCCCCAGGGAAGCGCAACGCCAAGGGTCTGTTGGCCATTGCTGATCAAGATCTGTCGGGCTCGGAAGCTGAAGAGAATGCGGGGAAACTTGATGGGTCTGCCCCTATTAGGTGAACAATATAGTTCAGCCGTAAACTGTCACGGCCGAACTATGGTTCCGTCTAGCATGCGGTCATTACCTCGTCCTTCAAAATCTGTCTTATAGGGATATTTCGCCGCAGCTTTCTCATCGATGTCGATGCCAAATCCAGGTTGATCGTTGGCGTACATATAACCTTTGCGAATCTCCGGAGTTCCAGGGAAGACTTCGCGGGTTTT
>Ga0073928_10006460_pt1 | contig 15770 bp, 13 predicted proteins | sample PaiPotPPA55metaG_FD_76969 | JGI IMG/M metagenome (GOLD analysis project Ga0073928, IMG submission 76969) | Iron sulfur acid spring bacterial and archeal communities from Banff, Canada, to study Microbial Dark Matter (Phase II) - Paint Pots PPA... ... | reverse complement strand
TCACGCTAAGCGCAGCAGCCCCGTTTCCGCTGAGCGCAGCGACCCCCGTGTCACGCTGAGCGCAGCACCGAAGGTGCGTAGTCGAAGCGCCACACGAAGCACCGCAAAACGCCACGCGCCAAAATCGCGCGGCGTCGCACGCTCAACCAGCCCGCGCCACGAGCAACGACATCAAAGGCGCCCGGATGTCCCGGTGGCACGCCATATGCATACTCTATTCTAAGCCGCCTGGGTCGGTACGGGGTATTTGCGGACCACGCGGTCCCGCGTCGATATTGTAAGGCCCTCCACGAGCGCTTGGGCAATCATGATGCGATCGAACGGATCCTGATGGATGGCCGGCAAACGGGCGACCGCCAGGACGTGCGATCGCAGGATCGGCAAGTCGCGAAATCCGAGCGCGGCAAACCATGCCGGGATTGCGGTGGCCGGCTCGCGCGGCATCGGAAGTTTGCCGAGCGCGTGTTTCATTACGATCTCCCAAACCGCCGCCGCCGACACGTAAAGCTCGTTCGAGGGGTCCCCGATTGCCGCGCGTGCGGCCGGGCGCAATTTGTTTGGCGAAACGATGGCCGCAAGGACGACGTTCGTGTCCAGCAGCAATCTCACCGACGCGAGCCCTCAAAGAGCGCGACGATCGCTTCGTCCTGCTCATCGAAATCCTCGGGGATTTCGAAGAGACCCTCGTCGATTCCGAGCGGACGGCGCGGCGGTTTGTAGGGTACGAGACGCGCGGCGGGCTTTCCGCCGATCGCGATCACGACTTCGGTTTCTGCGCCGGCTGCGACCTCGCGTACGTAGCGCGAAAGGTGGGTCTTGGCCTCATGGATGTTGACCTGCTTCATCGGACTTAGTCTACCACAGGTGGTCCACAAGAACCTAGCGCTTAGCGCCGTTTCTTGGGAAACCGGCGGTGTGCCACACGGGTGGCACACGCCGCAGTTATCCTCAAGGCATGAACAAGCATTCGAGCCGTAAACGCAACACCGCCCGACGACCGCGGATGGGGCGGCACGCGATGTGGTGCGCGCTGCGTCGCGGAAGCATTGCCCAGCCAACCCCGCTCCGTAGCACCCGTTAGGAAACGAGCGCACCGTGCAGCTTCTCGACGGAACCTTCGTCTACTCGGCGACCGACCTCAACAACTACCTCGAGTGCAAGCACCTCGTGCTGCTCAGTCGCGACGTCGCGGAAGGCCGGCTCACCAAGCCTGCCGAGAAAGACCCGACGGCCGAACTCGTCGCAAAGAAAGGCGCGGAACACGAGCGGGAGCGTTTCGAGTGCTACAAGGCGGAGTTCCCCGCAGAGGGCAAAGTCGTCGCGTTCGAACCGTCCGCCTATACCGCGTCGGCATTGCGCGACGCCGAAGCGCTGACGATCGAAGCCATGGCCGCGGGCGCCCACATCATCTACCAAGCGACCTTCTTCGATGGCACCTTCGTCGGCCGAACGGATTTCTTGCGCCGTGTCGAACGCCCGTCGCGGTTCGGTTCCTGGAGCTACGAGGTCATCGATACCAAGCTCGCGCTCTCGCCGAAGCCCTACTTCCTCATCCAACTGTGCAATTACAGCGAACACCTCGAGCGCGTGCAGGGAGTTGCGCCGGAATGCGGTTACGTCGTGTTCGGCAGCGGGGAGGAGCGCGGCTTTCGCATCGCGGCGTACGGAGCCTACTACCGGCACCTCAAGGCGTCGTTCGAGCGCTGGCTCACCACGGGCGAAGACCCGTATCCGCGTGAGGTCGCACACTGCGACGTCTGCGTGTGGACCAAGCGCTGCGAGGCGCAACGCGAGGCCGACGACTATCTAGGTTTGGTCGCGGGGATTCGTGCCGACCAGATCGCGAAGTTCGAAACCGACGGCATCAAAACGATGACGGTGCTCGCCGAGTCAACCTCACGGCCAAATCGGATGACCGACGCCACATTCGATACGCTGCGCATCCAGGCGGAACTGCAGGTCGAGCAGCGCAAGGCGATCGCCGCCGGCGACCGCCATCCGTATCGGTACCGCTTTCGGGAACCGAACTCCGAGGAGCCCGCGGCGCCCCCGCCCGCAGCACCGGCAAAGCCGGCGGCGACGAAGCAACAGGACGGCCCCGGGTTTGCGAAGCTGCCCGCCCCCGCGAACGGCGACATTTTCTTCGACATCGAGGGCGATCCGCTATATCGCGCGGACCGCGGCCTCGAATACCTCTTCGGTCTCTACCTGCCCGACGAAGACCGCTACGAAGCGTTCTGGGCCAAGGATCCCATCGAGGAACGCGCGGCATTCGAACGCTGCGTCGACTTCATCAGCACGCGCCTGCGCGACTACCCCGACATGCACGTCTACCACTACGCCCCGTACGAAAAAACGGCGCTCGGCCGCCTGATGGGGACGTTCGGTTCGCGAGAAAACGACGTCGATCAGTTCTTCCGCCTGGGCGTCTTCGTCGATCTCTTCCCCGTCGTGCGCCAGGCGATGTGGATCTCGCAACCGTCGTACTCGCTGAAGAAAGTCGAGAAGTTCTACCGCTGGCGGCGCGACACCCACACCTTGGGCGGCGACGAGTCGATCGTCATGTTCGAGAGCTGGCTCGCGACCGGCGACCCCGGCATCCTCGAAGACATCCGTCAGTATAATGAAGACGACTGCCGCTCGACGCACGCGTTGCGCGAGTGGTTAGTTCAGCTGCGCACCGAGTACAATGCCGGTCGCGACGAACCCATCCCCTGGCGCGTGTCGCGCCGCGACGTCAAAGAACCCGAAGCTCCCGAACGCACCGAACTCGAGGTGCGGTTGCTCGACGACGTCTTGCCGCCGGCCACGGCGGCCGACCTGCGCGCGATGCCCAGCGACGTGCGCGAGCGCTGGCTCCTCGGCAATCTGCTGCAATACCATCGGCGCGAAAACAAGCCCCAGTATTGGGAGTATTTCGACCGCTGCGCCAACGTCGAGGAACTGGCGGAGTTCGATCGCAAGGCGATCGGCGGATTGCGGCGGCGGGATGGCGTAGCGCCAACTCGGAAATCCAACCGCGGGAACTACGTGTACTCGTTCGAATATCCGCCGCAGGAATGCGACATCTCGAACGGTGCGCACTGTCCCGATTCACAGAAGGCGATTACGGCGCTCGTAAGTCACGACGAGCTCGCCCGGACGATCGAGCTGCGGCTCTCGGATGAAATGGCGCGCGTCCTGCGCGCGCTCATTCCGCCACCGCCGCTGATCCACACGTCGCGCCAGCTCGGGATCGAACGCATCGCGAAGGCGCTTCTCGCGGGCCGGCTGGCGATCGATCACGGCGCCACCTCCGAAATGCTGCGCGCCGCCACGCCGCGTTTGCTCGGGCGGCCGCTCGGCGCCACGATCCAGCCACCCGTGATCGACGGTGACTCGATCGCGCGAACGATCGCCGATCTGGATCGCTCGTACCTTTTCATCCAGGGTCCGCCCGGGTCCGGGAAATCGACGTTCGGCGCGCAAGCGATCGTCGCGTTGCTCCAACGCGGCCAGCGTGTCGGCCTCATGGCGAACAGCCACAAAGCGCTCCATTGCCTCATCCACAAAATCGAGGCGCACGCCGAGGAGGTTGGTTTCCGCTTCGACGGCGTTCACAAGATGAGCGAATCCACGGAAGATTCGGAGTTCGTGTCGCACCTCGCGGTCCCGATGGTGCGCAGCGAGAGTAGGGTCTCTGCCGGCGATGCGACCCTCATCTCCGGCACCGCGTACCTGTGGCCGAACGAAGACTTCACTGGTCGCTTCGACACGATGGTGATCGACGAAGCCGGTCAGGTTTCGCTCGCCGACGCGCTGAACGCGGCGCTGGCGGCCCGCAACGTCGTGTTGCTCGGCGATCCGCGCCAGCTCCCGCAAGTCACGCAGGGCTCGCATCCTGTCGGCAGCGGCCTCTCGATCCTCGAGCATCTGCTCGGCGACGCGGACACCGTACCGCCCGATCGCGGCATCTTTCTCGAACGCTCGTTCCGCATGCAGCCCGATCTCGCACGGTTCGTTTCGGAAACCTCCTATGAAGGCCGGCTGGAAGCGGCCGACAACACCGTGGCAAATCGCGTGGATTCCGCTCGCCTGTCCGGTGGCGGGCTCGCATATCTTCCGGTCGAGCACGAAGGCAACGGGCGGTATTCGCGCGAGGAGGCCGAGCGCATCGTCGCCGAGGTGCGCGCGCTCGTTGGCGGCGGCACGTACGTGCGCGACCGTCAGCCCCCGGTTCCGATCCGGGCCGACGACATTCTGATCGTCGCGCCGTACAATCGCCAGCGCCGGTTGTTGCGCGAGTGCCTGCGAACGGCGGGTTTCGGCGACAGTGTGGCCGTCGGAACCGTCGACAAGTTCCAGGGCCAGCAGGCGCCGGTCGTTTTCTACTCGATGGCGACGTCGAGCGGCGACGACCTCCCGCGCGACATGGCGTTCCTGTTCGACCGCAACCGTTTCAACGTCGCGATCTCGCGCGCGCAATGCCTCAGCGTTCTGGTTTGCAGCCCGCGTCTGCTCGACGCGCGCTGCCGCAATCCCGAACAGATGGAACTCGTGAGTTTGTTGTGCGGCTTCGTAGAGCGCGCACACCGATACCCGACGAACGCTCGCGCCGCGCAAGGCGAACTAATTCGTGTCTAATTTCGCCGTGTCACCCTGAGCTCAGCCTGCCCCGAGCTCAGCCTGCCCCGAGCTCAGCCTGCCCCGAGCTTGTCGAGGGGTCGATGGGTCGAAGGGCCATCGGCGCACACACAACGAGCGATTGCCTCAACGCTCGAGCGAGAAGTGAGCGTACGCTGACGGCAGCAGTCCGGCGAAGCGCTCGAACGCCGTCGCGTCCACGCTGAACGCCCACTCGGGCAGCATGCGCCACAACCGCGGCGCGGTCGTCGAGGGATTGCGCCGGTCGAGCGCGCGCGCGAGCGCGATGATCGCTTCGATCAACACGGCGATCGCGTCGGGCGGCGGCGGACCGAGCGGAGCGGGCTCGGGTACGGGTGGCGCCGACGCCACGCTCGCCACGCCCGCCACGAACGATCGCGCCGCGCCGGCAGCTCCGGGTGGCGCCGCGGCGGGCATTGGCATCAGGCGCGGAACGTTCGGGAGATCGAGCGGCCGCTGCGCCTGTTGCCATGCGTGCGCCACCGCCTGCCGTGCGAACGGCGTCGCGACCAGTTTGGCCGCTTCACCCTCGCGTTCCGCGTTCGCGATCGCGTGCGACGCCGCAAGCGCTCCGTCGCGCCGCAGCCGCGCCGCTTCGTGCGCTTCAAGCTTGTCTTCGCGGTAGCGTTCGATCGCCGTCGGATAGAGCGCGAGCGCGCGCAGCTCGTCCGCGAGGAATCGGCCGGGGATCCGGCAATACAGCGCGACCGCGAGTTCGCCCGCATCGCGCGCGTCGGTGAACGCGGTGGCACGCAGCAAGCGAAACAGATCGGTGAAGTGCCCGGCCGCAAACAGCGCGTCCGGTCCCGAGGTATCGAGGCCGAACCGCTCGCGCAGCGTTTCGCCCGCCTCGAAGGCGGTTGCCGGCTCGACGCCGCGCTCACCCGCGAGCCACTGCGAGAGCCGCGAGGTCGGCAGGTCGAGCGCGTCGGCGATGCTTGCCCGCGACGCCGCGCCCGAGCCGAGCAAACCCTCGAGGTACGTGCTCCAACGCACGCGCAGGAATTCGGTTTGCTCGGACGGTCGCGGCGGCATGGGTCGCTCTTACTTACGCCGCACGGCTGCCGCATGTTGCGCGGCCGCTGCGAACGCGCCGGCCGTGCCGGCGGCGTCGGCTCGGAACGACATCGGCGCAGCGCCGATCGCTTCGGCATCGGCCCAGTTCTCGGGCGTCGTGCCGAGGTAGAGGAATTCCCAGCCGGTCAGCTTTTTCGCCGAGATCAATGCGGCGAGCGACGCGCGCGTGAAGCGCCGGGAAGCGTTTTCGAGCCCATCGGTCAGCACGACCACGAGCGGTACGCCTGCGATCTCGGTGCCTTGCGCGCGCTCGATCGTCGATCCGATCGCATCGTAGAGCGCCGTCCCGCCGCTCGGGACGTAGGTTGCACGCGTGAGATCCGCGATCTCGGCGATCGGCAGCGCGGGATGCGCTTCCGCCACCGTGTTGTCGAAGAGCGTCAACGAGAGCAGCGTGCGGCCGGGCTCGGAAACCTGCTTCGAGCGAAACGCGTTGAAGCCGCCGATCGCGTCGTCCCAGATCGACTGCATCGAACCGCTCTTGTCGAGAATGAAGTGAATCGTAAGGTCTTTCATCGGAACCCTCCCTTGGTGTTCGAGAGAGATCGTAACCGTTGAAAGCGCATCCCGGCAGGACCACGATGCACGCCATGCGGTTCCCCCACCGCGTCCCGGCGTGCCGGCTGCATGCGCTGAGTCGGGCGTACCGGCCGCAAGCGCTCGTTCCGGCGTGCCGCGCTGCACGCGCTCATTCCGACGTGCCGCTGCACGCGCTCATTCCGGCGTGCCGCTGCTCGCGCTCATTCCGGCGTGCCGGCTGCATGCGCTCATTCAAAGACGGGCTCCGTACACCATGGATAGAAGCCGGGCATGTCGCGCGATACCGCATCCGGAAAGACCGCGGCCCGCTTTTCGAGGAACGCGCCGACGCCTTCGCGTGCGTCGGCCGAAGCGCCGCGTGATTGGATCGAACGGCTGTCGACCTTGTGCGCCCCCATCGGGTGGCCCGCCGCCTGCAGCTTCCACATCATCTGCCGCGTGAGCGCGATCGAGACGGGCGCCGAGTGCTCGGTCAGCTCGCGTGCCAGCGCGCGCGCTTCGGCCACCAGCCGATCGGCCGGGAAGAGCGACCGCACGAGCCCGCGCTCCTTCGCTTCGCTCGCGGGAAAGATGCGGCCCGAATACGTCCATTCGAGCGCCGTCGAGATGCCGACGAGCCGGGGCAGAAACCAAGCCGACGCGGCTTCCGGCGTGATACCACGACGCGTGAACACGAAGCCGATCCGCGCGTCTTCGGCCGCCAGCCGAATGTCCATCGGCAGTAGCATCGTCGCGCCGATCCCGACGGCCGGGCCGTTGATCGCGGCGATCACGGGTTTGAGGCTATCGAAGATCCGCAGCACCACCCGCCCGCCGCCGTCGCGAAACACATCGCCCGCACGCGCTTCGCCCTGCACTTCCGCCGCGCGCGCCGCATAGTCGAACGTCTGCCCGCCCGACCCGAGATCCGCGCCCGCGCAGAACGCGCGCCCCGACCCCGTAACGATCACCGCCCGCACCGCATCATCCGCGTCGGTCACATCGAACGCGGCGATCAAATCGAGCATCATCCGGCTCGTGAACGCGTTCAGCTTATCCGGCCGGTTGAGCGCGATCGTCGCAATCCCGTCGTCCACCGAATACAGCAGCGTCTCGAATGTCATCGTTCCCATACCCGACCCGTTTGCGGAAAATCCGCCCGGCTCCCTCGCCTTGTCCGGCTTAGGCAATAGCTCGGCGACAGCCGTTGTTTTGCATCGCTCGCGCAGAGCGTGGCGCCGATTGGTGTCATGCTGAGCGCAGGCGCGCCGCTGTCATGCTGAGCGCAGGCGCGCAGCGCGGAAGTCGAAGCACCCCGACCAGCATGGAGCGCATCGACCCCGCTCGAAGACCGGGCGCAATGGACGGGCTCGCGCACATCTTTCTCCACGTCGGCCTGTGCGGCAGCGTTGCTCGGCTGCCCGAGTCGACCGCGGTTCCGGTTCACGTCGTCATGGCATACGCGCACGGCGATCCACCGTACGACAAGAAGTTGACGATCCCGCGCGGCGACGGCACGGAATGGGTCATCGAATTCGACGTTCCGCGCGCCGAGTACCACGTGACGGTCGACGTGCCCAAATACAAGTGCGCCTCGTCGAGCTTCGCCCAAGTATTCGCCGATCAGAATCGCAAGATCGACGTGACGCTCTCGGAGGCGCCGCCGCCGGAACTGCCGGTCTTGCTGCTCGACGGAACCGCGCCGACCTCGTTCCTGTACCTCAAGCCGACGTACGTGCTTTTCGAGACCGGCCTGAAGTGCGACGACCCGGTCACGACCCAACTTCCGACGCACATCGACGTCGATTACGATCAGGGCGCGTACTACATGACGATGTTCGCGAGTCCGCAGCCACCGCCGCTGGCGCCGGTGTTCGCGATCCGTTTGCGCACGCCGACCGGGCTCGCGCACTACGTGCGGCTCCCGATCAAACTGCCGTCGCTCGTGGGCGGCTGGCCGTCGAACATTCAGTTCAATATCTCCGAAGACATGATCGACGGCCTGGCGACCGACAAGACCGGCGTACTCTTGTGTCCGAAGATCTGGGGCACGAGCGCGGGCTGAGGCCCGCGTCACGGCCGCGCGGGCAGGGCTTTGCCGACGAGAACTCCAAGCCGGGCAACTATGCATCAAAGAGCAGCTTCGGCGCGCGGTGCGCGCGGCGATTCGGAAAATTTGGGCGAACTGACAACGGCGACCGCCGAGTCGGTCGACCTCCGCCAGGCCGACCGCCTGCGCAAGACCTACGAGAAGACCTCCTGGACGCCGGGCCAGGCCGCGGAACGCTTTGCGACCTTAGTCGCTTTGCGCCAGCTCGCGATGCTCGACGGCGATCTCGGTTCCGCGTTCTTCCTCTCGCGCGATGCCGTCGCTGCCGCGCCGCGACCGGCCCTGGCCGCGCTCGCCGAAACGAATGCGGCCGCTGCCAGTCGGTTGATCGGCGATGCCGGCGCCGAGCGCTTGCAGTTGCGGCGCGCGTGGGACATCCTCAGGTCGGAGCGCTGGCGCGAAGGCGATGAGGACGCGCGCGTCGCGCTCGCGACCTTCGCAATCGAAGGCGCCGAAGTGATGCCGGCCGAGGCCCGCAAGGCCGTCACGATGCAGCGCCAGATCGCGCCGAAACCCGGCTCCGGCCGCGCCTCGCACACGGGCGGCCGCATCGCGGCGCTGGAAGCGATGGCCGCCGGCCGCGTAGCGGAAGAAGAGGGCGACGAGGACGAGGCGCTCGACCACTACGAGCGGGCGTTTGCCCTGTTCCGCGCGATGGGCTACGACCTGCGCACGGCGCTGGTTGCGCTCGATTTGCGCCGGCTCACGGGCGATGAGTCCTATGCGGCCGTCGTGCGAGCGGTGCTCGCGCGAGCGCCGAAAGCCTGGTTCGCCAAGCAATTCCGGGCCGGAGCGAGCCCGGTCGACCGCCTCTCCCGCGCCGAGCGGGTCGTGCTCGCCCACCTGATCAACGGCGATTCCGCCAAGGCGATCGGTGCGAAGCTCAAGCGTAGCCCGTACACGATCAGCAACCACACGCGCAAGATCTTCCTGGCGTTTGGCTTGAACTCGCGCGGCAAGGTGATCGCCAAATGCGTCGAGCTCGGGATCACGCCCACCAAGCTCGAACGCGAACTGCGCTAACCGCGGGAGACCCCCATCCGCGCGCTGGTGTGAGCGCGGCGACTCGTTTTCGAGCCCGGCTTCGTCGAAACTTTCTATATGAAGGTCGGCGTTGTCGCGTTCTCGGCGTTCCTTTTCGTTGCCGCTTCCCTGCCGGCGAGCGCGGACACTCATTCTGCGACCGCGCCGGCCGACGAATACTTCGGCCCGCAGAAAATCAGCGTACTCGGCGTGCGAACGATGTTGGACCGCGCCACGACGCGACTCGACTACGGCGTCGGCAACGACGACGCGACCGTGCATAGCGTCGAACTCGCCGAGACGACGATGCACGCGTGGCAAACGCGCTATCCGAACGACTACTGGCTCCCGCGGATGTACGCGAAGCTGCAAACGATCTACGCCCGGATGTCGAGCCCGCAAACCAAGTTGCGCGCGGCCGACATAGCCTCGCTCCTGATCGTTTCGTTCCCCTCGAGCAACGAAGCGCGTGCGATGCGCGCCGTCGTCGCGCAAGCCCTCGCGGCGCCGCAAGCGCCGCAAGCGCCCAGCGCACCGACCGCGGTCGTGCCAACCGCCTCGATCGCCGCCGCCGTCACGCCCTAAACGCACCGGAAGGAAACCGGCCTAGGGGTCGAAGGACCGGGCCGGAGGCTTTGCGATGGGCGATTCCAACGGGGCCGTCGGACTGAAGATCCCGCGCGACCGGCAGAACGACTACACGAACGACGCGGCGCAGACGCGCCGGGATTTCATTCGCAAAGCGACGGGCACCGATCTGCGCAACGTCGCGCACTATTCGATTGATCCGGCGAAGCTCACCGGGAACTGCGAGAACTTCGTCGGCGTCGCACAGGTTCCGATCGGCATCGCGGGACCGCTGCGCATCAACGGCGAGCACGCGCGCGGCGATTTCTACGTCCCGCTCGCAACGACCGAAGGCACCCTGGTCGCGAGCTACAACCGTGGAATGCGCGTCTTAACCGAGTGCGGCGGCGTCATGACGACCGTCGTCGAGCAACACATGCAGCGCGCGCCGGTCTTCATCTTCGACGATGCGCGCCAAGCGCGCGATTTCGGCGCTTGGGTCGACGAGCACTACGACGAGATCAAACGCGCCTGCGAGACGACGACCCGGATCGGCAAGCTGCAGAGCATCGGCCAGTATTCGATCGGCCCGCTGCGCTACTTGCGCTTCAACTACACGACGGGCGACGCCGCGGGCCAGAACATGACCGGCAAAGCGACGCTCGCCGGCTGCGAATGGATCGCCGACAACCACGGCGATCGGCCGCGCTACATGCTCTCGGGCAATCTCGACACCGATAAGAAGCACTCGCGCATCAACATGCTCTTGACGCGCGGTAAGCGCGTCGTCGCCGAAGCCGTCATCAAGGCCGACCACGTTCAGCGTATCGCCGGCATCTCGTCGAAGGAACTCTTCCGCAGCCGCCAGATCTCGATGGCGGGCGCGTTTTTAGCGGGTTCGGCCAACAACGGTGCCCACGCCGCCAACGGCCTCACCGCGATGTTCATCGCGTGCGGGCAAGATGTTGCGAACGTCTCGGAATCGCATGCAGGCATCGTCTACAGCCAGCTCCTCGACAACGGCGACTACTACTGGTCGATCACGCTGCCGTCGCTCATCGTCGGCACGTACGGCGGCGGGACGGGTCTCGCAACGCAGCGCGAGTGTCTCGAGATGTTGGGGTGTTATGGCACGGGGGGCGCCGACAAGTTCGCCGAGATTTGCGTTGCGACCGTGCTCGCAGGCGAGATTTCGCTGACCGGCGCGATCATGCGCGGGGACTGGGTGTCCAGTCACGACCGGCTTGGCCGCAACCGCCCATAACCGCGCGACCGCGGCATTCGACGCGCGGCGCCTCGAGCGAATCGAGCCCGCGTTCGCCGCCGACGTCGACGCGGGCGCAGTTCCAGGCGCCGTCGTGCTCGTTGCGCACGGCGGTTCGCTCGTCTACGAATGCGCGGTCGGTTTCCGCGACCGCCGCTTGGGCGCGAAATTGAACGCCGATGCGATCTTCCGCGGCGCGTCGATGACCAAGCCTCTCGTCGCGGTCGCCGCACTGATGCTCGTCGAAGAAGGCAAGCTGCAACTGTGGGATCCAGTCGCCGCCTACCTACCGGAGTTCGCGAACGTGCGAGTCGGCGTCGATGAAGAGCAGCCCATCCGGCCCATGACCGTCCAAGATCTCTTCCGCCACACCTCGGGCCTCACGTACGGGCCGTTCGGTATCGGCCCCATTCACGCGCGCTACCTGGACGCGGGCTTCGGCCCGTCCGATACCAACGAAGCGATGGTGACCAAACTCGCCGCGCTCCCGCTGCTGCACCATCCCGGCACGGTGTTCGAATACGGAATGTCGATCGACGTGCTCGGCCGCATCGTCGAAGTGCTCGACGGCCGCGATCTCGATGCCGCGCTCAGGGCCCGCATCTTTGAGCCGCTCGGAATGTCCGACACGGGCTTCGGGCTCGCGCCGCACGCGCGCGCGCGACTCGCCGAACCGCACTTCACGGCGGCAGGCACGAACCCGCTGCTGTTTCTCTACGATCCGGACGCTCCGCCGCGCTGGTATTCCGGCGGCGGCGGCATCCTCACGACCGGTCACGACTATCTTCGCTTCGCGTGCGCGCTCGAGAACGGCGGCGAATTCGACGGTGTGCGGCTGCTCGGCCGAAAAACGGTCGCGCTGATGACGAGCAACCACCTCCCGCCGAACTGCGCCTACGGCTCATTCACGCGCTCGCTCGGCATCACCGCACCGTTGCCCGAATACGGCCAAGGCTTTGGGCTCGGCGTCAACGTCCGCATCGAAGCAGGCCGCAATCCGAACGCAGGGTCCATCGGCGATTTCAGCTGGTCCGGCATCTCCGGCACCTACTTCTGGGTCGATCCCGCCGAACGCCTCACCGTCGTCCTCATGCTCCAAGAACCCGAACGCCGCGTCCACTACCGCGCCCTCCTCCGCGACCTCGTCTACGCCGCCCTGCGCTAACTACGGCGTCAGTCCGCGACCGCTTTCTCCAGCTCCTCGAACGCGGCGACGAGATCGGTCGCGAGCACGTCCGCGTCGGGAACGATGTTCGCCGCGGCGATGAGGCCGAAATCGAGCCACTCGCCATACCCTTGCACCGTGACGTTGAGCGCCTGGCCGTGAACCACGATCGACATCGGAAAGACGTGGACGATCGGCGCGCCGGCGATGAAGAACGGCCGCGCGGAGAGCATGACGTTCGAGACGACGAGGTTGGTCTGCGGCGGCGTCGTGTCGGCGAGTTTGGCGCGCTCCGCGTACGCGGTCAGCAGCTGGAAGAACATCGGCGTGCCGAACGTCGGCGCGTCCATCAGCTGCGGGATGAGCCCCTTGAACGGATTGGCCAACTCCTTCGCAACCCGCGCATGTTGGATGATGCGCTGCAGTCGCTCGCGCGGCGTCACGACGTCGGTCGAGAGCGGAACGGTCATACCGAACGTCTGATTCTTCAGCCGCGCGTCGCCCGATTCGCGCACCGAGATCGGAACGTACGCGAGCAGCGTCCGCGCCGGCAGCGCGTTGCGCTCGCCCAAGTACCGCCGCAGCATGCCGGCGGTGATCGCAAGCACGACGTCGTTCACCTTGCCGCCGGCTTTGGTGCCGACCGCCTTCACGCGGGCGAGCGGCAACGACACGCCGGCAAACCGTCGCTCCGAGGAAATCGAAACGTTGAGCGGTGTCGACGGCGCCTCGATCGACCGCAGGCTTGCGATGTCCGGCCGCTGCGCGAGCCGCGACGAATCGACGATCGCGGTCACGACGTCCGGCAGGCTCGCCGCCATGCGCACGTTCCATTCGGCCGCGTTGATCGCGGCGTCGACGAGCACCGAATTCCAATCGCTGCCGCCCGTGCGCGGCAGGCTGAAATCGCGCAACTCGGCGGGCGGTCGCAGCGGCGCGCGCCATAACTCCGCGAGCGCGGCTTCGAACGTCGCGCGCGGGTCAGAGGGCGAGGTGCGAGCGGGTGGTGGCGGCGGTGCCGGCGCTGCGCTCGGCGGCGGCTGCGGCTGCGTATCGTAGATGATCGAAGCGACGGCCACGCCCGCGCCGCCGTCGATCAGCGCGTGGTGCATCTTCATGTAGATCGCAGCCTCGCCGTCGCGCAGATTCGGAATGACGTGGACTTCCCACAGCGGCCGAGAGCGGTCGAGAAGCTTCGCGTGCAACCACGCGGCGAGGCGCTGAAGCGCGGCGCGATCGCCGGGTTCGGGCGCGGCCGACCGCAAGACGTGGCGGTCGATGTCGAATTCATCGTCGGGCACCCAGCTCGGCCGGTCGATGTCGAGCGGCGCCGGCGCGAGCTTGAGCATCAGGTTCTCGGCGCGCCCGATCTTGGACGCGAACAGCACCTTCACATCGTCGAAGAACGCGTCCGCGCGCTCGGGCGCGGGCTTCACGATCGCGAGCGTGCCGACGTGCATCGGGCATTCCGCGGTTTCCGCAAACAGGAACGCCGCGTCGAGGGCCGACAGCTGGCGCACCACGCTCATGCCGTGCGCCGCTCCATCTCGGCACTCCGGCGACCGTCGCTCGGTTGCGCTGCGAGAACGCGTAGAATGAAATCCGCCGTCTGGGCAACCGTGCGTTTCGCCTCGGGCATCACGTCGACGAAGATCGCCCAAACGTGCGGCATGTCCGGCTCGAGCACGAGTTCGGCCGGCGTGCCCGCGCGCCGTGCGCGGTCGACGAATCGCACCGAATCGTCGAGCAGAATCTCGCACGTGCTCGCGAACACGAGCAGCTGCGGCAGGCCCGCGAGATCGCCGTACAGCGGCGACGCGAGCGGATCGAGCAGCTTCGAGGGATCGGTCACGTAGTTGCGCGCGCTGCTCGCGGTGCCGCTGCCGACGAGCATGTCGTCGCTGCGTGAATTGGTACGAATCGAATCGCCGGTCGCGAGCAGATCGGTCCACGGCGAGTACGCGACGATCGCCGCCGGCATGCGATCGTGGCCCCGCGCGGCGAGCGCGATGCCTGCCGACAGAACGAGCCCGCCGCCGGCCGAGTCGCCTACGAGCACGATGCCGTTCGGCGGAATTCCCCGCGCGACGAGGGCATCGAACGCCGCGAGCACGTCGTCGATCGCCGCCGGAAACGGATGCTCGGGCGCGAGCCGGTAGTCGACGGCGAACAACGGCACGCCGGTTCGGCGCGCGAGCGCGGTCGTCAGCGGCCGGTGCGTGAGCGGAGAACAGGCGACGAACGCGCCGCCGTGGACGAACAGGATCGCGCGGTCTCGCGGCTCGCTGCCGGGCAGCAGCCACTCGCCGCCTACCACGCCTTCCGATTCAACGACGCGCAGCCCGCGCGTCAATCGCCGATTGACCGCATCGTACCGCGACAGCGACGCGCGCAGCCTTCGAATACCGTCGATCGGCGAGGCCGCCGGCTTCTTCATGCGGCGCTTCACCGTCAGGCGGCAAAACAGTTTGACGATCCGGGCCTGAAGGCTGATCACGCCCGTTTGAAACACCACGGCGTGAACCGGTTTCGGGGATCGACCCCGGAGAGGGCTTGCTCGCTTGAGGCCCAAAGGCGACACGAGGACGGCGCGGGCCCGCTCCACGCGGGCCCCGTGGTCCGGGAGGTCCCATGAAGCTCCTCTATGCTTTGACGGCGCTTGGCGTCGTCGCACTTGCGAGCGGCGGGACGGTCGGCGCCCGGCCGAACGCCGAAAAGGCGCGGATCACGACCACGATTTGTGGCGCAGACATCGCGAATCTGCCGTCGGGTCTCCTACCGCTCGGCGACGACAAACTGTTGTTCAACGATCATCACGTCCGCGGGGCGCACCCGATTCTCGTCGGGCGCTACGCCGACATCATAAATCGATACCAGGCGAAACACGGCGACCAAGGCAATCGCGCCGTTGGCGCGTTCGCGTGCGGGCCGACGGTCCTCGTGCCCCTGCGCTCGATGTTCGAATCGATGGGCGCGACGGTCACGTACGATCCGGGCACGAAGAAGATCGACGTCACCAAACCCAATGAATCGGTCGAGCTTGTCGTCGGGCAGCCGCAAATCACGATCAACGGTGAAACGCGACCGCTCGACGTCCCGGCTTTCACGTATAAGGACGGGCTGATCTACATTCCGCTGCGGGCCGTCTCGGAAGGCATGGGCGCCTACGTCACCTGGGAGCAACCGACGCAGACCGTCGTCATCCGCTATCTGCAACGGCCGCTGCCGACAATAGCACCTTCGGAGACGCCAAAGCCGGCCGGACCTGCCTTCCCGACGCCGCTTCCGGCCGTTCCGTCGCCCAGCGCAACGCCGACGCCGGCCCCTCCGGCGCGCAATCCGTACGAACACTTCATCGTCGGCGACTACCTGTTCTCACCGAAAGTGTACAACGAGTTCAG
>Ga0073928_10006459_pt1 | contig 15774 bp, 13 predicted proteins | sample PaiPotPPA55metaG_FD_76969 | JGI IMG/M metagenome (GOLD analysis project Ga0073928, IMG submission 76969) | Iron sulfur acid spring bacterial and archeal communities from Banff, Canada, to study Microbial Dark Matter (Phase II) - Paint Pots PPA... ... | reverse complement strand
CGCGGGCAGCACGAGTCCGCACTCGTCCGCAGTGGGCTCGCGCAAGTCGACGGCGCCGACCTCGAACGCGGCGTCGATCAAGTCGCCATCCCGGATGGCCCAGCCCTCGAAGACGCGCGCCGAAGTGCGCAGAGTGGCCCGGTACTCCGCATCCTTAGCACTCTTAGCACCCGTGGAGCCCGCGGCATCCTTAGTGCGTGCGGCGAGAAAGGCCAGGGCGGCGACCGTGCCGTGTCCACATGCAGGCAGTTCCCCAGCTGCAGTGAAGAAACGCAGAGATACCGGCGTGTCGTCACCCTGGATATCGTCCACGGACACGAAGACTGCGTGAGACGTCCCCATGAGCGCCGGGATACGACAGCGCTCTGCGTCGGTCAACGGCGCGTCCTCCAGCACCGCGGTAGGGCTGCCGCCGCTGCCATCGCGCATGCAGGCGTGGACGATCGTGACGGGAAGACTGCTCATCATGCTCACTGGATACTCCTCAATCCGGGATGCACACGACGAGCCACTCCGCATCGCTAGGCCGATAGCCGTGGCGTTGGGCGAGCCCGGCAGCGATCGCCGGCATATGTCCGGCACCATAGACGACGGCGACGACCATGGGCTCATCCGCGTGCTCCGAGTGGATCACGCTGAGCGCGTCGAGCACCCGGCGATCGCGCACGCCCCCGAACGCCTCGTCAAGCTTGTCGTCCTTCAGCCAAGCCGCCCGATTGCTCAGTGGCTCCTCCTCGACAACCAGATCCTCGTCCAAGAACGCCCGCAGGCCGCGCACCGCGAAGACTAGCCCGAATACCGGCGCGAGGAGCATCATCGGCCAGTACCACCAACGCAGCACGCGCCGCGCCTGCGAAATCGCCTCCTCGGCGGTCACGTCGGGATTCACCACCGGGATACCGGCGGGCAGCAGGGTGTCATAGTCCTGCAACTCAAGGCCGCCCCGAGACGCACGCGGCGCGAACCGGTAAGCCAGGGTGATCATGCTGGCCTGCCGTGACTTCCCCCGGATGCCTTCGACCACGATCAGGTCGCACTTGGCCAGGCGCGCGGACACCTGGCGATAGAAGGTTGGCGAGGCGACGTGCATCATAGGAAAGAGCTCGAATCGCAGGCCGTCCCTGCGTCGTCGCATGCTGATGATCGACGAGCGGACGGCATACCCGGTCACCTCAATAACCTGCACAGGCGTACACCCCTCCCCTGATTTCCCCCCGGTAGCCCGTACTATCCGTCAGGGAATCCACCACGTCAAGAGCGTGCCCAGACAGGCCACCACGGGGAGTCCGGATGAGCGCAGAGAGCCCACTGCCAGAACACGGCATCTGACGAGTAAGTGGCGGGTGAGAGCCCGGTCTTAGGCCTGACTCCCGGCAAGTGGTGGGACCATGGACGGCATGGCGAAGTCAGAGCCGGTCGGCCCGGCTGACCAGGGCAGTCCGGCCGAACGAATCGGCCGCCGGGTCACCGAGCTGCGGCGCGAACGCGGCCTGAGCCTGAGCGAGCTCGCGGCCCGGGCGGGGATCGGCAAGGCGACGCTCTCCGGAGTCGAGGCGGGCACCCGCAACCCGACCCTGGAGACCCTATACGCGATCACCGGCCAACTCGATTTGCCGCTGGCCGCCGTACTGGCCGATCCTCAACCCCAATCCCGGCACCTTGAACCCGGCTTCGCCGACGTCCACGGAGCGTCGGTCACCGCGCACCTGCATGCCGTCTTCGAGGAGCCCACGGCCATCTTCGAGTTCTACCGGGTGCGGATCCGCCCGGGCAGTCGCCAGCTTTCCCCGGCCCATTCCGCGGGGACGACGGAACACCTGTCGGTCTTCTCCGGCCGCGGCGTCGCCGGGCCGCCGGATGCACCCATCACGCTGGAACCGGGCGTGTACGCGACGTGGGCGGGGGATCGGCCGCACGTGTTCGAAGCGGCGGAGGACGTCGTCGCGGCCCTGATGATCCGCAGCCCTCGGGTGTTGCGCACGCCGGGCTGACTCCAGCTGCGTCAACGCCCAGGGCGCGCCGAAAACTCTCTCGGGGCAACGGTCGTCGACCGGAGGATTTCCGGCATGCCGCCGCCGGTCCGTGATCTTCTCCGGGCTGGCGCAGGGCTCTGAATCACGGTGCTAGCATGGCGCCGATGTTCTTCCGCGGTCTGCTTCTCGGCTGCCGCGGCGGGGTCTGACCAGACCGGCGCCCCGCCGCGGGGCTTCGTGCTGCCGGTCGACTGTTTCCCCCGCCGACAGCGAAGGACATCGAGACCCCCATGGCGACTTTCGCGGACACCTCCGCTCCCGCCTTTGCCCCCGCTCGCCTCCCGAACTTCCCCACTCTGCGTACGCCCGCCGGCCCGGTGCCGGCGGATGCCCCGGCCTGGAATCCGCAGCGTGCCAGCTCCATGCCCAGCCACCGCTACCGCTCGGCCTTCGACAAGGTCGAGGTACCGCTGACCGACCGCACCTGGCCTGCCCGTCGGCTGGAGCGCGCGCCGCTGTGGGTCCCGGTCGACCTGCGTGACGGCAACCAGGCCCTAGCCGAGCCCATGGACACGCCGCGCAAGCAGCGCATGTTCGACCTCATGCTCGCCATGGGCTACAAGGAGATCGAGGTCGGCTACCCCTCTGCCAGCCAGACCGACTTCGACTTCGTCCGGCACCTCGCCACCTCCGGCGACCTGCCCGAGGACGTCACCGTCGTCGTGTTCACCCCGGCCAAGCCGGACCTGATCGAGCGCACCTTCGAGTCCATCGAGGGCCTGCCGCGCACGATGGTGCACATGTACACCGCCACCGCCCCCACCTGGCGCGACGTAGTGCTCGGCCACGACCGCGACTCGCTACACGCCCTGATCCGGCGCAACGCCGAGCTGGTCGGCCGGCTCGCCGATCGGCACCGGGGCGGCACCGTGCGGCTGCAGTTCTCGCCCGAGGTGTTCAACCTGACCGAGCCGGACTACGTCCTCGAGGTCTGCGACAGCCTGACCGAACTATGGGACGCGAGCCCGGACCGGCCCGTCGTGCACAACCTCCCGGCCACCGTGGAGATCGCCAGCCCCAACGTGTACGCCGATCAGATCGAGTACATGAGCAGGCACCTGGCCCGCCGCGACTCGGTGATCCTGTCCGTGCATCCGCACAACGACCGCGGCACCGGTGTCGCCTGCGCCGAACTGGCCGTGCTGGCCGGCGCGCAGCGGGTGGAGGGCTGCCTGTTCGGCAACGGCGAGCGCACCGGCAACGTGGACCTGGTCACCCTTGCGCTGAACCTGCATGCGCAGGGGGTGGACCCGATGATCGACTTCTCCGACATCGACGAGATCCGCCGCGTCGTCGAGCACTGCAACCGGCTGCCGGTGCACATCCGCCACCCGTACGTCGGCGACCTCGTATATACCGCGTTCTCCGGCACCCATCAGGACGCGATCAAGAAGGGTATGGCGCAGCACGCCGCCAGCGCGGCCGCGGCCGGCCTGACGGAGGCCGAGGCTGCGTGGAACGTGCCATACCTGCCGATCGACCCGGCCGACGTCGGCCGCGGGTACGAGGCGGTGATCAGGGTCAACAGCCAGTCCGGCAAGGGCGGGATCGCCTACCTGCTGCTGACCGAATACGGCCTCGACCTGCCGCGTGCCCTGCAGCCCGAGCTCGCCAAGCTGGTGCAGCAGACCACTGACGCCTCCGGCGCCGAGGCCACGGCCGAAGATCTCTGGGAACTGCTGCGCGCCGAGTACCTGGTGCCGGGCACCGACGGCCCGCTCGCCCTCGGCGAGTGGAGCACCCGGGAGACCGGACCGGGCGAGCACGAGTTCGTCTGCACCCTGACGGACGGGGACGGCCCCGCGGCCGAGTACCGGGGGACGGGGAACGGCCCGCTCTCCGCGTTCGTCAGAGCCCTGGCGGAAGCAGGGACGAAGGTGGACATCCTCGGCTACACGGAGCACGCGGTGGGTTCGGGACCGGACAGCGAGGCCGCGTGCTACGCCGAGTGCCGGGTCGACGGCGTGACCAGATGGGGCGTAGGCGTGGACACCTCAGTGCTCACCGCCTCGGTACGTGCGGTACTCAGCGCCGTCAACCGCGCGCGCTGAGCACGGCGGGCCGCTGGGGTGCCGGACTGCCGGACTGCGGGGGTGCCGGGCCGTCGACTCCGGCGGTCAGGCACCTGTGTTCGGCTGGAGGGTCAGGGCGAAGGAGAGCATCTCCCGCTCCTGCCCACCGATCCGCTCGTCGGCCGGATTCGGTAGGAAGCCGACCCTGCGGCAGGTGGCCTGGGAGGCGAGGTTGTCCCGTTCGATGAGCGCCTCGAGTCGGCGCAGGTCGAGTCCGGCCGCCAGGCCGGGGAGCAGGGCGAGCGCCGCTCCGGCGTAGCCGCGTCCGCGCTCCTCGGCCAGGATCCAGTAGCCGACCGCGGCGGTCCGTTCGGCCCAGTCGATCCGGTTGACGGCGGCGAAGCCGACCACGTGGTCCGGCCCCTCCGCACCCCGGACGGTCACGGCCAGCGGGCAGGCGCGGCCCCGCTCCAGATGCTCGCCTTGCCGGGCCAGCCACGCCTCGCCCGCCTCCGGCGTGTACAGGGCCGGCACCGTGGTGATCAGCGGGATGTAGGGATCCCGGCTTGCGGCCTCGATCGTCGGCAGATCGGCGCGGGTCCACTGCCGCAGGTACACCGGTTGCCCACCCCGAGGCCCGGCCGCGATGCGGTCGATCGGGGCCGCGAGTCGCGGGTCCATGGGGCTCCTTCGAAGTGCCGGCTAGGCGAACGCCCTGGTCCCGGGCTCGCCAGTTTGAGTGGGCACTGTGTCTCGGCGCAGTCTATCGGCGGGGTCGCGACGTCCTGGAGCGGACGCCCGCTTCGCCGTTGGCCACGCACCCGCCGTGTATCCGAAGGAGCTGAGACGATCGATGACTATGACCACTACCCCGGCCCGGTCGGAGACGCTGTGGCGGCACCGCGACTTCCTGCTGCTCTGGGGTGGCCAGACGGTCAGCGAGATCGGGTCGCAGGTCACTGTGCTCGCCGTGCCGCTGGTGGCCGTTCTCGTGCTGAAGGCGACCACGTTCCAGATCGGCCTGCTCACGTCGGCCGAGGTCAGCGCGTACCTGCTGGTCTCACTGCCCGCCGGGGCGATGGTGGACCGGGTCGCCCAGCGGCGGCTGATGATCTGGTGCGACGTCGCGCGCCTGGTGGCGATCGGCTCGGTGCCGGTGGCCGCGGCGTTCGGGATACTCACCCTCGGCCAGCTCTACGTGGTCGCCATACTCACCGGGCTGTTCAGTGTGTTCTTCTCCGTCGCCTATCCGAGCTACCTGCCCACCCTGCTGACCAGTGATCAGCTCGTGGACGGCAACGGCAAACTGGGCACCACACAGTCGTTCGCGCAGATCGCGGGGCCCGGGTTGGGAGCCGCCCTGGTCGGTGTGTTCGGCCCCGCCTGGGCGATGGCCGGCGACGCGGCCTCCTACGTGGTGTCGGCCGGCGGCCTGTCGGCGATAGGGAGTCCGGAGCCGCGCCCGGCCGTGCCGGTTCCCGGCGAGCGGGCCATGATGCGCGCCCGGATCCGTGCGGGCCTGGCGTATCTCGCCCGCGACCCGATCCTGATCAAGGGGGTGGCGTGGAGCGGTAGCGCAAATCTCTTCGTCATCATGGTCGAGGCGCTCGGCCCAGTCTTCCTGGTACGCACGCTGCACCTGCGTCCCGGCTACGTCGGCCTGCTACTCGCGCTCGGCGCGGTCGGCGGGGTGGTCGGCGGACTGAGTGTCGGAGCGCTCTCCCGGCGCATCGGCTCGGCCCGAATCAGCTGGCTGTCGATGACCGTGTTCTCGCTGCCGGGCCTGCTGATCCCGGCCGCACGCCCCGGCGGGTGGGTGCTGCTGTTCGCGGTCGGCTGGATGTCGTGGACGTTCTCCTCCACGGTGTGCAACATCGCGCTGCTCAGCTATCGCCAGGCGACGACCCCGCCGGAACTGCTCGGCCGGGTCAACGCCGCGGCACGCTGGATCAACTGGGGCACCCTGCCGTTGGGCGCCCTGGCTGGTGGCGCGCTCGGCTCCGCCCTCGGCGTGCGCACGACGCTGTGGATCGCCACCGTCGGTGGTTGCTCGGCCGGGCTGTGGTTGTTCTTCTCCCCGTTGCGCGGCCTTCGGGACATCCCGAGGGCCGCGCAACGTTAGGTGCAACTCATAGGTGCAACTCACCCGATGTGCTGTCTGATGTGATGGCTGAGGAGGGACGCTCGTCTCAGGCGACGAGCAGACGCAGGCCGAGCTCAGCCGCGTCGAGGGCGACGAGATCGCGGTTGCGTTCGGCCCACCGGCCCGAGGAAAGGTCATCGCGGAGCATGTTCACCGCCCGCTGCTCGGCTTCCTGCCCGACCTTGGTCCATACCGACATCGCGCGGCGCACATGTTCGTCCAGGTACGCCTCGGGCCGACGCCAGTAGGCCTCGAAGAAGCCGTCAGCGCAGTCCCACGGGATGAGCACCGGCTCCGCGTGGCCGCCGATCGCGCGGGTCAGGTCGGCAAGCGAGGGCAACTGTCGCGTGACAAGGCTGTCGAACTCCGGAAGGTAGTCGCGGCTGAGCCAGAACCGCTCTCGCCAGCCGATGCCGCCGGCGTCGTACGTCAACACGACCACGCGGCGGGCCACGCGGCGCATCTCACGCAGCCCGGCGACCGGGTCCGGCCAGTGATGAACGGTACTGACCGCCATCGCGGCGTCGAAGGACTGGTCCTCGAACGGCAGACTCTCCGCGTCGGCGGCCACGCACTGCGCCGCGCCCGCCGGACGCTGCGCCCGCATGACCGCCGACGGCTCCACTGCCGTGACGTCACGGTCGACCGGCTCGTAGGAGCCGGTGCCGGCCCCGACGTTCAGCACCGTCTGCGCGTCCCCGAGCGCATTCCAGACCTGCGCGGCGATCCGCGGCTCGGTGCGCCGAGTCGCCGGGTAGGCGGACCCGATCGTGTCGTACAACTGCGCGCCAAGCATCTTCAGCTGCTCCTCCGGTGTCGTCCGGATCCCCATTGCACGTGCCTCCAGTTCCCTGTCGATGGCGGCCACCATGGCGTCGGCGCGGTCGCGCTGTTCCAGCAGCAGGCCGCGCAGCCGGCGCAGATGCGCGACCGCGTCGATGGACGGGTCGCCGACCAGATCGGCGATCTCCCGTAGCGCGAAGCCCAGCCGCCGGTAGGCCAGCACCTCCCGCAGCCGCTCCACGTCTCCCGCCGAGTAGGCCCGGTAGCCGGCCACGGTCCGCGCCGACGGCTGCACGAGGCCGATCTCGTCATAGTGATGCAGCGTGCGGACGGTCACGCCGGCCAGCTCGGCAACGCGTCCCACGGTCAGGTGCTCCTCCATGCCGCCGACTATGCGGCATGACGCCACGTGAGGGTCAAGCGGATGGCTCCTGGAACAGAAACCGATCGCTGTCATCGCCAGGGTCGCCTACGCGGCTGGCCTGATGAAATGACCCCGAAGATTTCGCCGCGGACGCCACCGGTGGCGCGCTGGAGTTGATACGGCGGCCTTGATCAGACGCATAGAGCCAGGGCCCTATCAGTGCGCTGAGCGAGGCAATTTAAGCGGCGGCTGAAGGGCTGGGCCCCGGATTCCTCCGCGCGCCTCGTACGCCACTGAGCCGGGCCGCGAAAGGTGGCACTTTCTACAGACCGTCCAGTCGCCTGGCCGCCGCGTCGAGTGTCGGCCACGGAGGACCCTCGCGCAGCAAGCGCAGGAACTCTTCCCCGAACCGCTTCCCGTCCGGAAACTCGTCGCCAATATCCCAACGCCACGCTGCGACCATCGCGAGTACGAGCTGCCGGCACTCGTCCAGCAGTCCTTGGTCAACGTTCGGGTAGTGCTCGCAGACCGCCTCGGGAACATGGGCGAGATCGAACTCGACCGGTCCACGGCAGCACGTCTCAAGGTCGATGAACAACGGGCCGTGCTTCGTGCTGAGCACATTGCCTGGATGCGGCTCGCCGTGAAGCAGTTGCTCCACCGCGCCGCGGTCCTCGATCGCCCGTCGCAGGCTTCCTAGCGTGCTGCCGAGGAACACGCGGTCCGCGTCGGCGAGTTCCGGTGAGAGGTCCGGGTTGGCAACAATCGCTTCCGCCTCCGCGACGCGATCCGTGAACCGCGGGCTCGGCACATCTACCTCTACTTCGCGCATGCCGGCGTGCAGTCGCTCCAGCGCCTTGGCGAAGTCGTCTGGCGAGACCTGAGGTGTCACGGGCTCGTAGTAGGTCCACAGCGTCACCGCGAAGCCATCGCGCGTGTACACGAGCGGGTCCACCCGAGGCTCCAATGCGGCCACCAGGTATCCGACCCCGGCAAGCCGCTCAGCGAGCTCGACTTCGAACTGTGAAACCTCATGCCCTACGGGCGCGATCCGGGCAAAGACGTCGCACGGCATCAGCCGCAATGCCAGCTTGTTCGAGTTGTGCAGGACGATTGCGTCGTCGGCGGGCAGGTCGAGCGACGCGGCGACCGAAGTCGCAGCCGCGATCGCACGCGTGAGGTCGGATATCTCCACCGTCGGATCTTGGCATAGCTGAGCGAGGCGGTGCCAACCAATATGGCCAGGTGGCGACTAACGCGGCCCGTCACCCACATTGTGCCGGGCCGTGATAGTTGGCACCGCGTGGCCAGGATTCTTGGCGCCAGTTGCGAATTGCCGCGCGTGTTGGCATCGGCGACGTAGTCTGACGTCGCCGTGATGTGTTTGGCGAGGTGGTGGGTTGCGGATAGCGAATCGACGATCCGCGATTGTGGAGCTGGTGGGCGGGTTCGCCCTGTCGAGCGAGCGGTTCCAAGCCTGCTGGGTGTGCCATGGCGAGCCGCATCTGCGCCGCGACAAGTTCCCCGCAGGTGACTACTTGTCGGACAACGTTCTGTGACCGGCTGGAAAGTCCGCGGCGCGGGAGAACGCCTCGCCGGTGCGGATGTCGGCCAGGGTCTGTTCGAGCGCCATGGTGACCACGTCGAACGCGGCGTCGCCGAGTATCAGCCGGTGCGGCGGCCGCTCGAGCGCCATCGCCTCGATCACTGCCCGTGCGCCGCGGTGCGGGTCGCCCGGCTGCCGTCCGTCCTGGTCGATCATCGCCGCCCGAACCGACTCCAGCATCGGCCGATACACGGCCGGGTTCTCCTCGATCGGTTCCTCGGCGAACCCGGCGTAGGCGCGAGTGCGGAATGCGCCGGGCTCGACGGTCAGCACTCGAATGCCGAAGTCGGCCACCTCGTCGCGCAGCGTCGCGGCGACGGCCTCGATCGCGTGTTTGGCTGCGCTGTAGTATCCGAAGCCCGATACCGGCCGCAGTCCGGCGGTCGAGGACATCATGACGATCCAGCCGTCTCGGCGGGCCCGCATCCCGGGCAGCGCGGCGCGGATGACCGATAGCACCGCGAAAAAGTTCAGCTCGAACAGGTCGCGTACGGCATTCTCGTCCATCGCCTCCACCGACCCGTACCAGCCCCTTCCGGCGTTGTCGACCAGAACGTCGATCCCGCCGAAGTGGTCCTCGGCGCGCGTCACGGCCGCCGCCACCTGCGCCGGATCGGTGACGTCGAGCGGCACCACCAGCGCTCGGCCGGCGAAGCTGCGGGACCACTCGTCGAGTTGCCCGGTCTGCCGTGCCGTCAGCACCACCCGATCGCCGATTTCCAACGCGGCCTCGGCGTAGGACATCCCGAATCCGCCCGGTGTGCCGCCGGTGATGAACCAGGTTCTCATCGGTGCGCTCCTACGGTTCGATGACCAGCCGCGTGATGCGCCCATCGCGCAACGCGAATCGGAAGTGGAAGTCGACGACGCCGCCGGGAAAGTCGCCTTCCAGGTGGTGGACGGCATCGAAGTGGTCGTCGTCGAGGCGGTACGCGGCAGTAAGTGTGCTCGTGTATGTATATTCACTGGCCGAGCGGGCCAACCAGGCGCGGATCTCGCCCGGTCCGTGGTACCGGTGGCCTTCGTCGGTGACTACGGCGTCGGCGGTGTAGTGCGCGACCGCGGAGTCCAGGTCGCGTGCCTGGTGCGCGACGAGATAGGCGGTGATCACGCTCGGCAGCCCGCCGGGCGCGATCTCGGATGTCTGGGTCCAGTCGATTTGTTCCATGGCCTCAGCCTGGACTCTCTCGCCGGGAGAGGGTCAAGCGCTGGACCCTCTCCCCAGGAGAGGGTGCACACTTGGAGGCATGCGCGCAGGGCTGAGCATCGGCGAGTTCGCCACCCTCACCCATCTGAGCGTGCGCACGCTGCGTCGCTATCACGAGGCCGGGCTGCTGGAACCCGCCAGCGTCGATGCGGCCACCGGATACCGGTACTACACCGCGGAGCAGATCCCGCCCGCGCAGGTGATCCACCGTCTGCGTCAGCTCGACGTGCCGCTGCCGGAGGTCAAGGCGATCCTGGCCACCGACGATCCGCGTCGCCGCGCCGACCTGGTCACCGCGCACCTGCGTCGCCTGGAGGAGAACCTCGATCGCACGAAGGCCGCCGTGGTGTCCCTGCGCGAACTTCTGCAGCCCGCCGACACCGTCCGGCTCTCTGTGCGGCTTCGCTCGCTGCCACGGCGCATGGTCGCGGCCATCCGCGGCGAAGTCGAGCTCGACGAGGTCCTCGATTGGTACGGCGCCGCGATGAAGGAGCTGGACGCCGCCGTCCCGGCAACGCAACGGACCGGGCCGCCCGGTGGCCGATACGCCAACGAACTGTTCACCGAGGGCTCCGGGGCCGTGACCGTGTTTCATCCGGTGGACAATGTGCGCGAGTCCGGGCGCATCGAGTCCCTGGAGCTGCCCCCGGTCGAGCTCGCGGTAGCGGTGCACGTCGGCCCACACGACGACATCGACGTCACCTACGGCCGCCTCGGTGCCTGGGTCACCGCCCACGCCATGGCCGTCGACGGGCCCATTCACGAGACCTACCCGGTCGGCCCGCGCGACAGCGACGACCCGAGCCGGTGGCGTACGGAGATCGGCTGGCCGATCTTCCGCCTGACGCCCGGCTGAAAGACAGGCGCGGTGCGCCACCTCACCCATCTTTCACGGACTTGCCAAGATTGTTGACACCAGCGGGGACTTGATCCCCGTTCGGCTCCAAGGGCTGGTGCACGAGAGATCAGAACTTCACCAGGGAACGACTCCGTTGTCGTCGAACAGCTGACCGGTGGGGCCGTCGTCGGGCACGGTCGCCAAGCGGATGGCGATCGCCGCGCCCTGTTCGGCGGTCCGCGTGCCGTGGAAACCGTTGAGGTCGGTGGCCACGTAGCCGGGGCAGGCATTGTTGATCAAGATGCTGGTGTCGCTCAGCTCTTTGGCGTACTGGATGGTGACGGCGTTGAGGTACGTCTTCGTCGGCGCGTAGGCGCCGCTGATCCCGCCGAGGTCGACACCGGGCGTGGTCTGTAGCGCGAGGGAACCGACGTGGCTTGACTGGTTGACGATCCGCGGGTGCGCCGACCGGCGCAGCAGCGGCAGCATCGCGTTGGTGACCCGGATGACGCCGATGACGTTGGTCTCCAGCAGCCGCCGCACGGCATCCAGATCGATGCTCGTGGGCTCCTCCGGCCCGCCGCCCGCGACACCGGCGTTGTTGACCAGCACGTCAAGCCGTCCGGCTCGCTCCTCGATCAGCCGCGCCGCGGCGTTGACGCTCTCGTCGCGGGTCACGTCCAAGGGCACGGCGAACGCGTCGGCGCCTGCCGCACGCAGTTTCGCCACGGCCTGCGTCCTGCGCTGCTCGTCCCTGGCGCCGACGCCGACGCTCCAGCCCAAGGCGCCCAGCCCGGCCGCGATCTCGTACCCGATTCCCTTGTTCGCCCCGGTGACCAGTGCGATCGTCTTCTCACTCATGACAACGAGTCTGGCTGTGCTTCGTGCGGGCACCAACACCGTCTCGGTACTGCGGCGATACCCGGGCGGCATCGATCGACCGCCCGCGGGGACGCGGCTATTGTGGAGGCGTGGAGTTACGCGAGCTGCGGTACTTCGTCGCCGTCGCCGAGGAACTGCACTTCGGCAAGGCCGCCGAGCGTCTGGAGATAGCCCAGCCGCCCTTGTCTCGCGCCATCGCCCGGCTCGAACGACACCTCGGTGTCGCGCTGCTGGAGCGCACCAGCCGGAAGGTCACGCTCACCGAAGCCGGAGCCGTGCTGCTGTCCGAGGCGCGAACAATCATCAGCGCGGCGGCCGCAGCCGAGCGGCGTACCCGGGAGGCTGCCGATAAGCGCCCCCGCCTCGTGCTCGCCGTCAAGTCCGGCACCGTCAGTGAACTGCTGCCCAAGCTGCTCGACGCCTACCGTGCGGAGCCCGGCGCAGCCACCGTCGACCTGCTGCTGTGCGAAGCGCATCAGCCCCTGAAATTGCTGCTGAACGGGCAGGCCGATGTGGCGGTGCTGCACTTGCCGTTCGACTCGGCGGCCGGACTCGACACCGAGATTCTCCGCACCGAGAGACAGGTGGCGATCCTGCCCGCCTCTCACCGACTTGCCGGCCGCTCCCAGATCCGCCTGGCCGAGGTCACCGCGTTGCCGGAGCTCCCGTTGGCTCGCTGGCCCGATTCCGACGGCGGCTATCCGGAAGGAGCGGGACCGGAGGTGCGCGAGCTGACCCAACTCTTCCAGCTGATCGCGCTCGGCCGTACCATCACGGTCATCCCCGAGTCCGTCGTCACCGACCTGCGCCGGGACCTCGTCGCCGTGCCGGTCCTGGATGCGCCACCCGTGACAACGGTCATCGCCTGGCCACCGCGGAGCCGAGATCGCGCGGTCGCCGACCTGATCCGCGTAGCGACACGTCTCTAACCGGCCGACCGGGATACACGACGAACCAGACCAGCGGGCAGCACCTGCGAAGATCAAGTCCAACTAGCGCCGGCTTTTCGCAACTACCGCTGGTGGTCACAGCTCCGTCGGCGCCTCCGGTCGGCGAGGCGCCGACCAGCGTGGCCAGGTGCCGACGACCCTGGCTCGGCACACACATGCGCGCTCGCCGGAACTGAGAGTGTGTCAGCTATCTTCAGCCTTTGACACTCTCCCCTCGCCGGGTGATACTGGCGCCGTGGTAGTCGCTCGTTTGTTCGAAGAACGTCCGCTGGAGATCGCCGGGCGCCGGGCGGCCCTGGCCGCGGTGGGAGCCACGTCCGGGCTGGTCAGGGGCGGCTCCGCGGCGGCGAGCGACTCGATCCCGGTGCCCGCGGCCCTGGCCGCCCTGGTGCCCGGCGGAGTGCGCCGGGGCGAAGCGACGGCCCTGGCGGACGCGGCGTCCGGGACGGCGACGGTGGACTACCTGACCCTGGCCCTGCTGGCCGAAGCGCTGCGGCAGGGCCTGTGGTGCGCCGCGGTCGGGGCGAAGGCGCTGGGCGGCGCGGCGTTGGCCGGACTGCTCGGCGCCGCCGCGCTGCGCGAGGGCGCGCTGCGGCGGCTGCTCGTGGTGGCCGAGCCGGGGGAGCGCTGGGCCGAGGTCGCGGCAGTGCTGGCGGACGGGGTGGACCTGGTGCTTGTGTGCCCGCCCGGTGCGGTGTCCGCGCAGGTGGCCCGCCGGGTGGACGCCAGGCTGCGGCAGGGCGCGGCCGACGAGGCCAGGCATCGTGCGGCGCTGCTGGTGCTCGGATCCTGGCCGAGCGCGCGAACGGTGCTTCGGGTGCGGCGGATCGGCTGGACCGGGCTCGGCGAGGGGGTCGGCCGGCTGGTCGGCGGCCGGGCCGAGGTGGCGGCCGAGGACCGGACCCGGCGGGTGCGCACCGTCCAGGTCTGGCTGCCGGGGCCGGACGGCATGGTCTCGTCGTCGGCGCGGGACGAACGGAGCGGGCAGCGGAGCGCGTGGGGTGAGGAGGCGGATTCGCGGCGGCTGACGGCCGTGGCTTAGCGGCGGAGATCGAGGAGGCGGCGGGGACGGAAGGCCCGGCGGGCCGGGATCGGGCGAGGATCCGGTCCGCCGGAGCGGTACGACGGAGCGGGCTGTGTGCCAGATGTATCAGGATTCGATGACCAGGGCGGCCGGCCGCCCCGCGGCACTGCGCCCCCGTCCCGATGGTCGGACGCCGGTGATCCGCGATGTCTGACTGGCCGCCGCCGCGGGTGCTGGCGGTGTGGTGCCCGGACTGGCCGGTGCACGCGGTCGGCGCCGGTCCGGACGTGCCCGCCGCGGTGCTGGTCGGGCAGGGTGCCCGGCGCACGGTGCTGGCCTGCTCGGCGGCCGCGCGGGCGGAGGGCGTGCGGCGCGGGCAACGGGTGCGCGACGCCCAGCGGGTGTGCCCGCGGCTGCGGGTGTATCAGCGGGATGAGATGGGCGAGGAACGGTCCTTCGAGCCGGTGGTGCGGGCGGTAGAGGACGTGGTGGCCGGGGTCGAGGTGGTGCGGCCCGGGCTGATCGTGCTCGACGCCCGCGGCCCGGCCCGCTACCACGGCGGCGAGGCGCGGCTGGCCCTGCTGATCCGGGAGGCGGTGGCCGACGTGGGGATGAGCGGCGGCCTCGAACAGGGCGGGGGCGCTCATGGCGGCGGAAGTTATGGCGGCAGAGGTGGAGGTGGAGGTTATGGCGGCGGGGGCGGGGGCTATGGCAGTGGCGGTCATGGCGGATATAGCGGTGGCGTTCTCGGCGGCGGGGGCCTCGGCACTGACAGCGGTGGACTCGGCGCTGACGGCGTTCTCGGCATCGGCGGCGAGCCGCTCGGCTGCGGGGTCGGTGTCGCGGACGGGGCTTTCGCCGCGGGGCTGGCTGCGCGGCGCCCGGTCGACGAGCCGCTGATCGTTCCGCCCGGCGCCGGACCGGCGTTCCTCGCGCCCTACCCCCTGCGCGTGCTCGAGCGTCCGGACCTGGCGGGGATCCTCGAGCGCCTCGGCGTGCGCACTCTCGGCGGGCTCGCGGCGCTGCCCGCCGCGGACGTCGCCAACCGCTTCGGTCCGATCGGGGTGCGGGCGCACCGGCTGGCCCGGGGCCTTGACCCGCGCCCGCCCGCGGCTCGTCGGCCGGGTGAGGATCTCAGTGCCCGGTACGTGTTCGACCCGCCGGCCGAACGGGACGAGCCGGTGGTCTTCGCCGCCAAGGCCCTCGCCGATCGCTGGCACGCGGCTCTCGGCGCGGCCGGGGCTACCTGCGCGACCGTGCGGATCGAACTCTCCACCGAGAGCGGGCGGGAGTGCGTGCGCGGCTGGCGCAACGGCGACGCGCTCGGCTCGACCCTGTCCGCGCAGGCCCTGGCGCAGCGGGTGCGCTGGCAGCTGGAGGGCTGGCGGGTCCGGGAGGCGCGCCGGCTCTCCGCGGCCGACGCGGCATCCGCTCGATCTCAGGGTTCTGTTGCCAATGCCACCGCCAATGCCAGTGCCGATGACGTCGACGGCACGGCCGCCGCCGACCTGGCCGCGGCTGATCTCGCCGTCGACCCCGTCGTCTGCCTGCGCCTGGTGCCCGGACCCCTCGTGATCGACACCGGCAGCCAGCAGACCCTGTGGGGCCGCGAGGAGGTGCCGGACCGGGTGGGGCGAGTGGCCGAGCGCGTCCAGGCGATGCTCGGGCACGACGGAGTGCTCCAGCTCCACCCGACCGGCGGCCGCGATCCGACGGCGCGGATCGGACGGGCACTCTGGGGCGAGCAGCCGCCCCTCGACCGCTCCGGCTCCGATGCCGACCGCGCCCTCGCCCCCCGCGCCGGAACTTCCGGTGCAAACCCCACGAACCCCGGAGGCCCCGCAGACCCCGCCGACCCCACGGAATCCACCGTCGACCCCGCGGAATCCGCTTCGAAGAACCCTGTCGCGCCCTGGCCAGGCGCCGTCCCGG
>Ga0073928_10006458_pt1 | contig 15778 bp, 14 predicted proteins | sample PaiPotPPA55metaG_FD_76969 | JGI IMG/M metagenome (GOLD analysis project Ga0073928, IMG submission 76969) | Iron sulfur acid spring bacterial and archeal communities from Banff, Canada, to study Microbial Dark Matter (Phase II) - Paint Pots PPA... ... | reverse complement strand
GTACACGGCCTCAGGCGTGAGCATCGCGTTGCGTCTACCGTTAAGCGCAATCCAGGCGAGCTGCTCGCGTGTCATTCCGAACTCGTGCGCGTACCGCGCGGCAACCAGTCCAATCCAGTTTGCTGCGGAGTGCGCACCGAACGGCGTGCGCCACTGCATCGGTCCCTCCACTCGCGGGGCTGGATCGACGGTCGGTAATGCGGTACGTGCGGAGGCCTCGGTTACTGTCCGGAACACGAGGACGTGACGCGCCTGACCGGTTGCGACGGCCATACTCGCATTGATGAGCGCTGACATCTGCGTGGAGTCCGACGCGGCGGCGTACCAGTTCACTCGCAAGCGCAAAGCCTCCTTTACGTCCGTCGTGAACACCGGCGACGCTCCCGGGGCGACCGCGTAGCCCGAACCCGTTGCGATCCCATCAATATCGCTGCGATCGAGCCCTGCGTCGGCGATTGCACGGAGCCCTGCCTCGACTGAGAGATCGAGTGCACTGCGCGACAGTCGGCGACCTATTGCCGATTGTCCAATGCCAGAGATAAGGGCCCGTTTTTCTAAACATTCCATACTAGTTGCCTCTCATTCCGGTGTGAACAATGGTATCCAGACGTCGTCGTGTCTTTCGAAAAGCACAACAACCCGTGTTCCGATACGTACCGTATCTGCGTCTGCACCGACGATGTTCGTCGTTAATCGCACATCCGGAACGTCATCAAGGCTGACAATTGCAATGGTGTAAGGGACAGCGTCGCCGGGCAACCAAGCTTGATGATTGATCGTCAAGGACTCTATGACCCCGGAGCCAGACACGGGCTGGGGCGCCAGATTCCGCCCCAGGCAATCCGGGCAGATTGGAGCGGGTGGATGAAGCCACGCGCCGCAGTCCTGACAACGCAGAATCGATAGATGGCCCTCACGACCCGTCGTCCAAAATGACGTGTTGAGGGTTGTCAAAACAGGCAACACGCGAGCGCTGACCTTAGTCACGACACACACTCCTTTTAAGAGCCCCGCCGGCACAGGCAGGCAAAAGCAGCGGCCGGACCCACCCGACCATCAACATAGAAATCGCGAGGATAGGCGCTTGCACCGATCCCGCTGCCAGATGAGGTAGCACGAGAAAGCAAGTTCGATGCCTCAGTACATCGACACGTGAATGACGAAACATAAGCGGCTCCCCAATTTCTACATGGCCCGGCCCAGCGCTAACGACGGTCTCGGGAAATAGGGATTCGAAAGAATATCACCTCAAAACCGTCGTGTCGGACTATTATAACAACACTTGGTCTTGCCCGCTGCAAAACAGAGAGGTGTTGCCACGCCGGGAAGCTCCAACTGTAGAAGCGGGAACACTGAAACAGGAGACAACATGAATGACTTCACCCAACTCAAGTACAGCCTCGTTGATTTCATCGCAACCTTGACACTCAATGCGCCGCCCGTGAACGCACTCACGCGCGTACTCAACGACGAACTCACACTCGCGATGGATCGAATCTCCGAAATGGACGAAGTGCGAGTCGTCATCCTTACGGGCGAAGGGAAAGTTTTTTGTGCGGGTGCCGACCTCAAAGGAAGAGCATCCGTAATCAAAGGACCGGGCGACCTTCTTGCGCACTCGCGGCGCACCCGTGAGTGCTTTCACGCTATCCGGGAATGTGCCAAGCCCGTGATTTGTGCGATCAACGGCGCGGCCCTGGGCTCGGGCCTGGCAATGGCCGCTTCTAGCGACATCTTGGTCGCCTCCGACCAGGCATCGTTAGGCCTGCCCGAAGTCGATGTCGGCCTGCTGGGCGGCTGCCGTCATGCGATGCGCCTCTTCGGTCATTCGAAGGTGCGCCGAATGATGCTCACTGGGCTCCGTGTCCCGGCCGCCGAGCTATACAGGTTGGGCATCGTCGAAGCCTGCACCACACCCGAAGACCTCATGCCCACTGCTTTGGAAATCGCGGCCACCATCGCTTCGAAAAGCCCGGTTTCGACAGGCATGGGTAAGCACACACTCAACGTCATCGAGGACATGAGCCTTCGCGATGGTTATCGTTACGAGCAGGACATGACTGCGCGGATCGCCAGGACCGATGATGCCAAAGAAGCGCAGCGCGCTTTCGCCGAAAAGCGTGCTCCGAAATTCGTTGGACACTAGTCGATGCCGATGGGCTATCTTGCCCAACTAGCGTCCCAAAGTAACGCCTCGCTGGGGCGGCTAACGCAAATGCATTCGTGCGACTCTGCAAGCCGCCGGGATCATCCTCTGTCCTGAGAGTCTCTAGAGGACTTGACGCGCTGCCCAATCATGCGGGGCCACCAACCCCGCTGCGAGTGCAGCGATCCCGCAAGGCAAACGAATCACCATGATTGTTACCACCGCGTCAAACTGCAAATGTCTTAACGATTCGTAATGCTAATCAATGCTTCTATGGGGGCAAGTTGCTGAGGCACTTCGGCGATCTTCCATAGCCGCCGCCTCTGCCGAGAAGCAGGGCGAGTACCGACTTGACAGTAATTAGTCTACGTCCTAGAGTTGGCTTTCTTACACCGTCGCGTCGGTCTATTTTTAAATCGCAGCGATATTCCTTAGGGGATCGTTACATGAGCAGGAAAAAACTCTTTGGGGCGATGGCACGCAAAGATAGTGTCCCCGCGCAAGAATTTCACGATCACTATCGCCATCCCCACGGCACCATGGGGATGCAAATATCCACGTTGCGCGAGTACGTTCAGTGTCATCAGATCGACACGCACTTTCTGAATGAATCTCAACGTCGCTTCGAAGCCATCGCTGAATTGTGGTACGACAATGCCGAAGACCTGCTTGGCTTCCGTAGCGAACCCACGATGACTTCGTACTTAAACGAAGACGAGGCGAACTTTGTCGATTTGAAGGCAACTCGCCTGTTCATTGGAGAGGAGGAGGTACTGACCTCGCAACCCGACAAGTCGCTTATCAACGCAGACCTGGCCAATGGAAAGTGGCGCCTCTCAGACCGCCCTTTATCGGTGAAGATCATTCAGTTCATCGAACCTGACGCGGGAGCCGGCTGGTGTTCCGCTGAGGCCGAGGCGATCGGTCTGCGACTGGGCGCGTTTCGTCACGTTCGATGTCATCCCACTACGCCATCGACTATCGTTTCAAGCCGGACGCAACGCGCACCCGATTTTATTGGAGTCAGGGAACTGTGGTGGCCGACAGTGACCGCATTCCAAAAAGCCGTGGAGGCGGACCAGACAGCCTGGCGCGACCTGGTCGCCCGAAATCACGTACACACGCTGCTCGCGCAAGCCGAGCGCTGGAGGTAATGGTGAATCCGACGACAACGTCTCAAGCGCCCGCTCTGTTCTCCTCCCTTCGTTTGCGCGACCTTGTGTTGCCAAACAGGATCGTCATCTCACCAATGTGCACATACTCAGCGTCCGACGGCCTGGCGAACGACTGGCATTTCGCTCATCTGGCTAAGTTTGCTCTTGGCGGAGCGGGCACCGTCTTCGTCGAAGCAACAGCAATCGAAGCGGACGGCGGACTGAGCCGAGGGGACATCGGCTTATGGGAAGACCGCCAGGTCCCTCCGCTGCAACGCATCGCTGAATTCTGCAAGGAATGTGGGGTTGTGCCTGCAATCCAGCTGGGGCACGCTGGGCGCAAGGCAAGCTCTCAACGGCCATGGATCGGCAATGGCCCGTTGACCGCTGCCGACGAGAAATATGGAGACAGTCCTTGGCAGACGGTGTCGGCAGGAAGTGTCCCGGTAGATGATCGCTGGCCGGCGCCAGAGCAGTTGTCCGTGGCAAGAATGGACTCGATGGCGGCATCCTGGCGCGAGGCCACCTTGCGCGCGCTTCGAGCGGGTTTCGAGATTCTCGAAGTTCACATGGCCCATGGCTATCTGCTCCATCAGTTTCTGTCGACAGTCACAAACACGAGGACCGATTCCTATGGCGGATCGCTCGCCAACCGCATGCGCTATCCGCTTGAGATCGCACGGGTCGTCCGGGAAACGTGGCCACAAGAACGACCGGTATTCGTTCGGATTTCGGCAGTGGACGACGGCTGGTCGATCGACGACTCGATCACGCTAGCACGCGAACTCAAGGCCATCGGGATCGACATCGTCGATTGTTCGACGGGCGGCCTGGGGCGCTCGTCCGGGGCGTTAAGAATATCTCGCGGCTACGGATTTCAAGTTCCTTTTGCCGAGACGATCAAGAACAGTGCGGACATCAGAACCATGGCAGTCGGCTTGATTCTTGATCCAGCTTTGGCCAATGAAATCGTCACATTGAATCGTGCCGATCTCGTGGCCATAGGACGCGTCGCTCTCGTTGATCCCAATTGGCCGCTTCACGCTCGCCGTGCCTTGCATGCTGATAGCCATCCTTTTGAAGGCTGGCCTCGACAATACGCAGTCTGGCTGGGACAGAGAGAGCGCGTATTGGAAAAGATCCGGTCTGAGTCGAAAATCTCGTAGCTGTAGCAAATCAATGAATGCGTTCAAGGGAGCCGCTACGGTCGGGCGGCATTCTTGGCCTGCGCCGTTAGTGCTTTCCCTGATCTGCGCGATGCAAGCACCTTCGCACGTTGACAACCAAAGTTATTTGATTAAATATACCGACGTGTCGGACGCTTTATTTATTAGATGCAGAAACATATAACTGACTAAAGGTGGGAGACGCCGTGAAGTGTTATTGGAGCAAAGCTGCGCTTGTCGGTTCCGTTGCTAACTTGATCGGCAGCCTGAGCCTCGGATTAGTCGTAGGAACGGCATGCGCGCAGGTGCCGGCGACCCCAACTGGTGAGCCAATCAAAATTGGAGTCATTTCAGCGCTGTCAGGCCCACTTGTCGGGTATGGTCAGCCCTTGCTTGACGGCGTAAAGATGGCCGCCGAACAGGCTAACGCCGAAGGCGGCGTAACGATTAAAGGAGTTCGTCACCTGGTGCAGGTCGTTGAGCGCGACAACCGGTCAGACGTCAATAATTCCGTAGCCGCGGCCATGTCATTGGTCCGCGATAACGGCATTAAGTTTATTGTCGGACCAGCCACGGGTTCCGAAGTCGCTTCCGTAGTGGAAATCACGCAGCGCGCGAAGGTTATACAGCTGTCGTCAGCCGCGATATTGCAGTCGATGCTGACCAAAGAAAACGTCGCGCCGTCCATGGGTAATCGTCGCCATCTTTTCATGATGCAGACGCCATCGCCCCTGCGAGAGATCCTGACGATCAAAATGTCGATGAAATACCTGGGTAGTCCCATGCGGCAGGCTGTGATTGTCAGCAATGATTCCAATGGCGACTACATCGGCAAGAACGTCGAAGATGCGATTGTTCAGAGCCACGCCACCTTGGTCCTTCCGAAAGTTCAGTACGAACCGGGAACGACCGACTATTCCTCTTACCTCACCAAGATTCGCGATGCGAAGCCTGATTTGCTGAACGTTTGGTGGCTTCCCACCGACAGCATCAACATTCTTCAGCAAGCCATGCAACTCAACGTCGCAAAAAGCTATTTCACCTTCGGCGCGGAGCCGGCGGATGTTATCCAGCGAATTCCCAACGTCGATAATGTACTGGTCGCTTGCGGACCGCTCTGCCGGAACAGCTCGAGCACGCCTGCCATTGCCGCGTTTTGGCAACGATATGCCAAGTACCTCGGACCCAACACCAAGTTCGCAGCGTCCGCAGGCGGAGCCGCTTGGTACTACGACGGAACTCGGATGCTGCTGAACGCCATGCAAATCGCCGGAACTGTCGATAACACTGATGACATCGCCGCCGTCATGGCCAAGACGCCCTTCTCCGGCACGCTTGGATTAATCAAGTTCGATGACCGGCACCGAGCACAGAGCGGCTTCGACTTCTGCCTGCTAAGCAAGGGCAAGGCGACCTGCGAGTTTGCGTCTCCTTGAACGAAGGAACGGTGTGGCTGAGAGACACCTCGGGACTACCGCGCTCCTGCTCATTTAATCGAGGATACGTATATGGAAACACTACTGCAACAAGTGGTCAACGGGCTCTCGATCGCGAGTGTTTTCGGACTGCTGGCGGTTGGCATTACTTTGGTGTTTGGACTTACGGGAATCGTGAATTTCGCCCACGGCGAGTTCCTGGTGCAAGGTGGACTGGTCGCCACCTCCGCGATTGCTTTGGGACTTCCCTTTCCAATAGCATGCCTCGTCGCGTTTATTGTCGAGGGAGCGATCGGATGGTGTGTCGAGCGAGCAGTCTTTCGGCCACTGGCGGCGCAGCCAGTACTTGGTTTTATTGCGAGCCTGGGACTGATCATCGCAATGCAACACATCGCGTTAAAGATTTGGGGCAGCAATCAGATAGCCATCGACGCGCCGCTAAAGCAGGTCCTCGCAATAGGCGACGTGCGAATCTCCGCAATGAGAATCGCGGTCACGGTAATAACGATCATCGTGATGACGGTTCTTCTCGTTCTCCTTTCACGCTCGCGCTGGGGGCGAGCACTGCGCGCGATCGCCATAGACCGTGAGACGGCTGCGGCCATGGGTGTGCCCGTGCAGGCGTATGTAAGCGCCACCTTCGTGATCGGCTCTGCGTTGGCGGGGCTGGGGGGGGCGTTGCTGCTCTCGCTGTTCCCAATGAGTCCATTCTCTGGCGGTGTCTACACGATCAACGGATTCGCAGTAGCCATTGTCGGTGGCCTGGGCAGCGTGAGCGGTGCATTAATCGCGGCTGTCATCTTGGGCATGGTGGAGGCGATCGCGTCGGGCTATGTCTCACCGGTCTGGTCCAGTGCCTATGCATTCGGTGCGATGATCATCGTTCTGCTGTTGCGCCCGAGCGGTCTGAAGGGTGGAGGTATTGCATGATTGAGAAGACACTAGAGCCCTCAGTAACCTCGACGGCTTCGACATTCCGTGCGCAAATCTTGTCACTGGTGGCGTTGGCCATAGTGTTGGGCGTGCTGCCGTTTCTCGGCATCAACAGTCAGTTCATGCAAATCTGCACGCTGGCATTTCTATGGTCAATAGCCGCGATCGGCCTCGGCCTGTTATTCGGAGAAGCGGGACAGATGTCGGTCGCAAATGGGGCGCTATTCGGCGTCGGAGCGTACGTAGCCGCAATCGGCGCTCGCGAGCAAGTGCTGTCAATGTGGACTGCGTTGCCAGTAGCGGCCGTCACGGCCGCGTTCGCCGCGACAATCATCGGCGCTGTCGCTTTGCGAGTGCGTGGTCATTATTTTCTCATCATCACCTTCGCTTTCGCCGAACTGTGGCGAATCTCGACCGTGAATCTACGCGAGCTCACCGGTGGCAACCAAGGCATTATGGTGCTCGATCCAGTGGTCTTGCCCGGTGTCGGCGAGATCGATTCGTTACGGCAACTTTTTTATCTTGCGTTGGTCGCCGTCATCGCCGCGTCGCTCATCGTCGCATGGCTACGCAGCTCGCCGTTCGGCCGCAACCTTCGCGTCGTACGCGAAAACGAACGCTTGGCAATCTCGCTGGGGCTAAACGCGGCGCGTATGCGGCTCACCGCATTCGCGATCAGCGGAGCGCTAGCGGGCGGTGCGGGGGTTCTCTACGCCTACAACCTGAAGCACGTGGGCCCGGAGCAGTTCGGTGCATCCGCTGGCATTCAGATCGTGCTGATCCTGCTGATCGGCGGCGCACGAAGCGCTGCAGGACCAGTGATCGGGGCGCTGGTGTTCTTTCTGCTTCCGCTTGTCAGCCGCCTTGACCCGATTACCACAGAGATCCTCTACGGATTGGGCCTGTTGGCAATCGTCTTGTTGTCTCCGCAAGGCTTGGTGCCATTGTTTGCAAGCTTGGTCAAGCGTGCCTGGCGAAAGAAAAAGCCCTCCATTTTGTCGACTACATCATGAACGAGCAAATTCTCTCCTGCCGCAACGTCACGATGCGATTCGGCGGTGTCACGGCGCTCAACAACGTGAGCCTCGACTTCCCCGCGAATCAGGTGGTCGGCGTGATCGGACCCAACGGCAGCGGCAAAAGCACCTTGTTCAACGTGCTGTCCGCCGAGCGGCGACCGACCCAGGGCGAGATTACCTGGGCCGGGCAACGCATTGACGGCCTGCCGCCGTATCGCGTGGCGTCATTAGGCATCGTTAGGACTTACCAGAGCGCATCAGTTTTTCCCGAACTGACGGTGCGCGAGAGTATGGAATTCGCCCATTGGACGGCAAGAAAGCGAGGCGGTAGAAGCATCGCAGAGGTCGCTGAAATTACCGGCCTCACCAAGTTCACGAACGAATCGTGCCGCTCACTCCCGTATGGCCACCAGAAAATTCTCGGCGTCGCGCTGGGACTGCTCACCAAGCCGGCGCTGTTGCTGCTGGATGAGCCCGCCGCAGGGCTGAATCAAGCAGAAGTTAGCCGCTTTCTGCGACTTATCAAGGACATCCGGGCAACCCACGAGATCGGCATCGGCATCATCGATCACGACATGAACCTAATCATGCCGGCCTGCGATCGTATCGCGGTGCTCAACTTCGGCAACCTGATCGCGATAGGTACGCCCGCCGAGATTCGGAGCAATCAGTCGGTACTCGATATATACCTTACCGGAGACATGCGCAGCGATGCTGATCATTAACGGAATGCATACCCGGATCGGGTCGACGCCAGTCCATCACGATGTGTCTATTGAAATTGCGGACGCGGAGATCGTGGTGATCCTTGGCTCTAACGGCGCCGGCAAGACCAGCTTGCTCAGGGCCACGATGGGTTTGTTGCCCCTGCTTTCGGGGAAGGTGATTCTCGACGGGGAGGACATTACCACGCTGCCGCCTCACGCTCGCAATCGCCGTGGGCTCGGCTACGTGCCTGAGGGACGGCGGATCTTTGGTCCGATGACGGTGCGCGAGAACCTCGAGATTGGCGCGTACGCCGTCAACCCACCCGCGGCAGAACTAGAGGCGGAGGTTGAAGCGAACTTCAATCGTTTCCCGATCCTTAGAAAGAAGGCTGCGGATCCCGGGAGCACACTGAGCGGAGGGCAGCAACAAATGCTGGCGATGGGGCGTGCGCTCATGAGCAAGCCCAAGCTTCTCTTGCTCGACGAGCCCTCGCTCGGCCTCGCCCCGCAAATGGTTCGCACCGTGCACGACACCATCAAAATGGTGCAACAGACGCAGCGGATGGCCGTTTTGCTTGTCGAGCAAAACGCCGGGCTCGCACTTGCGGTGGCAGATCGCGTCTACCTGATGGCGCGGGGCACGATCGTCGCGCAAGGTACCCCCTCGGAACTTGCAGGCAGCGATGTTCTGCGATCGGTATATCTCGGTCAGGCCGAATCAGCCTCATAGCCGGCCTTTCAAAGTGCCGGTCCGGTGAAGTCCATCTGACAAGGCGGTGGGATGCATTAGTTGCGGACGTCGGCGGATAAATATCGAGAATCAACCAAGGTGAATTGATGACATTAGATCTGGATCTTCATGTAGATGACCGTAGTTTTCTCGGCTCGCTTACGCGCGCTGCGGCTTTGCGCGGTGATCAATGCGCAGTGCGCTTTACAGACGGAGGAGACTACACTGCGAAGGATTTGCTATTGCAGACAGGGCGGCTTGCCAGTGTGTTCGATAGCATGGGAGTGCAGAAAGGCGATCGCGTGGCAATCCTGTGTGACAATCGTGTCGAGTTCCTTTGGGCGTTCTTCGCCGCTGCGTGGCTCGGAGCCGTTCCTGCACCGCTGAACATCAGCCTGCGTGGCGGGACGCTGCGACACCCTATCACCGAGTTGGAACCGAAGGTCATTGTTTGCGATAACGTCACGGCAATCGCCCTTGCCGATTGTCTGAGCACCGATGACCCGAGGGTCATGAACGTCGACAGCCACTCCGATTTCTCGAGTCTGCGCGCCGGCGGCACTTCAATGCCGTTTGTATCCCCACGGCCAAGCGGGCCCACTGAGCTCGCTATGATAAGTTACACCTCGGGCACCACAGGGCCGTCGAAGGGAATCATGTACAGCAACGACATGACAATCGCCTTTGCCGAGTCCAACGATTGGCTTTTCGGCTACACGGCAAATGATGTGGCCTTCAATTGCCTCCCGCTTTTCCATGGCAATTCGGTGTTCTGCACGCTGATCCCTGCCCTTCGCGCGGGAGCCCTCGCGGTTTTTGCCCCGAGGTTCTCTGCTTCGGCCTTCTGGAAGACGGTCCGCGCTCAGGGCGCCACAGTTCTATCGCTGCTCGGCTCCATGGTGCCGATCCTGCTGAATCAGCAACCCGCCGAGACGGACTCGACAACGACAGCCAGGATCGCGTTGGCAGTACCGATGCCGGACGACCGGTTTCAAGAGTTTCAGGAACGCTTCGGCATCAAGCTCACCTCTCTCTACGGCCTGACGGACTTGGGAGTGGTGATCGGCGTACCACACGATATTCCGGGTCGCCCTGGAAAGTGCGGAATTGAAAATCCAATCTGGGAATGCGTGGTCGCAGACGATGACGGCAATCCCGTACCCGACGGAGTAATCGGGGAGTTACTGGTCCGGCCTCGTCGACCCAACGTCATGCAGATGGGCTATTGGCGTAACGCGGAGGCCACGCTCGTCGCTTGGCGTGACCTCTGGTTTCACACGGGTGACTACTTGCGGCGCGACTCGGACGGATGGTACGCGTTCATCGACCGGAAGAAGGACGCGATGCGCCGATTCGGCGAGAACATCTCTTCGTTTGAGGTCGAAAGCGCTTTGATGAGCCATCCCTCGGTGGCGGAGGTCGCGGTATACCCGGTACCTGCCGAACTCGCGGAAGACGAGGTCATGGCTTCTATTGTGCTGGATCCGGAACTGTCCGTAGATCCGGCGCAGTTGCTCAAGCATTGCGAGAGCCAGCTTCCCTACTACGCCGTCCCGCGCTACTACCGCATCGTTGCAGAACTACCGAAGACCGCGACGGCGAAGGTGCAGAAGAGCGCCTTGCGCGAGATCGGGATAGACGAATTAACTTGGGACGCTGGACCGCGCGGCCGCTCGAAGCGAGGATGAACGAAATCGCGCGTTGCCCGAAAATGTCTTCGGGTCACGCGTGTCGGCATCGTTTTAACTTCACGTATCTTCGGAAATTCCACGCGACAGGCTTCATCGATCTCTTTAAAAAACAAACCACCGAGATAACTCATATGGTGTCTGGACGAAACAAAGAAGATACGAAAAACGAGGGAGCACTTTCGGGTCTAAAAGTTATCGAAGTGGCAGCAATCGGTCCGGTGCCATTCGCTGGGATGGTGCTCGCAGATATGGGTGCACGCGTCACCCGGATCGATCGCATCCCACTTTCCGCCACGGATGACACCGCGACCGCCGGGTTTGAGAACCGGGGACGACTTTCGATCGCGATAGACCTCAAAAACCCGAAAGGTATCGAGACGGCGTTGCGTCTGATCGACGATGCTGACGTGTTGCTGGAGGGCTTTCGCCCCGGCGTTATGGAAAAGCTCGGGTTAGGACCGGCGATTTGTTGTGCCCGGAACCCAGGCCTGGTGTATGGACGGATGACAGGATGGGGGCAGAGCGGGCCGCTCTCGCGCGCCGCGGGGCATGATATCAACTACATAGCGCTCACGGGCGCACTGCACGCAATGGGACGCTCTGATTGCCCCCCGTCCCCTCCCCTCAACCTCGTTGGCGACTACGGCGGCGGTGCAATGATGCTATTGGTCGGTTTGCTTGCGGCGCTGCAGGCACGCCACCGCTCCGGCCAAGGTCAGGTAATCGACGCCGCCATGACGGACGGTGCGGCAATGCTAATGACGCCCTTCTACAGCATGTTGGCACAAGGCGCGTGGCGCGATTCGAGACACACCAATTTCCTGGACGGCAGCGCACACTTCTACGGGGCGTACGAATGTGCAGATGGACGCTTTATCGCAATCGGCTCGATCGAGCCTCAATTCTATAGATTGCTGCTAGACAAATGCGGCGTCCGCATGCCTGAATTCGACGATCAGCACAACAGCTCGGCCTGGCCTACTTTGCGAGAGCGCCTGGGAGAGATATTCAAGACCCGATCGCGGGCCGTGTGGTGCGAGCTCATGGAAGGAACCGACGTTTGCTTCTCGCCTGTACTGAGCCTGCGCGAGGCCCCTGAGCATCCCCACAACATCGCGCGCCAGACTTTCGTGAATATCAACGACAAAATGCAGCCGGCGCCCGCGCCGCGTTTTGATCGCACGCCATCTCGTGCCTCGGCGGACATTCCGAAAGTGGGCGCGCACACCGTAGCCCTGCTTGCAGGCCTAGGTATGGACCAGAAAAGTATCGATCAGTTAATCATGGAGCACGCAGTCTACGTCAGCGGCGCGGATTGAGATGGTTCGCACAAGCAGTGCAAAAGACACTAGCTGACAGTTATTCTCAATAATGTTTCGTTCCCCCGCGAGTGCTACGTCGCAGTGTTGAATGGGTCATTGCTGTTTCTTCGTGATCTGCGTTAGCAGATGTGCCGCTACGGGTGGCCACGGCATATGAAGCGTCCGGGCGTAACAATGATTTTGACCACCGTTGGACCTTTAAAAAAAAGCTGGATGAAAGACGCCCCGGGTGCATCACTGCCGAGCCTTTAATAAACGCGTCGTCTTCGCGTCGAACTCCACCTGGCACACAATCACTTCAAGCCCGCGACGCTGGCGGACTTTCGCGATGCAGCGCATCTCTTTCGCCTTCAATAGTGTGCCCGTTACTGTGATACGCGATTCGACCGAGTTTGTCGCGCAGCGCGTAACCGTAACCAATCGGCTCTGGTCACGCCCTCAGGGCAATCCGCGTTATCGCCCTTCCCCTTGGCTGTCATGCCGCGCACAGCTGGGCATGTCCCTCACCTTGCATGAGGCAACAGAATCACCGAAGAGTCACTGACCGAGCAACGCACGGTCGACGATAGCAACCTCGTCCGCGAGCTCTCGGTCCGGCCGCGTGCAACGCGCGGTGTCCGGTTTTATATTCAGCAGGTCACCCGATTTCTCACGCTTTAGTGTTTGTGCGCATCTGAGTGCAAAGTGCGCTGATCTGGTCGAACACAGCTGGATTTTCGACCGCGCTGAGGTCGCCTGGCGGCTCGCCGAGCCAAGCCTGTCTGGCGAGGCGCCGAACCAGCTTACCATTGCGCGTCTTAATCAACTGAGACAGCGTCAGCACCGCATGCGGCCGGTAGGACGCGCCCATTTTGTCGACAAGGGCCTGGCGGATATATCGCTCGACACTACCGTCTTGAGCGCCTTCAGCCTCCGGGCCGGGTACCGCAAAGATAATCATTGCTTCGCCGGTTTTTGGATCCGGCACACTGAAAGCAACTGCATCGATCACCATGCGTCCGTCGATCACGCTTCCCTCGATCTCCGATGGACCGACGCGCCTTCCGGAAATCTTCATGACATCGTCGGAGCGGCCGAGAAGCAGATATTGACCGTCGTCATCCTGAATGGCGAGGTCTCCATGCGTCCACATGCCGGGAATGCTTGACCAGTATGTTTCTACGTACCGCTCGGGATCGTTCCAGAAACCAGCCGTCATGCCGTTGAAAGGACCGCGGATTGCCAGCTCGCCAGCGCTGCCGATGAGCCGCTCGCCATCGCTATCGACCACGCAGCCATCCACGCCAGGGGCCGTACTATTGAACCGGCATGGCTCTATAGGGCGCAATAAGACATTGGTGAGAATCGCGCCGGAACATTCAGTGCCGCCCGTGTAATTGATCACCGGCAGCCTCGCCTCCCCGAAGCGGTGAAACAGCCAGGCGTGAGCGTCCTCGTCGATAGGTTCACCACCTGTCATGAGCACCCGTATGTCAGGCGCTGGACCAACGAGCACCTCGGATTCGGCGCCAGCCATACCGCGGATCGCTGTCGGCGCGGTACCGAAGTGCGTGACCCTCTGACGCACTGCCGTAGCCCGAAGGCGGCCCATATCCGGCCAGTCCGGCGCGCCGCTGTACAAGACCAGGGCTCCCTTGAGAAGCAGCGCCGCAAACGTGGAATAAGGACCGACCATCCATCCCATGTCGCTCGGCCAAAAAAAACGATCGCCGCATTTGAAATCGAACACAAACGCTGTGTCCTGCGCCACACGAAGTGGAAATCCCGCGTGGCGGTGAACTGCACCCTTCGGTTTGCCCGACGTTCCGGACGTGTAGATGATCATGCAGGGATCATCGGCCTGGGTACGGACCGGGTCGATGTGCGCTGTCGATGCCGCAAGGTCCTGCCATCGGACGTGGGGGAATGCCGGCGGGTCAGTGACGTCATCGTATGCGAGGACGAGTTGACAAGACGGTATTCCCGATAAGGCTTCCGCAGCGACCTTGGCGAGCGGTACGTGCCGCCCTTTGCGCATGAAGCCGTCGGCGGCGATAAGCACCTTGGCGCCACTATCGACCATTCGGCGCGACACCGCGTCTGCCCCGAATCCGCTGTAGAGAGGAACAACGATGCCGCCAATGTAGCATACAGCAAGCAATGAAATCACCGCTTCTGCCGAACTTGGGAAGAGCAATCCGACGCGATCACCCTTTTTGATTCCAATTGAAGCTAGTCCGGCCGCTAATGCCTCAGTCCGTGAAGATAACTCACGGTAACTAACGGACGTGCATACTCCCTGCTCATCTTCGGCAAGTATCGCCGGCTGCTCCAGACCATCCTGCCCGGGCGGGGGACGTAGGCACGCCATAGCGACATTGAATCCCGCACCGGGGAAGAAGCGCGCCCACATGGGTCCCTCCTCTGTGTTCATGAACGCTGTGGGTGGCGGGTCGAAAGCGATGTTCATGTGTCTAAGCGTCTCGTTCCAATAGGCTTCGGGATTCTCAACCGATTCCTTTAAGAACGCGTCGTAGTCAGGCAGCCCCATTCGGCGGATCAGGTCCGTCAGATTGCAACTATCGCTGACCTGCGCCAACGGATACCAGACATCCTGTTCCCGAAATTTATTCATAAGTTCACACCTGTCACAGTTGAGTCATGGAGCGCTATCAGCTGCCAATGGTCGGTGCAGCTGTCAGGTTGTCGTTTCGTGCTTTTGACGCTACGCTCACCCGGCAGGGTTAGCTAACATTGGCTTTCCCATCCACGGCGATGGTTGTTCCCGACAAAAGCTGCTCACGAGAGGCACCATGCCAATAGAACCGTCTCGTGAGCCTTATGGGCGGCCGCCACAATACGCATCGACATGGCAGGCCGCCAGCCCATTTAAATGACCGTTTGGGCGGGAAATTCGGGCGGCCGCTTTTCGAGGAACGCACTCATGCCTTCGAGGCCCTCTCGCCCCGCAAAACCCATGAATTCGTAGGCGACGCTCGCGTCAAAAATCGGGCCGGCATTTTTGATCCAACTGTTGAGCGAATATTTAGTCCACCGAATGGCAGCAGGTGCACCGTTTGCAAGTGACACTGCAACTTGTTCGGCCTTTTCAGCGACCTCTTCATCAGGCACGGTAAGCGAAACCAGCCCGATGCGTTCGGCCTCCTTGCCTGTGAGGCGTTCGCAGCAGAGCAGATAGTATTTTGCCTTCGCCATGCTAACGAGGAGCGGCCAGATGATCATTGCGCAGTCGCCAGCTGCCACGCCGATTTTGGTATGGCCATCCATGAAGTTGGCGTCTTCAGCGGCAATCGATACATCCGCAAGTAGCCCGGCCGCAAGTCCCGCGCCGACCGCCCAACCCCGGATTGCACTCACAATCGGCTTGGAGCAATGGAGCATGTTGTACACGAGATCGCGTGTTTCTTTCATCGCCTGCATGCGCAGATCATAGTCAACCGCTACCTTCAACTCATGTTTCAGATCTCCGCCGGC
>Ga0073928_10006457_pt1 | contig 15782 bp, 12 predicted proteins | sample PaiPotPPA55metaG_FD_76969 | JGI IMG/M metagenome (GOLD analysis project Ga0073928, IMG submission 76969) | Iron sulfur acid spring bacterial and archeal communities from Banff, Canada, to study Microbial Dark Matter (Phase II) - Paint Pots PPA... ... | reverse complement strand
AGGGGCACAAGCGCCAGAGCAATTTGCGGAACGATGGTTGCCCCGCGCAACCGCCCGCTCAAACCGGCGGCACCGGTTACCGCTCCACCCGATCCCAAATTTCTGGCAAGATCCGAGCGAGACACTCCCCACACCGGGATCAGTCCAGTTAGAACGGCAGCCAGCAACGTTAGCGCGATCGAGCCGAGCAACACGAAGCCATCGATTCGCACGTGTAGCCAAGTAATTTCCTGCACGGGAACAAAAGAGAGCAGCAGCCGGACGCCGAGCGGCGAAACTAAAATCCCAATTCCTCCGCCGATCCCAAACAGCAGCAAAGTCTCCAAGAACAACTGGCGGATCAACACCATGCGACCGGCGCCCAGCGCCACGCGCAAGGCGATCTCTTTTCTGCGAGCTTCCAAATGAACCCGGCGCAGGTAGCTGATGTTGATGCAGAGTAGGAGCAACGCGAACCCCAAGGCTCCCGACAAGGCGATGACCGGTGCGCGGAAGTCGCCGGCCACGGCCTGGCGCACGGGAATCACCAGAGATCCGTAATCCTTGTCTTCGGGATAAAGGCTCGCGAGCCGCGCAGAGATTACATCCATGGCGGATTGTGCTGATTTCGGAGTCACGCCCGGGCGAAGCTTGGCAGCAACGCGGAAACCGCGTTGAGATCGGCTGGCAGTGGACAGCACGGCTTCAGGAAGAACGGTCCAGACTTCGGTCTGTTCCTCCGGAGGAAATGAGAATCCCGGCGGAGCAATGCCGACGACGGTATGCGCAGCAGAGTTCAAGGTGATCTTCTTGCCGGGGAGCGACGGATCGGCGCCATAGGCACGTTTCCAGAACTCATAACTAAGCACTACCCTGCGGTCACCGCTCGTGCTGTCTTCGGGAGTGAGCAATCGGCCGGCAGCGGGCACCACTCCGGTCGCGGAAAAAATTTCAGGCGAAATGACGGCGGCACGAACGCGCTCCGGATTGCTGACGTCCGAACCGGAAGCGGTGTAGCTCCATGGATGCCACACTACTACATCGGAGAAGGCGGAAGCGCTATCCTGTTTCCAATCGCGAAAGTTTGGCATTGAAACGCTGATCTGATTCAGAGATTCAGAATTCGTGCGATGTTCCCAGAGATAGACCCACTGGTCTGTGTTGACCGGGCCGTACGGTTTCAGCAGAGCCGCATTGAAGACCGAAAAGACGGAGGTGACGGCGCCGATCCCCAGCGCCAGCGTGAGAATTACCACCAGGCTGTAGCCGCGCTTCTTCCGCAACAGTCTCGCGCTGTAACGCAGATCCTGAAGCAGAGTGTCCATGGCTTCCTCCCTACGGGATTATATTGCTTAGGATAGACGTCGGAAATGAGGAATCAGCTTGTCGGAAGAATTGAGTTTGGTAAGGTGACGCACTCGGGCCGCAGTTGCGCTGCTCTCACCGGTCCGCTTGGGGATCAAGCGCATGCACGATTAGCGCAAAGTGAAAGCTACGAGAGAATCGCCGAGGCCGTTGCTCGGCCTGATTTTCGCGACGAGCGACGGCATTCTACACTCGGCGATTCTTTCCGCGGTTTGAACTATGCAAAAAACTGCACGCAGCGGTATCCTGTCACGCAGACATGAACGAAAAAATTGTACTTCCCTTCGATCACCTGAAAGCGCACGAGCATTTGATGCAGGCGGACAAGCGCCTGGGGCGACTGATTGCCGATATCGGCGAATTTTCCTTCAAGCTGGACGAATGCGACAGCGTTTACGAATCGCTGCTTGAGGCGATCGCTTATCAGAGCATCTCGGGCAAAGCTGCTGCAACCATTTTCGCCCGCGTTAAAGCGCTCGGCAAAAATGGTCAATGTCCCACTCCAGCAGAGATGATCGCGGCGTCACCGCAACGCCTGCGCGAAGCTGGACTTTCGTTCGCAAAAATTGCGGCCATGAAAGATCTCGCGCAGAAGACGATTGACGGTGTGGTTCCCTCGTTGGAAGCTGCGCATAAAATGTCGGACGAAGAATTGGTGGAACGCCTAATCTCGGTTCGCGGGATCGGAGCGTGGACGGTCGAGATGTTCCTGATTTTTCGTCTCGGCCGCCCTGACGTGCTGCCTATACACGATTACGGCGTGCAAAAAGGTTTCGCGGTCCTCTACCGCAAGAAAGCGATCCCGAAACCGCGCGAACTCGCTGCCTTCGGCGAACGCTGGCGCCCTTACCGCACCGTCGCCAGCTGGTACATGTGGCGAGCCGTCCAACGCGCAGGCAAAGACGCAAAAAAAATCACAAAAAATACAAATAAGAAGAAGGCCAAGAAAAAGATAGCCAAAAGGATCCGTCCGAAGAAGCGCTCCGCCCGAAACAAACGCGGCATCAAACGGCGTCGTTGACCCCGGCCGACCAGTGGGGACGGGATTTTGTACCGCCGGCGTCTTGCCGGCCGTTTTTGTTTGCGGCTGAAAAAACCGGAAAGACGGCAAGACGCGCGGAATATCGGTGCTACAACCGCTCCCGCACGGTGAAAAACAACGCGGCAAACCCTATCAATAGTACCGAGCCTTCGATGTTCACCGAGAGTGCGTGCAGTCGATCGAATTCCACGCGCAAGGGATCGGTCTTTGGAGTTGCCGCCACCGAACCCATCCCGGCACGCAAGGCCGCCAGCTTCGGCGTTACAAGATGCTGCGAAGTAAGCGTGAGCAGAAGCATCAGCATCACGCCGATCGCCGCTGGCCGAACCAGTCCCTTGAACGACTGGGCCAGCCCGACCGAGGCAAACAGATACAGCACAGCGGCAACTACGCCCAGCGTGTGCAGCCGACCAAGCGTGAACTGCACAATCGCTCCCGCCTGGTCCGGATTTGACAGAACGCGAAAAGCTCCCGGCGCAACCGCCGCGCTAAAATAAAAGATCGATCCCACCCAGGTGCCCAGCGCGAATATTTGTATGAATCGCAAAATATTGGTCATCGCTCGAAACTCTTTCGGCGACCCGGAATTTTTCGCCGCACGGTATGTGGAACACGCCCAGCCTATCACGCCCTGCTTCGTGCCGACCTCTAAAGCTCGCTAATCCGGCCGGGATGCCATTGCCACTCGTGCGGCCAATTGAGTAAACTGCTGCCGCACATTATTTAGCCACCGAGCCTAGTGGCGCTACTAAATACTGTCAACCTCAACACATCAAGCACATCATTGTGCCAAGCAGTTCAAAATATTATGGGAGAATCGGAGGAGTGGTGGGCGACCAAGGACTTGAACCTTGGACCTCTCCCGTGTGAGGGGAGCGCTCTAACCACTGAGCTAGTCGCCCGCGGTACTGACTTTTTGTAGCAGAAGGCCACGCGAATTGCAAACAACCACTAGGACCGCTAGCACACGCCTCGCCGGACTCCTGCGCTCGATCTCAGGAGTAGTGAAAGGCAAGGAAGACGTGATTCAGTTGGCGCTCACCACGCTTCTCGCGCGCGGCCATTTGCTGATTGAAGACGTTCCGGGGGTAGGCAAAACAACTTTAGCTCACGCTCTGGCGCGCTCGTTCGATTGTTCGTTTCAACGGATTCAGTTTACTTCGGACATGCTTCCCAGCGACGTGATCGGCGTCAGCGTGTTCAATCCCGCCACGCAAGGGTTCGAGTTCAAGCCCGGCCCGATTTTCGCGAATATTATCGTCGCGGACGAAATCAACCGGACCACGCCGAAAACGCAATCCGCGCTGTTGGAAGCGATGAACGAATCCCAAATTACGGTGGACAACCACACGCATCCTCTTCCCAGTCCTTTTCTCGTGTTGGCCACACAGAATCCTATCGAACATCACGGCACGTATCCGTTGCCTGAATCGCAGCTCGACCGCTTTCTGATGCGCATTCGCATGGGCTATCCGTCGCGCGAGAGCGAAAAAGAAATCATTCGCAATAATTCCGGCGCTTCTCCGGTGGATAAAATTGCGGCGTTGATGGATGCGGCTGACGTGATCGCCATGCAGAAAACCGTCTCGCATGTAAAAGTGGACGAAAGCCTGATGGATTATTCGCTCGAAATTGTGGAACGCACGCGGCAGACCGAACAGCTTAGCTTGGGCGTCAGTCCCCGCGGCGCGGTGATGCTGCATCGTGCGGCGCAAGCCCGTGCGTTTCTGGAAGGGCGCGATTACTGTTTGCCTGACGATTTCAAGCTGCTGGCGGTTCCGGTCTTCGCGCATCGCGTGGTGGTCAGTTCGCGCTACGTTTCCACCCAGAAAAAATCCGAGCAGGCGGAAACCATACTTCGCGAAATCATGGACACTACGCGCGTTCCACTTTAATAGCGCGGCGAGCGCTTCCGGGAGTTCGTGGCGCCGAGCGTCTCGCCGGCTGTTTTCGGCTTGCAGCCAGGCCAAACTGTATCAACGATCGAGTAGCAGCAACCCAACTTTTGAGGCTTATGCAGGTCGCAGATTCCAATTCATTTGCTGCACGCTGGTGGCGTGGGATTGACCGGCCCGGGTGGCGCAACTTCGGTGTCGCCATGGCCGTTTTATCCGCCGCCCTCATCACTGCACTTTTCTCGGCGGCTGCTTCGCAAGAAGGCCGCGTCGGTCTCGCCGCAATCACAACCGTAATTTCGCTGGGCCTCGCCGCTTGGGTCGCCATCGTCATCGTTCCGCGGCTCGCACGTCGAACCAGCCTTCGCTGGCTGGTCTATCAGGTTGATTACCGGCTCACTCGCGAAGGAATTGTTTACCTCGTCGCGGTTTCTATTCTCGTTCTCGCTGCCGTAAACACCGGAAATAATCTACTGTTCATGATTCTGGCCTGCTCGCTCGCTGGAATCCTTATTTCCGGAGTGCTTTCGCGCGTCGTGCTCACGGGAATCGATCTTAAATTCGAAATGCCCGAGCACATTTTCGCTGAACAGCCGGTTCTTGCCGAACTCGAGCTGCGCAACGAAAAGCAAACCTGGCCATCGCTCTCACTGCGGGTCACCGGCGAGAACAAAAAAAGCGCAGCGGGAATTCTAACCCGCCCGGTATTTTTTCCCTACATCTCGCGCAAAGGCTCCGCGCGGCAAAAAGTAGAACTTATATTTCAACGCCGCGGTGTTTATCGCCAAGATTCGTTCAGCATTCGCACGCGCTTTCCCTTTGGCTTCTTCGAAAAAAGCAGGCACGTCGATTCGCAGCTCGAAATTGTGGTGTACCCGCGCGTTTCTCCAACCGACCATTTCTACGAAGTTCTTCCGCTCTTGAGCGGTGAAATGGCCAGCCACTTTCGCGGGCGCGGCCACGAATTGCATTCACTGCGCAATTATCTGCACACCGACAGCGCGCGCTTCGTGGACTGGAAAGTGACGGCCAAGGCCGGCCGTCTGATGGTTCGTGAATTCGCCCGAGAAGATGAACGCCGCGTGATGCTCGTCCTCGATCCGTTCGTCGGGCCGCCGGATCCGGGGTTAGGGCAAAACGCGCTGGCAGAACACGCCGAGCGATTCGAGCGCGCCGTTACCATGGCGGCTTGCATCGCGTGGCACTTCAACGAACTTAATTCCGCGCTGCAGTTCCGCACGCACCGATTCACTAGCTCGATGGCTCCGGCCGGCGAAATTATCTACGACACGCTCCGCGAGCTCGCCACGCTGAAACCTGAAGATTCCGTGGTGGGAGGATCGTTTCTCGATGATCTGGTAGCCGAGCAGGAAATCTTCAAAATCATAATAACCAGCCGTCCACAACGCTCGATCCCCACCGCGCTATGGTCCTCATCCTATTTCCTGTTCATCGACGCCATCTGAAATCTCGCTTCATTTCCGATCTGTCATGCTGAACGCAGCGAAGGATTGTTCTTGGTGTCTCTTTATGAGGCGGCCTAAGCCCGGTCCTAGTCTCTAATTTGTCATCCCCAGCGTGGCGAGCGATCTGCTGTTTGCTTCCGCGATATGAATTTTCTGAACGAGCGCTGCATCGTGCGAGAATACGTCACGAATGAGAGCGACACTTTCGCCGGCGCAGCTTAAGGGTTTTCGAAAACAATTGCTGCGCTGGTTTCGCGCGCACAAACGCGACCTTCCCTGGCGCGCGAGCCGCGATCCGTATCGCGCGTGGATCGCCGAAGTGATGTTGCAGCAGACGCGCATCGCCGCCGTGATGCCCTACTATGAGCGTTTCCTGAAAAACCTGCCGGATGTCGAGTCGCTCGCGAGCGCGCCGATTTCGGAAGTCTTAAAGCTGTGGTCCGGGCTAGGATATTACAGCCGCGCACGCAATTTGCACCGCGCGGCAAAAGAAATCGTGCAACATCACGGAGGCAAATTTCCGCAGACGCTCGACGCTGCCTTGGAACTTCCCGGAATAGGCCGCTACACGGCGGCTGCGGTGTTGAGCATCGCTTACGACGTGCCGCTCGGCGTTCTGGATGGCAACGTTGCTCGTGTCCTCGCGCGGCTGCGCGCTGTTCGCGGAGACCTGCGCGAGCCTGGTCGTTGGCGCGAGCTCTCAATCACAGCGCAAGAATGGCTCGCTTGTGATTCCCCTGGCGATTGGAATCAAGCGCTGATGGAGTTGGGCGAGGTAATCTGCACGCCGCAAATTCCCCGATGCACGATCTGTCCGGTCTCAGAGTGGTGCCGCGCATACAAGCTCGGCCTGACAGATGAAATTCCCGCGCCTCGAGTCAGGCGCGCCACTGTGCGCATACGGATTGCCGCAGCAATTCTTCGCGACCCACGCGGCCGCACAATCTTGGTGAAAGATCCCGGCGCGCACGACCACGTGCTCTTCTCGCGCATGTGGCAATTCCCTGCCGTTGAAGTCACACGTCATCCGCAAGCTGAACTACAAGCGCACGTTCGCGCCACGCTCGGCATCGATCGTCTCGCCTTGACGGAACTGCCTAGCGCGCGCCACGGCGTCACATTCCGCAACATCACGCTGCTCCCCTACCTCGGGCATGTCCAACAGCTTCCAAAACTCCCCCGCACCCGTATCCTATCGCTGGAAAATTTGAGCCACGTCCCCATATCGAACGCCACCCGCAAAATCGCCGCGGCTCTGGTCTACCAGGAAGAGCCGCACCAAAGATAATGCACTCAGGTATGAAGAACAGCCGGGAACGAGTGCATGAATATTCTGCCTTCTTCGAAGCGAACCAGCGCCGCGGATACACTGTGACCGTCCCCGCGTTGCCCGGCCTTGTTACGGAAGGGAAGAACCTCGAACACGCGCGTGACATGGCAAAAAATGCCATCCGCTGTTAGATCGACGGGCTGAAAGGAGCTAAAGAGCCGATTCCTGTTGAACGAGAGTCTGCTCAGTTCAGACTTTCTGTTGTTGCCCAAGCCGATCGAACGTTACCAGCCGCGCTCCTAGTTCTGCACTCCCTTGAGCTATACAGCAGTACAGTTATTTCCCCGGCATCGCATTGCTTCAAACCCAACGCCTTCCAATTGCGGGGTGCTAGCATCGTATTAAGACGATGAGTTCCACCGCCTCAGTCAACGCGCCGCCGGTTCCGGCGGTACAACGCTATTTCGAAGTGTCGCTGTTTCTGCTCGTGTCGACCGGCATCTTAGCTGTCGTTCTTACCGGCAAGCTTGACCCCATTTCGCTGATCGTCCCGCTGATCGCGCTGGCATACAAAGGCTTGCGCATCTGGCGCGGCCACGGCCCCGAGATTTCTGCGCGCGTCGCAACCTGGCTTGTCCTGGCATATTTCTTATTTTTTCCCCTCGACCTGTGGATTTTTTCGCGAAGCTTGTCCACCGGTGCGCCGAACCCGGCGTTGTACGCCGCCTTGCTGGCTGCCATCCACCTGATGCTTTTTGCCGCACTCGTCCGCCTGTACTCTGCGCGAACCAATCGCGATTTCGCATTCCTTGCCGTGTTGGCATTCACGTGCATGCTGGCCTCGGCAATTTTGACGGTCGAGACGAGCTTCCTGATTACTCTGGCAATTTTTCTTGCTTTGGCAGTTTCCACCTTTGTCGCGTTGGAAATTCGGCGGAGCGCTACGGGCGCGGTATCCCCTCCGTTTGTGCCGGGCTCAGCGATGGCGCACCAATTGAATCGCGCGCTGGGGATTACGTCTGTTCTCGTGGCCGTGAGCGCGCTGCTCATCGGCGGTTTCCTTTTCTTTTTGATTCCGCGTTTCACCGTCGGCTACTTGAGCGCTCTGAATTTGCAACCGGGTTTGATGACCGGCTTCAGCGATAACGTCACACTCGGCGAAATTGGAAAAATAAAACAAAGTTCCGCGGTCGTGATGCGGATTCACGTGGAAGGCGATCCCGGCCGTGCAGCGGACGTTCATTGGCGCGGCATCGTGCTCACCGATTTCGACGGCAAGCGCTGGTTTACTCCCGCGCACGATCAGGTGGTGCTCTCGCCGAATCCCGCCGGAGAATTTCGTTTCTTGGGGCTTCCGCTTCCCAGCGGCGATTTCAACCCGCTTCGTTACACGGTATTGATGGAGCCAGTAGCCACCGACGCGGTTTTCGTAGCGCCCAGACTGGAAGTGTTGCGCGGCAGATTCACCAATGAATCCGAACGCGTGGGCTCGTTCGCGCAACGGGGCTACCTTCTGGTTGATAGAACCGGCTCGCTCTCCAACCCTTTTCACAACGACACGAAAGTTCGTTACGAAGGCCTTTCGCTGATCCCCGTGATTCCTCCTGTCCAGTTACGCAAAGCCGACGCCGTTTATCCCGACGAGATTAAAAATCTTTACCTGCAACTGCCTGAGCTCGATCCGCGCATCAAGCAGCTCGCCGAAAAGATTACGGAAAACTCGCACAACGAATATGACCGCGCCGCAAACATCGAACGCTATCTGAAAACGCATTACGCTTACACGCTCGACCTTAGCGGCCCGAAAACGGACGACCCGCTCGCCTATTTTCTTTTCACGCGCCGCGCCGGGCACTGCGAATATTTCGCCGCCGCCATGACCGTTATGTTGCGCGACTTGGGAATCCCCGCGCGTTACGTTGGCGGATTTTTGCCGGGTGAATACAACGACCTCGGCGGCGACTACATTATCCGCGCCAGCGATGCCCACACCTGGGTCGAAGCGTATTTCCCTGCTTACGGCTGGATCACTTTCGATCCCACTCCGCCGGGAAATGGAAAGCGAAACGGACTTTTCTCGCGGCTGGCCCTGTATTGGGACTGGTTTCAGTTCGCCTGGGGCGAGTGGGTCATCAATTACGATTTCGTTCATCAGGTCAATCTCGCTCGCAATGTGCAGAATACATCGCGCAATTGGGGCGATCACACCCAGCGTTACTATCGCGAAAAACAACGCCAGGCCATTCGCCTGCTGATGGCGCTAGACCATCGCACCGAAGCTTCGCCCTATTTTTTACCAGGCGTGCTTGCGTTTCTCATTGGCTTGCTGACTTATTTACGTGGACGTCCGCTGATTGGCTATTTAATCGCGCGATGGCGCGTGCGCGCGCGTCGCGGCGGAAATTTGACTGCTTCCCTGGCTTCGCTCGAATATCGTGAAATGTTACGCCTCCTCGAAAAACGCGGCTGGAAGAAGGCGCCCTCGCAAACCGCGCTGGAATTCGCATCGGCCATCCCCGCAGCCGATCTTGCCGCGCCCGTCGCGCAGCTCACCGAGCTCTACCAGTCAGCCCGCTTCGGCGACCACCCCACCCCCGTCGATCAAATGTCCACACTTCTTCGTTCCATTCGCGAAAGCCTCCGCTTGAGGAAGGCTTCGCGCAGTTGACATGTGGGTCGCGAAAAAGTCAGCCTGATTTCCACCGACGCTTACCTATAACCGCTCCGAATTGCGCCGTAGAGTAAGAAGTTTATTTGAGTCCCATTAGCAGCCATGAATGGCGAATCCGGAGGTGTGCGGCTCAGCCTCAATAAATGTAACGAAGAAGAAGAAAGAACAAGGGCAGCACTCGATGCCCAAAGTGCGAAGGTGCTGGCAAGCGGAGCGTCTCTGTCGAAGTAGCCGCAAAAAACGGCTGCAATCACCATCCCAAGGATGGCAAGTCCAATCGTTCGTTTTCGCCCTTTTGCCATGCTGGTTACGCGGCGCACTTTCGTGCTCTCAGAATAACAAATAGACTGAGTTCTTGGGTGTTATACGACAAGCGCTGCCATGCTAGAATTGTGTGTTTCTACACCACCCGGAAGGACCACACGGAATGCCGAAGGTCGGATTCGTAAGCCTGGGATGCCCGAAGAACCTCGTTGACAGCGAGGTGATGATGGGAATTCTCGCGCGCTCGGGTTACGAAATAACGCCGCGCGCCGGTGAAGCCGACGTCCTCGTCGTGAACACCTGCAGCTTCATCGCGCCTGCGCAGCAGGAATCCGTGCAGTCCATCCTCGAAATGGCCGAGTACAAAAAATTCGGCCGCGTGCAAAAACTGATCGTCGCCGGATGTATGGTGGAACGCTACCGCAACGAAATCCGCGAGCAAATTCCCGAAGTGGACGCCGTCATTGGCACCGGCGAAATCGAAAAAATTCTGGAAGCATGCGAAGGCGGCCTGCGCAACGATGATGCCGAATCGGCGCAGTTGCCTACTTATCTTTACCACGATCTGACGCCGCGCATTCTCGCTACGCCGCACCACACCGCCTACATAAAAATTAACGAAGGATGCGACCATCCCTGCACTTTCTGCGTGATTCCGCAGCTTCGTGGAAAATTCCGCAGCCGCCGTTTTGAGTCGGTGGTGCGCGAAGCGGAGAACCTCGCCGCAGCGGGCGTGCGCGAAATTTCACTCATCGGCCAGGACACCACCTTCTACGGCGAAGATCTGGGCCTGCGCGACGGCCTCGCCGTGCTTCTTGAACGCCTCGCCCAAGTGGAAGATTTGCATTGGGTCCGCTTCCTCTATTGCTATCCGAATCGCATCACGCCGCGTCTGCTCGACACGATCGCGGCCCATCCGCGCCTGGCAAAATATCTCGACGTACCGCTGCAGCATGCCAGCCGCAACGTTCTCGCCCGCATGAAGCGCGGATCAAATGGCGACGCCTTTCTGAAAATGCTGGAAAAAGCGCGCAAGGCCATCCCCGGTGTTTCGATTCGCACATCTTTTATCGTCGGCTTTCCCGGCGAAACCGAAAACGATTTCCGCGAGCTCTGCGATTTCGTGCGCGCCGCCCAATTCGATTGGATGGGAGTCTTCGCCTACTCCGACGAAGACAAATCGCAAAGTTTCGCGCTCGACCGCAAAGTTGACGAAAAAACAATCGCTCGCCGCCACGACACGCTGATGTCCATACAGAAAAAAATCTCCGCCCGCAAATTGAAAAAACACATTGGCAAGCAAATGCAGGTCATGCTCGAAGGTCCTTCAAAAGATACGGACCTGGTCTGGGAAGCGCGCCTGCAAGGCATGGCCCCCGACATCGACGGCAAGGTTTACATCACCGAATTCGAAGGCGTGCACGACGCCGCCGATCTCCCCTCCCCCGGCACCTTAGCCACGATCGAGATCACCGAAGCGAAAGATTACGACTTGATCGGCCGCGTCACGAATTTCGAGCCGTCCCGCAGATCCCACCAAATCCCCGCCGCGCAGCCGACCAGTCTGTTCCCCATCCTTGCCTGAAGATTTCAAGCTGGCGTGTCGCCGTCTTACTTCCGATCCTAGCTCGACATGTTTCCAATCCTCGCTCAAAAATTTAGGTTTACCTGTAGCGCGGCGGTCTTCAGCGCGGCATCTTCGCTCACCTTGCTGCCCCGAGCTTCGCCACGAACTGATTCTGCTTTTGTTTTCGTAGCGCCGGGCTTCCACCCGGCACGCTTCTTCTGGATTCGAAACAAACCGCCAGCCTGAATCAAACTACCTGCGTACTCACTTCAAATCCATTCGTGTTAGTCTAATCGGTGGAAGCGCATGAAATTTCACTGCCCGATCTGCCGCAAGCCAACTGACTCGGACCCGAACCCTGAGTTCCCGTTCTGTAGCGAGCGCTGCAGACTCCTCGATCTCGGCGCCTGGGCCAGCGAGAAATACGTAATCAGCGAACCCGTAATCGACGAATCCAGTTCGGAAACTTCCAGCCAAGAAGCGGATGACGAAAGAAACTGATCGCCCGCCATCCGGCGAGAACACGCCTTCGACGTCTGCGCTATCTTCCGCCGCTCCAGCAAATGTACAAGGCAAAGCACGCTTCGCGATTTTCGTAGCCACCGTTGCGGGCCTCGGCTACCTACCGAGAGCGCCTGGCACTTTTGGCTCACTCGCTGGTCTGCTGCTGGCGCTGCTTACGTCGTGTTTGTATTTCGCACCGGAAGACCCGCATACCGCCCGAAGTGATTTTGGCGACTTCGTTTTCAGCGTGCCGCCCTGGTATTTCAATCACTTCGGTTGGGAATATATCTTTCTGTTTGTTCTAGTCTCAACGGTGGGGGTTTGGGCTGCCACGCGTGCAGCTGAATTCTGGCAACAGAAAGATCCCAGCCGGGTGGTCATCGATGAAGTCTCAGGTCAGTTCTTGACGTTGCTTCTCGGCTGTGGAATTCCAATTTGGTGGCAGATTCCGGACCCGCGCTATGCCACGATGGCTCCAGGTTTTATCATCATGCGCTCCCTGCTTAACTGGAAATATTTGCTGCTGGGTTTTATACTTTTTCGTGTATTCGATATTTGGAAGCCGTTTCCCGCGCGGCAAGCTGAATCCTTGCCCGGCGGCTGGGGTATCATGGCGGACGACTGGATTGCGGCGATTTATGCCGGACTCGGTCTGTGGGCCGCAAGGGCGCTCGGCCTATGAGCACGCCCCTCGTTCGCACACGTTCTGTCATCCCGAGCGCAGCGAGGGATCTGCTCTTCGTTTTTCCGTTTAGCACGCGAATGCTTCGGTCGCGCAAAATTCGGTCTTGTAGCGGCGGCCTTCAGGCCGGCGATTTGGAGCGAAGGCGCGAGGTTCAAAAGAACTTCTTCACCGACTGACTGTGAAAGACATGGAAGAAATCATTTGAAAACAATCGGCACGCCAAGAATTGAAGCCGTGAAACCGCCAGCCGCTCTCCCCGGCGGGGAAGTATCCATCCAAGGCAGCGGCTTCGGCGCGCGCAACCACACGCGTCCGCAAGTGCAGTTTGGCCTTGCGGAAGGCAGCCTGGTACTAGCCGCGGAAAATCTCCTGATCGCACGCGTCCCTGAAGGAGCCACCGGAGGCGCGGTGCGCGTGCGCATGGGAAGCATCGAAAGCGCGCCATTTCCCATGGCGCTGGGCATGCAGGTTGCCGACAATCTGCATCCCGTTGCGAGCCCCGCCGTTGATGCAGACGGCAATGTCTACGTCACCTTCAGCGGCCAGCGCGGACAAAAAGTTCCCGTCTCGCTTTACAGAATCACTTCAAATCATATGGTGAAGCCCTTCATTACCGAAATGATGAACCCCACAGGCTTGGCCATTCACCCTGACGGCCACCTCTTCGTTTCCTGCCGCAACGATGGCACCATACACCGCGTCTCGCCGGACGGCCGCTCCATGCAATGGATTGAAGGCATGGGCATCGCCACCGGTCTGGCATTCGACAGAGGCGGCAGCCTCTACGTCGGCGATCGCAGCGGCACGATTTTTAAAATCGCGCCCGACCGCGAAATTTTCGTTTTTGCCACGCTCGAACCGTCTCTTTCGGCGTATCACCTCGCATTCAGTCCAGCAGGTGAGCTCTTTGTCACCGGGCCGACCACTTCCAGCTTCGACCGCGTCTATCGAATTAATCCAGCCGGCGAAGTCACCACGTTTTTCCGCGGGCTTGGACGGCCACAGGGTCTCGCATTTGATCGTCGCGGCAATCTGTATGTGGCCGCATCGCTCGGAGGCAAGCGCGGAATTGTTCGTCTCACTCCTCAAGCCGAAGCCGAGATTGTTCTCAGCGGCGGAAACATCGTGGGCCTCGCGCTCTTGCCTTCGCACCGCGCCATGATCACCACCAACAACGCTCTTTATTCCCTCGATTGGGATGTCGAGGGTCTGCCTCTCAGCGACTGACTTAAGGGCGCCGGCATCTGGCCGGCTCTTTTCTTTCCGTGCCTGAGTGTGTCATTTCCTTGCGCGCGCGTACGTCCTCAAGTAAAACGGTTCTGATGAAGGCTGAAATCATCGCGGTCGGTTCCGAGTTGCTCACGCCCTACCGCCTGGATACAAATTCGCTATATTTGACCGGGGAGTTGAACAAGCTCGGCATTCGCGTGATCCACAAAGCGGTGGTGGGCGATTCGCGGGACGAAATGCGCTCCTCCTTTCGCCACGCCATGAACCGTTCCGAACTAATCATCAGCTGCGGTGGCCTGGGCCCCACCGATGATGATCGCACGCGGGAGACCGTCGCTGAAATGCTCGGTCGCGAATTGCATCGTAACGATGAAATTCTTCGCGGCATTCAAGAACGGTTCCGCAAATTCGCTCGTACCATGCCGGAAATTAACGTGCGCCAAGCCATGGTTCCGGAAGGCGCCGCAATCTTACCGAACCCGCGCGGCACAGCTCCCGGCCTGTGGATTGAAGCCGAAGGCCACATTATAATTTTGCTTCCCGGGCCGCCCGCTGAACTCAAAGCGATCTTCGAAGCCGAAGTTTCGTCACGCCTTGCGCGCATGGGCGATTCTGAACGCCTGTTTTCGCGCGACCTCCGCGTAACTGGCCTGCCCGAATCTGAAGTGGAGCAGCGTGTGCGCCCCCTTTACGAGTTGTATCCCGACACAGAAACCACAATCCTCGCCACGCCGACCGGGACGCAACTGCATCCGCGCATCTGGTCGCGCAACGCCGCTCAGGCTGAAAAACTTCTCGACGAAATCGTCAGCCGCATGCACCTGGCTCTGGGCGAGCATCTATATTCCACGCAAGGCGAAACGCTCGAAGATGTCGTTGCTCGCGCACTAACCGAAAATCGCGCCACCATCGCGGTGGCCGAAAGCTGCACCGGCGGAATGCTCGCCGAGCGCCTCACCAATGTTCCGGGCAGCTCCTCCTATTTCCTCGGAGGCGTGGTCTGCTACAGCAATGAACTGAAGTCGTCCCTCGTGGGCGTGCCCGCGGACATCATCGACTCCAAAGGCGCGGTCAGCTCCGAGACCGCTCTCGCGCTTGCCGATGGCATTCGCAAACGTACCGGCGCTACGCTCGGCATCGGCATCACCGGCATCGCTGGTCCCGGTGGCGGAACTCCCGAAAAACCAGTCGGCCTGGTGCACATCGGCATCTCCGATGAACGCGCCACCCGCGAGCGCGTCACGCGCTTTCCCGGAGACCGCGAGCGCATACGCTTTCAAGCCACGCAACAAGCGCTTGACACCGTTCGCCGCTATTTCATCTTCCCCGCGCTTGGACGCGCCTAGCCCATGCGCCTCTTTGTCGCGCTCGATATTCCCGATGCAGTCCGTCGCGCACTTCGCGAAATGATAGTGCGGCTGAAACCTGAATGCGCCGATACGCGCTGGGTCCGGCCGGAAGGGATGCACCTCACTCTGAAATTTCTGGGCGAGACGGACGGAGCCAAACTCGATTCGATCAAAGCCGCGCTTTCCGCCGTACATGCTGACCGGCCGGTGGATTTGGAATTTCGCGGCCTGGGATTCTTCCCCAACGAGTTTCACCCGCGCGTGATTTGGTGCGGAGTGAAGGGCTCCTCGAATCTCGCCATTTTGGCCGCTTCCGTTGACGCGGCGCTCCAGCCATTAGGTTTTTCTCGTGAATCGCGCGAATTCTCGCCGCATCTCACCCTCGCGCGTTTCGATTCGCATAAAGGTCTCGACACTCTGGTGCGCGCAGCTAATAATCTGAGATCATACGACTTCGGCTCCGCGCGCCAATCTGAATTTTATCTATACCAAAGT
>Ga0073928_10006455_pt1 | contig 15788 bp, 18 predicted proteins | sample PaiPotPPA55metaG_FD_76969 | JGI IMG/M metagenome (GOLD analysis project Ga0073928, IMG submission 76969) | Iron sulfur acid spring bacterial and archeal communities from Banff, Canada, to study Microbial Dark Matter (Phase II) - Paint Pots PPA... ... | reverse complement strand
GCCATCAGCCTTCAGCCCGGAGACTGGCGTCCTATCGGCGTTTATCGGCGTTCATCGGCGGCCCCTATGGTTTTTCGCGCAAATCGTCGCGCCGCGCAAAGAAGTGGAGGGATAGTAGTACAAGTTGCGAAACTCGCTCGGGCGCGCACAGCTCGCCGGCTCCTCAAAGCAAAGCACTTGCGCGAAATTGGGTTCGTTCCGTCAAAAGTCGTTTCCTTCGGGGCCGATGCCCTCTCACATCATGCACCACCACCGCGGCGTGCTGGCAACCCGACAAAATCCGACACTTTCCGACACTTTTTGCATTTTTCACCCTTGTACGAAATTGGGTTCGTTCCGTCAAAATCCGGCAAAATTCGACAAAATTCGACACTTCGCAAAAATTTCCTATCAGCCCCATCGCTGGCCGCCAATGAAAACAAAAGACTTACATAAAATTGGCTTCGTTCCGTCAAAAACACTGTCGACCCGCGCCCAACTAAACTCCGGCCCCCGGCCCCCGACCCCCGGGCCCGCAGCGCGCCCCGCGTACGTATTCGCTGCTATCGTGGCGGCCACCATAGCAGCCTACTATCCTTCTTTAAGGGGCGCGCTGCTCTGGGACGACACCAGCCACGTCACCCCCCCCGCCCTCCAGTCCCTCCACGGCCTCTGGCGCATCTGGTTCTCGCTCGGCGCCACCCAGCAATACTACCCGCTCCTCCACAGCGCCTTCTGGCTCGAGCACCGCCTCTGGGGCGACGCCGTCCTCGGCTATCACCTCACCAACGTCCTGCTCCACGCCGCGGCCGCCTGCCTCGTCGTCCTCATCCTCCGCCGCCTCGCCCTCCCCGGCGCCTGGCTCGCCGGCTTCATCTTCGCCCTCCACCCGGTCTGCGTCGAAGCCGTCGCCTGGATCTCCGAACAAAAAAGCACCCTCTCCGCCGTCTTCTATCTCGCGGCCGCGCTCGCTTATTTAAACTTCGATCGCACCCGCCGCCGCCCGCTCTACGCCGCCGCCCTCGCCCTCTTCATCCTCGCCCTGCTGACCAAGACCGTCACCGCCACCCTGCCCGCCGCGCTCCTCGTCATCCTCTGGTGGCAGCGCGGCCGCCTCCGTCTGCGCCGTGACGTGCGCCCCCTGCTTCCCTGGTTCGCCCTGAGCGCCGCCGCCGGCCTCACCACCGCCTGGGTCGAACGCACCTACATCGGCGCGCAAGGCGCGGATTTCGCCCTCACTCTCACCCAGCGCTTCCTGCTCGCCGGCCGCGCCCTCTGTTTCTACGCCGCCAAACTGATCTTCCCCGCGAACCTAATCTTCACTTACCCGCACTGGCGCCTCGATCCCGCCATCTGGTGGCAATGGCTGTATCCCGCCGCTGTCCTCGCCGCTGCCGTCGCCCTAATCGTGCTGGCCCGCCGTCGCCGTGGCCCGCTCGCCGCCTTCCTGTTTTTCGTGGGCACTCTGTTCCCCGCGCTCGGATTCGTCAACGTCTATCCTTTCGTCTTCTCCTATGTCGCCGATCATTTCCAATACCTCGCAACCCTCGGCTTGATCGTCCCCGCAGCGTACCTACTTACTCGATTGCCCCCCCCCGCAAAACTTGCGGTGCCCGGCGTCATACTCCTCACTTTCGCCGCCCTCACCTTCCGCCAATCCGCGAACTATCGGGATAGCATGACTCTCTACCGTGCCACCCTCGCCCGCAACCCCGAAAGCTGGATGGCCCACAACAATCTCGGCGTCGCCCTCGTCAACTCCGGCCACGTCGACGACGCCATCGCCGAATACCAGGCCGCCCTCCGCGTCAACCCGAACGACGTCGAAGCTCACAACAACCTCGGCAACGCCTTGGGTCGCATCCCCGGTCGTCTGCCCGATGCCATCGCCGAGTTCCAGACCGCCCTGCGCATGCGGCCCGGTTTCGCCGAAGCCCATCACAATCTGGGAACTGCCTGGTCGCGCGTCCCCGGCCGCCTCCCCGATGCCATCGCGGAATTCCAAACCGCCCTGCGCATCAATCCGAACAATGCCGACGCCCACAACGAACTTGGCATCGCCCTGCTCCAAGCCGGCCGCCTCCCCGACGCCATCGCCGAATTCCAAGCCGCCCTCCGCGTCAATCCCGCCGACGCCCAGGCCCACGGCAACCTCGGCAATGCTCTTATGCAAATGCCCGGTCGCCTCCCTGACGCCATCGCCGAACTTCAGGCCGCCCTCCGCGTCAGTCCAAATGAGGCCCCAGCCCACAACAGCCTCGGCATTGCCTTCGCCCAATCCGGCCGCCTCCCCGACGCCATCGCCGAGTTCCAGACCGCGCTGCGCCTCAATCCCGGCTTCATCCCCGCCCGCCAGAACCTCGCCCGCGCCGAGGCCCACCCATGACCCAACTCTACCTTGCCGCTGGCCTGCCCACCATCGCCGTGTTGGTCGGCATCCTCGTGAACGCCGTGCTGTACAACTCGCTCAACTCGCGCATGACCAGCCTCGAAAACCGCATGAACAACCTCGAGGTCAAATTCGATCTCATCATTGGCAAACTGGCGGCCTGGTTAGACTGAAACAAGCCATGACCATTGATGCCGGGACTACCTTCAAGTACTCCCTAGCGGTTGAAATTCTCCGCACGATTGGCCAAGCTCGCCTGCCCGTCACCGGCATCAGCATGTTGCCCGTCATGTGGCCCGGCGATCTGCTCGAAATCGAGCGCCGGGACCCGGCCACCATGCAACGCGGAGACGTAGTGGTCTTCCGCCGCGATGGCCGCCTCGTAGTACATCGCGTCCTACGAAACGTCGGCAATCAGTTGCTCACGCGCGGCGACCACCTGACTCGCCCCGATGCCCCTGTTCCGCATTCTGAAGTGCTCGGATGCGTTCTCGCAGTCGAGCGCGGGAGTCGCCGCCTCGATCCCCGGCTAACCGTGCGACGGCGCACGCTATCCTGGCTCCTAAGCCGCTCAGAATTCGGTACGCGTGTCGCGTTGCGCTTGGTCTCGCAAATCTCCCCCAAGGTACCCACCTATGAAGAGAATTCTCGTTAACGGAGCTGGTGGCTTCATCGGCGGCCACCTCGTCAGCCGTCTGAAAGCCGAAGGCTATTGGGTCCGCGCTGTCGACCTCAAGCATCACGAATTCTTCGCGCCGCCGGCCGACGAGTTCATCATCGGTGACCTCCGCGATCAGTCCGTCGTCCGGCAAGTCGTCGACGACATCGACGAGATATACCAATTGGCCGCCGACATGGGCGGAGCCGGCTATCTCTTCACCGGCGAGCACGACGCGGCGGTGATGCACAACTCCGCCACCATTAACTTGAACTGCCTCGAATACGGACGCCGCGCCGGAGTCCGGAAGTTTTTCTATTCCTCCTCCGCCTGCATGTACCCGGAGTACAATCAGCGCGACGCCGCTAACCCGAAATGCTCCGAAGACTCGGCCTATCCCGCATCCCCCGATAGCGAATACGGATGGGAGAAGCTGTTCGGCGAGCGCTTGTACTTGGCGTACATGCGCAATTACGGAATCGAGGTGCGCATTGCCCGGTTTCACAACATCTTTGGCCCGGAAGGCACTTGGCAGGGTGGGCGCGAAAAAGCCCCGGCTGCTTTATGCCGCAAAGTAGCGGAAGCCTCCGATCGCGGTGAAATCGAGATCTGGGGCGATGGCTATCAGACCCGTTCCTTCCTTTATATCGATGAGTGCCTGGAAGGCATCCGGCGTCTGATGGAGTCCGGCTTCACCGGCCCCGTGAACATCGGTTCGGAGGAAATGGTGACCATCAACGAACTGGCCCATAGCATCATGAACATCGCCGGCAAGCGCCTGCGCATCCGGCACGTGCCTGGGCCGCTCGGCGTCCGCGGACGCAATTCCGATAATCGTCTGATTTCCCAGAAGCTCGGCTGGGCGCCCTCTCAGTCATTGCAAGACGGCTTGCGGAAGACCTATCAGTGGATCGAAGCTCAAGTGCAGGTGCACTCTCCTTTTGCGTGCGCCGTCTCCGGCTCGTTAGAATGGTGAAGCCATGACCATCACCATCGGCGCCATGTCCATTCAACTGCGCACCGATAGCCCGGAGTTTGCCGCGATGCTCAAAGACCGCTACGGCAGCTTCATCCATCCCGCTTCCAATGGCGCGGCCTTCCAACTCGACATCGACCTCATCCCCCTGCGCGCGGTCGCCGAAGACGATGACGAGGACATCAGCGTCCGCCTGGAATCCGGCCGATGGATCATCCAGCGTGGCGATTTCCGCGCCGAGTGCGATCCGGCAACCGGCCGCGGCACGGTCCGCCAAAGTGCCAATCCCTACTCCATCGATGGCGTCTTGCGCATCCTGCATTCACTCCTGCTGGCTCGCGAAGGCGGATTCCTGGTGCATGCCGCCAGCGCCATCCGCAATGGCCGCGCCTTCCTGTTTGCCGGAGTCTCCGGCGCCGGCAAGACCACTCTTTCGCGCCTTGCCCCGCCCGATGTCGCCGTGCTCACCGATGAAATCTCCTATGTCCGCCGCGCTACCGAGCCGCGACCTACCGAGCCGCGACCTACCGAGCCGCGACCGTCAGGGAGCGGTTACCTCGCCTTCGGTACACCCTTCGCCGGCGAACTCGCCCGCATCGGCGAAAACCTGCGCGCTCCCCTGGCCGCCGTCTACCTGCTCGCCCAGGGTCCGGAAAATCGCATCGAGCCGGTGGCGCCCGCCGAAGCCGTCCGCGCCCTGCTCCGCAACATCCTCTTCTTCGCCCACGACGAAGAGCTCGTGCAACTCGTCTTCCGCGCTGCTTTCGATTTCGTCAGCCAAGTCTCGGTCCAGCGGCTCGTATTCACCCCCGACGCCCGCGCATGGGAGCTGATCGTATGAATCCTGTTTACCTCACCCGCAGTAAGAAAGTCGCCGCCCGCTTGCTGGGCGAAGAAATGATGATCATGTCGCCCCGCGACGCCACCCTGTTCAACCTCAACGAAGTGGGATCGGTCATCTGGAACGCCGCCGACGGCCAAACGCCGCTCGATGAAATCGTCGCGCGCCTCTGCGACGAGTTCGATGTCACTCCGGAGATGGCCCGCCAGGATGCCGAAGCCTTCGTCCAGGAGCTGGCCGGACACGGAATCCTGCAAGTCTCCGACCGCCCCGCGGAGTCCGTATGAGCGCCTTAATGGAAGAGATGAATCGCCGCGCGCTCGAGCTGGGCATTCCCCTTGGTGCCCAGTTGGACGTCACCTACCGCTGCAACGAGCGCTGCGTCCACTGCTACCTCGACCATGACGATCACGGCGAGCTGACTACAGCCGAGATACGCGGTGTGCTCGACCAGTTGGCCGGCGCCGGCACTCTCTTCCTCACTCTGAGCGGCGGCGAAGTCTTCATGCGCATGGACTTTTTCGAGATCCTCAACTACGCCCGCTCGCTCAGCTTCTACCTCAAGATCAAGACCAACGCCTTCATGATCCGCGAAAAAGAGGCCGACCTACTCCGCGATTCGGATGTGAGTTCCGTGCAGGTCAGCATCTATTCCCACCGGCCGGAAGTCCACGACGCCATTACGCTGCTACCGCGTTCGCTCGAACGCTCCATCCAAGGCATCCGCCTCCTCCAGCAGCGCGGTGTGAAAGTCATCATTGCGAACGTACTCATGCGCCAGAATCTGGCCGACTACGAAGGTGTCCGCGCGCTGGCCCGCTCGCTCGGCGTCGAGAGCACCATCGATCCCACCGTCACTCCCAAGATGGATGGCGACCGCTCCATCGTGAGCCTCGGCATCGGCGGCAATGAACTGCGCGGCGTGATGCACAACGCCGATCTGGTCGGCGACGTCGACGAATTCTGTGCCCCCCCCCCACCGGTGGATGGCCCCGCGCTCGATGAAGTCCCCTGCAGCGCCAGCCACACCTACTGCTACATCTCTCCCTATGGCGACGTGTTCCCGTGCGTGCAGTTCCCGCTACCCACCGGCAACGTCCGCCAACAGAAGTTCCTGGATATCTGGCGCTACTCGCCGCAGATGAACGACGTGCGCTCGATTCGCCCGCGCGATCTGCCGGTGTGTTCCACCTGTTCGCACCTCGGCACATGCACGCGTTGCCCCGGACTGGCCTACATGCAAGGCGACATGCGCGGCCCTTCCGTCCAGGATTGCGAGAAATCCTACGCGCGCACCGGCATCCCTTCCGCCAACATGAAGTTGTTCCAAATCGCATGCTGACCGCCAGCCCACAAACGCGCAGCGCCCTCCTTTTCACCGGCGAACTGCTGCGCTTGCTCGATCTCTTCGATCGCCACTCCGTCTGCGCGCTGCCTTTCAAAGGCCCGGTCCTGGCTGACATGCTATACGGCGACATCACCGCGCGAGACTACTGCGACCTCGACATCTTGCTGCCGAAACGGGACATCGCCAAAGCCATCGCCGCGTTGTTGGCCGCGGGTTACACCACTGATCTGCCTGCCGATCCCAGACAGCGGAAAGCCTATCTGCGCACGCGCTACGAACTCCATTTCACGTCGCCAGGCGGCCTGCCCATCGAGATCCATCAGTCCTTCCTGCCGCCCGCTTATTGCTTCCCGCTCGCGCCGCGCTACGAGCGCCGATCGTTCTTAGGCCGCGAAATTCTGGCCCTCGCGCCCGCCGATCTGCTGCTCGTTCTCTGCGCCCACGGAGCCAAGCATGCCTGGTCGGAGCCGCACTTGGTTCGTGACCTCGCGCGCCTGCTCGAAATCTCAGCGCACGGGCTTAGCTGGTCCGATCTGTTGCGCCATGCCGCCGCGATCGGAGCCCGCCGCATTCTTTTACTCGGCCTCTACCTTGCTGCGCGCGAGGACGCCCCGGTTCCCGCCGAGATCCTGAGCCAGGCGCAAGCCGATAAGGCAGTCGTGCATCTCGCCGGCCGAGTACGAATCGGCAATCCCGAGAGCCATCGCTTTTTCCTGGAAACCCGCGAACGCCTCCGCGACAAGCTGGCCTGCGCCGCTCGCCTGGCCCTAACGCCCACCGAACAGGACTACTCGCTCCTACCCCTGCCCGCGTTCCTCTCGCCCCTCTACTACCCCCTGCACGCCGTGCGCGTCGCGGGCAAGTACGGTTTCGGCCTATGATGACGGCCCGCGGGTTTACGTGATGATTATGGTTTCGCTAGCACCGGCCGTAGCCACTTCGGAACCGGCCGCTGCAGCTTCACCGAGCGTCCGCTCTCGAAGATGGCGACAAGACGGTACGGAATCCGCAGGTCATTGTTGTCGAAGATCCACACGTGCGGCAGATCGCCGATGGCCCCCTTGAGGTTGGCCAAGGTGCGCCGCTGCTCGCTGGTCATGGCTTTCTGCGGCACAGCTAAGTTAACTGCGAGTCTGGCTGGCGATGAACTCACCCATGGCCGATACCAGCGACTCGATGCGCGCGCCCAAACGCTTGTCCGTCTCTTCGATGCGCTCAGCCAAGCGCTGGTCGGCGGCGCGAGATTCCTCTGCCAGGATCTCGATTCGTTTACCCAGCCGCTCGTCCTGGACGGCCAGGGCGTCGATTTGCCGTTGCGTGCCCCGCCAGAGGGCGCGGAACTCCTCGCGGTCCTTGCGGCGCTCTTCGGCTAGGCCCGCAGTGACGTGTTCGATGCGTGCGAAGCGCTCCTCAATGGTCATGACTTTTTCCAGTATAACTGAGTGGGTAAAGCAGGGCGCCTACTCGCGGTCCGGCGCTTTGCTCCCACTGACCGGCTACGCGGAATGACGTTCGCTCTCCATCCGTTCGCGCAAGATCGCATTGATGCGACTGAGGTGTCCCTGACCTTTCGATTTGAGCCAGGCGAGGATATCATTGTCAATTCGAAATGAAATCTGTGATTTGAGAGGACGATAATACGTCCCGACCACTCCCTTCGCCCATCGCGCCGGCGGCAATTGGGGTACATCGGAATGATCGACGCTGCGATCCCGCTTCTCGTAGAGTTCCCGCGTTCGACTGCTGATCTTAACCGATCTGGTCTTCGTAGATGCTTTGCTCATACGCCACTGCCTTTCTTGCGGAAATGATGTGAATGATCTCGGCTGCTGGCTCGCTGCGATCGACGAATACGACAACTACCAGCGCCAGCCTACGCGTCATCCCGATGGCCAGGTAGCGCTGCTCGCGTTCGTCCGCAAAGTAGTAGCTCTCCGTGACGATGTGATTGGGGTCCGCGAATGCCTCCCGAGCCATCTCGAACGAAATTCCATGGTCGCGCTTGTTGCGCTCCGCTTTCGCCGCGTCCCATGTGAATCCCGTTTCCATGTATTCAGTATTGTATATTCACTGGTGAGATCACTGCAACAGGTAACCCATGTATAACCTGGCCAGCAAACTCCTCGCCCCTCTAGTCGACCCGCTCACGCTCGCCATCCTGCTGACCGCCTGTGCCCTGCTGGCCTGGAAGCACCGCCGCCTGGCCCTCCGGCTCTTAATCGCGTCTGTAGCGCTCCTGCTCGTCTTCACCTCTACCGTGATGGCCACCGCCCTGATGCACTCCCTCGAAGACCAGTATCGCGACCCCGGCCTGGATGTGCCACCCGCGCAGGCCATCGTGGTCTTGGGTGGAACGATTCAAATGCCCTCCGCCCAACACCATTTGACCCGGCTGATCGACCCGAGCGATCGCCTCTTGGTCGCGTTCCGGCTCTATCGCGCCGGGAAGGCTCCGCTGGTTTTCTGTAGCGGCGGCAACAATCCGTTAGCCGGCGAAACCAGCCTGACCCCGGAGGCCACCTGGATGGCCCGCTTAATCGAAGAATGGAACATCCCGCCCAGCGCCATCGAGGTGGAAAGCGGATCCATTAACACCCACGAGAACGCCATCCAGAGCTATCAGGCGCTCGCTCCCCGCGGTATCCGGCGGATCCTTCTGGTGACCTCAGCCATGCACATGCCCCGCGCAGCAGCAGCCTTTCGCAAAGCGGGCTTCGATGTGGTTGCCGTGCCGGCCGATTTTCGTACCGGCTGGGGTAAACCGAATATCGTAGCCCGATGGCTGCCCAGCGCCAACAGTCTGGCGAACTCCGATGCGGCCTTGCACGAGTGGCTGGCCCTTGCCGTCTACCGCCTGCGCGGCTGGATATGAGATCCGGCATTGATTCCGCGTTCGCCTTTACAGTAATATCGACAGATGTTCCATGCTGCACGCCAAGGCAGCGGCTAAGAGAAGGAGTGAATCAGTGTTTGTTGACGTAACGTTGGTCCTGATCCTGCTCAGCATCTGGATCGGCATTTACCAGCTCTTCAAGCAACAGGGGCGCATTCTGCTGCGCCTCGACCGCCTCGAAGAGCAAGCCGCGAACAAAGCCTCCGCGGCCGAACCTCCCACCCTCGCCGTGGGCGAGCTATTTCCTAGCTTCACTCTCCCCGACCTGAACGGCAAGACAGTCAACCTTGCAGATTTCCGCCAGAAACAGGTCTTGTTAGTGAACTGGAACCCCGCCTGCGGATTCTGCGACCTGCTGGCGCCCGACCTCGCCCTCCTCCAGGACGAACTCTGCCAGCAGCGCATCCAACTACTGCTGCTGACCCACGGCGATGCCCAATCCAATCGTAAACTCGTCGCCGAGCACGGCCTCCGCTGCCCCATTCTTTTACTCGACGACGCGCCCCCCCCCAAGCCTCTGGAACATATGGGAACCCCTGTAGCTTATCTGCTCGATACGGAGGGACGCGTCGCCGCCGCCTGTGCCGTCGGCGCGGATGACGTCCTGTCTCTGGCCCGCAGCGCCATCCGCAAAGGGCGCCTCCCCGGACAGCAGCCACTCAGCAAAAGCAGTATCTTGCGCGACGGCCTCAAAGCCGGCACCCTCGCGCCCCCGTTCCGCCTTCCCGATATCCACGGCCGCACCGTCGCCCTCGATGACTATCGCGGCCGTAAAGTTCTTCTGGTCTTCAGTGATCCGGACTGCGGTCCGTGCGACGCCCTCGCTCCTCAATTAGCTGAATTCGAGCAGCAGCACCGCGGCAACGGGCTCGACTTCATCATGATCGGCCGCGGCGATACCGAACGCAATCGCCAGAAAGCCGAACAGTACAATATCCAGTTCCCCTTCGTTCTGCAAGACAAGTGGAAACTATCCAAGCAGTACGGAATTTTCGCCACCCCTGTAGCTTTCCTGGTGGATGAGAATGGTGTCATAGTACAGGATGCCGCCGTGGGTTCGGAAGCAATTCAACAGTTGGCCTCGCAAGCCACGAGAAAGGACTGACCGCATGAGTTCTGTAATCGACGACTTATCTCGCATTCTGGCGAGCCCCCTGCCGCGCCGCCAGGCGTTCAAACTGATGTCCGGGGCCATCGCCGGCGCCCTGCTCGGCGCGCTTGGACACCGCACGGCCAGCGCTCAGCCGCCCGCGTGCCCTAGTGGTACGACACATTGCGGTACCGGCAGCCTTTGCTGTCCCTCGACAAAGATCTGCTGCACTACCGGTACCAAGCCCTTCTGTATAACTAGGGGCAAGACTTGTTGCGGCAACACCGCCTGTCCGCAAGGTAAATTCTGCTGTGTCCATAGCGGCCGGCCATTCTGCGCCACTATGGGTAAGACCTGCTGTGGCGAAACCACCTGTCCCAAGGGCCAGGTCTGCTGCAACGGCGTCTGCTGCCCGTCCGGCCAACACTGCGTGCAAGGGAGATGCCAGTCGTCCACCGTGAACCCTCCGGCATAGAACTCCGGAGCGGCGTCATGAAATTCGAGCACCTCCAACGCCCTCTCTCGATTCAGGGCGTTCGTGATGGCGGCGCCTACGTCTTACCTTCCGCGACCCTGGTCCAAACCAATCTCTTTCTCGAAGTCGCTTGCGTCGATGAGTTGTATCTCAAACTCCCCTCCGCACGCGGCTTCGAAGACTACCGTAAATTCCTCAAGCTCGCCCAAACCCATCCCGAGGATGTCCGCCCGCTCGAAGACGCCGAGCGATTCGACGCCTTGGAGCAAGCTCTCGATCAGTTCCCCGCTCTCCGCCGCTTCCTCCCGCTCGACCCCGAAATTGCCCATTACCTCGCCGTCCACAACCTCCAATATCAGAGAATCCGTAACCAGACGGCCATCGGCATTCCGATAGCTGTGTTCGGTGTGGCGCGTTCCGCCCGGCCCTTCGGGAAAATCCGCCCTGCATTTTTTCAACAGCGCGTCCCCGGAACCACGCTCTGGGAAATGTTCGACTTTACAACTTCCCAAGTCAAGCGCCGATGGGTACAACACCTCCCGATTATTTCCGCGCAGTTATCCAATCTCCTCGATTCCGGCCTGTTGCACCACCTCGACTGGAACATCCGCAACTTCGTATTTGACGAAACCTACGAGCGCCTGTTCTATGTTGATCTCAAACCGGCCACCTTTGTGGCCCGCTCCTCCAATGAGCACAACCTTCAAGGCATTCGAGACTATTTCCTTGTCTGAGAAGACCGTCGCACCGCCTTGGTGGTCGTTGAGCCTTCTCTCGATTGCCTTGGCGTACGCCATATATAGCTACGGCGGCGTGGTCCTCTTCGACTGGAACATCTGCCTGCTCGTGATCGGTCTGGCCGCCGTCCTGTATTGGTTGCGTAATCGCGTTACCTCCCGCCCGTTGCAGTTGATACTGGCTGGCTATGTCTGCCTCCAGCTACTGCCGCTCCCCATGTTCTTGTTGCAACTCATCTCGCCGGCGCGTGCCGGTGCTTTGCGCAGTATGAGTACCCTTACCAATATTTCCCTATTCGAGCCACTCTCCATTACCCCAGCTACCACCTTCGTCCATCTGCTTCGCGCCCTGGCCTACCTGCTTACCTTTCTTCTCATTCGCGACATATCCCGCCGCGCCTCCACAAGCTATCCGTGGCTGGCCGTATTTCCTTTAATTGCCATCGCCGCCATCGAAGCCGTCATAGGTCTCGTACAGAGTGCCCAATCCGGCGATGGCCACGGCACCTACGCCAACCGCAACCACTTCGCCGGCCTGCTCGAAATGATATTGCCGCTCGCGTTGGCCTATGCCCTATCTCTCTTCGCCAAGCGTCCGCTCAAGGCCTGCGCGTTTCTCTCCGGCGCCGTTCTGATATTCGCCGGTCTCCTGGCTTCCACTTCCAAGATGGGTTTTGCCGCGGGGCTGCTTTCCTTATACGCCGTGGCTTTACTCGTCATCGCGGTCAGAGTCCGCGGTTGGAAGAAATGGGCCGTGGTGGCCGGTCTTAGCCTCTTTTTTGTGTTCGCCTTCCTCTTTCTGCCGTCCGACGCCTTGTTAGGCAAGTTTGAGGGCTTGTCCACGGAAGATCACTTTTCAGCCGAGGGCCGCTGGCCGATTTGGCTTGACACCATCCGCCTGGTCGCCGCCTACCCGTTGTTCGGTTGTGGGCTCGGGAACTTCGAAACTGCTTTCTTGAAATACCAAACCAGTGTGGTCGATGCGACCTTTTCCTTTGCCCACAATGACTATCTACAAATCCTCGCTGAATTGGGCCTGCTGGGCTTTGTGCTCATGGCTGCCTTGGCGCTTCCTATCCTGACCAGGACGGTGCGCAGCGCCCTGAGACCCCCCACTCATGATACCCGCTATCTCGCCGTGGGATGCACGGGCGCGTTCGTCGCCATCGGCCTGCACAGTCTGTCTGATTTTAATTTATATATCCCCGCCAATGCGCTGCTACTCGCCTGGATCGCGGGCATCGCCGCCGCCCTGCTGCCTGCCAATGACACTCGACTCGGCCCCTTCTCCCGCCGCATTCCCATCGCGCTTGGCGGCCTGCTGCTCCTCTATGCCCCCGCCTGGCTCCTCTTCGGAACCGCCTTCCGCAGCGACGCGGACGCAGAACGCTGGTTCTGCCGCTTCGGTATCTGCGACACCGGCGCTGTCATGGCCGCCCAGATCCTCGGCCACGGCGGCGAGGTTGCCAACGTGCCCGTACCGGCCCTTCTCACCGCCCTCCGCCGCGAGCCGAATGCCCCCGACCGTTGGTGTGACCTGGGTGATGCCATGCTCCACACCGGCCGACTGGCCGATGCCGGTTACTGCTTTCGCACCGCCCTGCAGCTAGCTCCCGATATTCCGCCCGTACAAATGCGGGCAGCCGATTACTACTACCGCCTCCACCAGGCCGGCCGCGCACTCGAACAACGCGCCCGCATTCTGAAAAATACCTACACCTATGATGCCCTGACATTCGACTGGTACGCGCAAAAGAAAATACCTGTCAGTATGATCCTGGCGCACGGATTTCCGCAAAGCACGCACCTCGCTCAATCGTACCTGCGCTATCTGATGGCCGGCGACAGCGTCACAGACGCCGCCGAAGCGTGGGCTTGGGCTCTCTCGCACCATCTCGCCGACGCCCCCCTGGCCCGCGATTACACCGGCTTCCTGCTCGCCCACCATCTATATGAAACAGCCGCGCATTCCTGGGCCGATTACCTCGGCCCTCGCCGCGATGGCTACCTGCAATCCAATTGGCTCTACAACGGTGATTTCGAATATCCTCCCTCCGGCTCGCCATTCGATTGGAGCATCGAAAGCACTGACGATGTCGAGGCGGCTCTGGACAGCCATACGGCCCACACGGGTCAATTCTCTTTGCGCATCGCCTTTCAAGGCCAGGAGAACATCAACTTCCATCATGTTTCCCAAACTGTTTTCGTGACACCTGGCAAATACCGCCTGGAAGCGTACGTACGTTCCGATGGAATCACGACGGATCAGGGCCTGGCCTTCCATATCTATGACGCCGAATCGTCATCCCGCCTGGACATCAAGACCTCACAGATCACCGGAACTACCGGTTGGCGCAAGGTGGAGCAAACCTTCGTCGTACCGCCCACTTCCCACTTGCTCCAAATCCAACTGATTCGGGAACCATCCCTTAGGTTCGACAACGCCATCAAGGGCACCGTCTGGATCGATAGCATTACCCTCGTACAGTAGCCATTTGCGCGCGACCCATAGGCGCAGCCGACCGAGTACTAGCCGGTTCGTAACAATCGTTGCAGATGCCGCCGCCCAAACAGCATGGGACAAACAGTACAAAAGATGTTACGCCACTGGCGACCGGTGGTGCTATACTTGTCCTCGTTTGCTGTCCCAACAGGTTAACTTTAGGAGAATCCATGTATCGAAGATTTATTACGCCGCTGTTCCTCGCGCTCTTGCTGGCCGTTACGCTGGTCTGCCAGGCGCAGTCGTTGCCGCCCTTGACGCATCATGTGCGTGATGCTGTCGTCAACGGACAGGCGCCAGCCATTGGGCGCCTTCCAGCCAGCCAGTCCATGCGCATCACACTGGTTCTGCCCCTGCGCAACCAGACCGGTCTGGACCTGCTATTGAAGGACCTTTATGATCCTTCGAGCCCCAATTACCGCCAATTCCTGACGGTAGAAGAGTTCACCGCCATGTTTGGCCCTACCCAGGAAGACCATGACGCGGTGGTCAGTTTCGCCCAGTCACACGGCCTTTCTGTGGTCGGTACTGCTCGCAATCGCCTGAACGTGGATGTCGAAGGGCGTGTCGCCAATATAGAGGAAGCGCTCCATGTGAATATGAACGTCTACCAGCACCCCACTGAAGGCCGTAGTTTCTACGCTCCCGACCGCGAGCCCACCCCGGACGTCGCCGTCCAACTCTGGCACATCTCCGGCTTGGACAACTATTCCATCCCGACGCCTCTCTTCTCCAAGAACCCTGGTGTGACCTCCAAGGCCACCACCGGCTCCTGCCCCGGCAAGGCTTTCTGCGGTAGCGATATGCGCGCGGCCTATTACGGCGGCACTCTCACCGGCAGCGGCCAGTCGCTGGGATTGTTGGAATATTACGGCACCGACCTGGCGGACCTCAACACTTACTACAAGAACGCCAAACAGACCAACAAGGTCCCCATCACCCTGCTGTCCACCGATGGCACCAGCACAAGCTGCCTCACTTCTAAGCGTTGCGACGACACCGAACAGACTCTCGATATGACCCAAGCCCTCGGGATGGCGCCGGGTATGTCCAGCTTGGTCATGTACGTGGGATCGGTCGATACTGCAATCTTCAACGCCATGGCCACCGCCAGCCCGCTGAATGCCCAACTAAGCTCTTCCTGGACTTGGACCCCACCCGACCCCAGCACCGACAACCCCTACTTCCAGGAGTTTGCGGCGCAAGGGCAGAACCTGTTTCAAGCCTCTGGTGATAGCGGCAAGTGGACCTCCCGCCAGCACATTTGGCCGTCCGATGATGTCTACCTCACCTGCGTGGGCGGCACGGACCTGACCACCAAGAGCGCAGGCGGCGCGTGGTCTTCGGAAAGCGCTTGGGCCGACGGCGGCGGCGGCATCTCCGTGGACAAGTTCTCCATCCCCTCCTGGCAGACCGCTGCGGCAGCCGGTTGCGCCAATTGCTCCAAAACCCTGCGCAACGGCCCGGACGTCTCAGCCAACGCCAACTTCACCTTCTATGTCTGCGCCGACCAGAAAGCCTGCACCTCCAATGCATATGGCGGAACCAGTTTTGCCGCCCCCATGTGGGCCGGTTACCTGGCTCTGGTCAACGAGCAGTCGGTGACCAAAACCGGCAAGCCCCTGGGCTTCATCAATCCGATGCTCTATTCGATTTACGCCGGATCGAGCTACAACACCGACTTCCACGACATCACCACCGGCAGCAACGGTTATTCTGCCACCAAGGGTTACGATCTGGCCACCGGCCTCGGCAGTCCCAATGGCAGCGGTCTGGTCAACTCCCTGGTGGGTACCAGATAACACTCCGCTTCACAGTTTGCGATGCTCCGCCCGGGCCGTTCCTTAAGGCCCGGGCTTTTTTTGTGGCGCAGGCACTCCTGCCTGCTGCGGCGACACT
>Ga0073928_10006454_pt1 | contig 15788 bp, 16 predicted proteins | sample PaiPotPPA55metaG_FD_76969 | JGI IMG/M metagenome (GOLD analysis project Ga0073928, IMG submission 76969) | Iron sulfur acid spring bacterial and archeal communities from Banff, Canada, to study Microbial Dark Matter (Phase II) - Paint Pots PPA... ... | reverse complement strand
CTTTAATCTCTTTGGGCAACTCGTCGTGGAGCTCGTGCTCTAGGGCCGCGATTTCGGCCTTCAGCTTCTTTTTTATTTTTTCAGCGAGATCAATCATTTTGGGAAGTGTGTGGGTTCTAGAGTGAAAAGAGCCCTTAAACAGCGTTTTTGACCTTTACGTTTAGATTATAGAGGAATTGCGCGGAGTATCGCAAATGGGGGTTTTACAGCCGGCAGAATACCATTCCAGCCCTGGCACTTAAGCGGCGGAGGCGTCGCGCTGGTCGCGCATTGCGCGGATGACTATTAGCTCCACATCGGCTGGCTGGAGGGGGTATCGAATCACGTCAAAGGCGCCGCGACGGGTGGCTTCCAGATACTCGTTCCACTCACCTGTATGCGTGGTGACCACCAGGCGGGGATGTTTCTGCGCCGTTCGGGATCTGGATAGCAATTCGCGATAGGAGCCGTCGGGAAGATGCTCGTCACAAAAAACGAGGGCTAACTTCTTTTGCGACATCACTTCTTCCGCCTGCTTCACAGTGGACGAGGAGAAAACATTGATCGGAAGGCCGTCCAGAATCCTCATGAGCGCCCGGCGATCCTCCACGCGGGAAGAAGTGACTAGGATATCACAGGGCTTAAACATTGCGTCCTCCATAAAGTCATCTCCACAAGCCGTTCGAAAGTCGTCGAGCCTGGGTATTAGAGAAGATTAATGGCCGATGCACAATTAGGGCATTCATGTATAAGAGGTTGGAAGAATGTGTAAAATTTCCGTTAGCCCAAGACGGTCGGCATATGGAAAACGGATATGGAACCACTGGAAATAATTGAACATCGACCGTGGGCGTTGCCTTCTGGGTCATGGGTGATGGAGCAGTGCTGGTACGACCTGCTTTTTGCACACTGGGCACTGCCCATCGAGTCATTGCGGCACCTAGTTCCACGCGAGCTTCCTCTCGATACGTTCGACGGACGATGCTGGATTAGCCTTACGCCATTCCATATGACGAACCGCGTGCGCGTTGGGGCGTTTCCTTTTGCTTCGCGATTTCGCGAGCTGAACTGTAGGACGTACGTCGACATAGGAGGTAAGCCAGGCGTTTTTTTCTTTAGCTTGGATGCCAGCAGCCGGCTGGCGGTGTGGGGCGCGCGGACCTTCTATCACTTGCCATATAGGTTTGCGGAGATGCGAGCAGAGAAACGGGGCCAAGCGATTGATTACTCGTCGCGTCGCGGATCAGCGGAGTTCAAGGCGGGGTATCGTCCCGTGGGACCGGTTCGGCGAGCGGCGCCTGGTACGGTCGAGCATTGGCTTACTGAGCGGTATTGCCTTTACACCGTACATAAAGGGCAGGTTTTTCGCGCAGAAATTCATCATGCGCCGTGGCCGTTGCAAGAAGCGGAGGCTGAAATTGGGGTCAACACGATTGCCGAACCCGCCCGAATTCAGTTGCCGGACACTAAGCCATTGCTGGCGTTCTCACGGGAATTGAAGGTGCTGATCTGGCCGTTGCGACGTGTGATGTAACTAGCGCTCACATGGCGCGTGCAGTTTGCAATAGACGAGAATCAGGGTCACACCTTTATGGCCCTCGTCACTTCTCCTGGTTACGATAGTCAGCTTTGCGACCGAGATGACTTCTCCGAATATTTCGAGCCTGCCAACTTTTGATCCGGAATCCAGCGCATTGAATATGATCATTGAGACACCGCGAGGGAAGCGGACGAAGTACAAGTACGATGAAAAAACCGGGTTGTTCAAGTATGACAAGGTGATGCCATTTGGGCTGGTTTTTGAGTTTGATTTTGGATTCTTGCCGTCAACGTGGGGAGGCGACGGCGACCCCTTGGATGTGCTGGTTGTGACTCATGAGCCGACGTTCACAGGATGCTTGATGCTCGGGCGGTTGTTGGGAGCGTTGGAAGCTCAGCAAACGGAGAGGAGTAAGACAAATCGCAACGATAGATTAGTAGCGGTACCTGTTAACGCGAAAACCCCTGAGCCGGAAAGCCCGGTCACCAAGCTCGACGGGTCGTTGGCTTCCGATATTCGAGATTTCTTTGTGGTCTATAACCAAATGCAAGGGAAAAAGTTCAAGCTGCTTGGAACATTTGGGCGCGAGCGCGCAATGCGAATCGTAAAGCAAGGAATGGAGTGCGCGAAAAAGGCAAATAAACCCAGCGCTTAAAGCTGGGCCGAAGTCTGCGATGGCGACAAAAAAGCACAACAATCGCATGCGTAAAGCCTGGCCATCGCTGTCGCCGACGCAGATGATTCGGGCGAAGCGCCGCCGCGTGTCTGCTGAGATCGAGCGAGTGGCCACCATTACGTTGTTGTGAACTGCGCTCAGCCCTGCTCCAGCCGACGTCACTGCATGCAGTTCGACTTGGCGAAGCGGACGACGTGTCGTCCGTTTCACTGGCCATGAGCGTCCGTTTATAACAACAGCGCCGAGATCCTTAACCATCACCTGTCGCCAGACCGATACCCTCAAATCAGTCAAAATTAGTAGCAAGTAGAGTCACGAATTACCTAGTGGTGTTCCATATTTATGGCATTCATGGGAGAATCGGTGTATGAAAGAGCAATCGATTCGAACGACCGTCGATATCCCCGCTTCCCTCTACCGGAAGCTCAAGGAGCAGGCTGCCGCGCAAGGACGGTCGATCCGCGAATTAATCCTTTTGGGCGTGCGGGTCACTCTCATCGAGGGCAAGCGTCCTCGTTCCAAGAAGGTCAAGTTTCCCCTCATCGCGTCAGATGGGCCGAAAGTCGATTTGACCAACGAACAGATCTATGAACACATTGAATTTCCTTGACGCCAATGTTTGGCTGGCGCTGCTGTGGGGTCGACATATTCATTCCGAAAGGGCGCGGGAGTGGCTTGAGAAGTTCCCAGAGGAGAAGTTCTTTTTCTGCCGATTCACGCAGTTGACAGTGCTTCGGCTTCTCACATCGGCAACTGTGATGGGAAACGACGTGAGAAAAATGCCTGAGGCCTGGGAACTATGGGACAAGGTTTGCGCGGACGATAGGGTCGCATACCTATCAGAACCCGAGGCAATAGAGCCTGAATTCCGCCGTCGGTGTAGACTCGGTACTTCTTCGCCGAAAGTTTGGGCGGATTCCTATCTTCTGGCATTCGCAACCGTGGCGGGTTTGAAGCTTGTCACATTTGACCGGGCGCTTCGTTCACGAGGCTCCGAAGTGCTCATTCTTTAGACCATGCTGTTCGGCGTCGGGTACCTAGCTATAGCTAGATAGGCAAGCCATGACCTCGCAACTGCGAAGAAGCGTATGGCCGGAGCGCGTCAGGCTGTCCTGAGGGGGATCTCCGAGGGCACGTAGGTTTTCGACGCTAAGGACAGAAAAGAGTGCCATGCCCATTCGGCGTCGGAGGCAATGGTTTTCAATATACTACAAAGGGATATTCAATAACTATAATGGCGGAGAGGGGGGGATTCGAACCCCCGATCCCGGTTTTGCCAGGATAACTGCTTAGCAGGCAGCCCTGTTCGGCCACTCCAGCACCTCTCCGCGGCTGCTAAGACTCTTGGGACAATTAAATTGCCTGCACCTTTACTGATGTTGCAGTTTAGCACGAACTTGTTAGTTGGGCGGTTCGGAAGGACGAGATCCTTATTTTACGCCCACCCGGAAGTTCTGCCACACACCTATCCATATTGGAGGGCTATCGATGACGGTCTCGCCTGCGCTCAGCCTGTTTTGTCCAACTTGAGCAGACGAATGGCGTTTTGTTTCAGGATTAGCGGACGGACTTCATCTCGGATTTCGATTTTGGCGAAATCGGCGAGCCATCTGTCCGGCGTAATTAGCGGATAGTCGGAACCGAAAAGAACTTTCTCTTTGAGCAACGTGTTGGCGTACTGGACGAGCGTCGGCGAAAAATACTTCGGCGACCATCCCGAGAGGTCGATATAAACCTGCGGCTTGTGCAAACAGATAGAAATAGCTTCGTCCTGCCAGGGAAATGACGGATGGGCCATAATGATCGGCATATCGGGGAAATCCACGGCTACGTCATCAATGTCCATGGGATTGCCGTATTTCAACCGCACGCCTCCGCCGCCCGGCATGCCGGTGCCTATGCCGCTGTGTCCGGTATGGAAAATTACGGGCATGCGCGCTTCGGCGATAACTTCGTAAAAAGGATAGGCCATGCGATCGTTGGCGTGAAATTGCTGGATGGGTGGGTGCAATTTGAATCCACGAATTCCGCCAGCTGCGATCAGGCGGCGAGCTTCGTTTACAGCATCGGGGCCGCGCGTGGGATCCACGCTGGCGAAAGCAATCATGATGTCGCTGTTTGCTGCAGCTAGAGTGGCGACTTCATCGTTGGGAACCTGATTTCTGCCGGTTAGTCGCTCGTCGACGGAGAAGACTACGCAGGCGATTTTTCGCGCTCGGTAATACTCCGCGAGCGCTGGGCCGCGCGGTGCATCACCCTTAGCGCCGAAATATTTGCGTGCGGCTTCGTTCACCGAGTGGCCACCGTCGGATTCGATATGGACGTGCGTGTCGATGGCTACGAGTCCGTCGATATTGAGGCCAGTGACAGAGTTCATAACGTTTTCCCAATCTAGCAGAATTTAATTTCGGATGATCTTGCTGGCGTCACCTTTCTTCAATTCCATGAATGTCGCCATGTTCCGCGAACCTGTGCGCGCGCGCTTTTGTAGACACTCCTGTTAATTTCTGAAATAGCGACTTGCAATCGAGGCGCGTCTGATCTGACTTGCATGAGATGAACTTACACTACCTGTCGCGTTTCCTCCATCGCCTCAATTTTTCTGGCAACTACGGGATTTTCGCGGTGCAACCGCAGTTCATGCGAGTCGAGCAGATCTCGGCCTCCGGGAACTAGATGAGCCAGGTATGAACTAAGAGTTGCAATCTTAAGTCCCGCAACGAAATAAGTCGTCAAGGCACGATTTGCTCAATTGACATTCGCACTGCGTTGCGTTAATCCATCGGCACAGTCGAGCGGAGAACAACATGCCGAAGCGAGATACAGCAAGCAGTCTGAAAGCAATCACGCGCGAGCTTCCGCGTCCCGGCGTTCCTATTGGTGCGAGCGAAGAAGAATCTCCTTACGTTCCGTTTGTCCAGAATGTTTTCATACGCCATTTGGCGTTTGACGTGCGCGCCGGCACGTTCGCCAATATTTTATGGGTGAAAAAGGAGGAAAGCTCGGCCGCCATCGACATCGTGACCCTGTATTTGCCTGCACGCTTGAAGGAAGCTGGCGGTATCCCTGCGCTAAATCTAACAGAGGAGATGTTGTTTGACACTATTCTCGGCAGTCGCTACTCTCTGCGCTAAGAAAATCGTCATGCGGAGCAAGCGAATTGGGCATCATTGAGGAGAAGTGTAAGGGGCCAAGAGAATGTCTGCAGAATACCGAGCCGATCAAGTAGGAAGCTTTCTGCGTCCGCCCGAGCTTTTGGAGGCGCGGCGGAATACTGAAGAAAACTCGCCGCGCCTTCGTGAGATCGAAGACCACCACATCCGCCGCGTTCTGAACAAGCAGAAAGAACTGGGCCTGGAAATCTTCACGGATGGCGAACTACGCCGCCGAAATTTTATGAGCGACTTCACGGACGCGGTGGAAGGTTTCGACATGGGCGACGCCGTAGCGCGGTCTTGGAACGCTGGCGAAGCGAAAGGGGAGCGCGAGAGCAGCGTGACCGGCGTAGTGAACGCAAAACTGCGCCAAGTTCGTCCGTTAACCGGTTACGAGCTCTCATTCCTGAAAGCCAATTGTAGCGGCGCAATTAAAATGACGCTGCCGAGCGCTACGCAGTTCCCAGCCATCTCTTTCAAGCGCGGTGTGACTGACAAGGTGTACGAAAATCATTCTGCGTTGTTGTGGGATGTCGTGGGCATTATGAAAACGGAACTGGCGAGGCTTGCGACCGAGGGCGTGAAGTATATTCAGATTGATGCTCCGCGCTACAGCTATTATCTGGACCCACGGTGGCGCGAGTGGATTCGCGCGGAAATGAAAGTTGATCCTAACGCGCTGCTGGAGGATTCCATTCGTGCGGATAACGCATGTCTCGAAGCAGCGCGGCGTCCGGGAATCATCCTTGCGGTACATCTTTGCCGCGGGAATAATCGCAGCCACTGGTACGCGGAGGGCGGCTATGACGCCATCGCGGAAAAATTGTTCGGGGCCATAATCGCTGATCGCTTCCTTCTGGAATATGATGACGAACGTTCTGGGACGTTTGAGCCTCTGCGATTCATTCCCAAAGACAAGACCGTTGTGCTCGGTTTGGTCAGTTCGAAACTTCCACAACTTGAAAGTAGCGATGACTTGGTTCGAAGAATTGAACAGGCCGGGCGGAATTTTCCAATCGATAACCTAGCACTTAGTCCGCAATGCGGCTTTGCCTCCACCATGGAAGGGAACTTGTTGACAGAAGACGAACAATGGGCCAAATTGCGGCTCGTGGTGGAAACTGCGCGGCGCGTTTGGAACTGAGAAAGAGAACGCGATCTCACTTGGCACTGGATTCTTCGGTAAAAATTCGGCCTCAAAGTCCACAGTCGAAGAAAACCGTTTCCTGGGAGCCTTGCAGGATCACGTTCCATTCGAACACGCCGGTGCCACGCGAGAGTTTTTTTGCGATTAGAGTTCCACGCCGCGACGGTTCAACCAGCTTTAGCGCAAAGTCTAAGGCATTCGCCGGTTCGTCGGGGAAATAAATGCGAGTCACCAGGCGCCGCAGCAAGCCTCGCGCAAATACGGACACGACGATGTGCGGAGCCTGCAACTTTCCGTCCGGGTCCGGCACTTGTCCCGGCTTGATGGTGGTGAAGCGAAACGTTCCTTCGTCGTTTGTTGGAATTCGCCCGTAGCCCGTGAAATTTGCTTCCAGCGGTTTGTCCTGATCGTCCTCCGGATGTGAGTACTTTCCGTAAGAGTTGGCTTGCCAAATTTCAAGAATGGCGTCGGGGACCGCTAGGCGGTCTCCATCGAGAACGCGGCCTTCAATACTGACGCGTTCTCCGGAGACACCGGCATCCGCCAGGCGCTGCTTTCTCGATCGGCACATGCCGATCGAGAAAAATGGGCCAACCGTCTGCGACGTGGTGGCATTCGAAGTCACACTAGGGCTCCATGGGCGTGGCTTCGCGCCCGCTCATTACCATGTCGAACCGGAAGCCGAGTGCCTGCGAAGGAATCGTGGTTTCCCAGTCGAAGATTGAGATCAGCCTATTGCGCGCGCTCTCGTCCGCAGTGCAATTGAAAATGGGATCGAAGGGCAGGAGCGGATCACCGGGGAAATACATTTGAGTTACCAAGCGCGTGGCGAACGCTGGACCGAACAGCGAGAAGTGAATATGCGCAGGCCGCCAGGCGTTGTGATGATTGCCCCAGGGGTACGCCCCTGGACGAACGGTAACGAAGCGATATCTCCCTTCGTTATCCGTCAGGGCCTGGCCGCAGCCGGTGAAGTTCGGATCGAGCGGAGCATGATGCTGGTCGCGCTCGTGAAGGTAACGTCCAGCGGCATTGGCTTGCCAGATTTCGATGAGCGCTTGGCGCAACGGACGCCCGTCCTCGTCCATCACTCGCCCGCTAACGACAATACGCTCGCCAAGCGGCTCGCCTCCATGTTGGCTGGTGAGATCGGTTTCTTGCACGTCGCTCACCGCATTCGCGAAAGAAGGCCCGGTAATTTCGGAGAGCGTCTGCGGCAAATAGACCGGCGGTTTTGCGGGCGCGCGCTTGATCGAGGATGCGTAGGCTGCATGCAGATAGTGCGGCTGTGTGTCAGGATGGGGCCTTCTATACGGCAAAATTCTGGCCACGCAATTTCCTCCTGCGAATGGTGCGGAGTGCCATCCAGCATGCTATAGAAACGAGTTTGCGGCAAATCTTAGGCCACCTAGGGTTCGCCGCGCAGTTCTCCTTCTAGCATTGCTGCGATAGCGAATGTGATAACGCGTGAATTGGCAGGCCGGATTTGCCGTACGATCACGCGAAATCACTTCTGGGAAGTATCGCCCATTAGAGAAGGAACAGTAGTGCGCTCATCGGATGCGCACCCCAGGTCGAAGCGAGCGAGGGCGATACGCAAGGAGTAAAATTCGGCTCGTGTTCGTAACCGAAGGTGAATCCTGCAGGCGAGTCATGTAACTGCAATCGGCGTTCCGCTAGCCAAAATATCCGATCTCATAAATTTGGCTTTAACAGCGGATCTTGCACGCTGGCGGTCCGATTCTGTCTCGTGCCGCGGATCACACCACTTTCATCCGTGTAAAAATTCATATAACCGAAATTGCCGGCCCGCGCAGTCAACGTATAGCTCTTCACGCGGCCTTCGGCCTCAGGCGTTCCGGGGGTGTACTGCAGCGTGTAATGCGCGGACTGCGCTTTCTCCGCTTCAAATCGCACGCGGTCTCCGACACCTTCCAAGGACGAAGGGAACCCCCCTTCGCTGCCTTGATAGGTGGTAAGCGCTTGTTGAATGACACCAAGCGCCTCGAGTCCCCGTGCCTCTGCATCCGGCTGGGTGCCAGAAATTTTCCACGGCAATGCGAACCAAGCCGTACCCGCCAAGATGGTGAGAAATATTCCGAGAAGAATCACGACGCGAGCAGGCGATATTTTTTTGTTTTGTACACCGACGTTTGCAAATTCGCTGCCGTCAGATGCATTGGTCAGGTCGGCGCGACAGTAAGGGCATACGGCGCTGGCTTGGTTTATGGCTTGATCACATTCTGGACAGGTGAACATCGCGATTAAATCTTATCAGGTTCCGTCCTGCGCACGTCGCCGGGCACATGCGGTGAAGAAACTACGATGACCGAGTGCATCGTTCACCTCACGAAGCAAAACTAGCCAACCGGGCATCCCCGATTTGGCTTTCTAGTATCATCTCCTCCAGTCCCACAGAAAGGAGACCGCCTATGCCCAAAAGTGCACACAGATTATTGAGATTTATTGCTCCCTTCCATTTCGTAACGTTTCTCGCAGTTCTCTTGGCCGCCGGAAACTGCACGACGGTTCTTGCTGCGCCTCAAGTGCGCAGCGATGTATCGGTGCCAGCCGAACGCTCGTTACCACCGGACGCGGCGACGACCACGCAAAAGGATCAAGTGGACCTCAACGTGACCGTGTACAACTCAAACCTCGCTCTGATTCGCGACGTCCGCCAAATTCATCTGGCCTCGGGCGTCTCCCCGCTACGTTTCGAGGACGTTGCGGCTTCCATTATGCCTGCCACTGTTCATTTCCGCTCTCTCACCGAGCCAGCAAAGCTGGCGGTTGTCGAACAGAATTATGAATATGATCTTCTCGACGCGCAGAAGCTTCTGCAGAAGTATGTGGGCCGCGAGATCACCCTTGTGCGTGGTGAAGAGGATGCCAATTCGACCAAGTGGGTCGAGACCAAAGCTGTATTGCTTGCCGACAATAACAATCAACCTGTTTGGAAGATTGGAAACGATATCGTTACCGGCATGCCCACAAGCTGGTACCGATTTTCCGAGTTGCCGGGAAATTTATACAGCCGGCCGACTCTTGTGTGGACGCTCGACAATCGCGGCGCGGGAGCGCAGAAAGTGGAGGCTTCTTATCTCACTAATAACATGAACTGGAACGCGGATTACGTCCTCACCGTGGCGCGCGACGAAAAAACCAGCGATCTGGACGGCTGGGTGACGCTGGCGAACAACAGCGGCACGTCATACGAAAATGCAAAATTGCAGCTGGTAGCCGGAGAGATTCATCAAGTGGCACCCATGGCTATGGCTAAAGAAGATTACCCGGCACGTAGGAATGTCGCTGCGGCACCAGCGCCCCAATTTCAGCAAGAAAACATGTCTGAATATCATCTGTACACACTCGGCCGCCGTACTTCGGTCCAAAATAGTGAATCGAAGCAGATCAGTTTGCTTTCGGGAACGGGCGTTCCCATAGAAAAGTTTCTGGCCGTGGAGGGGCAGGCGTATTACTACCGCAATCAACAAGGGATTGGAAATCCAATTCCAGAACCGGTAAAGCTGTACTACCGCTTCAAAAATGAAGAAAAGAGCGGTTTGGGCATGCCCCTGCCGGCCGGCACCGTGCGCGTTTATCAAGCAGATTCGAAAGGCGGAATCCAATTCGTCGGCGAAGACCGCATCAATCACACGCCCAAAGATGAAACGCTGAAGATTTATGTAGGCAACGCCTTCGACATCGTGTGCGAGCGGAAGCTAATCGACTATAAGAAGCTGGCCAGCAATTTGTATGAAATGGAGTTTCAGATCACCTTGCGCAATCACAAGGACGCGCCGGTTACCGTGGAAGCTCGCGAGCCGGTTGGTGGCGATTGGGAAGTCGTGAACGCAAATCTAAAGTGGACGAAGTTGGACGCCACGACCATCAGTTTTGAAATTCCAGTTGAGAAGGATGGCACAGCAACGCTGGACTATCGCGTTCGCGTGAAGTGGTAAAGGCCGCGCCACGGCAAAACCCATTGGGCCGTGATCAGCGTTTGGCGCAGAGCGTAAGTTCGCGCGCGAAAACAGGATTGGATGGAAACTGCACGGCCAGTTGGGCCAGCAGATCGCGCGCCTTATCGTTTTGGTGTTCCCGCTCGTAGGCCAGGGCTAGCATGACTTTGGCGAATGGTTGCAGGTAATGTCCGTGCTGGGCGGCGGATGCCATTAGTTGCATGCCGCGGGTACGGTCGCCATGAATCCCCCCGAACCACACAAAGGCGCGTTTGTATCCAGGCAGGCAGCCGATCACGTAATTGCTCATACCCAACGCCACATTCGCGTCTTGTTGCGAGGGATCGATCGCCAACAAAGTATTGGCTTCGGCTTCTGCTTGCTTCATCATTTTCAAGCCGTCGAGTTGCTTCTTGATGATCAACGCATCGTAATCGGATTCCATTCCATCGGCGATGGTAATGGCCAGCAGTCCATGAATATCGCGAGGGTTGGACTTTAGCCGCACTTTGGCCATGTCCCGGGCTCTACTATTGGCCGTCATGAAAGCCGGGTTTTGATTTTGCGCCGCCCCGCCATCTACGCCCCCGAGGAACTTTGCGTCGCTCAGGAAAAACTCCGATGTTAAAACTCCCTTGGCATTGAATTGTTCAAACAAATAGCTGGCTGCTTCCGCGGCTTTGCCCAGCGGGTCATCCGGGCGGCTCTTCTGATACGAAAAGAATTCCACACGCGCGCCATCAAAATTCAACTCGTACAGCCGTTGGAAACCAATTTCCAGGTATTGGGCGGAAGGATCGGCCTCCATCACCGGGCCTTGAGCGGAAGCAGCTTTCTGCGCAGCGTTTGGATCTGTTTGTGGAGTGTCCAGTGATTTTGCGCTTACGATCGGGCACAACAGGATTCCCGTCGTGATACAGGCAATAACCAAGATTTGGCGGCTCGTCATCGATCGTCGCAATTCCAGTCCTTGAGGAGCAGGGTTCAGTGCAGCTAAGGGGCCGCTGGCAACTTCATTATATTCGAAGATGTCAAAGCAAAATCAGTTGCTTTAGCAAAATGTTTCTTCTTCTGTGCATCCTGCCTAAAGATTTTCGAATATGAAATTTGTGATCCCTTCAAATAGTCGAAAACGCGCCGCCAGGTCGCTAATGCCGTGCCCGCGCCCCGGAAAAATCATTAACCGGTCGGGATAGTGGCCGCTGTCAATGAGCACATTGATTACTTCTGTGGAGTTTGCAAAGTGAACATTATCGTCACCCGTGCCGTGAGCGAGCATGAGCTTCCCTTTCAGCCTTGCAGCTTGATTGACGGGTGAGGAATTCTTGTACCCTTCTGGGTTATCTTGCGGCCGGCCCATGTAACGCTCCGTGTAAATGGTGTCATAAAGCTTCCAGTCACTCACCGGAGCGTCAGCAATTCCGGTCTTGAAAACGTCAGGCGCATTGAACAGCGCTTGGAGGGTCATGAACCCGCCGTAGCTGCCGCCCCAAATGCCGATTCTGGACGCGTCCACATACGGAAGTGACTTCAAATATTTCACGCCGGTGATTTGATCTTCCAACTCGATTTTGCCGAACTGGTGAAAAATCGGCGTTTCGAAAGCGTGACCGCGACCCCAGGACCCGCGATTATCGAGCGAAAAAATGATGTAGCCGTGCTGCGCCATCAATTCATGCCAGAGAAAAATTGGGCCGCCCCAGGTATTTCGTACTACCTGCACGTGCGGACCACCATACACGCTGATGAGCACGGGATATTTTTTCGATGGATCAAAGTTGGCGGGCTTGATAACGGAAATGTGAAGCTTCGTGCCGTCCTGTGCGGAAACATCGGAAAACTCTACCGGCGACAGGTGATATTCCGCGAGCTCGGACACCTTATTTTCGTTAATGGCGGCTACCAGAGAACCATCGGTGCGGTGGAGATCCTGCCGAGGCGGCGTCAGGGAGCTGGAGTAGGTGTCCACGAACCCCGAATGGTCTGGTGAAATTTCCGCTGCATGTGAGCCCGCTCCATGCGTGATCTGCGTTATCTTCTTATCCCGCAAAGAGACACGATAGAACTGGCTCTCCACTACTTCGTCCTTGTTCGAGCGAAAATAAATATAGCCGTGCTCTTCGTCGACGCCGGGTTGAGTGGATCGCGGCCCGAAGCCGCTCCGGCCCCCGACTTCCCAGTCGCCGTTGGTCAATTGGTCTAGTCGTTTGCCGGAAAGATCGTACAGGTAAAAGTGGCGGAAGCCGGTGCTTTCGCTGGACCACAAGAAGCGTTTGTTGTCAGAAAAGAAGTACAAATCATCGCTGATGTTGATCCAATACTTATCCGTTTCAGTCAGAATATTTTGTGAGGCGCCGGTAATGGCATCGCAAAAAAGTAGAGCGAGCTCATTTTGCGCGCGATTCAATCGCTGAATCGCAACGCGCCCGCTGTCCTGCAGCCAATTGACACGAGCGAGATAAACATCGGTATTCGCTCCCGTGTCCATCCATTTCGTTGGTCCGCCTGTCACCGCTACAACGCCCACACGCACGATTGGATTCGGCTCACCTGCTTGCGGGTAACGCGTATACTCCATGGACCCGATCGGCGAACTCATGTCCATGATGGGATAGCGTGTTACCGGGCGCTCGTCCATTTCGTAATAGACAAGCTTCGAAGAATCCGGAGACCACCAATAGGCCGTACGGGAATCGAGTTCTTCCGGGTAAACCCAGTCGAGCTTGCCCTGTAAAATTTCTTCACTGCCGCCGCTGGTCAGAGCCTTTGTTTCGCCGCTCGATAGATGGATGACCCATAGATTCGAATCGCGGACAAAACTAATCCATCTGCCATCCGGAGAAAATTTCGGGTCTTCGATTTCGGATTCGCTGGTTATAAGAGATTTCGGAGTCATCGTCTTTAAATCCAGCAGCGCTAAACTATTACTGCCGACAAAAAGTAGAGAATCACCGCCAGGAGCCCATTGATAATTTTCGGCCTGTACGCGGCCCAATCCCGTGGCTTGGGTCGTTTTCGCTTTCTCGGGCTGCATGGTTGCCTTCAGCGTTGCGGCGTTCACCAAAACCTTGCGTTCTCCGGTCGTGGCATTCATAGTCCACAACTCCATCGTCGCGTCTTTGCCCGTGCCTTTCCGCTCCAGGTAGGAAATGCACTGGCTATCAGGGCGCCATTCGATTCCTTGTGTTAAATGGCCGCTCAGGTTCGGCGCGCTGAATATTCGCTCGAGTGTGAGTGATTTGCCGGTGCCTGTGCTCGTTTGCTCTTGCCCAAATGCCGGGAGAAAGATTGTCGCGGCTAAAAAAATGAAAGAGAGAAACCGCAGAACCGCGGGGCGCGAAACTGGATGCATCGGTACCTCCTGGTCAAACGCGCCATTCTATATCGCTCAGGCTTATTGTTATATGACGCCGTTCACGCAAAAACGGGTTGTGGCATGAGGATATATATATTCAGGATGTGCGGGGGACCACCGGCTAATTTGCCTGCTGAGGTTCGTTGGCGGTCGCAGACAGGGAACTTTTGGACGCACTGCGCTTTCGCTTTGCTAGGAAGGCACAGAGTGTGAGTGTGAGCGAGAAAGCCAACAGAGAGCCATCGCGTAACAACGATTTCTTTCCAAGTTGTTCGCCGGGACCGAAACAGCCGCAGTTGATTTCCAACCCCAGCGAATAAGTTCGTACCATCAGGACGAAAAAGCCAAGCAGCAGCAGACTGGTAGTCAAAGTTGAATAACGCAGCCATAATCCACTCAGTAGCCACAGCCCAAGAGCCAACTCAACGAACGGTAAGGCATGCGCCGCCATGCTTACTGCTTGCGGGGAAAGCAACTGGTAAGAATCTACCTGCATTGCAAACATCGAAAGGGAAGTCCTCACCGAACCTACCGACCAAGGCATGGCTGCTTGCGGCTTCAACTTCGCATACGCCGCAAATATAAACATCCCGGCGAGTGAAAGCCGTCCAATCAGAAGAAAAATTCGCCGCCCATTTCCGCGTTTTTCTGTTGTCACAGCGGCAAATCTCCTACTGACTGAGGAGTGAATTCAAAAATTGTTTCAGAATGGGCCAAGTTACAAAACCAGGCATGGCCGGATACCTCTGGCCCTTATACGTGATCACGGACGTCGGCGTCTGCGTCACGGGGATCTGTTTTGCGAGCTGTTTGTCCTGCTCGATGTATGTATCCAGCATGCAGGCGCGATCTTCCTGCCCATGATTCTTAAATGCTGCCGGTTTCACTGCCACATTGGGGTTTACGTCGCATCCTTCCATCAATTTCTTGATGCGCTTGAAATCAGCGGCACTCACGGCAGCAGCGACGAATTTCTCGATGTTCCCGTCGGCCGACCATGCCGCTTGGTTATCCCAGAGCGCTGCATCCACCACTTCGAATTTTCCGATCTTCGCCGCTGCATTGGCCCAGCGTGCCGCCATGTAAGAATACGGGTGCATCGGCAGGGGAAAATCGCGATGTATGAGATATACCTGGCCACTTGCCACCGAGTCCTGAAGCATGTACTTCAGCGTGTTCTCGTAGAAGTTCCCGCACGAGGGACACTGATAATCACTATATACCTCGATGGTAATCGGAGCGTTTCTGTTGCCCAGAGATTTCACGGGCGCGGCAGCGGCATCGGAATTCCCGACGGCGTGAGTTTGCGCGCGCTGGTGCGTTTGGGCCGAAATTCCTACACCGAAAATTAGAGCCAGCGCCGCCAGCGCTGCGAACTCGCACAGAACCAGCCAGCGAAACGGATGAACATTTCGGCGAATCAATGCGGCCCTCCCCAATATTCATTGCAACCGAGGTGAACATTGTAGCGCGAATTAGGCCGCTACGCAGCGGCCCTCATTTAGGAACATTTAGGAACGGTTTCTATCGCCTAACCGACTATGATGTCGCAAGTTAGATAGACGTTGGGTGGGATCGACCAACCCTGGGTTTATTGGGCGCCGGATGACTTGCAAGCCCGTGGGGCCAACGCATTGCTAGAAGTAAGTAGTTATTATACATGGAGTTAAAGGACAACATAGAACTTGACAATGTTACGCTCAACATGTATTATCACGCTTCTCGTTAGCAGAAAGTTCTGGCTCGAGATGGCCGGAACGCCACAGGAGCGTATTTTATGAGCAAGATTATAGGCATCGACCTTGGCACCACCAATTCAGTCGTAGCGGTCATGCAGGGCGGCGAACCGACCGTCATTCCCAACCAGGAAGGTGCTCGAACCACCCCCTCGGTTGTTGCATTGACCAAGAGTGGTGAACGGTTGGTGGGCCAGGTTGCCAAACGGCAATCCATTACCAATCCGGAAAACACGGT
>Ga0073928_10006452_pt1 | contig 15793 bp, 10 predicted proteins | sample PaiPotPPA55metaG_FD_76969 | JGI IMG/M metagenome (GOLD analysis project Ga0073928, IMG submission 76969) | Iron sulfur acid spring bacterial and archeal communities from Banff, Canada, to study Microbial Dark Matter (Phase II) - Paint Pots PPA... ... | reverse complement strand
TCCGGCACGAAAGCTGCAAACTGGCGCTCAAGGGCCTTCGCCGCGCCGGTGCGCCAGCCCTCTGCGATGGACCGGGAGGCAGGATCGGGGAAGATATCCTCCTCGCCTTTCTCTAGCCCATCGAAGATGCCACGCGCCGCGGACTCGGTGGAAGCCTTCGGTATGTTGAAGCCTCGGTTCATATCGGTGTCGATGGGGCCCAGGAAGACCCCATGAACCGTGACGCCCTGACCCGCCAGGAGCGCCCTCAGCGATTGCGTCATGTTGGACGCGGCCGCCTTCGAAATGGAGTAGCTGGGTATGACCGGCAAGGGGGCGAGTGCCACCAAAGACAGGTTGTTGACGATGGCCCCACTGGAGCGTTGCAACAACGGCAGGAACGCGCGCGTCACTTTGAACATTCCGAGGAAGTTGACGGACAGGTGCTGCTCGATGGCGTCGGAATTGCTCAGATCGTCGTAAATAGCGACCCCAGCATTGTTAATCAGGACGTCGAGGGTGTCGACCTCATCAACCGCTCGCTGGATCTGCGAAAGGTTCGTTACGTCCAGCCTAAGAGGCGTCACGCGGTCGTCCGCGTTTTGCAGTTCGCCGCTTCGCCTTCCCGCATAAACTCTTTTCGCTCCGCGTCGAAGCGCTTCATTGACGAGAGCCCGTCCGATGCCGCGATTGGCACCGGTGATCAAGACTGTTTTATTGGCGATGTTCATATGGTCCCCCGTTCAAGAACTTCCTTGGGCCAGTAGGGCCGGTCAGCATCCGCTAAATAGCCGTTTTCATAGCGATCATGATGGCGGAGCCATGACATCGTGAACGGCAACCTGTCTTCATCGCGGCCTTTGGGAACAAAGTCCAGATAGTTATACGTATTGATCGTGTTCTCGCTGCCGCGAGCGTAGGCGGAATACGTGTGGAAAATATTGCCAGCTTTGTCCTTGTAGAAGACGCTGATGCCAGGTGCTTCCGCACTGGGAAATTCCACGAGGTCGTAGTTGTATTCAACCTTGCCTTTGGCAAGTTGCTCCGGAGTGAATGAAGCGTGGAAGTCATAATTGAAGTCGGTTTCGTTCGACGACACCCAATTGAACCTCCAGCCCATCCGCTTTTTGAACGTCTGAATCTTGGACAGGGGTGCTCGGGAAACCGCCGCAAACGAGACGTCGCGCTGCCCCAGATGCACGAGTCCGCCGTCAGTGTGGTCCATGTTGAAGGAGCAACTGGGGCAGCCCTCCTGCCACTCCGGGCCAAACATGAAGTGATAGATGATGAGCTGGCTTCGCCCGTCGAACAGGTCGGCGAGCGTTTTCTTGCCGCTCGGCGAATCGAAAACATAGTTCTTTTCGACTTTGACCCAGGGAAGCTGGCGGCGTTCGGCGGCAATCGCGTCGCGCTCGCGCGTGAGTTGCTTCTCTCTGACCAGTAGTTTTTTGCGCGCCGCAAGCCATTCATCTCGCGACACTACTTTCGGGTTATCGACTGTGCGTGCTGACATTGTCATTGCTCCTTTTGTTCGTGTTTGGAAATCGGTTCTGCTGCATGGTTCTTCTTGCGAGATACTTTGACGGCGAGCGCCGCCAGTCCGCCGGTCGAGACGGTGCCGGCCACCACGAGTCCCAGGGTTGCGAAACAGAATGGGCACATTGTTCACCTCTCAAGCGGCGAAGTTCTGATCTTTAAGCCGCTTCTATAGAGGTGACGGGTGAGGTGGGGTGATTTCTACAGCTGCATAGAAAAAAATCAGCCCCGTTTTTGCAGCAGGAACTCTCTTACTGCTGGATCTTCAGCGAGGCCAATGGCTCGGTCGTAAGCGTCTGATGTTTCAGCAGTTCGTCCCAAGCGTTGTAGCAAGTGCGCGCGAACCGCCCAGTAGGGCTGATAAGCAGAGACTGCGTCCCGGTCGATTGAATCAAGAACTACGAGTCCCTGTTCCGCACCATTTGCTTCGGCAACTGCAGCGGCGTATCCAGTTCGCCTGCCGATCGTCGGCGAGGTGCGGATGAGCTGTGCGTAGAACTGAGCAATCGCTTTCCACTCTACACGACCGCCGTGCACCCGCTCGGCGTGTACCGACTGAATCGATGCTTCCAGTTGAAAACATCCCGGGCGTCCAAATTTGACCGCTTCTGCGAGATGGCGTTCCGCCTCTTCTAATAAAGAGAGCGACCACAGTTTTGGATCCTGCTCGGAGAGGGGAATGTAACGGCCGTCACGATCGCGCCGGGCGGTGCGTCGAGCTTCACAGTGGAGCATGAGAGCCACTAATCCTTGAATCTCTGGTTCGCTGGGCATTTGCTCAAGAAGCACTCGCCCGAGCCAGATGGCTTCTTCGGCGAGATCGCGGCCGCGCTGATCAGCGCCCGCCATGTCGTCCCAGCCGATACCAAACGCTGCGTATATAGCCTCAAGGACGGCATCCAGCCTCTGTGGCAGTTCGCGCTTTTCCGGCACTGCGAACCGGATACCGCCGTCACGGATTTTAGTCTTGGCACGCACCAGCCGCTGTCCCATGGTTTTGGGTGAAACTAGGAAGGCGCCGGCGATGCGGACGGCATCGAGGCCCAGAACGGATTGCAGCATGAGAGGTGTGTGCATAGTCGGATCGATCGCCGGGTGGGCACAGACGAAGAGTAGTTTGAGTCGCTCGTCGGGAAAGTTCGTTTCCAAAGCGTTCTCCGCTGAGTTTTGGGTAAGGAGCAAAAGGTTAGGTTCGCTGTCCACCACTACTCGCTGATGACGGAAGAAATCGATGAGCGAGTGGCGGGCGGTCGTGAGCAACCAAGCCTCAGGATTTTGAGGCACGCCGTCTCGTGGCCACACAGCCAGTGCCTTGAGCAAAGCCTCGCTCAGCGCATCCTCAGCACCCGCCAAGTCTTGTGTGTGTACAGACAGATAAGCCACCAGGCGACCGTACGACTCGCGTGCCACTCGCTCAACCGTCCGATGAACCTTTTCTTCGTCACCTCCGCTCATCCCGTAATCCTGAGCCTGGTTTGGGGAGCGAGCGGACGGACCTCGACAGCACCATACGAGGCAGCCGGGCAACGTGCTGCCCACTCCAGGGCTGCCTCGAGCGATGGCAGCTCCAGGATGGTGAATCCACCCAGCTGTTCTTTGGTGTCGGCATATGGACCGTCCTGCACGCCCCGCTTTCCATCCTTCATTTTTATCGTGGTTCCCGTTTCCGGCACCTCCAGCGGATCGCCTGCCACAAAGACGCCTGCCTCGACGAGAGCCTTATGGTAGGCGCGCCAGGCGCCCGTGTAGGGGTCGTTCCCGTCGCTCTTGCGTGACGCGAAAGCCTCCGGCGATTCGTAGATCAACAATGCGAATTGCATCACCTTTCTCCTTCTGAAAGACAGTTTTACATGTACCTGAACGTACGACGTACGGGAAGTCGAGATTTCGACAAGGAAGCGGTTGTAAGTTTTGGGATCGAAATGGTGGGCAGGGAAGGAACTGCCCAGCATTGCATCGTTGCGTCAATCTTACTCGCCGATGTCATCCTTGACGCCGTCACTCCCTAGCTGCTTGAAAATACAGGCTTGCTCCGACCTCCGTTTTGTAGATCACGCTTCCGGAACAGGCGCAATCAGCGTGGAGAGGCAAACGATTGTCCACAGAGCGTCCCGATCTTCTACCTCTTAAAAATAATATTTGTCAGCAAGACATTTTGCTTGACACTCATAATGAAAAAAGATTATGGTCTTGCCCAGTTCGGGGTCGGATCACTCAAGACAACCGTTTGTCTAGTTGAAGTCGGGGTCCCAGCAGATCGGGGCTCTTGCTAAACAAAAGTATGGAATTTCTACTTTTGAGGCCAGGTAAGCCCGAAGAATCGGTAAACAACCAGGAGGGGTTAATGAGGAAAGCAGTTCACTTCGCGTTCGCGTGTTTTCTTCTGCTCGGCGTGGCCCAGGTCGGTCGCGCGCAAAATACGAATTCCAGTGACATTCGTGGCACGGTAACCGATTCGTCGGGTGCAGTCCTTCCGGGCGTCACCGTTACTGTGAAAAACAACGACACCGGTGTGGTTAGTGAATTCGTCACTAACGGTGATGGCCTTTACGATACCAATTCGATTCTGCCCGGAAACTACACGATTTCCTTTAGCAAGGAAGGTTTCCAGAAACTGGTGCGTGGCCCGATCGCGCTGCAGGTCGGACTGGTCACGATTAACGGTGATCTGAAAGTCGGCTCGGGCAGTCAGGTGGTTGAGGTTACATCCGAAGCGCCGCTGTTGAAGACCGAGAATGCCGAGGTATCGACCACTTTGTCAACGCAACAGTTGACCGACCTGCCGAGCGTCGATCCGGCGAACGGCTGGACCAGTCTCCTGAAGCTGCTTCCCGGCGCCTCCAGCACTCCGAGTATGGGCAATGGCGCTGGCACTAACAATCCTGGACTCGATCAAGCCGTCCTTGGAAGCATGCCCTACTTCTCCAGCTATCTGGTTGACGGCGGCTCGATTTGGTTGCCGCACAGCGCCAACATTGACCAGGGCGAGAGCGAGACCGTAGCCGAAGTGAACGTGATTACATCAACCGCTTCGGCGCAGTATGGCGGGGGCGGCAATGTTTTCAACGTTATCAGTAAAAGCGGGACCAATCGGTTTCACGGTGCCCTCTATGATTATTTCCAGAACGACGACTTGGATGCTAGAGACTACTTCAACCGGACCGGTGCCAAGGCGAAGCAGCGTTACAACTACTTTGGCGGCGCGATCGGTGGGCCAATCCTCAAGGACAAGTTGTTCTTCTACTTCAACTATCAACAGTTGATCAACCCCAATAGCACGTTCGTCTCTGGCTCTGGCGTAAGTGTTCCGACCGACGCCATGAAAGCTGGGTGTTTCGATCCTGCGATCTTCGGAAACAACCTTACCCTTGACGCAGCGCATGGTGGTACGCCATTAACTACCAATGTCGGCCAATGCGGAAGCTTTAATCCTGCTGACGTGGCTCTCCCCACGGCCGATTTCGACCCGGTGGCGGTGAACCTGCAGAAGTATTTTCCTACGGCGCTTAATCAGTCTTTAGTCTCAGGCAACTATAGCTTTTTGAAAGCCGGCAACGGCAACAGCAAGAAAACCTTTGGGCGGTTGGACTACAACATGAGCGCTAAGAACCGTATCAACATTACGGTTACGATGCACGACGCTCCGCACAAGACTAATTTAGACCCTGGCTTTAATTGCCCTGTAGGTTGCGAGAACAATGCAGCTGAAGGGTATAACGCGCAAATTACGGACGTGTACACCATCAATTCGTCCATGGTAAACGAATTCCGGTATTCGTTTGTGCGGCAGGGGAATTGGTTTGTTCCGCAGACCCTTGGCAAGGGCTTCCCGGCGTTGCTGGGATTACAGTTCTCCAACGCGGATGTGTTTCCGACGGTGAACTTCAGTGGAACCGGCGCCCCCTCCGGCGGCGCCCTGAGCCCGGGCACGAACGCAGTCTTTATCGAGAACACCTTCGTGCCCTCGGATGTGCTGACCATGATTCGCGGCAAGCACATCCTGCATTTCGGGGGCGAGTTGATGTTTGAGCAGGATAACTCGACTCCGTGGGGCAGTATCCATGGCGCAGACTTCTCGTTCACGGGCCAGTTCACTACCAGCAACGCCAGTGCTGCTGAGGTTGGCTACGCAGACTTCTTGCTGGGAGATGCGCAGTCATGGAGCACCTCGACTCAGCCGGAACACGGAATGCGGGCCAAGAATCCGTCATTCTTTGCTCAGGACGACATCAAGCTGCGGCCCAACTTGACCGTTAACCTCGGGGTGCGCTCGGAAACCCATGGCGGAATGAGCGAAGTCCAAAACCATATGGGTGGCTTTGATCCGACCCTCACCAATCCCGTTACCAACACTCCAGGCTCGATTTGGTTTGCGGGCCTGAACGGAGCACGCACTCAATCCTTCCAGACCAAGACCAAGGTGATGCCTCGCCTCGGAATTGCCTGGTCGCCAACGGATAAGTGGGTGGTACGGGGCGGGGTTGGCCAATATGCCAGCCTCTGGAGCATGGACACTGTAGGCGGGCCGCTTGGCTTCGGCACAGGCGTCACGGGCACTGCGAATGCAGGTACTTCCCCTACTACGCCGGTGGTGCAGCTTTCGGGGACAGGGGCGGGCTTGCCCATCATTGCCGGTCGCAATCCTGCTTTGTACAACGGTCAGGGAAACGGGTTCATACCCTATACCCCCTATAATCTCCCCATCATGAACGGCTGGCAGTGGACGGCCGGTGTACAACGGCGTTTGCCCGCTAAAATGGTGGTAGAGGGTCAATACGTTGGCAGCCACTGGGACAATTTGCACTTCGAGACTGATATCAACGCAGTACCCTTGAATGCACTTGGAAGCAATGTGAGGTCGTACCCGCAGTATACGAGCATCGGCATCGGCTCCGGCGGAGCCCGAACCGGCTTGTACACCGGCAAGTCAAACTACGAAGCGGCGGAGGTCTTGCTGAAAAAGCCATTCAGCTACGGCTTGTCTGCCGATCTCGCATACACATGGTCACGGCTGAAAGATGACATGGACACATCAGGCTGGGGCAATCAATTCGGTCCGGTGTACTATCAGAACCCCTACACACCCTCGGCCAACTATGCGCTCTCGAATTTCGATAGGCCGAACGCGTTCAAAGGGGAGATCGTATATTCGATACCGCTTGGGCAAGGACACCAATATCTGAACTCGGCCCTGGCGAACGCGGTGGTCGGCGGTTGGCAAGCGTCAACTTCCTTCATAGCCGAATCGGGAGTTCCGTTCACTGTGGTTATGCAGAACAATAACAGCGGCACGGATGCGAACGGTCAGTCCTGGTATCCCAACCTGGTTGGCAATCCACACGTGTCCAATCAGTCGATCACTCAATGGTTCAACCAGTTCGCTTACGCAGCGCCGGCAGCGAATACTTTCGGCAACAACCCCAGAAACTCGCTCCGTGGACCTAGGTTGACGGATGTCGATTTCTCACTGGCCAAGACTTGGGGTATGCCGGGGTGGGAACAAGGCAAACTGCAGCTTCGGATGGATGCGACCAACATTTTGAACCATCCAAGCTTCCAGAACCCCGGCAACGCCATCAATCCAACCGCAACGCCCGCTAACCCCGATAAAAGCACGGGGGTGATCACCGGCACTACGATTACCGGCCGCGTGGTTCAGGTTTCTGCCAGGTTCTCCTTCTAAAAGGAGATCGGGCAGGACTTCTCGACTGAAAGGGCAGCGTCTGACGCCGCCCTTTTTTACGCCAATCGGGCAGACGCGATCCAACATTGGACCTTTTTCGGCAGGTGGCGTTCTCAGTATCGACTCGAAGACTCACGAAATCATTCGCACCGGCCAGTACTGGGCTCTAGCACATTATGCGCGGGCGGCTCGGCGGGCTGCGCTTCGATTCCCAGGGACAAATCGAGAAGGTCTCGCACGTAGCCTTCGTTGACCCCACCGGCAGCTACGCTGCAGTGTTGACGAACACTGGCGCGGAAAGAAACATTCACCTACAACTGGCGGGTATGGCGGCCGGGGTTGTTTTACCCGAAGCCTCTGTACTGACCCTGACTTGGAAGTAGAGGGCAAGAGATGTCGCTTTACACACGCCGCGAGCTACTGGAAATAGGCGCGGCCGGAGCGTGCACCGAGAAGTGAATCGTTGTACCCATAAAACTCAATTACCTTCCCATCCATCCCCCGTCAACTACCAGCACATGTCCATGAACGTAGTCGCTCGCGGCCGAGGCAAGAAACACAACAGCTCCGGCGAGGTCTGCGGGATCTCCCCAACGTCCAGCTGGAATGCGCTCCAGAATCTGGCGATTGCGGACCTCATCACGCCGCAAGGCCGCGGTATTGTCCGTATGTATATAACCTGGTGCAACGGCGTTCACATTGATTCCGTGGATTGCCCATTCATTGGCCAGCGCCTTCGTAAGCTGCGCCACCGCTCCCTTTGAGGCGGCATAGGCAGGTACGGTGATTCCGCCCTGGAAGGCCAACAAAGAAGCAATGTTGATTATCTTCCCGGGGCGTCTCTTTTCGATGAAAGCACGTCCCGCGCACTGGCTCAGCTTCCAAACCGAGTTCAGATTAACCTGGAGCACGCCCGCCCAATCTTCGTCTGAATACTCCACTGCCTTGGCGCGACGAATCATGCCGGCGTTGTTAACAAGAATGTCGATGGGTGCCGACCGCGAAGCCTGCTCAAACAACTGTTCGGCGGCTCCCGGCCGGGCGAGATCAGCTTGTACGGGAACTGCCTTCCGGCCAAACTGCTGGACGGCCTCGCAGGTTTGTTGTGAATCGCGAGTGTTGCCGTGGCAAATCACGTCGGCGCCGGCCTGGGCCAATGCGATCGCTATCGCTGCGCCAATTCCGGCAGAGGCTCCCGTGACCAGCGCGGTCTTGCCATCGAGATTGAATCGGTCCGGTAGCGTCACTATTTCCTGCTCGCCTCAAGTCCCGATCCGGATTGGCCGAATTCAGGCTGCGCATTGACAACGCCGAATTGGCGGTCCTCTTGCTCGCGACGTGCCGCCATCGCCCAAAGAAATGCGATGTGATGCCCCGGCGCTGCCACATTGGGATGATAGCCTCTTGGCATCAATACAACATCGCCATCGCGCACAATGGTCGCCAACTCGGGTTCGTGCGTATTGGTATAGACAAACTGAATTCCAAAACCAGGAGGCGGCATGTGGGTGTAAACGTACAATTCTTCCAGCATAGCGGCATGCTCGTGTGGCGGCCAACTCGTCCAGTTGCCGGGTTCTGAAATCGTCAGTCCAGCTAAAAGACGACCTGCCCGCACGTTTTTCCGATCAGAATGTTCAAATCACGGGTCGTGGCCGGACCTCCCGCCGTGAAATGCAATGATTTGTCATCCTTGATGTCCGAATAACGAACCATCTGCAACGGGTAATGGCCCTCGACTTCCGCGGAAAATTCAGCGAGATCGGCTGACGACCTCGTCTTCACTGCAATCGCTGCGCCGCGTGGAATGTAAACCGAGTCGCGCTCGGAAAGAGTGAAGCGGTCCGCACCAACGGCGACCTCGGCCTCTCCGGAGAGCAAGATCAGGGCAGTCTCGTGCTTGCCATTTTCCCAACCCGCTTCAGGGGTGGATGGATCGAGGATGGTTCGCGCGTAGCAAAGGTACTGCATTGTGCTGTTCTGGGGAGTAATGAACATCTGTCGTCCCCTATGTACGTTGGTCTTGCGGAAAATGGTTCCCTCGTGGGTGATCGGTTCGGCAAGAGCATCAGATTGTGTCATCGCTTTTCTCTCCGTTCCTAGGCACGACAGGTTTCTTGGGCCAGCAGTAAACGGTCAACGGGATTTGCCCTGGACTCATTGTGCCGGATTCTGAAACTTACTGCGAGCTAAGCTCTCGCAGGGTCCCTGCCGCTGGGTTGGCATAGTGAGTGTAAACGCCGCCTGTTATCGCCATTTGAGACGGACGCCCCGGCTCTGTTGGAAGGCGACTAGTGCGCAACAAAGTCGCGGACCGCTCTCAAAAACTGTTCCGGCTGATCCACGAACGTCATGTGCCCACTGTTGGGCAGGATGACGAGTTGAGAGCCGGCGATCCTTTCGTGCATCTCCTGCGACATTCTTGGATCGCTCTCGTCGTGATCGCCCACGATGATCAGCGTGGGAACCCTGATTTGCGAAAGCAAATTTCTCAAACTCGGCAGGTTTTCAGGGAGCCTTTTGAGGTCTACGCAAACGGTCGCCTCCAAACCATCGAGGGAACAGATTTCTCCTTCGGGATCGGCACCCGCCCAGGGGGAACAGGAGGCTTCCCTGAATCACCCAAGAAAAGCGAAACAGCACGGAACGAGCCACCGGAGTGGCTGCGGAAAATTATAGGGACGGGCGGCCCTGGAAGAGTTTGGTAGCAAATCGCCTTGCGACGCAGATCTTGCTAAGAACCGCATGGATTTGCATGGACAACGCAAAAAGCCACAAGCGCACAAAAATATTAGCTCGGGAAGCGAGTTAGGCTTTTGCTTTGACAGTGACTGAAAACTGGCCACCGCCTTGCACCTCGATCCATCACCTGCCCTGGAATTCTGCCCTGGAATTTTGTGCCCTGGAATTCTGTTGACAAAAGGTGGAACAAAGTTGAAAATGTCGGCGCTGCGCGTGCGTTTTGGCCGGAGGTTGGGGAAGTTACGGACTCGTCGCAGAAACACCGATCAGCGGCGCCACGCTTTCTGGTTTTGTGTACCCAGGCCGTCCGACTGGATAGCTATGCACTCTGGTGGGAGCTTGGACCTCGATGTCTTGCCTACCTGCGCTGTGACCTTTATTCGCTAGTCATCGTTTCCGTGCTCGAAGTTGACCTACGTCACTCGGCGGCAGTGAGGAGCAAGCCATGATGTCGCATAAGCAATTGATGCCTCTTCTTGTTCTGTTGGGAGTGCTTCCGACAGTAGCGCCATTAGGTTTTGCGCAGTCTCCGAATCCTCCACTCAACTTCGGCAACAATTTTTTCGTAACCGGCGATTACATCGTTGCCGGCGCGTATGGGATGACTACGAACTTCACGACGATCAACGGGACTACCTACGCTGTTGGGAATATCTCAGTCCCTGATAACAACCCGGGCATTACTGGGGCGAAACAGGTTCCGACGGGCGCGCAGATCGTTGCTGCCTTGCTCTACTGGCAAACTGTCGAAAAAGTGGGAGCGGCGCCCGGCGGGCCTGGATCTGGTCAAAATGGGTATTTCAGACCGCTGCTGTATTCCAAGAGTGGCGGCCCGGCGGCGCCGGGTTATGCGATTTCAGGGACAAACGTGAGCTCCAGTACCAATGTTTCCTGGAGCTCTGGCGGATGCACCGGCGGTTCGACAGGGAAGCTGCTGCGGACCTACCGCGCCGATGTGGCGGGTGCCCTGCCGCTCGATGCCAACGGCAATCCGACCGCGAACACCAGCTTCGAAGTCCGGCTACCGAGCATAGGCAACTCAACCCCTCTTACCTTGGGCGCAACTCTCGTCGTTATTTATCGAATTCTTTCCGGCGCCGGCGGGCCAAACATTCCGCTGAACTCGATTGTCATCTACGACGGCGACTATTCTCAAGGCAGCGCGCAGCTGATCATGACCCAACAACTGCAGGGATTTTATGACGCTGCGCAGAACCCCGTCTCTCGACTGACTCACATCGTGGGAGACGGAAAAAGCAACAAGTTCCAAACCGTTTACCTGAGCAGCGGAACGAATTCCCTCGTCGCGCTTCCGTCTCTCTACGGCAACCGGCTGCCCCCTTTCCCCGGGTACTACGGAACCTGGGACAATCCCACATGGACATTTCCCAGCGCAAGTACGCCTGCGAATCCAATATCGGCGGGCTCTAGCCTCGCAACCACGCAAGTAGTGCCATCCATGAGCAATCAGGGATGCGTCTCGTGGGGCGCGGTTATCGTCAGCACCACGGTCAAGAACAGCGACAACGATGGGATCCTGGACTCATGGAAAACTAACCAGGGATATTGCGATGTTTCGATGAACCCATCGTGCAGCGGACACGGAGATCCGGCGTGGGTGGATCTCACCGGCGCAGCACCAGGCCAGGAGGACGTGTTCCTGCAATACGATTATCTTTGCAATTCCGTAAGCAACGGCTCGTGTGCCACGGGAGGAGGTCATTATTCCTTCGACCCGCGTCTGGCGGTCGATCCAGCTGATAACACGACGGCTGTCGGTAAGGTGGTTACAGCTTTCGACAGCCACAGAGGCAGCCCGAAACCTTTTAGCTTGCATGCGATTCCGGGGAACGCTATTGACGAAACCCAAAGCTTTTTAACGTGCACTGATTCGAGTCCAACTCCTGTGTGCCCATTCCCGGGTGAGTCCGGCACAATTGGATACAGGGAAGGCCTCACATATCTAAAGAATCAGAATATTGATACACAAACGGGCGCGCTTAGTTGCAACCCCGCCAACGATCCAAACTGCGTGCCCGTCTTCCAGCACGGGAAAAAGGACAGCTATCACTACGCATTGTTTTCCCATGGAGTAGGCCTGCCGAATTGGTTTTTGTCAGATGGATCGCTATCAAGCGTAAAGCAATCCAGCACCACGGTTACATTTACCACTTCTTTGCCCCATGGCATTACCCGGATCCCGGGCGACTTCTGCCAGTATGGCCGGGTTACCGTCGTATTCGCGGTTACCAACCCCAACTTGAACGGCACTTACTGCGTTCTGTCAACGAACTTAACGACGACGACATTTGCGATAACTGTAGTCGGTAGCACTACCTTCACGTACACTTCGAAGACGGATCCCAACCTGTCGGTTGCGAACGGGCAGGTGACCAGCATGTCCGGATTCTCCGACGTGGGTGGTCAGAACTCGGTTATCTCGCTGGGTTACGGTGGCTGGGGCCCACCAACGAATCCCACGTCCGACGGCAACAAATGGCAAACGAAGGCGGGCACATTCATGCACGAGTTAGGGCATACCATGGCCCTGACGCATGGCGGATTCTGGTACAACAATCTGGCGAAAAACGACTATACGCCGACCTTCGAAGTTAACTGCAAGCCTAACGTCCAAACCAATATGAGTTACCTGTTCCAGGTGGACCTTCTGGAGGTGCCCGGTCAACTTGATTCGCTCGGCCAACCTCAGATGTTGGTGGACTATTCCGAGGCGGCCCTGCCTACGCTTACGGAAAACTCGCCGCAAGCAGCGGGGTTCTTGAACAATACGGCTTACGCCACAACGAGTTGGTACCAACTTACGAGCTTTGCCGGAGGTACCTCGGTGGGAGCGCATTGTGACGGTTCGCCCCTTCTTGGCACTGATAAGCCGATGTCCTACGCCAGCGACTCCGTAGGTAACTTCTTCTGGTCGAATACCGCCGGCTTGGACGTCAACTTCGACGGCAACCCCAACGAGACTCTGCACGGGCACGACGAATGGGACGGCACGCCAGCATTAGGTGCGCTGGGCCCAGCGCCTGGTCTTGATCTGCGGCAGATCAGCGCGGCCGGTACCATCACTACATCTGGGCTGGGTGGGGACAATGGCGCAGGCGCGCTCAAGCCGGGTGGTGGCGGAGGCGCGCTGCAGCCGGGCGGTGGCGGAGGCGCGCTGAAGCCGGGTGGCGGCGGAGGCGCGTTGAAGCCGGGCGGTGGCGGAGGTCTCAAAGGGGACATTACCCACGAGACCGCGAACTCTTACGCACGGCCTCCCAGGAGTTTGGTGATAACACAGGAAGAAGCGTCGCCGCGATACATAGATCTGAGCTGGTTCGTTCCCACCTTCGGCCAGATTGTGCAATACAACGTTTACCGGTCTGATGGGGGAGCCCCGTTCAAGTTACTCACCCCCGGTCCCGGTACTCAGACCACGTTCAAGGACACGGTGAATTGCAACCCCGCAGGCTACAGCTACAAAGTCACCGCGGTCGTCAACAACGATGCGCCGCCGCCCACGACTCTGGAGAGCGTGGCTTCGAACATCGTCCCTGCAGTTAATGAGCACCTGCTGACGGGCTGCTACACGGCACCTGTTAGTGTCGTGGCACCGGCCAGTGGAGTCCAGGGGAGCGTCAACGTTGCCGTAACTTGGACACTGACGGATGACTTCTACATAGCCCCAGGCACTGGTTGGGCGAATGCCGCCGCCGGCAACCCTGTGACCAACCTCAAAGCAGGCACACTTTTCATTAACGGTCCCGTCTCCAGTAACGGCTGCACAACCGTCGCACCGGGTCCTGCTGTTCAGCTAGTAGGTAACGGAACCGCACTGAACCCACTTGACTTGTTTAGTGGCAGCGGGGGCGCGTTCACCTTTACGTGGAACAACACGGACGCTTTCTGCGCGGGTTCGTATACATTCGAGCTGGATTTGGACAGCGGCCAGAAGTTCACGAGTGCGCCATTGCAGCTTGCGATTGACGTCAACGACCAAGACACTCCTCACATCAACCAGGTGCCTCTCCCCGCTACAACGGTCGGCGCGTTATACAGCAACACACTCACTGAAGACGGCGGAACCGCGCCATTCATCTGGACCGTAACCGGCCTTCCGTCTGGCATTTCGCAGCAGCCTCCCAATTCCCCTACGCTCTCCGGCACTACGTGCGTGGCTGGCCCGAATAGTGTCATGGCGACCGTCACTGAAACCACCCCCAAGCCGAACTCTGGTATGCAAGGGTTCACGTTGCAGGTAAATAAGGCGAACACCACAACGGGCGTAACTTCGAATGCAAACCCGTCGGTGTTTCAACAGATGGTTACATTCACCGTGACTGTCGCACCGCAATATAGCTGCACGCCGACGGGAACCGTAACGTTGTTCGACGGAGGGAACCAGATTGGCGGTCCCCTGTCGCTGACCGGCGGAACGGCGACATTCCCCTCGGTGTCCAACCTGTCGGTTGGGGTGCACTCCATCACCGCCAGTTACAGCGGCGACGCGAATTTCAATTCCAGCCATTCAGGAGTCTGGTCACAGACTGTAAATAAGGCCAGCACCACGACCAGCCTCAACTCAGTGTCGCCTTCTCCGGCGTTCGTGGGTCAGCCAATCACCGTCTCTTACACTTTCGCGGTACTCGCACCAGGAGCAGGTTCACCAATCCCGCCATCAGGCAGCATAACTGTGTTAGCCAGCGATGGATCGTCGTGCGTGGCTGTTGTCGGTGCTGGAATGTGCACGCTTTCGCCACCACCAAAAACAGCCGGCAACGTGACGTTCACAATAAATTATCCCGGTGACGGAAACTTCGTCGCGAGCGGAGCGAACGGCAATTACAACGTGTACCAACTCGTATTCACGACGCAGCCGAGCAATACGGGAGTCGGTCTTACCATAACGCCCGCGGTCGTAGTTACGGCGGAGGACAGCAGCAACAACACGCTCACGTCTTTCGGCGGCAGCATCACGCTGGCTATCGGCGCAGGCCCGGGAACACTTTCCGGCACTACTACGCAGGGCGCAACCGGCGGCATCGCCACGTTCAGCGACCTAAGCATCAACAAGATTGCGAACGGGTACACGCTCACGGCTTCGCCCACTGGAGGTTTTCCCTCCGCGACCTCAAATGCGTTTAACGTTGACACATTCTATGTCGACGGCAACGGGAATTTCGGGACACTAGATTTGCCCACGGGGACCGTCACCCAGATTGGCGCAGCAACGGTGCCTGGCAGCAACGGAATCGACCTGACACCTGGCCTTCAGGTGTACGCATACAACACGTCGAACCAGTTGATGCAGATAACTCCATCAACCGGGGTGGCAACCCAGGTCGGTACTGGATTGATTCCCGATCAGGCGACCACTGGAGCTTTGACCGACGGCTCGTACTTCGGAATAGACGCGGTGACGGGGAATCTGTACTCGATTAACCTCACCACGGGCGCAACGATGTTGGTCGGCCCCACCCCAGCTGCGGTACTTCCAGCAGGGTGCACTGTCGAGACAAGCCTGGCCGGGTCGGCAAACGTGCTTTACTACACAATTGGTTACAGCGGGGCGAGTTGTAGTAGCCCTATGCCTGACACGTTGTATCAAATCGATCCCACGAGTGGAGCGACCACGACCATCGGTCAAGTGACCATCAGTGGTTCTGCTGTCAATGCTTTCGTTGGTTCGGCGTTCGTTGGCGGCACGCTGTACGGATTCACCGCCGGTGGACAGGAATATACCATTGACCCCGCAACCGGCGTGGCGACGTTGCTGATTAGCACTACTGCTACTGCACCAATCCTCGCCGCAGCGTCCAGTCAATGAGCGATGTCGTTAGGGAGATAGTCAAACTT
>Ga0073928_10006451_pt1 | contig 15794 bp, 16 predicted proteins | sample PaiPotPPA55metaG_FD_76969 | JGI IMG/M metagenome (GOLD analysis project Ga0073928, IMG submission 76969) | Iron sulfur acid spring bacterial and archeal communities from Banff, Canada, to study Microbial Dark Matter (Phase II) - Paint Pots PPA... ... | reverse complement strand
GCACGGGCATGGCGATCAACGCCGCCTCGACACCGAGACGTTCGGCCCGGTCGGCGACAAAGGCCCTCAGCACCTCCGGCAGAGTCTCGGTCGGAAACGTCGGGGGCTCGGACAACTCGGTATTGCCGAAGATGTCGATAGGCGGAGATTTGTCGTCCTCCTCGCCGCGGGGATCTGCGCCCCACTTCGGGCTCTTCATCCCGATCCGCAGCTTGTCGTCAACCTTCTTGGCGATCTCCGCTCGCGTCCAACGCGCCTTCCCCGGGGCGTTCCGCATCTGAAGACCGGCCTCGACCAGGGCGTCGCGCGCGGCTGAGAAATCCAAGAGGCCAGCCCCGACAAAGTTCCCAATCCTGAGGGCGGCAGTGGTGAGCGTACGCTCCTGTTGCCCCACCGGTGCCTCTGCGACGTACTTACACTGATCCTGAAGCTGTTCGGCGGCGTACTGCTTCAGGCTCGTCGGAGCGCGGCCAGTGTACGGGGGCGGGGGCGCTCCCGCAGCGTCCTCGTTGCCACCATCATTGGCTGTGCGGCGCGCCCTTGGCTGCTCGGATTGGCCATCCGCGGAGGTGAACAGGTCCAGAAACACCGGCGGCAGGTCAAGGAGCGGCGCTGTGACCGGCTTCGTCCACTTGTAGTCGTGACCGCTGACATGGCGAGACGGAGGCGCCGCGACGTAGCCACCATCGCCACGGCCATCCAGTCCCGGGTGGATCTTAACGAAGTTCTTGTGCTTCCCCCCGGGGTGGCGGCCGTAAAAATGATACCCCTTGCCCGTCTTGACCGTCGGCAGGTCAGGCATTTTATTCCGCACCAGCTTGCAGAGAGAATCAAAACCCTCCTGGCCGTCAACGTCGACCACAAGGAGCCCCGAGATCTCGCCCGTGACCACCCCGACATTCGCGAGCGGGTGTGCGTTGAACGCCGTGGTCAGCTGCTCCGGCGTTTGACGCTTGGTCTGATGCTCCTTCCAGCTTCCGATCGGGTGCTTTCCAGGGCTGGAGCAGTCAGGCTTGCCGCAGGTGCAGCGGCCGTCATTGTCGATGCCGTGCAGAAGCACTACGGAGAAGCCGAGCTTCTCGTATTGGAGCGCGGCGTCGAGGCAAAGAGGGTAGCGAGCGCCGCTGCCTGCCTGCTTCTGGTCCTGATCATTCATGGTCGGCGTGCCCTTAATTAACCAGCGCGGCGAGTTGGGGAGCGGCGGTCTCGGGGTCGTCGTCCTCGACCTGCTTCTCCGTAGTGTCGGGATCGGCGGGCAAGGCCTCCCTCTCGGCGCTCTTGGGGTCATCGCGGTTAGCGGTCTCGGGGGCGTTGCCCTCGGCCTCCGTGGCGGTCTCCGGGGTGTCGGCCTCGGCCTCCGTCTTGGCAGTTTCGAGGTCTTCCTCGTCATTCCTCTTGGAAGCCTCGGCGCAGTTCTCGCGGGGGGTCTTCCTCACCTCCTCGATGACCCACTCCTTCCAGGGGCCGTGATCGTGTTCCCATTTGGTCTTGAAAAACTCAAACTGCTGCTCGGGCGTCGCGTTCAGCCAGGCTCTGAATAGCCGTTGCAACGGCGTACCAGCCTCTGCCCATTCCGCGAACTTCTTGGCCTTCTGCCGCTCGATTTCTTCGGGCGAGCGCCGCCGGCCAATGCCCGCGGTGTTCAGCTGATAGGTCTTATCCCCGCGGGTCACCGTGCGCATCTTAGAACCGTTATCAGATGCGGCCTCTCCCTCGCGCCGCATGCTCGACACGAAGGGCTGCGACACCCCGCACGCCTTGGCGATCCAGGTGTCGGACTCCTTGCTCCACTCCTCGTCTTCGAGCAGGCGGCGGACTGCGCGGCGCTTGTCCTCGTTGGTGCGGCGCAGACCGTGCGCGCCGTTCGCCCCGCAAGAATACAAGATGGCACCGCGCTGAGTGCCCAGGATGATGTCGGCGTCGATCGTGCCGCGCTCCAACAGCTCGGCGGCCTTGACGCGGTGGTAGCCGTCGCTCAACCAGCAGTCAGTGCCGTCGTGGAAAACCTTGACCGGCGGGAAGTCCACACCGGCTTTCATCGCCTCAGCGTAATCGTGAACAACCTCCTCGTTCAGCTCGGCGCGGGGCTGGCAGCCACCGTCCCGGCGCAAAGAGGAGATCTCGATCGGAGTCATGGCCTCACCGCGGGCAGCGAGGGCGCCATTATCCTCGTGCTGGGGAGCTCGCCGCTCACGCCGCTACCCTCCCCTCGCGCGCATCGAGCCAGGCGGCCACCGAACTGCGCTTGTAGTAGACTTTGCGCCCGATCATCGTTTTGGGGGGCGCGATCCCCAGCAGGTGCCAACGGACGAGAGTGCGGCTGCAAATCCCCAACTGCGCCGCGAGCTCGTTGGGGCTCATGTAGTCGTCGAGAAGAGGCTTGCTTTCTTGGGAGTTCATGTGACTGTCCCTGTGCAGGTGGTCTCGCTTCCTGCAATATCGGAAAGAGTCACACACTGTGCAAAATGACGAATACCGTTAGCGTGATTTGTCAGGCGACAAAATACCCGAGAGTGGTTTGTCACCCTCTGTAGACAGGTGCCAGGTTATGGTGGTGGCCTGGTCCGAAGCCACCTCTAAGGGCGGGAGGCTCTCCAGGAATTTTGTCCAGGCCTCCGCAGACTGCTTCTCCTCTGCCCGTAGACGCCGCAGACGCCGTTCCGTCGCTTCGGGCGAAATGCCGTATCGCCTACCTATCGCACGAACTGCAGCCATTTTCTTACCCTTGGGCGCCTCGTCGTGAGCGGCGAGGATATCCTCGTCTATTTGCGGCCGGTGTTTGCCTTTGGGTTTCCGCGGCGGCTTCACTTGTTTCAGGAACCAAGCGAGATAAGACCACGCCTGTTCGTGGCCCAATTCGCGGCGAAGATCGTTGAAGCTCTTTACAATCTGTCGCCCCGCAGCCTTGATACGCCGAACGCGCTCCTCCTCCGCCGCCTCGCCAGCCCGAACAACATCGTCGGGGTCGGGTGGCACGAGCTCGTGGGGCTCGATCATGGTCGCACGCCCTGGCGCTGTTCCTCGAACAGCACAACTTTGGCCGGCACCTGGTTAAGAATGCGTTCGACCATCGCAGCCAGCTTTTCCGAAGCGTTGCGCTTTTCGTCGAGATAGGAGTGCCAGTCGTAGACGCCTTCGACGCCGGCGATGACATGGCCGAGCACGTGCTCGCTAATGTCGGGGCGCACGCCGGCGCGGGCCATCGGGATTAGCCCAGTAGGAACTTGCTGCCTACCATCGGGCTCGGTCTGCCGGTGCGCCCCTGCGACCTGTTAGGTTCTAGCAGTCGTTAACCGGTGCCTACATACAGCCATACGTAGGATAATGTTAAGGGATAGCTGTGGCAGCTCATGACTATCTACATAAGGTTGCTATGTAGCCTTATGTAGGAACGGCCCTACACTGTAGGCTTATGTAGCTTTGTGTAGATGCCGCAGTGGAACCACCTTCGCCTCGGGATGCAGGATGCGGTCGATCTGGCCTGCCAGCCGCTCCAGGGCCTCGCGCTTCTCGTCGAGGTAACTGTGCCGATCGTAGGTCCGCTCGACGGCGCCGCCGACCGAATGGCCGAGGACCCTCTCGGCGACGTCGCGCTGCACGCCAGCCCGCGCCATGAGGCTACGCGCGGTCCTGCGTAGATCGTGAACAACCCAGCCGGTCACGCCGCTGGCCTCGTCGAGTTCGGCCTTCAATAAGTTGCCGAGATAGAGTGGCTGACCGCGGCGGCCGGGGAACACGAGCCGTGTAGACTTGTCTTGCCCATTTAGGATCACCTGCGCGGCCCGGCTGAGCGGTACGACCTGTTGCTTGCCGGTCTTATAGCGGCCGGCCGGGATCGCCCACGTATCGCCCTCCAGCTCGCTCCAGGCCATGCCACTGACATCGCCGCGGCGCTGGCCGGTCAAGAACAGGAACTTGATGGCAGCGCCGAAGGTCCCGGCCAGGTGCGGCCAGATGTTGCAGATCTCGTCGTCGGTCAGGATACGGTCGCGACCACCGATGGCGGCCTTCCGGCGCAGTCCGTTCAGCCGCGGCGGCACGTAGTCGTCATCGCGATTGCCCCACCAGTTCAGTGCCGCCCGCAGGTACTCCATGCAGCGATTGGCCGAAGTCGCCCCGCACTTGTCCTCGACGCCATCGAGCATCTGGGCAATCCGGGAGCGTTTCAGCTCAGCGACGGGGATGCCGCCGATCTCGGGCTTCACGATGCGGTCGTACATCGAGACGTAGTTGTCGGGGCGGCGCAGGCCGGCGCGCGCGAGATATTGGTCGAGGACTTCGGCCACGGTGACGACCGCGGGCGCAGCCGGTGCCGCTGCGACTATCGCCAGGGGGTCGCCGCCAGCGTCGATCTCGCGGCGCAGCTCGCGGGCCTTGGTCACGGCCTGGAGGACGCTCCATGCGCCGGTTTGGCCGATGGTCACGCGGCGCTGCTTGCCGCCGACGCGGTAGTCGAGGAGATACGACTTGACCCCCGAGGCCATCACGCGCACCGCGAAACCCTGCGGGACCCGCGACCCCTGGACAACGGCGTCAGCGAAGAAGTGGAGCTTGTGCCCGGTTGACGGCGCCGGCAGGGCTTTCACGACTGCCTCGTTCAAACTCGGCCTCATGTCAACACTATGTCAGTGTAGCGGGTTGACATCGAGTGTCCTCGAACTTGCCGATCATGTCAACAGATGTCGTGTTATGCCTATTATATCAAATTCTTATGATCCTGAGCCTGTTGGATATCAAAGCCTTAGCAAACCGGGTTTTCTGGTCGATCGCCAGGACATAAGCCGGCCGGGACATCGCCGCCTCAGCGGAACGGCATCAGCCGAGCCTGGCCTGTCAGCATGACGAGGATCATCGCGATCACCCAGGAGACGATCATGGTCGCGACCAGCACGCAGACGAAATAGCCGACTCGCCGCTCCGATGGCACCCGGGTCAGCTCGGGGATGCCGATATAGAACACATAGATGCTGTATAGGCTGCAAACCAACCGGAGCAGCCAGCCGACCCAAGGCAGCAGCAGGAACACGCCACCGAGCCACGCCGCGGTCGATGCGTAGGCAGCCAGCTTGAAGCCCTGCGCCAGGTCATCGACGCCGCCGAAGCGGGAGGCCAGCTTGCTGGCAATCACGGCGACGACAGCGACGTTGATCAGCGACATCACGTAACCGGTAAACGGGATCGCGATCGCGACGCCGACGGGCGCGCCGGAGAACAGCAAGTGGAGCAATTCGGCGACGAGGGGGATCGCCGCGAGGATCGCGACATAGCCGGTGTAGAGCTCAGTGATGGCGGCGGGCTCGTCGGCGATCACCCGCCATTCGCTCTGCGGTGAGCGGGCGATATTCTGCGCGCGCGAGACAATGTCCATCTGCATTCTGCGCGCGCGAGACAATGTCCATCTGCGATCCCCGATACAGACGCGAGGATAGGGGCGCGCGCGATGACCGACAAGCGTCCCTCCCGCCTCAATCCGGCCAATCGAGAGTATGGCGGAGCACTCCAATCGACGGCGCCGGCACGGCGAGCGCGCCGACATGATCGGCGCTCGGCGTCAGATCATGGATCGACCAGAGCTCGGGCGGCGGCTCCAGGTCCTGCGCCTCCAGCAGCGCCGCCGGGACACCGGGCCGGCACGACACGCGGTAGCGTTCGAGCGGCAGACCCAGACCGAGGCCGAGCGCCTTGGCGACCGCCTCCTTGCGCGTCCAACAGCGGAAGAACGCGGTGTGCGCCGGCGCCGGCGGCAGCGCCGCCAGATCCGCCCGCTCGCCCGGATGCAGGTAGCGGCGGACGATCGCCTCGCGTCCGGGTACCAGGCGCAGCCGCTCGACATCCACACCGACCGCAAGCCGCCGCACGAGGGCGATCAGGACGATGCCGCCGCTGTGCGACAGGCTGAACTCGAGGGCGCCGTCGGCCAGCATCGGCTTCCCGGTCGCGCCGGTCGAAAACCGCAGATCCTGTTCGCGGCGGCCGAGGGCGGCGGCCAGCATCAGGCGCAGCCCGGCGTGTGCCGCGATGTAGCTGCGGCGATCGGCGGGGCGCAGGAAGCGGGCCGCGCGTTGCCGCTCCGCCTCGGCCAGGAGTTCGGCCAGCCGGTTTCCGCGCTGCCGGTCGACGGCGTCGAGCGGGATCCGCCAGCACGACACCGTCGCCGCGCCCAGGACTGCCGCCTTGGGCGGCGCCAGCGGCCAGTTGGGATCAACGAGCATGGACATGCGCCGGCGACCTGGCGCGCGTCAGGGCGAGACCGGGCGCGATCATCGCAAGATCGAAGCCGGTCGCGGCGTCGAATGCAAGCGCGCTGGGGTCGAGGCGAAAAGGGCAATGGCTCGAGCAGACGCGGGGCTAGCCGCTTTCAACCCCGTCGGCTTGACACCGGGACGCGTGGCCGGCAGGGTCGTTACGAGGCAAGCCGAACGGCCGATGGGGGGAGTACGAATGCGAGGGCGGCACGGTCTGCCGGCGGCGGCCGAGGGCTGATGCCGGCGGCCGAAAACCTGCTCGAGGTGCGAGAGGTCGCGTTGCGCTTTGGCGGCATCGTCGCCCTCGACGGCGTCTCCTTCGCGCTCGGAGAGGGCCAGATCCTCGGCCTGATCGGGCCCAACGGCGCCGGCAAGACGACCCTGTTCAACTGCCTGAGCCGCCTTTACACGCCGAACCGCGGCGACATCCTGTTCGGCGGCCGCTCGCTGTTGCAATTTCCAGCCCACCGCATCGCCGAGCTCGGCATCGCCCGCACGTTCCAGAACCTCGCTCTGTTCTCGCGCCAATCCGTGCTCGACAACATCCGCATCGGCGGCCATGCGAAGAGCCGGGGCGACTTCGTCAGCGACCTGTTGCATCTGCCGTGGGTCAGGCGCCAGGAGCGCGCGCTCGAAGACGCCGCCTGGGCCCTGATAGACCTGCTTGACCTGCGCGAGGTCGCCGGGCGGCCGCCCGAAGGCCTGCCGATCGGCACCCGAAAGCGCGTCGAGCTGGCGCGGGCATTGGCGGCAAGTCCGCAGCTGTTGCTGCTCGACGAACCGGCCGGCGGGCTCAACCACGAGGAGGTCGCCGAGCTGGCGGAACTGATCCGACGCATCCGCGAGCACAGGCGTGTCACCGTGCTGCTGGTCGAGCATCACATGAGTCTGGTGATGTCGGTCTCCGACCAGGTCGTGGCGCTCGATTTCGGCCGCAAGATCGCCGAGGGCACCCCCGCCGAGGTGCAGCAGGACGCGGCGGTGATCCGCGCTTACCTCGGCAGCTCCAAGGATCGCCGCCGATGATGCTTGAGGTCCGCGGCCTGCGTGCCTTCTACGGCCAGAACGAGGCCGTGCACGGCATCGATTTCGGGCTCGAGGAAGGCGGCATCATCACCCTGCTCGGCGCCAACGGCGCCGGCAAGACCACGACCCTGCGGGCGTTGAGCGGCATGGTGCGGGCAACCGGCGACATCCGCTTCGACGGCGTCTCGATCGCCAACCGTGCCGCCGAGGATATCGTCCGGCTCGGCATCGCGCATGTGCCGGAGGGGCGCGGCACCTTCGTGCGCATGTCGGTCGAAGAGAACCTGCAATTGGGGGCGATGACGCGGCGCGGCCGTAACCAGATCGCGCGCGACATCGAGGAGGTGTACGGAAATTTCCCGCGGCTGCGCGAGCGGCGCCGGCAGCAGGCCGGGACCCTCAGCGGCGGCGAGCAGCAAATGCTCGCGGTCGGGCGCGCGCTGATGCTGCGGCCGCGGCTGATGCTCTTGGACGAGCCCTCCTTCGGCCTCGCCCCGCTGATCGTCGAGGAATTGTTCGAGATCCTGCGCCGGCTCAACCGCGAACTCGGCGTCGGCATATTGCTGGTCGAGCAGAACGCCGAGTTGGCGCTCGACCTGGCCGAGCATGCCTACCTGCTCGAAACCGGCCGTATCGTGATGACCGGCCTGGCCCGCGAGTTGCGCCAGGACGAGGCGGTGCGCCGCTCGTATTTGGGTTATTAGGGTATGTCGTAGTGAGGCTCGTCTCTTCGTCATGGCCGGGCCTGACCCGGGTATCCACGCCTTCCCGCGCCGCCGGTGTCCGCAGCGCGCGCGTGGATAGCCGGGTCAAGCCCGGCCGTGACGGCCCTCGGCGTTAGCTCGAGCGTCGGCGATGGAATTGCTGCTGCAGCAAGTCATGGCGGGGCTCGCCAACGGCGCGATCTATGCGCTGATGGCGCTGGCCGTGGTGATGATCTACCAGGCGATTGATCACCTCAATTTCGCCCAGGGCGAGATGGCGATGTTCTCGACCTTCATCGCCTGGCAGCTGATTCAGTGGGGGCAGCCGTACTGGGCCGCCTTCGCGATCACGGTGGTGCTGTCGTTTCTTGGCGGGGTGGCGATCGAGCGCATCCTGTTCAAGCCGATCCACAACGCCCCGATCCTCGCCCAGCTTGGCGCGTTCATCGCGCTCTTCAGCATCTTGAACAGCTCGGCCGGCGAGATCTGGAATTTCACGATCAAGTCCTTCCCGACGCCGTTCGGCATGGAGCCGCTGTTGGGCGAGCGCCTGATAAGCACCCACGAGGCCGGCATGATCGGCGTCACGGCAGTGATCCTCGGGCTGCTCTATTTGTTCTTCCGCGGCTCGCGGCTCGGACTGGCGATGCGCGCCGCCGCCGCCAACCCGGAATCGGCGCGGCTCGTCGGCATCCGCGTCGGCTGGATGATCGCGCTCGGCTGGGGCATGTCGGCGGCGATCGGCGCGGTCGCCGGCATGCTGATCGCGCCGGTCGTATTCCTCGAACCGAACATGATGCTGGGCGTCCTGCTGTATGGTTTCTCCGGCGCCGTCCTCGGCGGGCTGTCGAGCCCCGGCGGCGCGGTCGCCGGTGGCTTTGCGGTCGGTGTGATCGAGAATTTGGCGGGCACCTTCGTCCCCTATTTCGGGCGCGAATTGAAATTGTCGATCGCCCTCGTCGTGATCGTCGCGGTGCTGCTGGTGCGGCCCGCCGGCCTCTTCGGCCGCGCCGTCGTGAGCCGAGTATGAGGCTGCCGCCCGACAAAACCGTGGCGATCGAGGGCCCGGCAGCGGCGCGGCACGGCGCGGCTCTGACGCGGCCGAGCGGCCGTCTCCTGGCGATCGCCGCGATGGTGGTCGCGGCGGCGCTGGTGCCGCTGATCGCGACCAACTTCGTGATTTTCCAGCTGACCCTGGTCATGGTCTACGGGCTGGCGATCCTCGGCCTCAACCTCTTGACCGGGATCAACGGCCAATTCTCGCTGGGGCATAGCGCCTTCTACGGGATCGGCGCCTACACCGCCGCGATCCTGATGGACAAGATCGATCTCGGCTATGTCTGGACATTGCCGTGCGCCGGCGCGGTGTGCTTCCTCGTTGGCCTCCTGTTCGGGTTGCCGGCGCTGCGGCTGCAAGGCCTTTACCTGGCGCTGGCGACCTTCGCGCTGGCGGCGGCACTGCCGCAGATCCTCAAATTCGGGCCGCTCGAAGACTTCACCGGCGGCGTCCAGGGCATCGTGCTGTTGAAGCCGGACCCGCCCGCCGGGGTGCCGCTCAACCCCGACCAGTGGCTCTACTACTTCACACTGGCGGTGCTGTTGGCGATGCTCGCCGGCGCCGCGAACCTCGTCAACAGCCGTACCGGGCGGGCTCTGATGGCGATCCGCGACCACCCGATCGCGGCCGCCGCGATGGGCATCAACCCCGCCCTCTACAAGACCGTGACCTTCGGCCTCAGCGCGTTCTATACCGGCGTCGCCGGTGCCCTGGGCGCCATCGCGGTGCAGTTCGTCGCCCCCGACAGCTTCGGTTTTCTGCTGTCGGTCTCGTTCCTGGTCGGGCTGGTGATCGGCGGCGTCGGCTCGATCCCCGGCAGCCTCGTGGGCGGACTGTTCGTGCTGTATGTGCCGAACATCGCCGAGCGCGTCTCGACCGGCCTCGCCGGCGCCATTTACGGGGTCATCCTGCTGCTCGTCATCTTTGTGATGCCGTCCGGCGCCGCCGGTTTTACCCGCCTGGCGCTGGCGCGGGCGACGGCCTGGCGAGCGCGATGATCGGAGATTTATCGAGGAGGAGGCAAACGATGAATAGAAGCCGACGGCAACTGCTGGTCGCGATGGGGCTGGGCGGGATGGCGGTGCTGGTCCCCGGCGCCGCCCGTGCCGAGAAGAAATACGACACCGGCGCCACCGACACCGAGATCAAAATCGGCAACACCTGCTTCTACAGCGGCCCGGCCTCGTCCTACGGCACGATCGGCCGCTGCGAGACCGCGTTCTTCAAGATGATCAACGAGCAGGGCGGCATCAACGGCCGCAAGATCAACTTCATCTCGTACGACGACGCCTACTCGCCGCCGAAGACGGTCGAGCAGGTGCGCAAGCTCGTCGAGAGCGACGAAGTCTTATTCATGTTCAACCCGCTCGGCACCCCGACCAACACCGCGGTCCACAAATACCTCAACGCGAAGAAAGTACCGCACGTCTTCGTCGGCACCGGCGCCACCAAATGGGGCGACCCCGAGCATTTCCCGTGGACGATCGGGTTTCAGCCCAACTACCAGAGCGAAGGGCGGATCTACGCCGGCTACATCATCGAGCAGCACCCCGACGCCAAGATCGCGGTGCTCTACCAGAACGACGATTACGGCAAGGACTATGTGAAGGGACTGAAAGACGGGCTCGGCGAGAAGGCCAAGTCGATGGTCGTATCGGAGGCGCCGTACGAGACGACCGACCCGACGGTCGATTCGCAGATCGTCAATCTGAAAGCCTCAGGCGCCGATTTGTTCTACAATGTCGCGATCCCGAAATTCGCCGCGCAGGCGATCCGCAAGGTGGCCGAACTCGGTTGGAAGCCGGCGCACATCCTGAACAATGTCGCGAGCTCGGTGGGGGTCACGTTGAAGCCCGCAGGGCTGGAGAACTCGAAGGGCATCCTGTCGACATTCTGGCTCAAGGACCCGACCGACCCGACCTGGAAGGACGATGCCGGCTTCAAGCAATGGGTCGCCTTCATGGACAAATACTATCCCGAAGGCGACAAGTCTGATCTGAACAACGTCTACCCCTACACCGTGTCACAGACCTTGATACAGGTGTTGAAGCAGTGCGGCGACGACCTGACCCGCGACAACATCATGAAGCAGGCGGTAAACCTGCACGATCTCGAATTGCCGATGCTGTTGCCGGGGATCAGGGTCAACACCAGCCCGACGGATTTCTACCCGGTCAAGCAAATGCAGATGGCGCGCTTCGACGGCGAGGGTGGGGATTGTTCGGTCCGGTGATGGCCGCCAAGGTCCACGTCTGACCGCTCCGCCGGCGCGCCTCGGTCGTGCGCCGGCGAAGCGAGCGGCCCTAGCGGCATGCTGATACGGGCATTCGCCGCCTGGATCGGCACGGTCCTCCTGTTGTGGGCCGGGGGCCTCGTCTGGTTCGTGCACAGCTTCGCGACCCCGATCGCGGAGCCGGCGGCGGCCACCGACGCGATCGTCGTGCTGACCGGCGGCAGCCTGCGGCTGGAGAGCGGTCTCGAGCTCTTGCGCGAGGGCAAGGGCCACATGCTGTTCGTTTCGGGCGTCAACCAGCAGGTCGAGCTGGCGGACCTGCTGCCTATCGCAGGCGCGCATCCCGATTGGATCACCTGCTGCGTCGTGCTCGGGCACGAGGCCGACAGCACCCTCGGCAATGCGCGCGAGACCGCGCTGTGGATGGGCCGGCACGGCTATCGGAGCTTGCGCCTGGTGACCGCCTGGTACCACATGCCGCGCAGCCTGCTCGAATTCGAGCGCGCGCTGCCGGGCACCGACATCATCCCGCACCCGGTCTTCCCCGAGGTGGTCAAGCACGAGGGCTGGTGGGAATCCCCAGGCACCGCGGCGCTGCTGATCGGTGAATACGGCAAGTACCTGGCGGCCCTGTTCCGTCCTCTGCTGATGCGCCTGCAGCCGAACGTCTTCGAACGGCAGCGATGACGGGCAGCCGTCTCACTCCCGCCCGCCGCGCCGGATCGGCTCGGCGTAGTAGTGCTCTAGGGTCGTCTTGCCGCAAATGAGCTGGGCGCGCGCCCTCGCCTTCAACCTGATGTTCCTCGGGTGGACCGCCGTGCTCGGCACGGTAGCTCTGCCATTGCTTCTTGCGCCGCGCCCTGTGGTCATGCGCTTCGGCCGGTTCTGGTCGCAGGGCGTGCTGGCCGCATTGCGGGTCGTCGTCGGGCTCGATCATCAGGTCCGCGGGCTCGACCATATCCCGCGCGGCCCCTGCATCATCGCGATGAAGCACCAATCGGCCTGGGACACGCTGATCCTGCCGGTCGTGCTCGGCGATCCGGCGATCGTGCTGAAGCGGGAATTGCTGCTGGTGCCGTTCTACGGCTGGTATGCCCGGCGCGCCGGCTCGATCGCGATCGACCGCAAGGCCGGCGCCGGCGCCCTGCGCCGGATGGTCGCCGCCGCGCGCGGCGCGGCGGCCGCCGGACGGCGGGTCGTGATCTTCCCCGAGGGCACGCGCACCGCGCCGTTTGCCCGGTTGCCCTATCAGTCCGGCGTCGCCGCGCTGTACCAGGCGCTGGCGCTGCCGCTGGTGCCGGCCGCGGTCAATTCCGGCCTCTACTGGGGCCGCCGCAGCTTCCTGAAGCGCCGCGGCCGGATCGTGCTCGAATTCCTCGAGCCGATCCCCCCCGGCCGCCCGCGCCGCGAACTGATGGTCGAGCTCGAGCGCCGCATCGAGACGGCCGCCGACGCGCTGGCGCGCGAGGGCGAGGCTGCGCGACCGGTCCCGCCGTAGAAAGCCCCTACGTCCGGGATGCCGGAAACCAGTCCTCGTCCGCGGTGCCGACAATCTGCTCGAGCGTGTAGGGACACTGCGGCGGCAGCCGACCACTCAATCCCAACACCTCCCGGTCGAGTCGGCGGACCAGCCGCAGCGCCGCCCGGTAGCGGCCGGCAAGGTCGAGTTTTGCTTCGATGCTGCGGGTCAGCGTCTTTTCGAGCTGGAGGCGCCACTCGACGATCTCATCGCGCCAATGATCGGCAGGTTCGTCGAGGCCGGAAAATTCCAGCTTCAACAGGTGCTCGATGATGTGCTCGCACAATGACTGCGCGGCGCGCAGCTCGCTGCGTCCCAAATCTTCGATCTCCTCGGCGAGGTGCTCGGGGTCGAAGCGGTTGCCGCCTCCCGGCAGAGTGCGCAGCAGCGCCGCCTGCTCCTGCGTCCAGGCGTAGAAATCGTCTTCGTAGGCCGACTCGTCGCGCTCGCTCATCGGCGGCATTCTAGTAGCGAACAAAGGATCGCGACAACACATCGAACGAACGAGCAGCTGTGGTAGACTCGGTTCGAGGAGGTTACATGGCCGTCGTCGCCTCGATCTCGCAGCAGATCTGGGACATGAAATACCGCCTGAAGGCGGTGTCGGGGGAGCCGCTCGACAAGACCATCGAGGACACCTGGCGGCGGGTGGCGACGGCGCTCGCCAAGCCGGAGCGCGACCCCGCCCTGTGGGGCGAGCGCTTCTTCGAGGCGATGCGCGACTTCAAATTCCTGCCGGCCGGGCGGGTTGTCGCCGGCGCCGGCAGCGGGCGCGACACCGTCACCTTGTTCAACTGCTTTGTGATGGGCGCGATCCCCGACGACATGGGCGGGATCTTCGCGCATCTGCGCGAGGCGGCGCTGACGATGCAGCAGGGCGGCGGCATCGGCTACGATTTCTCGACTCTGCGGCCGCGTGGCGCGCCGGTGCGCGGCGTCGGCGCCGACGCCTCGGGCCCCTTGTCGTTCATGGACGTCTGGGACGCGATGTGCCGCACGATCATGAGCGCCGGCTACCGCCGCGGCGCGATGATGGCGACGTTGCGCTGCGACCACCCGGACATCGAGGCCTTCATCGACGCCAAGCGCGAGCCCGGCCGGTTGCGCATGTTCAACCTGTCGGTGCTGGTCACCGACGCGTTCATGCAGGCGGTCGAGGAGAACGCCCCGTGGGAATTGTCCTTCGGCGGCAGCGTGTCGAAGGTGCTGCCGGCGCGCGAGCTGTGGGAACAGATCATGCGCGCGACCTACGCCTATGCCGAGCCCGGCGTGATCTTCATCGACCGCATCAACCAACGCAACAATTTGTGGTACTCCGAGACGATCACCGCCACCAATCCTTGCGGCGAACAGCCCTTGCCCCCTTATGGCGCATGCCTCCTGGGATCGATCAACCTGGCGAGCCTGGTGCTCGACCCGTTCATGCCGCGGGCGCGGCTCGACACCGACCGGCTCGCGCGCCTGGTGCCGGATTGCGTGCGCATGATGGACAATGTCGTCGACGTCTCGCAGTTCCCGCTGCCCGAGCAGAAGCACGAGGCGCTGGCGAAGCGCCGCATCGGCCTCGGCGTCACCGGGCTTGCCGACGCGCTGATCCTGTGCGGCGAGCGCTATGGCTCGGCACCGGCGGTGGCAATGACAGAGGAGTGGCTCGGCGCGATCGCGCGCGCCGCCTACCGCGCTTCGACCGCGCTGGCGGCCGAAAAAGGCGCCTTCCCGCTGTTCGACCGCGACCGTTACCTGGCCGGCGAGACGGTCGCCGGGCTCGACGCGGACATCCGCGAGGCGATCGCCCGCGACGGCATCCGCAACGCGCTCTTAACCTCGGTGGCGCCGACCGGCACGATCTCGTTGTTCGCCGACAACGTCTCCTCGGGGATCGAGCCGGTGTTCAGCTTCCGCTATACGCGCAACGTGCTGATGCCGGACGGCAGCCGCCGCGAGGAGGAGGTGACCGATTACGCCTATCGCCTGTTCCGGCGGCTCCGGGGCGAGCGGGCGCCGCTGCCGGATTATTTCGTCGACGCGCAGGTGCTGACGCCCGAGGACCACGTCGTCATGCAGGCGGCGGTGCAGAAGCACATCGACAGCTCGATCTCGAAGACGATCAACGTGCCGGCCGAGATTTCCTTCGACCGTTTCAAGGAAGTCTATCGCCAGGCCTACGCGCTCGGCTGCAAGGGGTGCACGACCTATCGGCCGAACGAGGTGACCGGCGCTGTGCTCGCGGTCAGCCGCGAGACCCCGGCGGCCGCGGCGCCGCAGCAACCGGAATTGCCGTTGCCCGAGCCATTGCCTGCGGCTGCTGCCGGGCCGGACGACATCTACGAGGCCGGCGGCGTCGTCTATATGACGCAGCCGCTGAACCGGCCGGAGGCACTGCCCGGACAGACCTACAAGATCCGCTGGCCGGAGAGCGAGCATGCCCTCTACATCACCCTGAACGACATCGTGCAGGACGGCAGGCGGCGGCCCTTCGAGGTGTTCATCAACTCGAAAAACATGGAGCACTACGCCTGGACGGTGGCATTGACGCGCATGATCAGCGCGGTGTTCCGCCGCGGCGGCGACGTGTCCTTTGTCGTCGAGGAGATGAAGGCGGTGTTCGACCCGCGCGGCGGCGCCTGGCTCGGAGGCAAATACGTGCCCTCGCTCTTGGCCGCGATCGGCGACGTCATTGAGCGCCACATGATCGACATCGGCTTCCTGCCGCCGCGCGAGGCTCGGCGCGCCCCGGCGGCTAAGGTCGTGAACCTGCCCGCCCCGGACCCGGCCGCGCCGCCGGCCACACGCCTGCGACAATGCCCGAAATGCGGCGAAGCCGCGCTGATCCGCATCGAGGACTGCGACCAGTGCACCAGCTGCGACTACTCGAAATGCGGTTAGCCGCAGGGCCTCGGGCGACGCGGCTGCCCGCGAGGGTGATGATTCTGCTATAACCAACGTATGCGCCGTCGGACGCGGTTCGGTCTCGCCGCCCTTCTCATCCTGCTGGTTTTGTCCGGAATCT
>Ga0073928_10006448_pt1 | contig 15799 bp, 13 predicted proteins | sample PaiPotPPA55metaG_FD_76969 | JGI IMG/M metagenome (GOLD analysis project Ga0073928, IMG submission 76969) | Iron sulfur acid spring bacterial and archeal communities from Banff, Canada, to study Microbial Dark Matter (Phase II) - Paint Pots PPA... ... | reverse complement strand
CAAGTCGGCTATAGCCGACTTGGGCAATCGTTGTTTGCCGATCTCGGGTAAACCCGAGATCGGCTGCCGGCTCCACGCCGGCTCGACGTGCGTAACCCCGCCGCGTTCCCGTGAGCCTCGGGAGCTCAAGCTCACCCTGACGCGCCCAGCGTGAGGACTGCGTCGGAGGCGGTGCTTGCCTCGCCTCCGTCGCGGGGATATGACCAAAGTTGCCGGCGAAGCGCGGGCGCGTAGCTCAGCGGAAGAGCACTACCTTGACATGGTAGGGGTCACAGGTTCGATCCCTGTCGCGCCCACCATCAATAAAGCGGGCACTTTTCGCATTTCGGCCATCTTGCGAAAACCGGCCCGGAGTAGCCACGGAGTAGTTACCATGTCCCGAGATTGTCCACAGGCGGCTCGGGAGTGTTGATTCACCCGCGGACGTGAGCGGCAGCCGCCAGCGGCCACGCGGACAAGGCCCGATAGACGGCCTTTCTGTCGGATCAGCCTTGCGCCTCACGGGCAGCGACCGATCGTTGTTGCCAAAGCACCCGCCCCTTTACCGCTTCCCGCCGCCGGACTACGGTCGCCCGATTGTGTGGGGAAAAGGGGACTGCACAACAATGACGGACGATCAAGAATACCCTGTGGTGACGCAGTTTAAGGGGACGCTCCACTACGCGAAGGTCGCCGAAATTCGCAACGACAAATATGCACGTTCCGCCAAGTTGGCCGAACCATTCGGCTCACGCATGGGATGGTTCGGCTATGACGATCTTCTAAACCGGGGGAAGGCTGAAAGTCAGGGCTTCACCGTCTACACGCCGGAATTTTGGCAGGCCAATCGCGACACTGAGATCACGCGATACATGAAATCGTGGTTCCCGAAAGGGCTGGTGTTCGAGACTGTGACGGATACCAATGAGGTTGAACACCGCCGGATGCTCGGACTACCGGACAAGGGCGCGGTGTTGAAATCCGAAATCGAGCAAGCCTACAAGATCGCCGCAAGGCGCGCCCATCCCGACGCGGGCGGATCAGATGATGCATTCAAGCAATTGGCCGCTGCCAAGGATGCGTTGGTCCAACGCTGGTCACGTGGCTGACGCGAGCGCGACATGGCGAAAGAAGATGCAGTACTCGCGCTTTGGAAAGAAAGCCGATCATACGATTGAGTGGGAAGGGGCCATGTTCGGTATCTTCAAGAAGAAACAGCCAACCGCGTTGGATGGCGTAATCCGTGCCATCTATGGGAATAATCCTCCCGCCAAGTCGGCGGACCTTGAACGTGCGATTACTATCGCTCACGAGGATTTGCTTGCTGAGCAAGTACCCATCTCAGAGGTTCGGCGCACTGCCAGCGCACTTGCAGCAGGCCCGATGCCGTATTCAACCTACGATTTATCAGTTGCAACGGCGTTATCGTTCTTCAAAAACCCCGAGGTTGTTGACCGCCTAAATGAAATTCAGATAGGGGCGAGGTTGCGTGTCTTGAATTGGATGAAGGCGGGCAAGGTCGCTCCCGGTGTGCTCAAGATTTTTGAGGATACACTGTATCGGGTTTATAAGCCAAGCGAGCAAGCCGCTGATCGCGCCCCCGACGAAAAGTTTGCGGCTGCTGATCGCGAGCTAGAAGCAAAGTTTGCGACGTTTAAGAGGCAGAACGCCGGAAAGACTTTGCACCATGCCGCGAAGGTTGTGCGGGACTTTATGGTCTGGCAACACAACTTCGCCGAATGGGACAAACCGGACGACCGAACGGACGAACAAGAAGAACATGCACAACGCATAGAACGGGCTTTTCTAATCGGCGCGGCTGGAATGGCAGCCGATGGTTTCTCCTTGGCACATGCCGATGAAACTCTGTTCTTAATGAACGTGGTGGGGACATACAAAGGTCTCGGCCCTGGTGAGGTTGAGGATGAACTTTCGCAAATGTTTGAAGCGTCAGATGCGGAAGAAAAGGCAACTAGAATTGGTAGTGCCGTGATGATTGATTACCTAGTAAACGGCAAAGCCGAAAAGCATCAGGTACATCTGGCGGCGCTTCAAAAAGTATGTTGGGGCTGATAGCCCTTGTGCGGCGAGGTCTTGCTCGACGCCCGACAATGTTGACGCGTGCGCGGTCCTACCTCAGTACAATGTCATCATTCGCAAATGTCATCTCTTGCCCAATTCGTGCGAGGATGTCGCCGCCCGTAATCTCGCCGCCGCCGGAAAAAACTCTTTCAACGCGAGCGGTGAATTGATTGCCTTCGCAAATCGCCGTCACTTGCACATCAAGCGTGTACGTGAAGCCATCCGTATAGCGAACCTTGATCTTATCACCCACGCTCGGCATCCGGCCTTATTCCCTCACTGTCGCACCGGATCATAGTGTGGCGAGCGCGGATTGGCAAAGCGGTCAAGTTGCTTTCCCATCGTAGGGAAAGCGAAATTCCCGCCAGAACTTCGTCGAGATCTCCGACAAGATGCTGACCGGACGCTCGCCCAGCGCCGCCATCAATCAAATAAAAAACATCAAGCTCTGTTCGCACGGGAAGAGAAGGAGTTCGGCGTCAAGCTCGGCCAACCGGCCGACGGTTGGCCAACGACCGAGTTGCTCGCGCGGCTGCGCGCCCCATAATAGACTCGATCCGAATGATGTAGATGGGTTAGCGGCGAGCCGGCTTCAGTCGGCTCGATTGCGTAACCCACCGCCGCCCGACCAAGCTCGCCCGTAACGGTGGTTACCCTTCCCATGGCAGCAGATGAGCGGACAACAAGCAGCTCCGGTTGTTGCAAGGGGCAGGACTTATCGGCGGCCAAAATCGCGGAGCAGTTCGGTACGACGCGGGCCAGTCATCAGACGATTGCATCTGCACGTCACCGTCTCGTGGTCATCCCTAGGCCGTGAGCAGGTGGCGGACGGCATCGCTGTGCTTGCGAGGTTTTGCTCAGGCGCCTCTTCCATGTGAGACCGACAGAAGCGCGCCCTGCTCGCTGCCTCTCGAAGGGGCGCACGCAGGAGGAAGGAGCGGCAGAGCTCAAGATCAAGCTGTCAACGGCGCGCACTCAGCTTAGCTCGACCTTCGCGAAGGCCGGGCACCGAGCGGCATCCACAATCGCAACACGTGCTCCCCCGTTTCAGCCTGTCAGCGATGCTGCCAACTGCCTTCACTCCGCCATAGAGACACGGGAAACTCCCGAAAAATCGCAACAAGACGCCTGGGGCGAGGCGATATGTCGAGGGAGTTGGGTCTCGTCGAGGCTCGCGTTTGCCGGATAGTTATTACCCTTCTGGGGATAACCGTCCTGGTTTTTGTTGTGCTCAGCGCCATCGATTTTCTATTCAATCCCTCGCCTCGGCCGAGGACACCTCAATCACAGCCGATGGTACAATCGTCGCCGAAAGAGACGCAAACCGCACAATATCAGAAGACCCCGCGGCGAGGTGCCCTCCCCAATCATGCCGCCGCGATCGCTCTTCCGAAGAAAGAAATGCCGTCACCCCCGCCGCGGTCGGGGTTGGAGAAAATTGTCCGTTTCGACGCGGGACTGCTGGATCGGCGTGTCGATGCTGGGAGCCCTGCTGACGCCGATGCCTTACTGAACATGCCTCCTGCGGGAAGGTTCCAGTCCGGACCACAACAGGAAATCTTTACCGCAGTGTTTGCAAGCGCGGAGCCTGCGCTAGCATATCGCTCTCAAGAGCCCGTGGCTCCGTCCCCGGCACCTAACATGCAAGGCCAGCCGGCAGAACCATCTCTAGGAACAGCGACATCATCCCGCGAGGATGTGCAGCAGATCCAATCCCGTCTGCGCGACCTTGGCTATTTGTCATCGGCTGTTACCGGCATGTGGGACGTAAAGTCGCGAGAGGCGCTGCGCGATTTCAAGCTGGTCAATGGCTTGGCTCCTAACGATACGCTTGATCCCGAGACCAGCGAGAAGCTCAACGCGCCGGCAGCCATCCGAGCCCACCAGTCCTTGCTCGGGCGCTGGTCTTCGGCTCCATGCAGCTCTACGAAGACAACCGACACGCGGATAACGATCACCTCGCACCGGGTAAGGCTATCGACCGGAAGCGTCTGCGAGTTCAATGATCTCAAACGCGGTACCGATGGTTGGCGTGTGCGTGCGAGCTGCTCGCAAGACAAGAAGCACTGGGCCGCGAACGGTAAATTCGCGCTGAAGGGAGACAAGCTGGTCTGGACCAGCGAGCGCGACGTGATCAGCTATTTCAGGTGTAATTGAGCGGTCGCCTCGCCGCACTCATGCCTCCTCCAGACCGATTTGCTCACGCTCCGGAAGAACGGCATTGGGCCTTGTACTATGCCGATGACGTACTTGCGCCGGCATGTCACGGGCTGACCCGCATGCTGCGATGCGGGATTTTGCAAGTTGATGATAAACTTAAACTTGGTGATCTGCTGCACAGGGCGAACTGCTAATCACCGCCGAGGATGGCAGGCTGCGATCCTTTTCCGGACCAGACTTGTCCGAGACGAACGGCTTGAAGTGTTGTCGACTGGGCGTTCGGTCTAACGAGCTCGTATTTGAGAACGCTTGCGTTCGTACCTCCAGCCGCAACACCGCTGACCAGCAGATTGGCGCCCGTCGTCGTGCTGGTCGTGGCGACCCGTGTGCCGGTAGATCCATCGAATGGCTCGAAGCTGGCGATCTCGCGGAACTGAGCGCTGTGGTCGTTGTGGTGTAGGGGGCTCTGCAGATACAATGGTGGGCCCCCGTCCAGTGCAGAGCCGCTCGAAAAGATCTTTACCGAACCGCTGTCCGCGATCTGGCTGACGATAATGCGCTTAGCACCACCGAGCGAGCCGGCCAGCCAGCCCGTCGCGAGGGAAACGCCGGCCCGATAGTCCTTGCCGAACGGAATGAACGAGGTGGTGTTCACGGGTTGGTCGGTCCTTGCCGCTTGCGTGTCACTCTGATCGGCCTTGCGGATGGGCTCCAACAGCGGGAACGCGAACACCTTCACCTCGGTCGGGCTGCCGGGACCCGGAGCGGTGACAATGCTCTCGCGGCCCGTCGAAAAATCCACGAAACCGGTGGCGATGCTTACCCCAGACCGGTCGTCGCCATACGGTTTGAAGCTCGAGAAGAGCGCTGGTACGGCGCCCCGCGCAGACGACAGCTGGGATTGATATACCTTTACTTCACTTGGGATGCCGGGACCCGATCCCACGATGATGTTGTCGGACGTCGTCCCATCGATCTGTGCAACAGCCACGCTGACACCGCCACGCGCGACGGAATCGAAGGCCTGGAAGCGCGCCAGCTCCGTCCCGAAGGCGCCTTTGCCACGGATGGCCGCACCCGCGTAGGCCACAACTTCGGGCGTATGGTCCTTCCCCGCGCCAACGATCAGGTCAAGAATGCCATCACCATCAATATCCCCCATCGCTACATTGATGCCGCCTTCAAAACCGGGAAACGGGATGACGGTGGCGACAAACCGGTCGCCGTTGCCGTCGTACAGACGGACCTCTGCAGGTTTGCCGGGGGCGCCTGGAACGGCCACTGCATAAACGGACACGGCCGGTATGACGTTAACGAGCGCCATCAGCCCGTTGTCTTCGTGATTGAGGCGATGGCAATGCATCACGTAAAGCCCGGTGTATTCATCGAACCGGGTGCGGATCGCAAGGATGCCAGGTTGGATCACGCTCTCGTCACCATGCATGGTCGGTGCCGGTGCATTGGCATTGTCGATCGAAAACTTGTCGGGGCCGGTGCGCAGACCCGTCGTGGGATCAAAGTACTCGATCACCTGAAAGTCGTTGACGTGGACGTGGATCGGATGCTCGTCGTTGTTGTGGTTGACGAACCTCCACTCCTCGACCGAGTTGAGCCGCGGCTGGATCAGCGGCACGTTCGGGAATGCGCCGCCGTCGAATGCATACACGAACGCTTTCGGGTCTTCGGTGCTGGCCAAGTTGTTGAGAAATCCGCCGGATATCAGAATCTGCCGCTTGAAGTCGGGCGTGGTGTTAGCCAGGTCGACAAAGGACGTGTAGCCGCCAAGCGACTGACCTTCGATAAAGGGGGTCGTTACGCCTCCTCCTTCCGAGGGGATGGCTCTGGCCAGCACCTGGGTCGGGAAGACGAAGAACCCATCGGCATAGCTGACTGCCGAGGGCAGGATGCTCAGGCTCCCCAGCACGGCTGGAGGATTGTCCGTCCCATTGTTGGTGTAGAGCACGCCGGGCTCGGCGATCGTCTTTGCGCCGCCTCCGCGCTCCGGCATCTCAAGAACGAGATCGCCTTCGGCTGGCATCGTCACTGCAATCGCGAACCGGCTCGCCGGTGGAATCAGCAGCCGGGTGCCGTTGTCGGTCGGCGGATACCGGACGCTGCTATAGGGATTTCCATCCTGGCCAACGATGGCAATCGGTGGATGCCGCCCAGTTGCGGTTTCCGTGAGCTGGACGTTCATGTATGCAAAGTCGCTCACATTCGCGAGCACCCAGATCTCGGTCTGGCCGGCCTTGCTCTTGATAAACGGCTGAAACTGACCGTTGACTGTGAATTGCACATCCCGCTGGTAATCCTGCAGTGTCGGGTCGGCAGGCACATCGTTCTCAGCTTTGCCGCCCGCCGCGATGAAGTGCTGCAGATTACTGGGGATGAACTGGAGGCTCCCGCGGCGATTGTGGATTGAAAGCGGCCCCCCGTACCAGACCGTAAAATACTTCGTTCCCGGCTTTGATTGGTTGAAGTTAACCGGCGCGAGCAATGGGCGGTAGGTGCCGTTCGCGAGCTCGCCGGCCTTCGGCGGCGTTATCGTGCTGACCCACTGGGGCCAGCTCAGATTGTTGAGTTGCGCCGAACCGCCGGCCCGGTCAAACACGAAGTTGTACTGAAGCGCCATGTTCCGGATGGGAATGCTTTTCTCCGTGACGAGCGGTAGGTTGCCGTCCGTTCGTCCGATGGCAAGCAGACCAACCAGACCCGCATAGACCTGCGCCGAAGTGAGCCCATGAAGATGACTGTGATACCAATACATTCCTTGCGGCATGTTCCTGGGAATGTCGTACGTGTAGGTGTTGGACATCCCTGGAGGGATGTGCAGCAACACGTTGTCGGCATTTCCCCTCGGACTAATATGAGCCCCGTGGGTATGGAGATTGATCGGTGACGAGGTCATCTGCTCCGGGTAGAGCGGAACGGACTGACCCTTCGGCGTGTATTGCGGACTGAAGTAATCACGGATGGTCAGGCCGCTGAGGCCGTTCTCGAAATGGATGATCAGCGTTTCGCCGGGAAACACGTGTAGGGTGGGCGCCGGATACAGATTGCCGCCCGACCTCTGCCCGTCGGACGCCGTGCCTCGGATCACCTCATAGTCGAAAAGGAGAAAGTTCTGGACAAGCATGGCTACCGTATCGAGCGTGGCCTGGCCCTGTCGCGCGGTGAGCCGAACTTCAAGAACGCCTTCCTTGCTCGTCAGCATCACCGGTTCTCGGAACTCCGGTCGAATTGCGAGATCTGTTCTTTTCTCGGCAGTCTGCGCCCAGGCAGTCGCGATGAAACATCCAAGCGCCACCAGCACCGCGAAACCACATGTAAGCAAGCTAAACAGGCCATCTGCGTGGAGCACATCGCGGAATGGAAGTTTCTGCATGAGAAGACTCCTCTGCCGCCAGCGCGGGACGTGCAGCAAGTACTCGATGCACGACGCCGGATCTGCAGCACAGGCTTATTAAATGTCGCCAAGAGCGGCAGCAAGCCATTTGGCCCGGCATCACCTCGCACATCCGGTTTCGTACAGATCGATGCTGCGCACGTGACCGACAACAACTACGTGCCCGGTGATGGCCCGACCAGCTCGCCGGCCAATGTCCGCAGCTCGCGCCGATACTTCAGGCACCGACAAGACCGATGATGACCAGCACCGAGACTGCCGCATCAGCCGTTACGTGTATGAATGCAGCACGCAAGTTATGGTCCCGACGGAGGCTCGCACTGAGAGTCTCATCATGGGTGCGATCGTGATCATTGTGATGGTGAGCATGGTGCGCGTGATCGTCATGCTCGTGGTCGTCGCGAAGCAAAGAAGCACTGAGCACACAAGCGGACATCACTGAGCGCCCCTGGGCGGCGGATTGACGGAAGATTGTTGTCTTTTGCGGAAGCCGTAATCAGATCAGTGGATTTGGTCAGCCGCCTTACTCAGCGTAGCTTCGTCTACCTTGTTGCCGTTTACGTCCTCGATCCAAACCTCCGCCCCTTGGCTCCGCCATTCATCCACTTTGAAAATGGCGTGGCTGAGATCGTCCGAAACTACTTCGGCGATGTATTTATCGCCCTTAATTTTGATTTTCCAAGTCATATGAGATCACCTTTGGTTCCGCGTGTTTACGTTTGTCTCTTGCGATTCCTTATCGCGCGCGTGAGCTGAGACAGCATGCCATCGAATATGTGACCCGCATCCCCTCTGGCATCTTCGTGCGGCATTTCTCGATACATGCTCAAAAGCGCATCGCGATATTCTTCGAATGAAAGCGCACCTTTCTTGTCGAGCGCATTAGCTAGCGCGAGTATAGTCGCGATAATTGCGGTGATGGCCTCGGTGCCAACACTTTGAGACTCTGCCATTTGTTTTCTCCTCTCTAACCCATGAGTTTCTGTAAGATCATGGTCGATTGCGTTGCAAGTCCGTTGATGGTCTCAATCCATTTTGGATCAACGGCAAGTCTCAAATATCCAGGTCGGGACTCCCCCACCCCGGACAGGCAAGTTCAATTCGGCTTTGTGGCTGATTTGCAATGCGCTGAAAATGAAACGAGACGCGGCCGTTCATTCGGGTTCGCGCCTGCGTTCCCATCCGCTGCCCGTTCTTACCAAGCTCTCACCTTTTACCCAGCGCTCACCTATGGGGTCGATGGTGATAGAATCGACAGGGCCAATTTTAGGATTATCGGCGTCGGCGATCGCGGCCTTTCTGGCATCGTCTACCGTATCAAAGTCGCCTGTGTACGTAGCAAGCAAGGCCGGCATAATGCCTGGGGCGCGCGGTTTGGCAAAATAGCCGATGCTGAATTTCATGCCCGCAAGATAAAGCGGCAACCGCCGACCGGCAACCGCCGCCTAAAGGCGCAGCGCCGCTTCCATGCACCGGACAAAAAAGAGGGCCCCGGTGAATGCCGGGGCAAGGGTTCTGCCGTGTGGTCGCGCTTAGCTCAGGCTGGCGTCTGCCCAGACGCGGGGAGGAAAATTTATTCGTCACCCGGCCGATGTCCGAGTTGGACCGTTTCGATCTACATGAACGCCTCGATAGCGGCGCGCTGCCGCTTCTCGCTGTCCTTATCCGCGCCAACGTTGGTGGCGGACGATGTGCGCATGTAGGCCACTGCCTTTGGCTGCGGTTTCCGCTGACGCGACATGACGATAGCTTACGCGGTTAGCTACCACCCCGGACAAATCATGTGCTAGCGACACCTACAACTTTTGGTATCTGCAACTTTTGGTATCTTGACGTTGTAACGAAAGTCTGCTATGAGTCGCTAATCTCAGGAAGCTGTGAGAGAAGCCCGGCCCGGACTCCCGCGCTGGGCTTTTTTGCTTGGCCAATCGTCCGTCTGCTGTCTGGCTGAGCTGGGACGCGCCGATGAGAACGACGACTACATCATCTTTCGCTGGAGTGGTGATCGCGACGTTCCGTCATGAATCGCTGCATTTCCCTGTTATTTCCCTGTTATTTCCCTGTTCTTCCCTGTTCCGGATCCTGCCGTTTCGGCAGATGTCCTTGTTTATACTCACTTTTCTGCAGATTTTGGCTGTCCCCCCGCCCCCTTTACAGGGATTTACAGGGAAGCGGGGCCGGTGCGCCACGTCATCGCAGCTCGCGTTGTTTGTAGGGTGGGTTAGGCAGAGAAAGTCGGCTGCATGCAGCCGACTTTCTCTGGCGTAACCCACCAGACCACGCAAGCACATGTACGGTCGGGCGGTGGGTTACGCCGCTGCGGTGGGTTACGCCGTACAAGTCGGCCAGCGGCCGACTTGTACGACTAACCCACCCTACACGTCAGCCAAATGACAGCAGAAGACATCAACCGCTAAGACCGGACATCATGACAAGCGCAGCGCCTATGCACGCCGGCAGAGAATTCGAGCTCGCCGTGGTCGGGGGCGTTTTCGCCGGATGGCTGAGCTGGGACGCGCCGATGAGAACGACGACTACATCATCTTTCGCTGGAGTGGTGATCGCGACGTTCCGTCATGAATCGCTGCATTTCCCTGTTATTTCCCTGTTCTTCCCTGTTCCGGATCCTGCCGTTTCGGCAGATGTCCTTGTTTATACTCACTTTTTCTGCAGATTTTGGCTGTCGCCCCGCCCCCTTTACAGGGATTTACAGGGGGGAAGCCGGTCCGCCACCGAGCATCACTTTGGCCAAACGAACCCGAGCCCGCATAACCCCGCGCGCACTGCGTGGCCGAACGAACCCAAGCCGGATCATGGTTTTCAGCAAACGCGAGCGCGCTGCGACGCGCTGGTGGAGAGCAGCGCTTCAACGCGAGCGGAACGCGCGCTACCCCGCCCACAATTCCTTGGTGGCGAGTTGCGCGCCCTCGACCAGCGATCTGAGCTTCGCCCATACGATGCTCGGATGAACCTCCTTCGAGCCGGCAAAGGTGGCAAAGCCGCAATCGGCACCGGCGATCACGTTCTCCCGCCCCACCAGCTTGGCAAAACGCCCGATGCGCTGAGCGACGAGCTTCGGATGCTCGACCAGCACGGTCGAATGGCTGATCACCCCCGGAATGAGAGACTTGCCCGCGGGCAACTTGACGCGCTCCCACACGGTCCACTCGTGCTCGTGACGCGGATTGGCCGCCTCAACGGAATAAGCGCCCGCGCATATGTTCAGGATCACGTCTACGACATCCTTGAGCTCCAGGTCGTGCACCCGTGGTCCCATGTTGATACCGTAGCAGGTGTGGTGGCGGATTGCTTCCGCGGGAATGTTGCGCAGCGCGTGATTGAGCGCCTCCACGCGCATCTCGGCCCATTTGCGCCATTGCTGTAATGTCAGATCGGGCGTCTTGGTCCAGTAGGTGACCAGCTGGGGATCGTCGATCTGCAGCAGGAGACCGGCTCGGACGATCGCCTCGTATTCTTCGCGCAGCGCTTCCGCAATCGCGAACAGATACTCCTCGTCGCTCTTGTAGTAGCGGTTGCGCAGCCAATCCGCTGCGCTCGCCGGTGAAATCGCCGGCATGAATACCTCGATCACATTGGCGCCGTCGAGCGCGCACTTGAGGTTATCGATATCGATTTGCAGTCTCGCCATTCCGCGGTAGGTTACCGGCGCGGTGCAGACCATGCGGTTCGGGCGCACGGCACCGGGGCTTGCCGCGTAGAACTCAGGAAACGACCTTGCCTCGCGCGATTGCGCCCACGGATTCTGCTGCGGACTGTCTCGATCCAGCTCGAATCCGCCGAGCCGCTCATTCACATAGGAGACGAAGCTCGCCTTCCCGAACTCCCCATCGTCGATGACGTCGATGCCAATCTCGGTCTGCTTGCGCACGACCTCGTTGACGGCACTGCGCAAGCGCGCAGCGTGAGCCTTCTCGTCGACCGGCACGCCCTGCTGCTCGGCCTCGACCGCATCGAGAAGGTCGGGCGGGCGCGGCAGGCTGCCGACGTGGGTCGTAAGGACGCGCTCGATGCTGCGGTTCATGTGGCGCTAACCTCCGCCTTTGGTCTCAGCAAAAAGCTTGCGGGCATATTCCAGGAATTCAGGCGGCGCTGCGGTCATCGCATCGATGGCGCGTACGACCTCGTCGCCATCGATGGGGCTCACGTCGAGCTTCAGCTCGGCGGCATCACCGAGGTATTGCGGATCCCGGTAGACCGCGAGAAATGCTTCCTGCAACGCCCTCGCGCGCTCCGCCGGCAGGTTGGGAGGCGCAGCGATCGGCCGCGAAATCGCATACGGCAACTCCGCAAGCTCGATCAGGGCGCGTGCCGCCTCGTTCTTGGCGAGCTCACGCGCGGTTGGCACGTCCGGGAATTCGGGATGCCGGGTAGCCCGCGCGAACTGAACCAGCACCCGAAAGTCGCTCCCCGGCTTGAGCCATTCAGGTTTCGCCGCCTTGAGCGAGGAGAGATCGACCGTGCGGCCATGGACCTCCCCGCGCTCGATCGCAACATAGATCGCCGGGTTGTCGGGAAAGCCGACGACCTGCTTCACATGCAGCCCGATGGTGTCATGCAGGATGATCGGAACATCATTGCCGATGCCGCCCTCGGCGCTGCCCCCGAGCACCAATGGCGGAAGATCGTGCCGGCGCGCCTCGTCGATGGATTTCACCGGCGCGTCCTTGCGCACGACGAGAATATTGGCGTCGTTCTGGAAGCTCGCCGGAGAACCCAGCCAAGTCAGCTGGCGCGGATTGAACTGAACATTGGTGCCGCCGAGGAGACCGATGAGCGGCATGTTACGCGAGAACATGCCGATGGCGGTGCCGTCGTTCGGGGCGAAATTGTAAAGATAGTTTGCAGCGCGCAGCCCGCCTGCACCCGCCATGTTCTGCACGTTGACGGGCGGATTGCCCGGAATAAACCTTCCGAGATGGCGAGCAAGCAGCCGGGCATAGGCGTCGTGGCTGCCCCCGGCTCCGGTACCGACAATGAACGTGATCTCTTTGTTCCGATAAAAGGCGGCGATGGGATCGGCGCCGGCGGGAACGGTCGCAAGCACGCCTGTCAGCAAAACCGCGGCGGCCCATCGGGCGATCATCTCAGCCATAGCCCTTGCCACCCGACAAGCGTCCCTCAACCAGGCCCCAGGCCGAACATGCGTTGCGCGTTCTTGTAACAGATCTTCTCTTTGTCTGCTTGCGGCAGATCGAGGGATTCCAGAACCTCGATCGTGGAGCGGATATAGCCTCTGCCCTTCTCCTTGTCGAAAGGGCAATCGGAGGCAAATAACACGTGATCTGGACCGAAGAATGAAATCCCGCAGATCGTAGGGGCGCGCGCGCCTGCAAGCGCGGTATCGCCGTAGAAACCCTTGAAATAATCGAACGGCCGTTTCTTCAGCCGCTTCAGGATGAGCGAATAATCCTCGTCGGAGGTGCGCGCTCCGAGCTGATCCCAGCTGTGCGCGACGCGTCCTTCGAAGTAAGGTATGATGCCACCGAGGTGATGCGAGATCACCTTGAGGTTGGGAAAGCGGTCCATAATGCCGGAAAAGACCAAGCGTGCAAGCGCCGCTCCGGTCTCGAACGGCCAGCCGATCACGCTGCATATTTCATATTTCGATTTGGTCTCCGTGCGGTAATCGGCCATTTCGCGGGTGCGGATCGGGTGCAGCAAAATCGGCTTCCCGGATTTTTCGATCACCTCGTAGATCGGCAGGAACGCGTCCTGGTCGATGGGTGCACCGTCCACGTTGGTGTGCAGCTGGATCGCGTTTGCCCCGTTCGCCAGCGCCCGCTCGGCCTCCTTCACTGCGGCTTGCGGCGCATTCATCGGAAGCGAGGCGGCGTAGCCCACGAACCGATCAGGGTATTTCGCTACGATCTCCGCCAGCCCGTCATTGCCGAGACGGGCCCATTCCGGCGCCTGCTCCGGACCAGTCAGGCGATCGATCGACGGCATGCCGAGACAGACGATCTGGGCATAATCGGGAAACGAATCGACCACGCGCAGCCGCTCCTCGATGTCATGGAGCGCGGGAATGCCGCGCATCCGCTTGCCCAGGTCCTTCTGTCCCGCCAGAGACTGCAGCATCAGCTCGTAGAAGCGGCGGGGAAAGAAATGATTGAAGGCATCGACGTAGCGCATGCGCGGCCGATTATCTCGACGGCCCGACGATTGTTTTCTGAAAGAGGTCCTGCCACTTGCGGGACTGGTCGAGCATGGCGGCGGAATCGATGAGCTTGAATGGGACTCGGTACGGCGGCTCGGTATTCAGATGGACCGGCAGGAACTGGCGGTCGGCAAAGATTTTCTGACCGTCCGATATGAGGAAGTCGTAGAACAGCAGAGCTGCATAGGGGTGGGGCGCATTGCGGGCGAGCCCTTCGGCGGTGGAGCGTGCGACGGCCGGCGGCAGCGTCAACCAGTCGACCGGTGCGCCCTTGCGCTTGCTCTGCTCGGCCAAATAGCCGTAAGCGGAAAGAGCGAGCGGCACCTCCCCGGCAGCAATGAGGTTGTTGATCAGGCTGTGTCCTTTACGCACGGAGATGCCGTTTGCGGCCACGATGTCGCGGAATAGCTGCAGTCCGCGCTGCTCGCCGAGATCCTTCACCACTTCCCCGAACCAATCGAAATCGTCAGCCTCGATGCCGAGCTTTCCTTTCCACTGCGGCTGCAACAGTCCCTCGTAGGATTTGGGGAGGGAGTCCCTGCGGATGATGTTGGTGTTGTAGGCCTGGACGAACAACGTGAAATACATCGCGACCCATTGCCGGTGCGACGGAACCGCGTCCGGGACGATATCGGCAAGATATGGCGACTTTACCTCCTGCAGCAGGTTCTCGCGATAGAGCGGCTCGAGCGCCGAGCTCGCGCCCGCCATGATGTCCACGTCGAAGCGTCGCGCCCTGGCTTCGCTCAAGACGCGCTGCAAAAACCCCTCGGAATCCGAACGCCAGACCTTGACCTTGACGGCGTATTTTTTGTCGAACGCCGCGACCAGCGCGGCAATATCGGCAGGTGGAATGGACGAGTATAGCGTGAGCTCCTTCTCGCGTTTTGCGCCCTCCGCCAGGCGCTGCTGGCGATCGGCGCCCTGGTACCCAGCGATCTCTGCGACCGGGTTTGTCTGCGCCAGGGCGGCTTTCGCGCCCAGGCAGAGCACCGCAACCGCAGCTATCACAGCAGATCGTGTTCGCATGCGAGCGTCCGGACGCTCCCCAATTCAGGAGGGGCTTGAAGCATGGCACGATTGGCTCGCCTTGTCAGCGCGACAGGACCGCCCATGCAAATATGGGCTGCCTGCTGCTACGGGATGCCAGCTCTTTCGCGCACCCTATTCCAGCGCAGGGCTTGGAGCTCACGGTCGAATAGCGGGCTGTCGGTTCGGCACGCGCATTCCGGCGCGCGCGAGGCGAGGCAGCACCTCCTCGCAGAAATACGGGAGCTCCGAGAGATAATTGACGAACGAGAGCGCGATCCCGCGTACCCCGGCTTTGCTGATCGTCGCGAGCTCTTCTGCAACATGATCAGGCGTGCCGACGAAGGGATAACCGCCGACGGCATTCGCTGCGAAGTAGCGGCGCTTTGCTTCGTATTCCTCGCGCGGAATGCTCTGCGGCGTGATGTTCCTGTTCGCCAGCATCCCATCGATGGCGCCCCAATCCGCATTCTCGATCATGGCGTGGCGGTAGTAATCGTCCGCTTCCTTTTGCGAGGGACGGCAAATCACCTGGCCGACCGTGTAGACCTCGATTTCCCGGCCGAGCTGTTGGGCGGCGGCCTTGATCTCCGCGACCTTCCGCGCGTTGCCCTCGAGCGATGTGCGTGAGCCCGCCGTCGCCACAAAGAATGCATCGCAGTTGCGCAAGGCGAACGCCTGGCCGACCGGCGAGGAGCCCGCATTCATGAGGATGGGGCGCGTGCCGCCATAAGGCTTAGGATAGGCCCGCACGCCTTCGAGCCGCAGAAACTGTCCTTCGAAATCGAACTGAGCTTCGTCCGACCAGGCCCGCCTGACGACATCGAGCCATTCCTGCGCGTAATCATAGCGGACGTCGTGATCGCGCTGGTTCACCCCGAACATCTCGAACTCGCCTTCGTTCCAGCCGACGACGATATTGAGGCCGAAGAGGCCCTCCCCGACATGGTCGGCGGTGACGAACT
>Ga0073928_10006446_pt1 | contig 15804 bp, 15 predicted proteins | sample PaiPotPPA55metaG_FD_76969 | JGI IMG/M metagenome (GOLD analysis project Ga0073928, IMG submission 76969) | Iron sulfur acid spring bacterial and archeal communities from Banff, Canada, to study Microbial Dark Matter (Phase II) - Paint Pots PPA... ... | reverse complement strand
ATCGTTCTCGAATGACTTCTCCGATTTCATGACAAACGCCGCAGCACCCTCGCTCATGAGCTTGACCTCATTGGCTTGACCAAGACCGCTCAGCACGATTACGGGAATGTGTTTTACGAGTACGTCGCCCTTGAGAGCCCTAAGCACGTCGAGCCCCGACACTTTGGGCAACATCATGTCGAGCAGGATAATATCGGGAATGTCCTTCCGGGCGATGCGGAGGCCTTCCTCTCCGTCCCCGGCCTGGATAACAGCGTACCCGGCTTTGACGAGCATCCGTTCATTCGCAATCCTCTGGAGCTTGCTGTCTTCGATCAGGAGTATTTTCATCTTTCCTCACTGTCCGGTCTGGTCTGTCGCATCTGAATATGTGATTTTCTGAATCGCTGATCTTTCCCGTTTGGGGTTGTTCTGTGCGTCTCAGCGGTCATGACACACCGGCACATAAAACTGTAACGTGGGTCTGCGTTCGCAATGCACAGCCGCAGCGTGCTCATTCATTGCCCTAGCAGCTTGCGTACGGCGGCTGCCATGGTCGCTACTGAACTGCAACGTGGTGACAGAGTGCTTACAATGTGGGCAGGCGAATGTGGTCACGCTGTGCATCGTCTTGATGGTGTAATGTCTCACAGCTTCAAGTCTAGTCCCTTGTCCCGCCATGACTAAGAACTAAAGTTACTAAAGGGGGAGACAAAAAAGGTGTGGAATCTATGCGATGGGAGAATCCCACGGCACTACCAACCATTAAACCCTAACACGCGGCGCCCTTTCCGGTCGTCACACTTCCGCGGGGCAGAGCCAATTTGGAGGACACTCTGTAAGGATTATGCAACGCAGGTTGTGCAGGAGCATAGAATAGCCAATCGCAGTTGCTGGCGTGGCAGTTGCCAGCGCCAACTTATTGCGAGTCAAGTCATTCTTCTTCGACTGTTGGAATTCTAAAAGCGCTCCCCTGAGCAACTTGGCCAGAAACTGCACCGAGACAACTTTGTTTTTGACGAAGTCGCCTTCTGCTAGCGAGTATACCCCCAGTACTCCGAGCACTTGATCATTTATAACCAGGGGAATGGCACTCAACGACGTTACGCCGAGCTGGCGTGTAGCGGGATTGACGCAAAGGGCGGTCAGAGCACTGTGCGTAACAAATATACTTCGAGATTTAATACATAAACCAGGGATATGCGATTCGGTATCAACCGGGTACCGATCGATGGAACCAGTTTTCCAGAGCGTGCGACGTAGATAAAATTGGGGCCTTGGCCCAAAGCGATGGCAGCGCCGAGCGCATTCGTTATCTGCCGCGCAGCTTCGCAGCAAACCTGCAACGTGTCGACTGAAACCGTTCCAAGCTCCGGTTGGCGGATATAGTTTCCCGTAGGCGACCAAGACTGGCTCCGGATTCCAAGTACGGAACGAATTTTTTCCAGATAGGCTGACTGTTCCGAATTCAGCGGCTTCGACGAGAGGCCAATAATCTGCTGGGCCTGAGAAGTTGGTGCGGGTCAGAATGCTGACGAGCAAACTTCGATCAGTTTTTCATAGCATATCGAGCGGGTCGTCGGTTCGAATGATGGGCCGCTCACAGTAAACAGCGATGGTGAACACTTCCTCTGCTGCCTTCGCGTCGACCCTAACTACCTTGCCTTCGCCTACTAACTGAATAGGTCGAACCATCTTAGCGGTCAGTACTGTTATGACGAAACTCACAAGAGTGTTCCGCGGGATCATCGAAGAGGTTTCGAGCAGCACGCCGCCCATACCAATGTTCCGGCTCACAGCGTCCAGCTCGACGATCGAGTCATTGGAGCGCAGCGTGAGACGGGCCGGATGTTGCAGATCGAAGCGACGATGCTTGCGTTCTGCCAGGGGGGATAACACGGCATCGTCATCGAGTTTTTCCATAACTGTGACTGCCTCTGTGGCACCACTGAATTATTTGCCTTTCGCCGCCCCGCGACGTACCCAACATGCCATTTTGAAACATCTATCTTAACTTCGCACTGCTTCTTGGTTGAAGCCTATGTCCCTTGCGTCCAATAACATAGAAAGCAACTCGTCCAACTTCGCTAGTGCAGCGGCCATTCGGGCTCGGGCTCGGACTGAAATGCAAGCGTCAATTGGCGTCTCGGACGGCTCCAGGGAACCGGATTGGTCAGTGGCGCGATCGGAGAGCTCGCGTACATTCTTCAGCTCAGCTCGCTTGCCGATCGCTCGAAATGATTGAAGGCAAATGCTTTTTGAAAAAGTCTACGGGTTTTCGCCCGAGGATTTCGTCTTTTGATGCCCCGGCTGCCACGTTACTTTCTAAGGCCTCTATCTCGCCGGGATTTATCTTCGTCTTGAGATCCTCGGTGAGCGCATGACAGCGTTGTCGTACCGCGGAGGAATTTTCCTCAGCCATCCGAAGCCAGTAGTAGGCGGAACGCTCATTCTTCTCGACGCCGTGCCCTTCAAGCAGAGCTAATCCAACAATGAATTGCGCAGCCGCGTAGCCTTCTTTGGCAGCCTTTAGGTAAATTTCAATCGGATTTCCTACCCCGGAGACACTCGGTCCCCCGGCCCGACTCGAGAGGCCGCTGCCCTCGTTGAACAAAAAGAAAAGCAATTCCAGCCGGCTGGAGACGCCCAATTTCTCGAAGATGCGAGACAGATAATTCTTCACGGTATGTTCGCTGAGTCCACATTGATCTGCAATCTGTTTGTTGCTGTAACCTTGAACCGCAAGTTCTGCCACTTGGACTTCCCGCTTTGAAAGCATGTCGATCCTGTCGTTGTCGATGCCGTCGCAAGAGGGAGCATTTCTTACGGCTTCCAACAGATACTCTGCTTCTTCGCAATTGGCCCAAATCTCACCTCGGGTTACGCGTTCGATACAGGCGCGGAGTTCGGCCAACGGTTGGCTACGGCAGACAACACCTTTGGCACCGCAGCGAAACGCGGCCACGGTCGAGTCTCGTGTGCTGGATTCGAGCAAAATCACGATATGGACATTACGATAATGCGCATACAGAGCTCTAGCCGCTTGCAGACCCTTATTTGTCCTACCTTCAAAGTCAGCACTAATCACGGCGACCTGAGGTGTATATGCGCTGACCGCTGAAAGGATGTCCAGCGTATTCGCCGCGGCAGACACGGGGACAGCCTGGAATCGCGAATCGCGGTCCAACGACTCCGCAAGCAGTTGACTTCCCATAAAGCTCCGATCAACAATCAAAATCCGGATCGGCTGCGCGAGCTGAGAGCAATTTGGCAATGAAATCGACGACATCAGGACTCCTGTCTAGTCTGGCGGTCCTTTTACCGATACCCATTAGTTCCGACACCCATTAATCGAAATCCAAACCATTTTCTGCGCGTCTTAAGAGGGATCTTTCCCCGACTCGGTTGTCCAATGTAGCGGGCTTTGCGATGAGATCGCAAAGCTGACCGACCCCTGTTGCTTATCCCATGATCTGCTGAACAGACGCTCTCGGGAAAGTCCGCGCGCGCCGTGTCTCGGGGGGGAGGAAAGCCCTGTATAGCCCTCCTCGCTACGCATGTCAATAGATTATTAGCTTGCTTGCGTTGATTTTTTCTCTAAAGGCCCGAGCCGATGCAATAATTTCAGCTTTATGTCAACCCTACGAGTTTCACTGTAGTCTGTTTATCCTTTTGCAGGAGATGCTAGTCTTAATCGTCCCTAGGCCTACCGAGCTAACAATCCCCCCCCTTTCCTACAGCGCCCTGAGGTCAATTTGAGGAGGCGCGCATGGGTTTAAGTACTGTGTGATATGTATTCTCACCCCCTTGTAGTCAATCCACATCCCCGATATGTTTCCGGTTCCGTGCTAAGAGGATGGGCAAGTGAAATCTGTACCAATCACCAGAAATCTTGAAAGCGTTCCGCAAATAGCTGCGGAGGTAAGAAATTCCCTCTTGATCGACCGAAGGACTCGGGCCCGTTTCCCTCTGATTTTTCCGGTTATCTTTCATTGGAGGGATGGCACGGAACGTTCTGCTGTGGGCTATTGCAGAAACATCGGTCTCGGGGGCATTTTTATCATCACCGGCAACTGTCCACCGATAGACGCCGAAATAGAAGTCGATGTGGTGGTACCGGCATTTGATCCCGCACCGGACGAAATCCTATTTCGACATACCGGTCGAGTAGCTCGAATTCAAGCATGTGAAGATTTGCGCGGATTTGCTGTTACCGGACATTTTGAAAATGAAAATGCGATCAACCCGGGGGTTACCGCCGGGGCTGTCAGCTGGCAGTGAAGTTCTGGCAAGGTGCTTAGCATTTAGCGGGTCGAACGATAAGCGTTAGAACGCTGAGCGAATTTATTGTCGTTTGGGCTTGGACATCAGCAGATTCGTCCAAGAGATCTTGCGACTTGTTTCCACCCCGTCCGCCGGGCTTATGTGACTCAGAGGGAGGAAGTGTGAGCGTTATCAATTCGACCTGCACGCCGTTGATCGAACCGCGGTGGCCAGTTACGCCTGTCGTCGAACCGCAGTGGTACGCCGTTCACACCCGCTCGCAGCACGAAAAGGCCGTGGTTCATCAGTTGGAACGAAATGGAATTGAAACGTTTCTTCCGTTGATCAGCGAAGTCCATCGCTGGAGCGATCGACGGAAGATAGTTCAGTTACCGCTATTCTCGTGCTACGCGTTCGTGCACATGCGGTTATTGCCTGATCTCTGGTACAAGGTGACCCAGACGAGCGGCGTTTTAGGATTCGTAGGCCCTCGTCGCGAAGGGGTTCCCATCCCAGAGAGCCAGATCGAGGGGATGAAAAAGCTTCTGTCAAGCAATCTTCCGTATACTCTTTGCCCGTTCCTGCGCGTCGGGCAACGCGTTCGGATTCGGGGAGGCGCGCTCGATGGTATCGAAGGCATTTTCCTCTCCCGACAAGGCCAGCACACATTGGTCATATCCGTTGATGGCATACAGAAATCACTAGCGGTTAGCATCCCGGGATATGACATCGAAAGTCTTTAGTTTCCCGGATTCTTTGGCAGCGCAAGAAAGAAGTGATTCCGGTTCTCGTTGGCCATTTCACGACTCGAATGGCGAAACACTAATGCGCCGCCTCCGCGCAGGGACGAAAGCGCGTCACTCCTCTTTAATAGTTGTCGAGCCGGCCCCCAGTGCGAGGTCATTACTGCGGAATGCAAGGGGCGAAGCGGAGGAGAACGCGATTGAGGGTGCTCCCGACAAGACGGGTGGAACCGGAAAGTGGCTGTTGGGTGTTAGCTACCAAGCCTTGTCGTAGAAGATTGCACATCATGACACGAGGAACAAACTTCCGGTAACCGTATGAAATTAAACGACTACTCACGCACAAGCGCCTTGATTCGTCCCGATCGGAACTCGCAACCGAAGAAAGCGCTCTCAGAGCAGCCTGAAAGGGTCGGCTCGAACCAAAATACCCAATTCGATTTGCACAGAATATGCGAATCGTTGGTAAGGAGTTGGCCACTCATTCTCAGTATTGTTTTCGCAGTGCTCTTGCTTGTGGCCCTTACTTTCTGGTTGTTTGTAAAGCCGACCTATGAGCCCGTAGCGAGAATTGTTATAGATCCACCTGGGGCTGAGACGTTTTCCTTGGACGTAGGCATTCCGAGCTCGGACAGCGCAAATTACCTAGAAACTCAGGCCGCAATCCTGAAGAGTGACGGGTTGGCGGTAAAGGTGATCCGTCAGCTCCATCTTGACACGAACAGCACATTCGTCGGAGATTTGCCTCGCAACAATTCGCATAACGGTTATCAGGGAACCGCCACAACGCTTACGCATATGGAAACGGTTGCCCTTAACGTGTTCCAGCAAAACCTGGTAGTTTCGCTCTTTCGCAACAGTCGACTGATGGAAGTTAGGTTCGCAAGTCACGACCCCGAACTGGCGGCTCTCATAGCAAATACCCTCATTAACGTTTTTGTCGAAGAAAACTATCAAACTAAGTATGAGGCCATTACAAAGTCGTCGGAATGGCTTACGCGCCAACTGGACGATGTTCGTAAGAAAGTCGAGGAATCAAACCAGAGCCTGGCGGAGTATGAAAGTAAGATCGGATTCCTCGACGCAAACGATAAGCAAAACGTGGTCGCCGACAAATTAGCTGACCTAAATCATCAGCTTACTGAAGCTCAGTCAGATCGCATTCAACTGGAAGCATATGTAAATGCGATGCACCAAGGGGACGTCGACGCGATACCCGAGCTGCGCAACAATGAGATCTTCCGCAACACCACGGAACAATATTTGGAGGTGCGGGCTCAACTTGCCGAAGAGTCCGCTGTTTTCGGTAAGAACAATCCGCGAGTAAAAAAGCTGCAAAGTGAAGTAACACAGTTCAGGACAGGCCTTACCCACAGTGTTGAAGCAAGTTATAGGTCTGCCCAAGCACGAGAGAGAATGATGGCCCAAGCTCTAGGACAAATGAAAACAATCATAAATACGCAAAATGCAGCGATGGTTCGCCTTAATTTTTTGAAGCGGGAAGCAGTCACGAATGCAGAGCTCTACAATACATTGTTTACAAAAGTACGAGAGGCTGGCATCGTCGCCGCATCGAAATCAAGCAACGTCCGAGTAGTGGACTTCGCTCGCATTCTTGACCGACCGACGCGTCCCAATCGATTGTTGTATTTGCTCGTCGCATTGTTCCTCGGCATAAGCGGAGCCATCATGATGGTACTGGTGAAAGAGGTCCTTAATAATCGCGTACGCACCGAGGAAGACGTCACGATATGGACAGGATTACCCCTCGTAGGTATCGTTCCGCAGATCGAAGGAACGGGTCGGAGGCGGAAAATACGTTTCCGGTTCAGCGCTCCTCAATACTTAGGTGTTGAGGACACTCCTCCGCTTCAATTCGTCTGCGATCGACCTAGCTCGATAGAATCCGAGGCTGTCAGGAATCTTCGAACCAATATTTTGCTGTCGAATCCCGGAAGGCAACTGCGGACGATCCTTATAGCTTCGTCCTCTCCGCGTGAAGGAAAGACCACAGTCGCAGTGAATTTGGCTATTACCCTAGCAAAACACGGACAGACTTGCCTCATCGACGCAGACATGCGCCGACCGAAGATTGCAAAATTGTTCGGCGTAGGACGAGCACCAGGGCTCAGCGATGTGCTTTTGGAGGAGTCGCGCCTGGATACAATAATCACGCGCTCCCCCGTCGAAAACCTCAGCATAATCCCGGCTGGCAAACCAACTATTGATCCGGGTGAATTAGCAAGTTCTCACAAAATGCACAAGCTTATCGAAACGCTGATAGAGCAGTTTGAATACTTGGTCATCGATTCTGCGCCTGTCCTTCCTTTTTCTGACGCCAGAGTACTCGCTACGCTCGTCGATGGCGTCGTTTTGGTCGGACGCTACGGTTCTACGACACAGCAGGCACTGAAATCGGCCGCGGAGGTCCTTCAAGACGTTTATGCACCACTCATAGGCGTTGTCATCAACGCCGTCAATCGGTTACCGCCCTACTACAACTACTACTCAATTCCCGCTAATAGTTCGCCCGACGCTGCATAAGGCGCGCCCGAGTTTGTGTCAGATGTCGATAAATCAACACTATTAATCCAACGAGGTGACCTCATGGTTCCGGCGGTCTCAAGTTATATGGATGAGGCAAGAGAAACTGAGAAAACAACCAGTCAGGTTGATCGGGTGCCCCCGGTAAGTTTTCCTTTTCTCGATTTAACTGGGCAATTCTCCATTATTGAGGAAGAGGTAATGACAGCAATCACCCGAGTCATGAAGACGCAGAATTTTATTCTCGGTGAGGAAGTTAAGCAGTTCGAGGAGGAAGTGGCCGCATACATCGGTGCTGATTTTGCCGTGGGTTGCGCATCGGGATCGGACGCGCTGTACCTTGCCCTGCTCGCTCTGGAAATCGGGCCCGGAGACGAGGTAATAACAACTCCTTTTACGTTCGTAGCGACCGCAGGTGCGATCACCCGCGTCGGGGCGACACCGGTGTTTGCCGATATCGACCCAGCCGCGTTGAACATTGATCCAGTACAGATCAAGCTGCGCATCACGCAGAAGACGAAGGCGATCATACCGGTTCACCTTTTCGGACTTCCCGCGGACATGGACGCTCTATCGGAGATTGGGCACAACCACGGGCTTCCGATCATTGAGGATGCTGCTCAGGCAATTGGGGCAAAATACCATGGTCGCCCAATTGGCACTATAGGTTCAATGGGATGTCTTAGCTTCTTCCCGTCCAAGAACTTAGGGGGCGCAGGTGATGGAGGAATGGTCACCACGAACGATGTTGCACTTGCGAAGCGGCTAAGAGTTCTTCGGGTTCATGGCAGTGATCGCAAGTATCACTATCAAGTCCTCGGAACCAATAGCAGGTTGGACGCATTACAAGCTTCCATCCTACGTGTCAAGCTGAAGCACCTGATTAACTGGACAAAAGCCCGGCAGGAACGTGCGGTGCGTTATCGTAAACTGTTTGAAGACCTTGGCGTCGATGCATTTGTCCAGCTGCCGATGGAGTCGGCAACTTGCGTTCATGTATATAATCAGTTTGTTGTCCGCTGTCCAGAGCGTGACCACCTAAAGGAATACCTCCGCCGTTGTTCGATACCGACAGAAATCTATTACCCAGCGCCGCTTCACCTGCAGCCGGCGTTTAATTACCTCGAGTATAAGGAAGGACAATTACCCGGGGCAGAAACTGCAAGCCGCGAAGTCCTAGCTTTGCCCATTTACCCAGAACTTACTGCTGAGCAGCAGTTGGCTGTAGTTCGCAGTATTGCCGCATTCTACCAACTAAACAGTAAGGGGGTCCGTTAAATGAATAACGCACAGCAAAACATTGGAGTGGTTGGTTGCGGATACTGGGGAAAGAATCTGGTTCGCAATTTCCATGAGCTCGGAGCCTTGTCGGCTATCTGCGACGTCAATGGGACCGCCGTGGCTGAGCTTGCAGCTCGTTACGATGTTGCGAGTTATACGAGCCTCGACAAACTTGTGGAAAGGCCGGACATAAAGGCCATAGCGATAGCTGCACCGGCTTCTCAGCATTTTGACATTGCCAAGAGAGTTATGCTGGCTGGCAAGGACGTGTTTGTGGAAAAGCCCCTAGCGCTTCACGTCGACCAAGGAGAGGAGTTGGTGAAGCTTTCCTCCAAGCTAGGACGCATTCTGATGGTCGGGCACCTGCTGCAGTACCACCCAGCTATTTTGGAACTTCGACGCCTTCTTCTCGCCGGTGAATTCGGGCGCGTCAACTATTTGTATTCTTCCCGGCTTAATTTTGGAAAACTCCGGACAGAAGAGAACATTCTATGGAGCTTCGCTCCGCATGACATCTCGGCAATTCTCTTCTTGTTAAATGAGTTGCCAGCATCGGTCACCGCCGAAGGCTCAAGCTATCTCAACCACTCGATTTCGGACATAACGCTGACCCATCTGGATTTTGCCAGCGGCGCTAAAGCGCATATTTTTGTAAGCTGGTTGCACCCTTTCAAAGAACAAAAGCTTGTGGTTGTCGGTGACCGCAAGATGGCTGTTTTCAACGATACGGAGCCAAGCCGAAAATTAGTTGTGTACCCTCATCACGTTGAATGGGTCGACCGCGTGCCCATTGCGCATAAAGCCGAAGGCATTGAGCTTCCTATCAGCCAGGAAGAACCCCTACGCTCCGAATGCCTGCATTTCTTACATGCAGTACGCGACAGGAGCACCCCCCGCACGGATGGCGAAAATGGACTCGCGGTATTGCGGATTTTGCACGCCTGCGAGGAGTCGATTAAGAAGCAGGGATATCCAATCGCTTTAAGCACAACTCCGTCCAAGTACTTCGTCCACCCGACGGCGATCGTCGATCAACCTTGCGAAGTAGGGGACGGAACACACATCTGGCATTTCTCGCATGTAATGGCGGGAAGTAAATTAGGCATGAAGTGCAATCTTGGTCAAAATGTACATGTCGCTTCTGATGTGAAGATTGGAAACAATGTAAAGATCCAGAACAATGTCTCCGTTTACACAGGCGTCGAATTGGAAGACGACGTTTTCTGTGGTCCGTCGATGGTTTTTACGAATGTCACAAATCCTCGTAGTCATGTGAACCGCAGAAGTGAATATCGCCGCACCATAGTTCGAAAGGGAACTACGCTCGGCGCGAACTCCACCATTGTCTGCGGTGTGAGCATCGGGGAGTATGCATTCGTCGCGGCCGGAGCGGTGGTAACCCATGACATTCCAGACTACGCACTGGTAATGGGAGTCCCAGCTCAACAAGTCGGGTGGATGTGCCAATGTGGCATCCGGTTGCCCGTCGCCAGGGCCCAAGGCGATCCCGCGAGCAAACGCAAATCGGCAAATGGGCAAAACGGATTCAATAAAATCAACTCAAAGGCAGTTACGTGCCAATCTTGCGGAACTGCTTACGACCTTCGCGCGCATGTTTTGCGACAGGTCATGCCTGTTACGGCTGTTTCTAATCACAAATTGCCCATCGAAAGAGAATTGGTTATGAGCGCCTAGTGTAAAGAAGAAACCATGTTCAAGATACTCACCGTTGTCGGCGCTCGCCCACAATTCATAAAGTGTGCTTCCGTTTCTCGGCAGCTGCGAGATGTTGCAACCGAGATTCTGGTGCACACTGGGCAGCATTACGATGCATGCATGAGCGAGGTATTCTTTCGTGATCTTAATATTCCACAACCCAAGTACAACCTGGGCATTGGTTCAGGAACCCACGGCTATCAAACTGGAGAAATGCTGAAAAGGATTGAAGAACTCCTGGCTGTAGAAACTCCGGATCTTGTGCTCGTTTACGGCGACACCAATTCTACGCTAGCCGGAGCGCTAGCGGCGGCGAAGCTTCATATTCCAATAGCACACGTAGAGGCTGGCCTGCGAAGCTTTAATCGACAGATGCCGGAGGAGATTAATCGAGTAGTGACAGATCACGTTTCGTCGATTCTCCTGTGTCCAACGCAGACAGCTATCAACAATCTGACCAAAGAAGGTATTACCGAAGGTGTTCAGAAGGTAGGCGACGTCATGTATGACGCTCTTTGTCACAATCTGTGTATTGCTCAAGAAGATGACTCGGTACTCCGACGTCTCACGGTTCGCCCTAAGGAGTATTTTCTCGCCACGGTTCATCGTGCTGAAAACACCGATGACCCAGTAACTTTAGACAAGATTCTTCGTGCTCTCATGAAACTGGCAAGTGGGGGCGCGCAGATTGTTTTTCCTGTGCATCCAAGAACCAAGAATCTATTTGCATTAGCTGCACACTCCCGCTCCTGCCCGGGATTGATCTTGACTGAACCTGTTTCGTATCTCGATATGTTGGTGCTTGAAAACAATGCTAAAGCGATTTTGACGGATTCTGGTGGAGTTCAGAAGGAGGCGTTTTGGCTATCCGTACCGTGCGTCACCTTACGGGAGGAAACAGAGTGGGTGGAAACGGTCGAGAGTGGGTGGAACTTTGTAGTTGGGTCAAATGAGGCTGATATAGTCGACTGCGTAAGGCGTATTGATGGCAAGTTCTCGCATCGTAGCCCAGCTACCGATGACGGCCACGCTTCCGAAAGGGTTGTGATGTCCCTTCTTGAAGCATATGAGGTTTCGAACAACGTGCTTGCCGGAACCCCGTGAACTCCGGCGACCTTTATAAATCCAGAACTCCACGGTTGACTGCGAGGGATTGCAATATGGATGGAGAATTGGTCCTGGCATGAGCGTGATCGCCGCATATTGTCTGGAATCTGACACTGTTAGTTACCTACCCTGGTGCCTAGCCTCTGTTTTCTGCCTTTCGGTGTATAGCGACGCCTATCCATACGGAATTCCACTATTCTTCCCGTTGGCATTTCTGTTGTTTATCTGGTTCGGATTAGTTCGCAAGCGGTTGAGAGTACCTGTGAACACAGGCGTGGTGTTGTTCCTGATTTGCCTTTTGTTTTACTGTGTTGGTCTTCTCGAAACCGGACACATCTACAGGGAAAACGCGAGGGATTTGCAGAATTCAGCAGGGGTAATGCTAATGACTCCACTGCTGTTTAGCCTCGATCTTCGGGAATTCCGGGACTTTCGCAGCAGTGCTCAGACAATGGGCGCAGCCATTTCGGCTGTTATCGCTGTGGTTGGGCTCTATAAGTTCCATTTGATGATGCAGGGTGTCGACATCGACTTGTTTTGGGTAGAAGGTCGCCCGTACCCTTGGGGAACCTCTCTTGTAATCGACTATAACTTTTTTGCTTTTGCGATGTTGATAGGTGCGCTGTCGTCACTTTTCTGTTTGCGCCGATCATCAACGGTGTTGGGAAGAGTCTATTATCAACTTTGCTTCGTGCTTGCCTCCATTGCGATGGCTTTGTCGGGCTCGCGCAGAGGGTGGGTCACGGAGGGTCTATTCTTTCTATCGCTGACTATCTTGACAATTTGGAGCGGTCTTAAGAGTTTCGCACGATTTCATCGAAGCTTCGCACTTTCCAAGCAAGGACTGAAGACATTCGCGGCACTTTTAATCGTTCTTACAATAGGCCTTTGTTGGCAAGCCACTTATGGGCAGTCGGCCGTGATCCGTGATGCTGGAGTTTCTGATGAAGTACAGACACTACACCAACGGTTTCTCACACTGACCGATCCTGATCAGGCGTTTGACGAACGAACCGAGCGTTGGACGTATACAGCAGAAGTGTTGTCACAATCAAGTCTGGCTCAGCTTGTTTTTGGACAAGGGTTCGATTACCTGTCCCGATTTGCCAGTGTATTTCAAACTCGTGGGGGCGAAGACTACCCTCACAACCCGATACTGTCTACTGCACTCTATTCCGGAGTTATCGGAGCGTTCTGGGCTCTTCTGCTTCTAATTGTGGCGGCAGTGAAGTTTTGTAAGTGTCTATACCTAGATTCCTATTTTGCTTCGATCTACTTTGCTTCCCTGTGGTTCGTTATACCTAGCTTCAATACTCTGTTCTCGGGGAAATTCTTGTTGCTTTTGCTGTTAATACCTTGGATGGTCGAGTTTGCATCCCGTTCTATTGCACATGAAACGCGCCTTACTTCTAGTACTTAATTCATTCACCCACGATCCAAGAGTGCTGAGGCAGGCACAGACTTTGGCTTGTGATGGCTGGGATGTCTTGCTCTTCGCATTGCACGAGCCCGATCTCCCGCTCCAGGAAGACTCACGATGGTTTCGCCTCCGTAGGTTCCGTTTGCGCACGCGCTTTTTGCCCAAAAACAAACCTGTGCAGCTCCTCAAGTACGCTGAGTGCCTGGTGCAAATGACCTGGGATGGGGTCCAATTTAAGCCCCAAATCGTACACGCCAACGACGTCGATTGCCTGCCGATCGGTTTTGCAGTAGCTCGGTTGAGCCGGGCCAAGCTTGTGTATGATGCTCACGAACTATGGTCTGATCCAATTGCCGCTCGCCATGTCCCTCGCTGGTTTTCGCGCTTGGGTGCATGGGTGGAAAAGGTGCTAGCGCGCCGCGCGGATTCGGTCATCACGGTTTGCGACAGTATTGCGCAGCACATGTCAGAAAAGATGTCGATTCCCGTACCCATAGTAGTACGCAATGTCCCATGGAAAAGCCGAGCCAGGCACTTTTTACATGCTCCGGGCCCATTGTATAAACTGTTAGGGCTAAATGTTGATGTCCCCGTCATCCTCCAGCTAGGAATGATTGGGGTCGGGCGTGGAATAGAGACTCTTATTGCTGCCATGCAGTTTGTAAAGCCCCCTGCGACGGCAGTCATCATGGGTGCCGACGACTCCACCTATGCCGCAGGAAAGGAACCCACGTACTTGCAGCATGTCCAAGAGCTAGCCCGAAGCTTCGGACTGGAGGGCCGGGTTTATTTTCTCCCCCCTGTTCCCGCGGAACAGATCCCGAGCTATGCGGCTGACGCAGCCGTTGGCGTGGCTCTGATCGAGGGGACCTGCTTGAGCTATCAATACGCGCTACCGAACAAACTCTTTGAGTACATTCAAGCAGGCTTACCTGTAGTGACAAGCGATCTACCGGAAATGGCTGCGCTGGTCAAGCGATACGGGCTCGGACAAACATTTCCGGCCGGGAATCCGGAACTGCTTGCTCGAACTCTCAATGACGTGTTGCACGACCCCAAGAAGCTAAGAGGGTACCGCGAGCATGCCTTCATCGCAGCCAAAGAACTCAATTGGAACAGTGAGCAAATGCGGTTACTTCAACTTTATCGTGAACTCGAGGTCGCCGATGGACGCACTCCGTCCAAACTAGCGAGCGCTCCAATCGTGCCAGCTCACAGCTTCCATGAGTTAGATTGATGACAAACGTCGTCCGCCCATGTTCTTAGTTCTAAATTCTTTAACGAACGTTTCATGCCCACTGGGTAGACAGGCTTGTCAGCAAAGATTGGCGAGTCAGTATCTTTGGATTGCAGGCATCAGGCCGGTATTTCCGTACAAGACCTTTCTAGCCTGCGTTGGATTATTCGTTCTGTTAGCAGTTACTCCATCGCACGGTTGGAAAAGTGCGTCAACGCATTTGAAAGAAATCATAAACCACTATGATGCGATCGAAACCCAATCAATTGATCTTGTGCAGTGGAAAACTCATACCAATGACCAAGGAAGCGTTTCGTGGAATACATCATATCTTCTGAGTTCCTATGTTGACATGTATGAGGTCACGAGCAATCGCAAGTACCTGGACAAATTTGTGGAACTTGCCAATCCACTTGTAGACGGTACTGATGCAAATCGTGGTTTAGCCGATTACAAAGGTCGAAAACGAATCGGGTGGGGAAGTGTCGCGTACTCTGAAAAAGGACAGCGAGTAATATGGCTGGTCCACACCGGCATGATTACTTACCCTCTACTACGGTTTGCTTATGTTGTCATCAGGAATCACAAAGTAAGGGACTTGCTTACAACTGCAAGAAAGTATCAATCAGTGTCCGAGTCGGCACTGGGAGAGTTTGATGGTCAGTGGCGATATGACCCCAAGGACGCAGAAGGATTTTATCTGTTCGAAAGCGATCAGCCACTAGACAATGGGGTAGCTGGGCCTGATCTGCCACAGCCCTTAAACATGCAACTCGCTGCAGGACGGAGCTTTCTCATACTCGCGAAAATTACTTCCAATCAAGATTATCTTCAGAAAGCGCATGGCTTGGCTAAGCTTTTGCGCAGTCGCTTGGTCCGTGAGGGCTCTGGCGGATACTCTTGGACGTATTGGTTCGGGAAGGGACTTTCTCGCTCCTCTGTACTTGAAGATGTTTCCCACGGAGCCATTGACGTGGAATTTGCGGTTTTGGCAGAGCAGAATTCAATCGTGTTCACGCCCGACGATCTGAAGCCATTCGTTGCCACATTTCTCGATCGTTGGGGCCGAGCACAATCCTCCATGGCTACCGGTGTAGGAAAAGGGACAGCCGAGTTCAAAGCAGGCGAGCGCAATGCACTTGATCGTTGGGCGCCTCTTTCTGAAGTCTCCTGTAGAGTCTACGATGTGCTTTATGCGGATCTGATGGCTCGGATTGGTCGCCAGGATGCGCAGGTGTTACTCGGGATCGCGCAACTAGCTACGTACGCGCGAAAATGTGCTGCTGCGAGTCTGCTGGCAAAAAGGTCTGTATCGCCTTATTTGCGATTAGCCCAAACCAATGGCTTCAAAGTACTGGGAGAAGCTTCAGCAGTGGGTAGGCCGCTGCGCAGCAGGCAGGCCACCGGTATCCGGTCGCACCTTGCAATCCTCCATCCGTTTTTTTGCTGAGCTGATTGCTCGATTCTCTTCTTAGCCTTCTGCAAGGCGTTCTCGTCGGTTGCGCAACCATGGT
>Ga0073928_10006443_pt1 | contig 15806 bp, 17 predicted proteins | sample PaiPotPPA55metaG_FD_76969 | JGI IMG/M metagenome (GOLD analysis project Ga0073928, IMG submission 76969) | Iron sulfur acid spring bacterial and archeal communities from Banff, Canada, to study Microbial Dark Matter (Phase II) - Paint Pots PPA... ... | reverse complement strand
CTTGGTTTCGAAGCGGGATTAATTCCGCGGTGATCTTTCTGCATCTCGATGTTTCCTTTAGACGTTCCATGTCCAGCAACGAGTTCAAGCCACCAGCAAGATCTTCCCGACACCGCCCTTTTCTGCCGTTGCTTGAGCCTCGGCCGCTTCACTGAGTGGCAGCTTCTCGCTAATCGGGATTACTAGCTTCCCATCTCGCACCGCTTCGGCCATGAACTCGAGCGTTTTCCGGTCGAATTTCGAGAATACTGGCACAGCCTCTACAGATGGATACTTCGCCGCATTCTGCGGTGACCCGACAACCGACGCATACACTCCTCCGGGCTTGACCTTGGCGATCAGCTTCTCGGCGGTTCTTCCGCCGACCGTGTCCGCAACCGCATCAACCGGAGGAAGATTCGCAATCGCGGTGTCGTCGTCGGTTGCAACCACCTGATTCGCGCCCACAGTCTTCGCCTCACCCATCTGCCTCTTCAAAACCCCCGCTATCACGGTCGCCCCGCGATCCTTCGCAGTGAATACCGCTGAACGCCCGACATTTCCAGCAGCACCTACGACGAGAACCGTCTGACCCGCTTTGACTCCCGTAGCGGACATGAGTTGGTTGCCGGTCGTCGTCACCAATGGAAGCGCCGCCGCCTGAATCAAATCGAGTCCTTGGGGAACTTTCGCCAGATCCGCGGCTTTCACGACACAAAGTTCGGCGTAGGTATTGTCCGCGATAGCGAACACCTGGTCGCCGATGGAAAAGCCTTCCACTCCCGACCCTATCTTGAACACGGTTCCTGAAACGTCGACTCCCATCAGCCCGGGAAACTTGATCGGATAAAAGTCTTTCGTTAACCCTGCACGCCGTTTGTAGTCGATCGGATTCACGCTGGTGGCCGCGACCCGCACCAGCACTTCGCCCGGACCCGGAACCGGGTCAGGATAGTTTTCGAACTTCAGAACTTCAGGCCCGCCATATTGGTGAACAACAACTGCTTTCATGATTGACCTCCTTGTTGGACAAACTTGCATTAATCACGGTTGATGAAAAAACCGGCGTTGATCGAGCGAGACAGTTATGGACTAAGGCAGATATCCATCACCTCTCCACCGACTGTAAAGGATCAACTGCTCATTGCTCCAGTAAGGACCACCGGGAGGCATGGATTGCTTTTTCAGAGTCTCCTCGACAGCTTGAGCATTGCCGTGATCGTTTGAAGGATCCGACATATACGTGTAGTTGTCCAGCAGAACGTTATATTTCTTCATGTGGTCGATATCAATCTGCCTAAACAGCGGTCGAATGTCCTTCTCGAAGGAAACCGGCATTTTCTCTCCCCCTTTCAACAATCGTTTCAGGCTGCGGTGCCGTGAGCCGGACGTCGAGGGCCAATCCCCTTCGCCATCTGGGCGGATGACCCAGCTTTGCAGCATGGTCCTGTGATGCCGCGGTCTTACCAAAAGACTTAGGAATTTCGGATTCCCGAGTTTCTCGTCGCTGCACCGACTACGAAGGTGTCGGCCGATACCATCGTGAAAGAGATGCTTTACCCCACTTCTGGCTTTAATATCAATTGATGCAAACGTGGAATTTCGAGGCGCGATGGAGGGACAAGAGATGGATTGGAAACGGTTGGTCCAGTTTGCGCTGCTGGGTAGCAGTGATTTGGAACAATACGCCATCCTGCTGGTACGCGTTTCGCTCGGGCTGTTCTTCGCCATCTCCGGCGCAAACAAATTGTTTGTCGCCCTCAGTAGGCAAACTATGTACGAAACGCTGGTCAAGGCCCACGTCCCATTTCCCCACCAGACGGCTTATTTCGTGTCGGGTGTCGAGTTAGTTGGCGGGTCCTTGCTGACTGTGGGGTTTCTTTCGAGCCTGGCCTGCGTGGCTTTAATGGTCGATATGCTTGTCGCCATCCTGACCACCAAGCTTTCTGCCATGCCTGAAGGACTTTCGCCTCTTAACTGGCTCGGCGATTTCCTCTACCTTCCTGAAGTCCTGTACGTGCTCTTCTTTATCTGGCTGATCTGTGCCGGTCCGGGAAAGTTCAGTGTCGATTACTGGCTCGCCGACAAGTTGCCGAGGTGATCGATCGAAAGAGCAACTTGTTGCTAGTTTGATGTCACTACGAGAACGCATGTGCTACAGGCGTTCTTCGCGCAGTGAAGGGTATGGGCGAGCCGCGAAGCGACCAGTCAAACTGCATCACCAACGAGAAACGGGAGGAGTCCGATCATGCGTTCTGATATTGTGCCCAGAAACGTTTTCCCCGATTACGAACTGCCCGATCACACGGGCAAACTACGCAAGCTCAGCGAGCTTCAGGGAGAGGATCCGTTAATTCTCACGCTAGCGCGCGGCCACTATTGCCCCAAGGAGCACCAGCAGCATTCGGAACTCGCGGCGTTCTATCCGAAGATCGCGGTGGCGTACACTCAAATCGCCACAATCGCTACCGACGACCACCATACGCTGCAGGAATTCCGTGCGTCCGTCGGAGCGCAGTGGACCTTCCTTTCGGACCCCGACCGGATTATTCAGAAGGATCTCGACATTCAGGAATACACCGACCCGGAGCACAATCCGATGATCCCGCATACGCTCGTGCTCAAGCCGGGTCTCGTGATCCACAGCGTCTATAACGGCTACTGGTTTTGGGGCCGTCCGTCGGTCGTCGATCTATGGCACGATCTGCGCGCCGTGACGAGCGAAATCCGCCCAGACTGGGATCTGAGTACTCCCGGACTCCGCGAGGCATGGAATGCGGGTGACCTCTCGCGTTTCCACGGGTGGAACAAGGAGGCCGGTACAGAAGATACCTCGATTGCGCGGAAGAAATAGTACTCCCACCATCTTCGATCCATCGGACACCACATTTCCAGAGCTGGAGCTTCGGCCCCCGTGCTGGCGTGCATGCCTTGAAACGGTGTCCAGCGGCACCGCGAGGGTAGTTACCTTCGGCTAAATAGTAGTACTTGGCGAGGGAAGCCGCTTGCGCTAGGCTTAGTGCGATTTTGAACACGAGGAGAAAACCCAATGAGTCAAGAAGCCCCGGTCCAAACAGTTTTGTTTTGTTCCCAATGCGGACGGGCACTCGCGCACTCGGAGTTGGTCCAGATCGCCGGAAACTGGGTGTGCGCCGATTGCAAGCCGGCATTTCTGAGCCGGGTGATGGCGAGCGGTGGAGCATCGCCACTGGCCTGGCGTTACGGCGGATTTTGGATCCGTTTCGGCGCGCGCATGATTGATGGCCTTATTTTCATGGTGCCAGTCCTAATATTCGCCGCTTTGCTCATACCAAATCTGCTCCGCGCCGCGCGTCAAGCGGGCAAGTCGCCCAACGTACCCAACCCGGCTTTTGCAGCCTTTGGCTTTATCACTTTCTTTCTGGTTTTTTTCCTCGCGGGAGGCTGCTACGAGATTCTGATGCTGAAGTATCGCAGCGCAACTCTCGGAAAGATGGCCTGCGGGCTAAAAGTCATCCGATCCGACGGCCTCAGCTTGAGTTGGGGCGTATGCTTTGGGCGCTTCTTCATGTGGAATGTTGTTACCAGTAGCATTCCCTACGTAAACACCGTCCTCATGTTGGTCAGCTCGATCATGTTGGGAGTGGACGACGAGAAGCGAGCCTTACATGACCGGGTGTGTGACACGAGGGTGATATATAAACAGAGTGTAGCGTGAACCTTAGTATCAATCCCTTCATCGCAGCGAGGAGATCCAATGAATCAAGAAGCCCCGGTCCAAACAGTTTTGGCTTGTTCCCAATGTGGACGGGCACTCGCTCAGTCTGACTTGGTACATGTCGCCGGGAGCTGGGTATGTGCTGATTGCAAGCCGGCTTTTCTAAGCCGAGTGCTGGCGGGCGGCGCAGCTGTAACTTTGAAATGGCATTACGCTGGGTTTTGGATTCGCGTCGTCGCACGGTTGATTGATGGGATTACCCTTGGTGTCGCCCAAGCTTTTATCGCGTTGCTGTTTTTTGGCACTTTCGGAGCGCAATTTATGCCCAGCGTGGTGCGGTCCGCCCCAACGGGCCGTCGACTAAGTTTTCATGTTCTCACCTATGCGATCGCTATTGCATACGAGACGGTGTTCCTGCGTTATCAAGGAGCGACGCTGGGGAAAATGGCGTTAGGACTTCGGGTCGTTCGAAGCGATGGAGAGTCGCTCGGATGGGGCATCGCGCTCGGCCGATATTTTATGCACCTCGTGAGCTACATCATTCTGTTCATCGGGTTCATCATGGCTGGGTTTGACGACGAGAAGCGAGCCTTGCATGACCGGGTGTGTGACACGAGGGTGATATACAAACAGAGCATAGCGTGAACCTTAGTATCAATCCCTTCACTGCCGGCCTAGGGCCGACGGGCTCTTCAGCAAGCGATGACCCGACGGTATCCCCTGTCACAACTAGGGTAATAACTTGTCCTCATTGTTCAGCGGACATCCCGGCTGATTCAGAATGGCAAAGTTGTCCCCACTGCCAGAAGTGGTTGCAAATCCGCGTCTGGCCCCTTGTTCGCCAGAATACCGGTGCAGTGTCGGCGCTTTCGGAACATGCGACGTGCTTTTTTCATCCGGACAAGGCGTTTCAGGCTTGCTGCCAACGGTGCGGCCGATTCGTTTGCGCGCTGTGTGATTTGCAGTTGGGAGCGGAGCACGTTTGCCCCACATGCTTCGAGCGCGGGCGCGCTGATTCGGGTGTGGAGGCCGGAAAGGCGGAATGGCGGTATCGCGATGTGCTTTACGATTCCATTGCATTGACAGTCGGGTGGGTTTGGATTCTCTTTTGGCCCGTATTTGTAGCCGCGCTTCCGGCCGTGATTTTTCTGCACGTAAAGTATGGGAAGGCGCCGCGTTCGTACTTGATTCCGCGATCTGGGTGGCGTTTCTGGGTGGCCTATGCGGGGTTCGTCTGGCTACCGCTATTGATTGCCATCCCATTTTTCGCACGTTGGATGGCGGGGAGGCATTGATTGAGAAGTGGCTTCCGCAAAATTTCGCGCGTTGGCGGCCTAACCGGCGGGACAAGGTGGTATCTGAACGATGACTGTTTGCTCGCAGCCAAGCGCACGATGTACGTGGTCGAGTACCGCCGATTTTATTTGCGCGACTTGGAATGCATTCTGGTCTGGCGCAGCCGTTTGTGGCTCTGGCGCCTGATCATTCCAGGGATATTGCTTGCCGCTCTCGGCGCTTCCCTGTGGCAGTGGGTGAACTCTACCGCCGGTGCGATTTTTACTTGCATCGGTCTCGCATGGGTAGTGTTGGAACTTACGCTCGGGCCGACTGCGGGGTCGCGTCTGCGCACGACGGGAGCAAGCGTTGACCTACCTTTGGTGAAACGAGCGTCTCGCGCAAGCGACGTCCTTGCCAAGATCGATGCGGCGGTTCGCGCCTCGCGCGACGTCACCATGCAACCAACCGTTCGCATGCCTAGCTGGCAACTGGGTGGGTCCTCAGTCCCGACGAAATCCGAAGCAACGTCTGCGACCCCTTCCGTCGCGGATGTCTCACAGACGAATGGCTTCTGACACTCCAGCCGCGTCCACTAGAAGTTTGCGGCATGCTCGCTGCTTGTTTCATCCGCTACGTGAAGCGGCAGCGCGGTGTCCGCATTGCGGAGGAACATTCTGCCGTGAATGCGTAACTGACGAAGAGGGCAAGCTCGCCTGTCCCCCGTGTCTGCGCCGGATGGCACGTCAGCCCGCACCAAAGTCCTCACTGATGCGCCGCTTCCGGCAGGTCCTCGCTGGACTTACCGCAGTTGCGTCGCTGATGGCGCTCTTCTTCGTGATGCTGCGGTGGCGAGTGAATACGCCGGAGGAGCATCTGAATCTCGGCCGCGTCGCCGGTGACCGGCTGCCAGGACAAAATAATGACTGAGGCCGCACTGGCTTCGGCCCCTTTGCGACCGGCGCGCGTGCTATCTGCGCGTGGTCGCTTGAACCGGCTGAACTCGCTCGAAGCACTGGAACGCGGATTCGCACTGTTCCGCTCAACATTTGTGTCGGAGGCGTGGCGTTACTACGCAGGCAGCGCGCCTCTCGTCTTTTGTTTTATTCCGATATGGATAGTAAATGGCCAGATACGGGTATCCAATGGCGTTGTTCTGATAGAGGCGGCGTTACTCGCCGCAGCCTATATTCTGCGTGTGTACATGGTCACCGGCTACATGCAACGCGTTCGCGAGCGAGCGTTTGGCACCCCCATATCCAAACCGGGAGGCGCAACCGCGCAAGCAGCAGCTATGGGGCGTCTGCTTGCGTGGAAAATCACCCTAAGTACGGGTGCCTTAGCCGCGCTGCTAACCCTCGCCGGGGCGTCGTGGTTTTACACGGCATCCCAGTTTGCCAACCTGGAAGCGCGAGAGGACAACGAACGACACTCTATGCGCGGCTGCCTGGCAATTGCGAGTCAGTGGTTCGGCAATAGCGTGCTTCTTTTCTTGATGCTCGTTCCTATCTGGATTGCCGTGTGGCTGAATGGTCTGATCATTGCAATACTCGTTCCCCAGCTTCTGCACTCGATTCTTGGCGTGAATACCCTCCTGTCTACATCAGTAGGGATGTTTGCGCTCGTCCGCAGTTCAGCCTTCTGGCTTTCGTTATTCGCGGGCACATGGCTAGCGATTGATCCCGTCGTCAAGTGTTCGTTTGTCGTTGTTTATCAGCATTTGCGATCGAGGCGCGAAGGCGACGACTTGCGCGGCTTGCTGGCAAGCCTGCCGCGCGAACAACAGAAGAAGGCCCAAATGATTGCACCCACCCTGGCTGGCGGCAAGGTTGTCGGCGCATTGGTGGTCTTAGCTGCGATTCTCGCGGGGGTTTCGGAGGCCGCACGGGCGGAGTACACGCCGCCTGCACAAACCAGAACAGAGACTAGCAGCGATTCCGCGCGCCAGGCAAGAATTCAACAAATGCGCCAAGCTTTGGATGTAGAGTCGCGGCGCCCAATTTACCGCTGGCACGACGCCGAGCACCCGAGTCCGCCCAACTGGTTTGACAAGCTGCTGACGAAGATCGAACAAGGGATAGAACGCGCTTGGAATGCGTTCTGGGACTTTATCCGCAAACTATGGCCCCGCGGGCTAAATCTCGGAAACGACAAGGGCCGCCCTTGGCAGTTGAAGGACCTTCGAATGTGGCTGTGGCTAATCGCGATCCTGACCCTTGCGGCAGGAAGCGTGCTCCTTTGGTTGCGGCGACGAAGGGGGACGGTATCGATTTCCACGCAGGAGCTAATCGCGCCGCTTCCCGATTTGAGCGAGAGTGTGTTAGCAAGCGTGCATTCCGAGGACGAATGGTTCGCCCTGGCAGGACGGCTGGAAGGGGAGGGCGAATTGCGCTTCGCCCTGCGCGCGGCATATTTCGGTCTGCTTGCAGGATTGGCTCAGCGCAACTGGCTGACGATCCGTCGCGATCGCACGAATCGCGAATACCTTGATGAGTTTACACGCCGATGGCGCTGGCGTCCTCAAGCGGCCGTTGAGTCGCGGGCAGAAATTCCCGAGAAACTGCGCGGCAGCCTGCGGCAGTTCGACCGAGTTTGGTACGGGTACCATGTGCCGACGCAAGAGGCAGTTGCCGCGTACCGCCAAGACCAGAGGGAGTTACTCAGCCATGTCTGACGGTAGACTGGGCAAGAGCCACATGCTCAATTGGCGAGGTCCATTGCTGGCTGTTGCCATCTTTGCGGCGGTGTTCGCGATTCTCTTGCTTATGGCACACCAGAATGAGTCGAAAACGAGCGACATGGGATCCAGCTTGCGCGAGGACCCTTACGGCGCCAGCCTATTGTTCGATTCCTATCGGCGCGCTGGGTACCAAGTGAAGCGTGGCCAAAATGACGACTCACTGACCGACCAGGACGCGTCGAGAACGGTCGCGTTCTTTATTGGGGGTTACTCCCCTGACGATTGGACAACAAACGACGGAAAAGTCCGGGCCGGAGCAAAGCTTCGCGGGCGGCTCGAAGATTTCCTTGCACGCGGCGGCCGCGTCGTTCTGATTGATCCCCGATGGGAACTAAAATCTCAGTCTCAAGGCTGGGAAGTCGCGAGCACCTGGGACCGAGCCACACAAGAGCAAGAGGAACACGTTTCGCCGTGGATATTGCCCGATCTCCGTGCAATGCCGGCGGACAGCGAAAAGATGTATCTCGCTGCGGATGGTCCGTGGCTGAAAACAGATGAACAGTGGACCGTGCTGTACAGCGGGGTCATGAAAGCCAGTGCCAAGGCTGACACATCTGTACGCGTCTATATGGCAATGCGCCGAGCCGGAAATGGCGAACTCATCGCCGCGAGCCAAGAATCATTCTTATTGAACGAAACGATCAAGACACATCCCAATCCGGTGCTGTTAGATTTTCTTGCGGGCGGACGGCCAGCAATCTGGGTCGATGAAACGTTGCACGGATTCCACCAGGATAAGGGTGTGCTTTGGCTCGTGCAGCGATACCGGTTGCAAGCGGCGCTGCTGCTCTTTTGGGCGACGCTGCTGGCGTTGCTTTGGAGTATGGGTGGCGATTTAGTGCGACGCCCGGCGCACGACCCTGGCGCGCAAATCGTACGTCATGGCAAAGTCGCCGGGGTGGCGGCGCGACGCCTACTTCAACGGAGCATCGCGAAAGAACGCGTAGTGGCAGAGTGTTGGGAACAGTTCCGCCGCTGCTGGCCGCAGGATGCGCAGGCCATTTCCGAAGATCCACGTTGGGGCTTACGTCTGCGCACCGCGCTGGCGCAGCCTCCTCTAGCGGGTTATAAGGAACTAAGCCAGCTGATAGCTGAACGCCGCGCATCCGCAAGGGGTCTGGTTCATGTCGACCGCTATGCGTCTGATAATTCCATGTTCAGTCGATGATGATTTCTTTGGAGGGAAGGATCGCATGAACGAGAAGCCGGTACTGAGTTCCGACGGACAGGCACAGTATGGGAGAGCGGCAATGCAATCGTCAGAGTCGTTGGCGACAATCACGAGCGGAGCGCGGCGCCTTCGAGAAGCCCTGAGCCGCGTGATCGTCGGCCAAAAAGAGGCTATTGATCTCGCGCTGGTAACGCTACTTGCGGGCGGACACGCGCTCATCGAAGGTGTGCCCGGCGTGGGGAAAACGCTGCTGGTGAAAGCGCTGGCGCGGGCGGTCGCGGGCGACTTCCAGCGCATTCAATTCACGCCGGACCTGATGCCGGCAGACGTCACGGGGACAAGCGTTTTCGACCTGAGGACGCAGGAATTCCGGCTCGTGCGCGGACCCATTTTCACAAATTTCCTATTAGCAGATGAAATCAATCGGGCACCCGCGAAAACGCAATCGGCGCTGCTGGAGGCCATGCAAGAGCGCCAGGTGACGATCGATCGCGAGACTTGCGCGCTCTCCCCGGTCTTCGTCGTGTTTGCAACGCAAAATCCAATCGAGCATCAGGGCACGTATCCCCTCCCGGAGGCCCAGAAGGATCGCTTTCTCATAAAAATTCGCATGGACTACCCGACGAGGGAAGACGAGGACGAATTGGCGAGAATCGTGGCAGGAGGCGATTCACCAGAGCGACGGTTAGCCGAGGACCTACGCGTGCCGGTTTTGCAATCCGGCGAGCTCGAACAGCTGCGAGCCGCTACTGCGCATGTCCGCGTCAGTGAGGCCATCAGCGGGTACATTGTCAGCCTGGCTCGGCAGACCCGGGAGCACGCGGCAGTCTGGGTTGGCGCGGGGCCCCGAGCAACACTCGCATTATTGTGGGCGTCGCGGGCGCTCGCGGCTCTGGAGGAGCGCGATTTCGTGGTACCCGAGGACATAAAGACGCTGGCTGTCCCTGTACTGGAACACCGCATGCTGCTGCGGCCGGATTTCGAAATGGAAGGTGTTGAGATTCGCGAGGTAATCAACTCTGTGCTGGAGGCGGTCGAAGTGCCGCGTTAGACCGCGCGTAGTACGCGCCGGGCGACAACAATCGAAGCAAGTGAAATCATGACGGCTGAAAGTAAAAGCTTCGCGGGCGTTGGTGGGCAGCACGTGGTTGTCACGGCCACGGTTGAAGCCACTGCGGGACCATCACGCCCCGACCCCCCTTTAGATGGCAAGAATTTGCAGCAAATTGAGCTTCGCCCGGCGGGATCGCTTTTCAGTCCGCAGATATCGCTCGTGTGGATCATAGGACTGCTGGGGGTGGCTGCGTGCATCGTGCCATGGTTTGCGCGGGGATGGTTATGGTTCGGGCTGATCGCCACTCCCCTGGCCTTGGTGACGGGTTATGACGCGATTTCCCTGTGGCTCACCCGCGAAGAATATGCACCGGTTTTCCTGCACTCAGAGAAAGGACTCCGAGGAGGCGAGGGGGAAAACATCCCGGTTCCGTTTGCGCTCGCTAGTTCCGGCCGGCAAGGGCTGAGCGACGAGGTCCGCGCAGCGATCATGCCGTCAACACAAGATAGCGAAACCGCATTCCGGGTAGAAAGCGACCCTCAGTGGCTGAAGCTTGCGCAGCCGGAATCGGTCGCAGGAGGGTCTACCTCTACCAGCGAGGCACATATGCAGCTTTGGCCATGGACAGCGGACATCACTCTGCTTCGGCGTGGCCTGTGGTCCGGACCGCGGGTTGGTATCGAGCGGCAGTCGCGCTTGCGAATCTGGCGTTTGCGGCAATGGTTTGATATGCCAGAGCCTTTGCGGATCGACGCGAATCTGCGGCCCGGGCGACAGGAGATGCTGCGCAGCCCGGTTTACCGCATGCTCGTTGCATCTCAGCAGACGCCCTGGACGGGACACGGGCGCGAGTTCGAGCGCTTGCGGGAATATCAGCCGGGCGATACCTACTCGGAGATCGCTTGGAAATCCTCGGCACGTAGGGGCGCTCCGGTCACCAGGCTCTTCCAATGGGAGCAAAAGCAGGAAGTGTATTTTGTCCTGGATCAATCGCGGGCATCTGCCCTTGCCCTCCATCCGTCGACGGACTCCGAAAGCGCCGCTTTGCAAGCGCGCGCACCACAACGGATGCTCGATCTTGCGGTGGAAACGGCGCTGGTGGGCGCGACTGTCGCGCTGGAACTGGGCGACGATTTTGGATTGGTCACATATGCGGATGGAGCGAAGTCTTGGTTACGCGCGGGAAGCGGTCAATCTCAGTTTCACCGATTCCGTGATTGTCTGCTGAATATCGAGCCTTTGCCAACGAATGCAGATTACGAAGCGTTGTTCAGCGACATTCGAGTCCGGCTGCGGCGACGCGCCTATCTTGTATTGCTGGCGGATTTGACGGAGCGTTCGATTTGCGGCTCATTGCGTCGTGGGGTTGGACTGGTCCGCTCATCGCATGCCCTCTTGATGACAAGCATCTTGCCAGCTCATGTGCGGCCGGCATTCTCGTCAAAAGAGGGTTTGAATACGGACCAGGATGTATATGCGGCGCTCGCGGGCGATAGAGAAAACCAGAGACTCGGCGCCTTGGCGCGGCAACTACGTCAATTGAATGTACAGCTCCGCTACATTCCTGCGGAGAAGTTCCTGCGAACCGCCGTGGAAGGATATCTGGAAAACAAACGGGAGCAACGGCTGTGATCCTTGATCTCGAACGATTTCAGGCGCAGGAGAGGCCACGCTGGCGCGACCTCGAATCGCTCCTCGCCGCGTTGGAAAGCCGTCCGGATCGCCGGCTGAATCCAGCAGAGGCCGAACAACTGCAGGAGCTTTACGCCCGGGCCGCCGCAGATTTGAATCGCGTTACACACGGCGCTTTGGCGCACGAGCTAAGACAGTACCTTGAACGGCTAGTGGCGCGAGCTTACGCCGAGCTATACTTCGCGCCGCCGGTGCGCTCTGATATCTGGCAGCCCCGTCGCTGGCTGAGAATTTTCACCGCGTTCCCAGAAACATTCCGGCGACACTCGCGCTATTTTGCGCTCTCTGTGCTCATCACGCTGTTGGGCTGCGCTTTCGGCGGACTAGCGGTGCGCTACGATCCCGCCTCTGTCGATGTGTTGCTTCCAGCGGATTATCTACGTAATCCGGGCCAGCGTGTGCATGATGAGGAACAAGGGCAGGGGCTGGACCTGAAGTCTGCACAGACTGAAGCTGCATTCTCGGCGCAACTGATCAGGCACAACATCGACGTAGCATTGCTCACGGCCGCACTCGGCGTAACATTCGGCATCGGAACGGCACTCCTTCTTTTCGAAAATGGCGTATTGCTCGGTGCTGTTGCGGTTCATTACACGCAGCAGGGCTTTGGGCTGTTCATGACGGCTTGGCTGTTGCCACACGGCGTCTTTGAGATTCCCTCGATCTTAATCGCCGGACAGGCGGGGTTTTACTTGGCGCGACTGCTTTTGCGCCGGCGAGAAGACCGCAACGTTCGACAATCGATGCGAGAATGGCTGGTACTGGTCGCCGGGCTGGCGATGATGCTGGTGTGGGCCGGACTGATGGAAGCGTTTTTTTCTCAGCATCACGCGCCCGTTCTGCCCTATTGGTTCAAGGTCGCGATTGCCGCAGCGGAACTCGTTCTACTGACGATCTATCTACTCATGATCGGACGAAGCGAAATCGGCAGGGAAGCGCGCTCCAGTGTTCCCTCGGAGAAATGATGAATGATACTCCGTTAACCCGCGCGTCGACGGGGGCCGAACTGACCATTGCGACGCCGGAAGGCGTGTTATTCCGACTGCCTTTGGCCGGACCTGCTTCCCGGCTTTACGCAATGCTGCTGGATACCGCTATCGTGTTGGGCGCGGTTAACGGACTGGGGCTGCTGGTCTACTGGATTTTCTCGAAAGCACCGGGCTTTGGCCTCATGGTGATTACGCTCACGGAGTTCGCTATCGGGTTCGCCTATAGCGCATTGTTGGAAGGCTTCTGGAACGGGCAGACGATTGGAAAACGCCTGCTCCATTTGCGTGTGATTGACCAGGATGGCCTTCCGCTACGGATCGAACAGGCGTGGGTGCGCAATCTAATGCGCGTTTTTGATGCACTGCCATTCGCCTATCTGGTCGGAGGACTCTCCGTACTGAGCAGTCCCCTGATGCAGCGCTTCGGCGACCGCGTGGCTGGAACACTCGTCGTACGACAGACGCCACTGGCTGCGCCCGTGGAAGAATTGTGGATGAGGCAAAAGTACAACTCCTTCATGGATTATCCTGCAATCGCAATGAAGCTTCGCCGAGCTGCGACGCCGGAACTCGCAGGTCTGATTCAAGATGCACTGCGCCGCCGCAACGAACTAGCGGCTTACGCGCGGCGAGAAATCTATCGTGACATGACCACCTACTTGCAGAGCGAAATCTCCCCATTTCCCGACGAATTGGTTCAGAGGCTCAGCGATGAACAGTATTTGATTAACGCTTCAGGCATCCTGTTCGGAGAGCAACGCCCATCGCGACTTGAGGGGTGACAATTGACGCTTGCAGCGAACTATCCCGGCGCAGCTCCGGGCTGTTGTTTGCGTCGTTCAATAGAAACGAAGTCATCAGATGAGTTGCCATGTGTGTGACAAGGTCATCGTGGTCACCAATTGCGGACGCATCTGTCTGGGCACCGTCTTTGCCGGTCAAGCTGTCGGCATCAAGGAAGGTAGCGACGATATCTGGCTGGTCAGCTTTATGGATTATGATCTAGGCTACTTCGATCTTGAGACTCGGGTCTTGGAACCCCTCGAAAACCTCTTCGGCCCAAGGTTGTCACCTATATAGCCGGTACATTCTGTAACCCGTGTCTACGGGTTGGACCCCACTTGAGGTTGGTTGCGGGGGCCCGATACGTACCGAATACACAATTACTCTCGATAAAATTTCGTAGCGAACTTGTCCATTCCGCCGCGTAAGTCTCACATTTGCAAACGTCGAGCAATAGACGGAAGTGCGCAGAGTCAAATCCATTCAGTGTCAGGCCGATCTTGAGAACGAAGACTGGAGCCACCGTTGTCTGCGAGTTAATGGGATCTTTTCTGCGTCTTGAAGAGCGGGCGCAGGGAGGCACCCGGAAGTACACAATCCGTAGGCAGGTGAATTCCGATGAAGAGCGGATGGACGGTATCGCTTAGATACCCGATCTAATCGGCTTCAGCTGCGGAAGCGTGCCAAGCGATAACGCTGCGCCTGGGAGAACGACACCGAGAATCAGACCTATAGAGGCTTGTGCGAGCTGAGGCTTGGCGAAAACGATCGTGCCCGTAAGCGTCAGAAATGATCCGAGCACGAGCATAGTGATCGCAGGAAACAATCCAGCTGCGAGGCGAACCAGATTTCGCCCGCCGGCCCGGCGAGATAAGCGCGCGCCAGCCGCACCGCACAACGGCAGCAGGCACAGCCACGGCAGATAAACAACTTGGTTGGACAGACCTCTCGCCACAAAGATTGAACTTAAACCGACCAATGTTGAAATCATCAAAATAACCATTGAAGCGGTGAGGCTCGTCAAAGCCGGCAACCAAAACGTCTTGGTTCGGAGGTTTATCACTTCGTCCGCGGTTTGCGGTCCGCTAGTTGTGAGAAAGGGCCATGCCCCGGCTAGCAAGGCTGCGCCTGGCGCGACGACCCAAAACAAGACGCCTAAACAGAAATTGGCCCATTGAACGGGATGATGGCTTCCCGCGAGGATGAATAGCCAGATAGGCGACATCACCATTGAAGGAAACAAGACAGCGGCAAAACGGGCTGGGCGGCTGCTACCGGCGCGGTGTGCTAGGTAGCCGCTGGCGGCCCCAATCAAAGGTAGAGTAATGGCCCATAGAAGATAGGGCAGCACGGGGACGCCTGCGTGCTTCCAGGGCGTTTGCGTTGGCGAGATGACTTTTTGCAATATCATCATCCATCCCATGGACGCAGCTAAACTGAGCAGTCCGGGCAACCACAATTGCTTTGTGCGGCTATTCATCATCTCCTCCTTGCGCTTGACGCGTTCGATGTTTTTGGCCAGCAGTTGCCAGCGGACGTCTTGATTGAGTACCCGTTCCAAGGCCTGCGACTCGCTCATCCCAACGGCGAGTTGTTCTTTATAGATCTCCTCAAGATGGGTGGCCAACTCCATTACGACCTCTGCTTCCTGCGCGTGCGTGAGACGCGACGGGCCCAGCCTTTCGCGAACTAGTTTGTTCCAATCAGGCATGGCTCACTCCCGCTAGTTGATCAAGCGCACGGAAGAAGCTGCGCCATTCTTCGCGCAATGGGGCAAGCTGCTTCTTCCCCGCCGGAGTGAGACTGTAGTAACGGCGGTCGCGCCCAGCTTCGTTGGCCTGCCAACGCCCGACAATGCAGCCGCGCTTTTCCAGGTCGTAGAGCATGGGATAGAGAGAAGCCAGGGTGAAACGCAGGGTGCCACCAGTTTTCTCCTCGATATGTTTGGAAATTTCAAAGCCATACAGCGGCTGCTCAGCCAGCAAGGCCAGGATGGCAAGTTCGGCGCTGCCACGGGCAATTTTGGAGCGAATGCGCTTGGTGATCATGAATATAGGATTCCTATATTCTAGCGCTTTCGTCAAGGTTACTTTTGATTTCAGTCGAAGTTTTGACGGTTTGGCAATTCCTAGATTGTCAATTCGGATGGTTGCGGGGGTCGCGGAACTTGCTGAAAGGAAAGCAAATTTTGGTTGCGGGGGGTGGATTTGAACCACCGACCTTTGGGTTATGAGCCCAACGAGCTACCAGACTGCTCCACCCCGCGAATTCATCATAGCAACCGGGCTACACAGCGTCAAACGCGTGTACTCGTCCAGTAGATTGGTGACACTATCATTCCTTTCGTTGAGATGGGAATTGGTGCAAGAATTGTTGAGGGGTTAGGTAGGCCAAGGACTGGTGAGGGCGTACGGTGTTATAGATTT
>Ga0073928_10006442_pt1 | contig 15806 bp, 8 predicted proteins | sample PaiPotPPA55metaG_FD_76969 | JGI IMG/M metagenome (GOLD analysis project Ga0073928, IMG submission 76969) | Iron sulfur acid spring bacterial and archeal communities from Banff, Canada, to study Microbial Dark Matter (Phase II) - Paint Pots PPA... ... | reverse complement strand
GGCGGGGGTAATTCAGGTAGCCGAGAACGCCGAAGAACCCGCTGAGCACCACCGCAAACATGAGGAGGTACGCCGCGGTGTGCACATTCCAGTGAAACTGCCCTGCACAATGCAAGGTAGCGACGATGAGGACGGCGAGGCCCAAGTAGATGTGCGCCGACGTCCAACCCTGCACCGATCCCAAGCCGGACGCGTAGCGCCGCTTGCGTATGCCGAGCAGTGACAGCCATACGACGATCAGCGCCGCAACGGTCCCCAATGTGTACCCTTGCCAGGTGTCGCCGCGCGGCGGATGGGCGCCGCGCTGCGTCGCATACAGCGCGAGCGCGCAGGCGATCAGTGCGGCGCTCCACCAGAGATAGCGCGCCCCCGCGTAACGCAACACCCCCTGATGCATTACCCGCGCCTCGGTTCCACGAGGTCGACGTATTGATCCGGTCCGATTCGAATGGCGGCGCCGGTCGGACAGGCCTTTACGCACGCAGGCCCATGCGCGACGCTGATGCAGGCATCGCATTTGACCGCCTTCTTGCCCTTTGCCTTGGCGGCCTCGGTGGGGTGGTAGTCCCTTTCCTCGCCCATTCCCGGGCCGGCACCGGCCAACAGCCACGCAAGCAACCCAGGCTTCTTGGGCGCGTCGTACACCATTCGAATCACATCGTACGGACAATTCTTCTGGCAATTGCCGCAGCCGATGCAAGTCTCGTTGATGTAGACTTCGCCCGTGGGCGAGCGGCGAATGGCATTCGGTGGGCAGTCCTTCATGCAGTGCGGCTGTTCGCAGTGGCGGCAGGCGATTGGAATATGCACGTGGGCGAAGCTGGCCCCCGATTTGCGGTCGAGACGCGAGACACCGTCATGGGTCTCCGCACAGGCCTTTTCGCAATTATCGCAACCGACGCAAAGCGACTCGTCGATGACCAGCACATCGGTCGCTTCACCCAGGCCCTGCGCCATGAGAAAACCCATCATCGAGGCCGCCTCGGGTTGAACCTGCATGCGCGCATTGTCGGTGACTCGCCGGCTTGCGGCCCGCTGCAAGGGATCGAGCGGCGCATCACTGCGGCGCGCGAGCATGAGAAACTCGGGGCGCTTGAGTTCGATCAGCTCCGATGCGACGGTTGCCCTGGCGGTGTCGCGCCGCACGGGGTCGCCCATCAGAGCCATTTCGCCTGCCAGGCTGCCGGCGGCAATTTGCGCAACCATGACCTCTTGCGCGCCGCGCTTTCGCGACAGGCTCAAGCCGCCCGAGCGCACGATAAAAAGACTATCCCCGGTCTCACCCTCGGAGAAGACCGTCTCGCCCGCCCGCAGGCGCTTGATTCCGAGTCCTGCCGCCATGGTGCGCAGTTCGCGGAAGGTCGCGGACGGCGCGAAATGCCGTTGCAATTCGCGCACGATGAAAACCCAATCGACGCCCTTGCGCACCTCTTCGTTGGAATTCATCAACTTGACCATTGTCCGGCGAGGTGTTTCCACCAACACGCACGCGGGCCCGGCAATCGCCCGTTCTGTGCGCGGCCGGCCCGACAACAAACTCATCTCGCCGAAAAATTCTCCCGCCGATAGTTGTGTCGACAGCGCCGAGTTATCGAGCGCTTGCAGAGTGACCGCCCCATTGACGATCGTAAAAAAGGAAGTGCCGAATTCTCCGGGCTCGTAGATCACTTCACCCGCGCGCATGATGCGCGTGGCGCGCGGCGGGCGCCCTTGACTGGCTTGTTTGGCGATCAATGCCTTCACTTTGCGCGTCTCATCGGCATATTCAGGACCGTCCCGATAGGCGACGCTGATTTCGCTTTCAATGATCAATTCCCGAAATGCGAGAGCATTGAGCTCGCGGAACATGGGAACCTTGGCCTTGAACCGTTCCAGGGCCTCGTCGGGGTCGCGAAAGAACGGTATTCCGCAAAACTGCCATTCAATGAGCTGATGGTCGGCCGGTTTGATCTGCGTATTGCCGAAAATATATTCGGCAACGTCGTATCCTTGATTCAGCGCCTGTTTGATCAGTGGGTATCCGGCGAGTGATCCGATGATATAGATGCCGGGCACATTGCTCTCATAGCGCCTCGACAATTCGGGAATCGCGTCGGGACGATCGTTTGGAAATTTGATGCCCATCGATTCGACAAAACGCCGCGGCGGTTCTGCGCCCAGCCGCGCGATGAGCCGATGGCATTCCAGCGTTTTCTCCCCCGACGGCGTCTCCAAGGTGACGGCGAGCGCCGGGGACTGTCCGGGTCTTTCCGTGATCTGTTTGATACGGGTTTCATAGAAGCAATCCAGGCGGCGATCCCGATCGGTGATCGCGGACAGTACTGCGCTCAGGTTGGCATCCTTGGCGCGGCTGAATTCCTTGCCGCGGTTGACGATGAAAACATCGTTCTGATCGCTCAGCGCGAGAGCATTTTCGATGGCGGCGTCGCCGGCGCCGACGACGATGATGGTCTCATTGCCATATGCCTTGGGGTCGTCCAGTTGATATTGAACGGCGCTCGAATCATCGCCCGGAGCGCCGACCTTGCGCGGATTTCCCTCAAGACCGATGGCCAACACGATGGTCTCGGCCGGAATCACACCACCGTCCGCCAGTTGTATGCGGAAATTTCCGCTCTGGCCCGATACCGCCTTGACGGTGGCGCCGAGGCGAATGTTCACGCGGACTCGCAGGTAATCTTCCTGCCACGTACTCAGGACTTGCTCGCGGCTGCCGGCCGCGAACCGCAAATCGCTGCGCAAATCGAGAAAGCCCGGCTCGGCCATCACCAGCTTGCCTTTTTGGTAGCGCTGTATGGTCTTGGCGTGAGCGGGCGAGCCTTCCAATAAAACGTGCGTGGGTGTGGCGCGACCCGCTTTGCTGTCCAAGTAGGCGGCGCGCGCGGCCGCACTCAGCCCGGCCGGGCCGGCGCCAATTATTGCGACGCGATATCCAACGCTGGGCGTTTGCTCGCTCATGGATCCGACTCTTGGTGGTCATCCCGGACCAGCGGCGTTCCCGGTTTTGCGTTCCGATCATGGCGGTATTTCGGCCATGAAGCAATACGACGATGACATCCCTTGGGCGTCCGGGATGCCGTCCTCAGGACCGCGTTTGGCATTTGTCGGCAGTGCGGCCGTCCGGAGACCCGCGCGGCGTGGTTTTGGTGCGTCTCACGGTGCATCCAGTACACGGGCCGGAGCGTATTAAGCTATATTCAGGAGGCTTACCATATGGTGCCGGACAGGAATCCCGCCATGAGTACGATTTTGCGACAAGCTACGAAGCCGATGGCTTTGCTCGCAACCAGCCTGCTGGTGTTCGGCTGCGCCTCCCAATCACCCATCAATACCTCGCAAGAGACCCAGGAACGGGTCCGCATCGCGGCATCGAACATGCAAGATGCCATCGTCATCGATTGCCAATTGCCCGGAAAACTCCTCATGCTCGGCGGCCAGCGTCAGTACCTCACGCCCGGGCAATTGCAACGCTTGACCGCCATCGACTGCCGGACCCGCGGTGGAGAATATAGTCTGGGCGACCTGTCGGGCGGAACCTTGTCCTTAAACCGCTGGTTGCCGCTGGCGCAGCAGGGCAACGCGGAAGCTCAGTATTACGTTGCGCGAATCTATGCCAATGGGATGAGCGGTGTACCGGTCGATTACGCGCAGGCCGCTGAGTGGTACGGGCGCGCCGCCAAACAAAAATTCTCTCCAGCGATGCAAGAGCTCGGCTATCTGTACGAGTCCGGCCTGGGCGTACCCCAAGATCGTCTGCTCGCGCTCAATCTGCAGCGCCAAGCAGCGGGGCTCGGGGATGAATTGGACTATGCGTGGAAACTGACGGCGACCAAAGAGGAGGCGGCGAAGCAATCTGCCGCCCTGAGCCAGCAATTGGAGGCCTCGAATGCCCGGCTCGAGGCCATGCGCGTTCAGGTGGGTCAAGCCCGGGACGGGTTGATGCGCAGCCGCAGCGGCCTTGCACAGGCGGAGAGCACAGTCCTTGCGTTGCGCGCTCAATTGCAAACGGTCCAGAGCGAAGGCGGGAACGGGACCGCGAAAATCAAAGAGCTCGAGTCAAAACTGGCCGCCAAGGAAAATGAGCTGATCGAGGCCCGGACCGGGACGGATGCGCTCCGCGCGGATCTCAGCGCGCAGCAATCGGAGTTGGAATCCCGGCTGCAGAAGTCACAAGCGACCAGCATGGAATTGAACGAGTTGCTGAGCACGCGCCAGGACGAAGCGAAGTCGCTGCGTGCGCTCCTGGCTCAATCCGAACAGCGCTTGCTGCGAACACAGCAAGCGCTCAGCGATCTTCGCCTCGACTATCGCCGGCAAGTCGACCAACTCGCGGCGGATCGCGACGAGCTGGACCGGGCCCGCGCCAAGGCGGGAAACAACGCCGGCGCCGCACTGCTCGCAGCCAGGGAACACCAACTGGAACTGCAATCGCTGCGGGTACAAACCCTCGAAGGCGAACTTGCCAAGCTGCGCGCATCGCAATCCGATAACCGTGCGTCGGCGGATCAATCAAAACAGACGGAGTCGCAGAATATTGCGCTAGGCTCTGCGCTGGTGGATCTGCAGGCCAAATACACCGAGCAAGTCAAGCAACTGCAGAGTGCCAAGGTTGAAATGGCGGCGCTCCGCTCCAGGTCCCAGACCGAGCAGGCGGCGTTATTTGCAAAGATGTCGGACCAGCTGACGGCGCGCACGGCAGAATTGGCGGGGAAGCAACAGCGTATCGAGTCCTTGGAAGCCGATACGAGCATGCTGAAAAGCGACCTGGCGCGGCTTCGCGATCAGCAAGCCAACGACCGCAATGCCATCCTGGGCGATGCGGACCGGGCGCGACTTGCGCTGCAGATGACGCAGCAAAAGCTCGCCGAGCAACGCGACTTGCTCGACAAGCTGAGAACCGATGCCGCCAAGGAGCGCGCCCAGCTGATCGCCGATCGTGATACTTTGCGGCAACAAATGGCCGAGGGTCAAAAGAGCAACGAACGAGAGGTGAACGCCCTGAAGATGGAAATTCAGGCGAGACAGACCATGATCTCCGCCAGGGATGAGCAAATCGCGGTCCTGCAGAGGAAACTCACCGAGCAACCCGCCACGGCCGCAAATAACACGGTGGGCATGCGGGATGCTGCCGCCCCAGCGCCCGTCAGTAGCGGTCGAAAACTGGCCGTGCCTGCGGTATCGGCAAGCTATTACGCATTGGTGATCGGAAACAGCAATTATCGATTCATGAAACCACTCAGCACGACGACCAACGATGCGCAGAGCGTGGCCCAATTGCTCGAGCAACAATACGGCTTCAAGGTCAAACAATTGCTCGACGCGACCTCCGACCAAATCATGGTCGCGCTCGATGACTTCAGGATCGAGCTCAAAGAGACCGACCGGTTGTTGATCTATTATGCCGGCCACGGCGGCTCACGCATCGGCCCGCCGGAGCGCGCGTTCTGGCTCGGGGTGGAGGCCGACGAGCGAACGCAAGCGGGATGGATTTCTGCTCAGGATGTCAGCGACAAGATCAAGCAAATTACAGCAAGGCACATATTGCTGGTCTCCGATTCGTGTTTCTCGGCGTCGATCACCCACCCGACCACGACGACGATCCGCCGCGATTTGAATGAACAGCACTTCGAGATTCAGTGGAGGAAACGCGCACGCATGGTATTGACCTCCGGCCAAATTGAGCCGGTCGTGGATAGTTTCAGAGGCCGGGATCATTCGTTGTTTGCCGACTCTTTCCTGGCTGTGCTGCGTCAGAATGACCACATCATGAGCGGCGAAGTGCTTGCCTACGAATTGTCCACCAGGATGCAGCCGGAAGCGATGCGACTGGGCTTGAAGCAAACTCCCACCTATACATCGCTTCAGGATTCCAATCACGAGTTTGGGGATTTCTTTTTCCTGCCTTCGGCTACACCGGCGCGAGTCGCATCACTGACTGAATGACTCGAGCGGACAGCCTAGTTCGTCTGGCAGAGCGATGGATCTTGTTCACAAATATCGCGTTGCAGGTGGAACAGTTCCAGGTCATTGCAGGCGACTTTCAGTCCGTAGCGAACCATTTGCAGCGCCGCCGGCAGTTGCCGTTGGCGCTCCAATTCGCGCGCCTTGCTAAGGTATAGGTTGGCAATCTGGGCCTTCATGTGCAGGGCGGGCGAACTGCGGGAATCCAAGCTCAGGATGCTCTCCAATATTTGATTGACATTATTGGCACCCTCGCTGAGAACGTAAGCCAGATCCTGCGGCTTAAGGTCGACTTTGACGTCACGCATGTAATCCTTCGCGAGAAATAAGTCATCGTCGATCTGCTGCCGTTGCGCCGGCGTCAAGGCCGCCCGTGAAGCTGTGGCCGCCACACACCCCGACAGCATTTGTTGTTCGACGTGGTTCGAATATTCATGCGAACCGAACGCAATCGCAGCCGCGGCAATGGCGGCGCCTCCGCCGCCGATCAGCACACGGTATTTCCGCAAGATAGTGGGCGGCGCAAAACAGCGCTGGAACTCCTTGACGGTCTTGGTCCGTGCCTCGCGCGATAGCTCGAGCGCGCTGCGCAAGGCCTCCCATTGAGCGCGGCTCAAGGCGTCGATGCGCCGCGGCTCCAAACCCACTTCGAACGCCCTGACCGACGGCGCGCCGGCAAAGGGGTGTTTTCCGGTCAAGAGTTCGTAAACGACCAATGCGAACGCATAAATATCATCCCGGGGATCCGGTTCTTCGCGGCGCCATTGTTCGAGCGATGCGTAGGCGGGAGTGAGGCCCGCAATCGGGTTACCCTGTTCGAATTGCGTTTCGGTTTGTATTGCCGCAGATCGCGCCATCAGACGGGAGATGCCAAAGTCCAGTACTTTTACGGCATTTTTATGAGTAATGAAGATATTGCTGGGCTTGACATCCGAATGAACGACGCCCTTTCGGTGTGCGTATTCCAATGCGTCGCCCATCTTCTCAATGATCGGCCAGGCCGTCGCTACCGGCAACCCATCGGCGAAATCGCGCCGCATCAAAACGTCGAGTGCGTTGCCTCGAAGGTACTCCATCGTGATGAAAATATACGGGCCGTCCCAATCGAAGTTATCGACGCGCACGATGTTGTCGTGCGAGAGCGTCTTGGCGCGCATGGCCTCGTCGAGCAACGCGCTACGCGCGTCGACATCCGCGACATAGGTTGCGTTGAGGGCTTTCAAGGCGATGAACGGGTTCCTCTTTCCGTCGCCTTCCAGATAGCGGTCGACCGCCTTGAAGACCTGTCCCATGCCGCCCCGACCGAGTTCCTCGACCAACCGATAGCGGTTCAAAAGAACGGCGCCTACCTCCAGCGCATGCACGCTTCGTCCTTCATCTACTGAGTGGGCGGCTTTATCGGTGACCGCCTGAATTCGTTGATCGCCATTCCTGCTGTCACTGTCGGATTTCTTGCCAATGTCCGTCATCGTGACTGCACTGAAAAGATCGGCGATCAAGTCCCAGATGCCCGCGGACAGACGGCCGCTGCGAACGCCCGCTTTAAACCAGTCGGCCGCCTCTTGGCGCCGTTCAGGGTGGGCTGAGAGATAGGCACGAATCGCACTCCGAAACGCATCGCCGGTGATGGCTCCAGCGACGTATCGTCCGACTTCTTGTATCAGCTCCTGCATGGGCAGCGATCCGGGCGATGTAACGATCCCCCGAAGGGGGTAAGTGACGACAGGCCTAATATACTGAAATTGATCCGGTTCGTAGGCACGTTAGCCGCGTTGGAGCATTTTTAGTCAGCGGAGATTCGGGCATGCCGGATCGGCCTTCTGAAGAAGACGTGGTCTTCGGGCGGAGCCGATTATATGCGCACGCCGCGTGCGGCCCCTCGATCAGGGTCGACTTTGACCGTAGGCGCTGAAGGATCGTTTATCTTCACCAGAAGCACCGCAGTCCCAAGCGCGATTTTATTTCCGGTCTCGAGCCGCGTCGGAGAGGAGATTCGCGTTCCATTGACGTGCGTGCCGTTCGTGCTATCGAGATCCTCGATGGTGGCCGCCCCGGACAGCACCGTGATGCGAGCGTGTCGGCGCGATACCGTTGTGGCGTCGATGACCAGCGAGCATTCAGCGCCGCGGCCCGCAATGTGTTCGCCGTCCGTCAGTGACATCAGCTGGTCGTTCCAAAGGAGGCTGATGGCAGCCGAAGGGTGGTTCGAACGGCCGGGTGAGCTTACATTCGCGCAGAACGCATACCCGATTTTGTAGACTGTTCGAATTATTTGGGATTCGCGCGGCGTGTCGCCGAGGACCGAACGCAGCTCCGAGACCAGCCGGGTTAGGCTGGTGCGTGCGACATAGACCTCCGGCCAGAGGATTTCATCGAGTTCGTTGTTTTTTACGACGGCCGGTCGTCGTCGGATCAGCACTTCGAGCAGTTCGTACATCTTGGGTTCGAGGGGCACGATCTTGTTCCCGCGCAGGAGTTGGCGAGCGGCAAGATCGAGAATGCAGTCGCCAAATGTGAGCTTCATGGGCGCCGGGCCAAGAACTTTAACCGCAAAGTACGTGAACCACATCACCGCAGTCGCGAGTGCATGTGAAAGAGTACTCCACCTTGCGCCAACGTGCCAAGAAACGCCTCTTGAGTACCCCGAGGGAGGGGTTCGAACGTGCCGGCTCGCCCGAACCCCTCACCTCAACTCCGCTTCCAAGGCGTTACTTCGCCAAGCCCGCGGTAAGCGTCACGGCCTGGCGCCCGGTCTTCATTTGGTAGTAGGCCGTGAGTCCGGCGGAATCCACTTGAGTCACCGCCCGAGCCTCCGCTTCATTCGCGCAGGTCTTTGCTCGCTGCGCCATCTCCAGATCCCGGCCCTCGCCGACCTTGCAGACGCGCCGCGCGGCCGCATGAATGCGCTGGTAGAGCGCGGCCACTCCGGCGGGGCTGCTGACATTCAGATCCTGGAACTTGACGGTCTCGTTCGGTATTTGGTCTCCCGGCTCGCCCGCAAACGCACTGGTGACAACAAATAAGCACGTGATCAATACGGCGGCAGAGAAAGCGGAAAAAATCAAGCTATCAGTCCTGGTATTCGAGTTCATGTTTGTCTCCTGCTGAAAGTGTTTAGGATCTTGGCGGCTTGGGACCCAGGCTACGATTGCGGTCTTCAGGCTCGAAAAATAGGTTAGCTACGGACCGGCAAGAGATCCTTAGGGAGTTCTTAGAAAGTTGTGATTTCTCGCGCCTCGGCGAACGTGACGAGATGCGGATTCACCGGCACCAGTGAAACGACAACGACGACAGTTCTCTCACCATCGCATCGAAGCGAGCGTGCAATGCTCGACCGCATTGCCGAGGATGCCGACGAGAAGCATCAGGCATTACCACGGAGTTTATGCGCGGTTCAATGCAGCTTCGCGGATGGCGTGGCGCCTTCGGAGAGATAATAGTCGACGACACCGCTGAGGATGCCGCCGTAGCTGCGCATGTAACGAAGTTGTCGGATGACGGTATTAGCGTCGTCGACCACCTCGAAGCTACAACCAACACCGATGCGGCACTCGACCGTGGCGAACGTGGCGCGGCCGTGAAACCTCAAAGTGCACCGATCGAAGGTGCAGCGGAGGAATGTCTTTCCATCGACGTCGATGATGGTGTCCTCCGTGAATAGTTTATCGGTGATAGTCTCCATGGTCTCTCCGTGTGAAGCCTTGGGAAGTAAAGCATCGCGCAAAGCGGTTATGCTGGCCGCATCTATGTCCGTCGAACCGGGCGCTTGCGCGACGCGGAGATCCTGTACTTGCCCGGTCGCGACTCCTCAACATGCACCAGACGGTCCCCCTGTTCGCGCTGGCGCAGAGCCCGCTCCGGATGGTACAGCGGTTTCGAATGGAACTCTTGGGGGATCCACGAAAGCCGCGGCGCAAAAGGGCAGGAAGCGGCCATTTGCGCCCGATTTGCCAACGCACTCGAGGGACCCCATGATCGGGCGTTGTTGTTGCGTTTGGTCCTGGCGAGGGGAGCGACGGATGGCTCCGCACCTACCCGGCGCGCATTCCAGACCTCGAGCGAGGACTACCCAATGCCCACGAAGCAAGCCGCTTCCACCACCGACGCTGCTGTTGAGGACGTGCGCACGGGGACCGGGTCCGCGGATTTGAAGCAGGCGGTGACCGATCATTTGCACTATTCGCTCGGACGTCTGCCCGCCATCGCGGGCCCGAGCGACTACTACCGTGCGCTGGCGCTTGCGGTGCGCGACCGCATGCAACGCCGCTGGATCGCCACGACCCAATCCTATTTGGATCTGCAGCAAAAAGTAGCGTGTTATCTCTCGGCGGAATTCCTTTTGGGTCCGCACCTGGGTAACAACCTCCTTAATCTCGATATCGAGCAGGCTGCGCGCGATGCGATGACGGACTTAGGTCAGGATCTCGACGTCGTGCTGGCCTGCGAGGAGGAGCCGGGCTTGGGCAACGGCGGGCTTGGCAGACTCGCCGCCTGTTATCTCGATTCGTTGGCGACGTTGCAGTGTCCTGCCGTTGGTTATGGCATCCGCTACGAATTCGGGATCTTCCAACAGGAAATTCACGACGGCTGGCAGACCGAGATCACGGACAAGTGGCTGCACTATGGCAATCCCTGGGAGATCGCCAAACCCGAGGTCGCCTACCGCGTCAACTGGGGCGGTCATACCGAATGGTACCGCGATGAGCAGGGCGCGAACCGGGTGCGCTGGATCCCGAACGAAGTCGTGAAGGGTACGGCTTACGACACGCCTATTCAGGGCTACCGCGTCAATACCTGCAACACGCTGCGCCTGTGGAGCTCCGAGGCGGTCGAGTCGTTCGATTTCCAGGCGTTCAATACCGGCGAGTACTACCAGGCAGTGGAGGAGAAGCTGAACTCCGAAACGGTGACCAAAGTATTGTATCCAAACGACGAACCGGAGATCGGCAAACGACTGCGCCTGGCGCAACAGAACTTCCTGGTCTCTTGTTCGCTGCAGGACATGCTCAAGCTGCTCGACCTCGCCGGCGTGCCGGTGGAGAAATTTGCGCAGCTCTACGCAGTGCAGCTCAACGACACACATCCCTCCATCGGTGTCGCCGAGCTGATGAGGCTCCTGGTGGACGAGCGGCGCCTCGACTGGGATGCGGCCTGGGCCATCACCGTCGATACTTTCGGCTATACGAACCACACGTTGTTGACGGAGGCATTGGAAGTCTGGCCGCTGCCGATGTTCGCCGAATGCCTGCCGCGGCATCTGGAGATCATCTACGAGATCAACCGGTGTTTTCTGGCCGAAATTCGCGCACGGTTTCCGGGCGACGAAGCGCGCGTGAGTCGAATGTCATTGATCGACGAGGCTGGAGACAAGCGCGTGCGCATGGCGCATCTCGCCAGCGTGGGCAGTCATGCCATCAATGGAGTTGCCGCGCTGCATACCTCCCTGCTCAAATCGAGCGTATTGAAGGATTTCTACGACCTATGGCCGGAACGCTTCAGCAACAAGACCAACGGTGTAACGCCGCGCCGCTTTGTGGCGCTCTCGAACCCCGGGTTGCGAGAGCTACTCAATCGCACCCTCGGCGAGCAATGGCTTTCCGAGCTCGGACAGTTGCGTCGACTCGAGGCCCATGTCGATGACGCTGCGTTTCGGGCCGCGTGGCGCTCGGTCAAGTACGCCAACAAGCAACGGCTGGCCGCCTACGTCAAAGCGCGGACCGGCATCGCACTCGATCCCGGTTGGCTGTTCGACATCCAGGTCAAGCGTATCCATGAATACAAGCGTCAGCACCTCAATGTGCTGCACATCGTCACCCTCTACCGGCGGTTAAAGGAAAATCGCGCACTCAAGATTACACCGCGCGCGTTCATCTTCGGCGGCAAGGCGGCGCCCGGCTACTTCATGGCCAAGCGCATCGTCAAGTTGATCAATGCCGTCGCCGAGACGGTCAACGCCGACCCTGAAGTGAACGGGCGCCTGAAGGTCGCGTTCGTGCCGAATTTCAACGTGCAGAACGCACAACTTATCTATCCGGCCGCCGATCTGTCGGAGCAGATCTCGACGGCGGGCAAGGAAGCCTCGGGTACGGGCAACATGAAGTTCATGCTAAGTGGCGCACTCACCATCGGCACACTCGACGGCGCCAACGTAGAGATTCGCGAGGAGGCGGGAGCGGAGAATTTATTTTTGTTCGGGCTCACCGCCGAGGAGGTAGAACGCCTCAAGCGCGCGGGCTATCGCCCGGCCGACTATATCGATGGCAACAATGAGCTGCGCGCGGCACTGGAAATGATAAACCGGGGCGATTTCTCGCGCGGCGATACCGAGGTGTTCCGCCCGCTGGTCGATAATCTGATGCTCTCGGATCCCTTTCTGGTGCTGGCGGATTATGCCGCCTATGTCGCCTGTCAGGAGAAGGTCGGTGCGGCATGGCAGGACCAAGAGCAGTGGACACGCATGTCGATCCTCAACACCGCGCGGAGTGGCAAGTTCTCCTCCGACCGCTCGATCAGGGAATATTGCGAGGAGATCTGGAATGTGCGACCGGTAACGATGACCCTGTAGCGCCAACGGCCGTGCCCTTTCGTGCGGCGCAGTACCGCGGTTCGCGAAAAAAAGCACAGCAGCAATTCTTTTTAGATCAATCAGTTGAACAATGTAAGGACGGTGGTGGGAGGGTGCCTTCATGTGAGCGCCCGATACTCGCGGGACGCAGTGGATTGTCTGAGCTTGCGATTTCTCAACTTCCTAAGAACTCCATATGGATTTGCTGCCGATCGATGGCTAGTCTAGTTCCCGAAGACAGAGTTCCGAAACCGATGGAACGTGGTTTCGGGCCGTCACCGCACAAAAAGGCAATCCTGGTGAAGAGATCGCAGTCAACTCGCTCCAGCCCCCGAATGGCTCACCGAATGAAGCTAGCTCTTGTTTTCTCAAGTGTCTGCGTCGGGCTGCTGTACGGTTGCGCCGATGTCCACGTTGCCGAGTACCGGCACCCGGAGGTTCCGGCGAAATCAACCTGGTCGCAGCCGCCGGCGGGCACCGTGTCCGCCACCGAGGCCATCTCGCCGCAGTGGTGGTCGCAGTTCGGCGATCCTTACCTGGATTCGCTTGTGGCCAAAGCGATTGCGGGAAACATAGACCTGAAGGTCCTGGCCGCGCGGATCGAGGTGGCCAATGCGCAGATCGCTGAAGTGCGCGCGGGCGCGCTGCCCAGCGCGGACGTCGCCGCCGGCGCCACCCTGCAAAAGACGACCGGCCAACAGTTCAGCAAGCAATACAACGCGGGCACCCGAGTCAGCTGGGATGTCGATGTCTGGGGCAAGGTCGAGAAGGGTGTTCAAGGGCAAGCTGCCGAGTTTCATGCGACGGAGGCAGATTGGCGAGCCGGATATTTGCAGATCGTTGCCGACGTCTCGACCACCTACTTCCAGATCCTTCAGCTCGACGAGCAGATCGATCAGCAGCAAGGTGCGTTAAGGAGAAACGAGCGGATCCTGGCCATCGATGAGACGATGCGCAGCAACGGCCTGATGTCCGATACCGACGTACTCCGCCAGCGGGCGGAGAACAACCGCCTCGCCAAGGAACTGCTGGAGCTGCGCCGAGTCCACGACGTGACTGAGAACGCCCTCGCGACTCTGCTCGGTGCACCCGCCGGAGAGTTCAAGGTCCAACCCGACCGGCTGCAGGACCGCGTGCGTGTCCCTGCCGTGCCCGCAGGGCTGCCGTTGGATCTGCTCGCCCGCCGGCCTGACGTCGTAGCGGCTGAATTCCGGGTGCTCGAGGCCCACGACCTGATGGGCCAGGCGCGGCTCGCGCAACTGCCTTCGGTGAGCTTGACCGGCCAGGGAGGGACTGCCGGCTTTGCGCTGTCTGACTTGTTCAAGGCGTTCACTTTTGGGTTTATGCCGACCGTCAACCTGCCGGTGCTCAATCCGGGGATCCGGGCGCACGTCAAGACCACCGAGGCGCAGATCAAGGTCGCCGAAGAAAGCTATCGTCGCACGGTGATCGCCGCGTTCGAGGAAGTCGAGGACGCGCTGGTCAACCTCGAGGCCCACCGGCAGGAAAAGGAGAAGTTGCAGATGCAGGTCGAACAACTGCAGGTGGTATCGGCCGAGACCGGGACTCAGCTCGAGGCCGGCGTCGTTTCACAACTTGACGTGTTCGAAAGCGAGCGTTCCCTGCTGACCGCACAGCTCGCGCTGCTGGCCAGCCACGAGCAGGTGCTGTCGGACACTGTCACGCTCTACAAGGCGCTCGGCGGGGGTTGGGCACCTATGGTGGTCGCGAATGCACGTCGCTGACCGGTCGGCGAATGCCGTGAAAAGTCGCCTGCAGATGCCGGCGGGCTTCAGCCAGGCGTCCTCGGTTTGTCACCTCGACATCGTCCTGAAGCCATTGTCTCGGCCGGAGCTGGGCGAGATACGCATCGACGATTCCGTGTTTGCCATCGGGCGTAAAGAGCAGCCCTTCGCGTCTTACGGGAACGATATCATCAATACGCTGTCGCGCCGGCACGCGCGCATTTTCCGGATAGACGGTAGCGTCTGCCTGGAGGACTTGGAGAGCCGCAACGGGACCACTGTCAACGGAGTCAAGGTCCAGCGCGCGCACTGCACATTGTGCGACGGTGACGAGATTTGCTTCAGCGGCGTGCTGTCGTATCGCATCGAGATCACTCCTCGCACCGGCCCCGAAGGGAGCCTTACGCTGACCTTGACGCCCGAATCAAGCGATTCGGGTCTCGATACGATCGTGATCGCAAAATTCCCGTTCCTCGTCGGCAAGTCCGACGCGGCGTTCGCCTATTATAAGAATAAGAGCGACCACAGCCGGGAATTGGGCTACCTGTCACGGCGTCACGCGTGCGTCTACCAGAAGGGTGGCGATGTTTTCGTCGAAGACCTCGGCAGCGTCAACGGCACCTCCGTCGACGGCGTGCGCCTGCAGAAGGGCGCCGTATCGCTTCGGGATGGCGCCATGGTCGCCTTTGGCGGCAATCACTTCGTCTACGCAGTGAGTATCACCCGGCAATCCACGGCCGAGCCGACCCAAAGCGGTGCCCTCGCGTCCCTGGTGAAACGCGAGACCCTTGTGCCGCAAATGGCTGAAGGAACCCGGTTCATAGCCGCCCCGACTTCATTCCTTCGGCTCTTCTTGGATGCCGACGTGCCGAAGGACGTCGGGCCGGGCGGCTCGGCGGTTCCCGCTGCGGTAGCCAAAGCACCGGCCGTCAGGCGCAAACCGCGCGGGCGCGTCATGTTGCTGTTGTCGGAGCTCGCTTCGCTCCTTTCCAGCGGCGAGCCCGATAGCGCGCCGCGAAAGTGGTGGAGGGCTGCAGGCGTTGCCGGCGTCTTGGGCACACTCGCGTTGACGGCGTATTTTTGGAGTTCCTCGGAGCGCGACCTCAACAGCGCGGTCGCGCGCGGCGACTATGCGCGGGCAACAGCGCTGGCCGGTCGACTCCTCGAGAAGCACCCGGATGACTACAAGCTCACGGCGCTGGCCACCGAGGCGGCACTGAAGGCCAATGTGCCGGCGTGGCTGCTGAAGGTCCGGGCGCGTGACTTCGACGGCGCCACGGGCGTTCTCACGGACATGTCCGAGCTCGGCATCCGCGATGCCGATCTACGACCCCTGATCGACGAGTTGGAGTGGCTGGGCAACCTCGAACGCTTGGTAAGCACTCGCGGTGGCCCGGAGGCACCGATCAGGATCTACGCGGACGAAGACAGTATCGAGCGCCTCGTTGGGCGCTGGAACGACGACACGGGCGAGCACCAGCGCGCGATGGCCCGGATCACGTCGTACGCGCCGCAGTTCGGTGATTGGTATGGCG